>Ga0308176_10000751_pt1 | contig 20208 bp, 18 predicted proteins | sample PhyCR2_3_FD_203890 | JGI IMG/M metagenome (GOLD analysis project Ga0308176, IMG submission 203890) | Soil microbial communities from UC Gill Tract Community Farm, Albany, California, United States - DLSLS.C.R2 | ecosystem: Environmental > Terrestrial > Soil > Agricultural land | place: USA... | reverse complement strand
CCGCCCGTCCCCGGAAGCTCAAAGCTCCAAGAGCAAGCCCCCCCCACGTAGCTCCCGCTCCCAGTCGTGTCGCCTCTCCCCCAGCTGTCGGGTGATGAGGCTTCACCGCGGTTCGAGAGGAGGGGCCGGGTGCCCCTCTGAACGTTTTGCGCCGCTGGCCGAGTGCTCCTCCTCGGACGGCCGCAACCGATGAGCCAGTCAGGCGAGTGAAGAGGAGCACCCGGCCCCTCCTCGCCAACGCTCGCGCTAAGGCTTCTTCACCAGGGTCGCCGTGTAAAGCAAGCGCGCGTTCGAGTAGTAGCAACCATAGGTCTTGATTTTGCCGACCCCCTGCTGTGGATGCCCGTCCTGGATGTCTTCCTTCGACGAGCAGTGTTCGGGCAGCCGGCTGCCGCGCCAGGTGTTTTCGGCGGAGACGTTGAAGGCGAACATCGGCGCCCAGGTCGGGACCGTGAGCGCCACGACCTGCCCCTGCAGGACCGTCAGCGGGTGGTCCAGGGCGAAGATCGGAGTGCTGCCGAAGTAAGGGTTGAGGACCTCGATCGGGCTCTGACGGACGAGCTTGTAGCGGGGAGGCTTGCTCCCTTCGACCGGGCGCAGGACGCCGATCCGAGCCTCGGAGGGAGTGCCGAGGAAGTCGTTGAAGAAGCCGACCTCGTCGGTGGTCGTGTGGGTTTCGCGGGTCGAAGGCTTGGCGAGGGTGATCGACCAGGCGACGATCTTGCCTTCGAACGGGGCCTCGTAGGGCCTGGGGACCCCGTCGGCGATCGACTGGAAGCCGGTCACGTGCCCCTCGACCCGGCAAGGGGTGATCTCGACGTTGTTGACGATCTTCCCGGGGCAGGAGGCGGGCGGCGTTTCGGAGGTCTGGCCGAGGACCACCACCCGCAGGGGGGCCGAGTCGGCGGCGTGCGGCGCCAGGCCCGCCACCAGGCCGGCGAGCAGGCAGGCGGCGACCAGCAGCGTCCACGCGCGTCCCGGCCGGCTGTTTGGCTGCACTTGGGGCATCGGTTGAGGCAACACGGGCGGTGAGCGCCGGTTGCGCCGCCAATCTTGCCGCTAGCGCCGCGCAGATGCCGGAACGGGCCGCCGCTTGCAGGATCCCGGCCAGCTAGGCTGCGCGACAGATGGAGGCCCAGGAGCGCGCAGACGACTTCATCGCCGCCGGCCTCGCGTCCCTCGGCGTCGAGGCCGACGCCACCGAGCTGGCAGTCATCCGCGCCGCCCACGGGGTGTTCTGGCCGCCGATCCTCGAGCTGCTGGAGCTCGACCTCGGCGGGGTGCGAGCGGAGCCGGCCCCCGACCTCTCCCGGCCACCCGCCGCAGAGGCATGAGCGACTCCCCCCTCGACCTCCCGCTGCGCGCGCAGGCGGCCGGGGTCGCCGCCGGAGAGCTGGACGGCGCCGAGCTGCTGGAGGCGGCGCTGGCGCGGATCGATGAACGCAACCAGGCCGTCAATGCGGTGGTCGAGACCTTCCCGGAGCGCTCGCGGGAGATGCTGGCCGGCGCCCCACCCGGGCCGCTGCACGGCGTGCCGGTGGTGGTCAAGGACGAGTGGCCCCTGCCCTGGCGGGCCCAGCGGTTCGGCGCCGCCGACATGCTCGTCCCCGCCTCCCCAGGGGAGTCCGGGCCATACCGGGCGCTGCGCGACGCGGGTGCGACGATCGTCGGGGTCGCCAACATGCACGAGCTCGGCGCGAGCAGCACCGGCAACGTCTCGGTCTACGGGCCCGCCCGCAACCCGTGGAACCTCGAGCGCTGTCCCGGCGGCTCCTCCAGCGGCCCCGCGGCCGCGGTCGCGGCCCGCCTCGTCGCGGGCGCGGTCGGCGCCGACGGCATCGGCTCGATCCGCTACCCCGCCGCCTACTGCGGGCTGACCGGGCTGAAGCCGACCTTCGGCCGCGCGGCGATGGAGGGCCACCACATGGCCGACGTCTCGACCACGATCGTCTCCGGTCCGCTGTGCGCCGACGCCGCAGACTGCCGGCTGCTCGCCTCGGCCCTCTTCGGATCGGAGATGCAGGCCGGGGAGCCGCGCGGCCTGCGGATCGGAGTCCTCCGCGACGAGGTCTCCGAGGACGTCGATCCGGCGGTTCGCGCCGCCTGCGAGGAGGCGATCGACGCGCTGCGGGCCCAGTCCGGGGGCGAGGTGCGGGAGATCGAGCTCCCCGACCTCCCGGCGGCGGCGCTGGCGACCGTGCTGATCGCGAATGCCGAGGGCCTGCGCGGCGTGACCCCCCACCGTCTCAACCACCTCCACCCCGAGCTGAGCCCGCTCGGACGAGGCTTGCTCAAGTACCGCATCCTGCTGCCCGCCGCGGCGGTGGCCAAGGCATACGAAGTCAGGGCCCTGATGCGCCGCCGGCTCGCCGCCCTCCACGAGGAGGTGGACCTGATCGCCTGGCCGACGGTTCCGGCGGTGGCCCCGCCCCTGGAAGCGCCGCTGGTCGAGCTGCCCTCGGGCACCCACACGGCCGACCAGGCCAACGTCCGCGGCGCCGCCCTCGCCAACCTCACCGGCGTCCCCGCCGTCAGCGTCCCGGTCGGCTCGAGCGGGGGCCTGCCGAGCGCCCTGCAGCTGCAGGGGGCCTGGGGCGCCGACGCGCTGCTGCTCGACGCGGCCGAGGCGCTGGAGCGAGCCAACGGCCGCCGCTGGGTCGAGGCGGTGCCACCGCTGGCGCAGGGCGCTCCCGACCCAGCCGAGGCCTAGCGATGGCGGCGATCGAGGTGGCGGGGCTGGAGCGGGCCTTCGGCGAGGTGCTTGCCGTGCGGGGAATCGACCTCGCGGTAGAGGAGGGTGAGATCTACGGCTTCCTCGGCCCCAATGGCGCCGGCAAGACGACGACGGTGCGGATGCTGACGACGCTGCTGCTGCCGACCGGAGGCAGCGCCCGGGTGGCCGGTCACGACGTCGTCTCCGAAGCCCGCGAGGTGCGTGCCTCGATCGGGGTGGCGCTGCAGGAAGCGGCCCTCGACCCGCTGATGACCGGGCGCGAGCTGATCCGGCTCCAGGCGACGCTGCAGGGCCTGCCGGGCGCGGTCGGCCGCGAGCGCGCCGACGCGCTGCTGGAGCGCGTCGACCTGGCCGACGCGGCCGAGCGCCGCGTCGGCACCTACTCGGGTGGGATGCAGCGCCGCCTCGACCTGGCCGCCGCGCTCGTCCACGAGCCGCGGGTGCTCTTCCTCGACGAGCCGACGACGGGCCTGGACCCGGTCAGCCGCAAGACGATCTGGGAAGAGGTGCGGGACCTGAACGCGGAGGGGACGACCGTCTTCCTCACGACCCAGTACCTGGAGGAGGCCGATCAGCTGGCCGACAACGTCGGGATCATCGACAGCGGTCGGATCGTCGCCGAGGGAACCCCTCAGGAGCTGAAGAGCGAAATCGGAAACCCCCACGTCGACCTCCTGCTCGCCGAGGGCTCGACCGCCGAGGCCGAGCGCGTCTGCGCCGCGCTCGGCAGGGTGCTGCCGCGCAGGGACGACAGGCGGGTGCTGGTCGAGGTCGAGAACGGGGCCGCCGACATCCCCCGCGTCGTCCGCGCCCTCGACGAGGCCGGGATCGCGGTCGGGTCGCTGGAGCTGGTGCGGCCGACGCTGGACGACGTCTTCGTCGCCAAGACCGGCCACCACCTGGAACGGAAGGACGGCGAGGAGAGGGCCGAGCCGGAGCCCGCGACCGAGCCGGTATGAGCGGGCTCGCCGCGAACGCGCGCGTGGTGCGGGCGCTCGGAGCGCGCTCGATCCGCCAGACCTTCCGCCGGCCACAGCTGATCTCGCCGATCATCGTCTTCCCGACCCTGTTGCTGGCGATCCAGACCGGCGGCGCCGGCGCCGGGGTCGAGCTGCCCGGCTTCCCCCCGGTCCAGAGCTTCCTCCAGTTCATGCTGGCCGGCTCGATGATGCAGTCGATGATGCTGGCCGGCAACAGCGGCGGCATCGCCTTCGCCGTCGACATCGAGATGGGCTTTACCGACCGCCTCTTCTCGGCGCCGATCCCGCGCTTTGCGATCGTCCTCGGGCGGCTGGCCGGGACGGCGGCGCTCGGCCTCTTCGCCGCCGTCTGGTTCCTCGCGATCGGGCTGATCTTCGGGGCCCAGATCGAGGGAGGGATCGCCGGCGCGCTGCTGGCGATGGCGCTGATCACCGCATCGGCCCTCGCCGTCGGGGGGATCGGGGCCGCGATCGCGCTGCGGAGCGGCAGCGCCAGCGTCGTCCAGGGCCTGTTCCCGCTGGTCCTCGTGGTGCTCTTCCTCTCCTCGGCCTTCTTCCCGGAGAACCTGATGGTCGAGCCGGCCAGGACGATCGCCGAATACAACCCGCTCAGCTTCATCGTCGAAGGGGTGCGGGAGCCGATCATCTCCGGCATCGACGCCTCCGACACCCTGGCCGCGCTTGCCGCGATCGCCGGGATCGTCGTCCTCGGCCTGGTGCTCAGCGCCCGCGCCCTGCGACACCGGCTGCGAGTGGGTTGATGGAAGCCGCCGCCCCGTCCCCCGCCTGGCGCGCCAACCTGGCGACGATCGCAGCGCTCACCGCGCGGGCCAAGAACGAGCTGATCCGGGTGCCCGGGGCGGCGATCCCGGGGGTCCTGGCGCCGACGATCTTCTTCCTCGGCCTCAACGGGGTCTTCGGCGCCCTCACCAACCTGCCCGGCTTCGACACCGACAGCTACGTCAGCTTCATCGTCCCGGTGAGCATGTTGCAGGGGGCGGGGTTCACCGGTGCCGCCGCCGGGGTCAACCTGGCCCGCGACTACGAACAGGGGTGGGTCGACCGGCTGCTGGTGTCCCCCGCCCCGCGCTGGGTCCTGCTCGTCGGCAACGTCCTCGCGGCGAGCGCGCGAGCGCTGATCCCGGCCACCTTCGTGCTCGGCATCGCGCTGGCGCTGGGGGCGAGCTTCCCCGGCCTCGACGGGCTGGTGCTCTGCTACCTGATGGTCGCCGCGATGGCGGCGGTGGCGGCCTGCTGGGGATCGGCCCTGGCGCTGCGCTTCAAGAGCCAGTCGGCGGCGCCGCTGATGCAGTCGGGTGGGATGGCGTTGGTGCTGCTGACTCCCGCCTACGCGCCGCTGACCCTGCTGCAGCCCTGGCTGGAGGAGGTCGCGCGGATCAACCCGGCGACCCAGGTCGTCGAAGCAGCGCGCCAAGGATTCGTCGGCGGCGTCACCTGGGGAGATACCTGGCCCGGGCTGTTGGCGCTGGCGGGACTGGCGGCGGTGCTGGGGACCTGGGCGCTGCGCGAGATGCGCCGCACCAATGTCTAGCGCCGAGGCCGTTCTCGCCGAGGCCGAGCGGGTTCTGCGGCAGAACTGGGTCGAGGGGGAGCGGGACGGGAGGCGCTACGCCTACACGCAGCCCAGCCCCGGCCGCTACCCGTGGCAGTGGTACTGGGACTCCTGCTTCGCGGCGATCGTCTGGCGTCGCTTCGACCGCGCCCGCGCCAGGGCCGAGCTGGAGAGCCTGCTGGCGGCGCAGCGCCCGGACGGATTCGTCGGCCACACGATCTTCTGGGGGAGGCCGGTGGCCCTCTCGCGCCTCCTCTTCTACAACGTCGCCTCCCGCCACGCCGAGCAGACGGAGACGATCCAGCCACCGCTGCTGGCCTGGGCGTGGAGCCTCGCCGTCGGCGACCCGGCGCAGGAGCCGCGGATCGCGGCCCAGATCGACTGGCTGGCCGCGAATCGCGACCTCGAGGGCGACGGCCTGCTCTGGATCGTCCAGCCCGACGAGTCGGGCCTCGACGCCTCGCCGAAGTTCGACCCGGTCTGGGGCCGGCGCTCGGACGGTCGCATCGGCTTTCCCTTGCTGGTCGGGCGCAACCGTCGCCTCGGCTTCGATGCCCGCAGGGTCCGCGAGCGCGGCGGCCCGGTCCTTTGCGAGGTCGTGGTCAACACCTTCTGGTCGCTGGCTCTGCAGGCCCTCGGCCGCCCCTCGGCCACGCCGGCGCTTGTCGAGCGGCTCTGGGACGAGCGCCGGGGCCTCTTCCTCGACGAGGCGCAGCCGGGCGGCCTGCGGCCGGCGATCCTCACCTGCGCCGGCCTGGCCCCGCTAGCCCTACCCGACCTGCCCGAGGAGATCGGCCGCCGCCTGGTCGAGGAGCACGTCCTCGACCGGCGCGAGTTCCTCACCCCTGTCGCGCCCCCCTCGGTGGCCGCCTGCGAGCCCAGCTACGAGCCCGGTGGAGGCAGCGGCCCGATCCGCCGTTACTGGCGCGGGCCCACCTGGGTCAACACCGCCTGGCTGGTCTGGCAGGGAATGCGCCGCCTCGGCTACGCGGAGGAGGCGGCGAACCTCGCCGAGGGCCTGATCGGCGCCGTTGCCCGCGAAGGCCTGCGCGAGTACTACGACCCCCGCGACGGCACCGGCCTCGGCGCCAAGGACTTCGCCTGGTCATCTCTCGCGGCCGAGCTGGCCGACCCGGATCTCACCTGAACAACGCACGGCCGCGAAAACCAAGCAGGTCGGTGGACGCAGGGAGGACGGCGAAGCGAGCGTAGCGGAGCTACGTGAGCGAGACTTCCGACCGAGGACGCCGAGATGCGCCGGTTTGCAGCGGCCGCCTATTTGTACCGATACGTAATTCGGCCGCGGTCTAGGTCGTAGGGGGAAAGCTCGATCTTCACCCGGTCCCCAGGGAGGATGCGGATGTAGTGGCGGCGCATCTTGCCGGAGATGTGGCCGAGCACGTCGTGGCCGTTGTCCAGTTTGACCCGGAACATCGTGTTGGGGAGAGCCTCGGTGATCTCCCCCTCCATTTCGATCTTTTCCTCTTTGGCCATGCGGCCGGGAGCGTACCTGACCTTGGCCGCAAGCCGCAGGTCAGGAGCCGTCTCGGGACCGGCCGGCCCACTCGCGCGCATGGGCCAGCGCGCCCTCGCGGTCGCTCACCTCGCCGGCGTACTGCGCCGCCTCGAGCTCGCCCAGCAGCTCGCCGAGGCGCGGGCCCGGCTCGATCTCGAGCTCGGCGGCGAGCTCGTCTCCGCGCAGCAGCGGGGCCGGCGGGCCCTCGCGGCGCCAGTCGAGACCGGCCGCGATCATCTCCCTCGCCAGCAGCAGATGCGCCTGCACCATCTCCGGGCTGGCGATCGGCCCGGCGCCCCGGGCCGAGAGCCGGTCGGCCACGGTGAGCAAGGTCACGTCGACGGTCACCGGATCGGTGGCCCGCAGATACTCATGCACCCGCCGCGGCGGCAATGGCATCTCCTGGATCAGGAAGCCGAGCCGCAGGTGGTGCAGGGTGAGCGCCTGGAGGTGTTGGGTCAGCCGCCGGCTTGCCCGCAGGCGCAGGCAGATTCCGCCGATCACCTCCGCCCCGACCTCGTCGTGGCCGCGGAAGCCGACGAACCCGTCGCGCTCGGCGCGAGTGTGGGGCTTGGCGATGTCGTGGAAGAGGGCGCCGAAGCGCAGCGCCGTGCGCCGGCTCATCTCGTCGGCCAGGGGCTCGTCGAGGAGGGCCGCGACCTCGGCCGCCCGCTCGCCGGCGAACCGCTCCAAGTCGGCCTCGACCTCGAGCGCGTGCTCGAGCACCGCCAGCGTGTGGCCGTGGACGTCGAGGTGATGATTGGCTCCCTGCTCGACCCCGCGCAGGCCCTCCACCTCCGGCAGCACCACCGGGGTGAGCTCCAGCTCGTCGAGGAGCGCCAGGCCGCGAAGCGGGTCGGGCCCGCCGATCAGCTGGCGGAGCTCGGCCAGCTGCCGCTCGCCGGCGGGCTCGGCGGCGTGGGCGGCCGCGGCTCGGGCTAGCCGCGCGGTGGCGGGGTCGATCTCGAGCTCGAGCTGGGCGGCGAGGCGGGCCGCCCGCAGGAGCCGCAGCGGGTCGTCGAGGAAGCTGTGCTCGCCGACCGCCCGCAGGACCCGCGCAGCGAGGTCCGCGAGTCCAGCGTGGGGATCGACGACATCCCCGGCGTGCAGCGGCACCGCCACCGCGCCGATCGTGAAGTCGCGCGCCGCGAGGTCGCCCTCGATGCCCCCGCCGCGGACCGAGGAAAGGTCCACCTGCCATTCGCGGCCGCGCGAGACCACCCGCCAGGTGCCGAATTCGGCGGAGAGCTCGAAGGCGTGGCCGCCGAGCTCGGCGGCCATGGCCCGCGCCGCCGGCCTGGGGTCCCCGGCCACGGCGAGGTCGAGGTCCCGCACCTCCTCGCCGAGGACGGCGTCGCGGACGGCGCCGCCGACGATCCAGACGCCCTCGCCACCAGGCAGCGCACGCCGCACCGCCTCCACCAGGGGGCTGCGGCGAAGCGCCTCGACCTGCTCGCGCTCGCCCATCTCCGCCTACGCCGTCCGGCGCGGCACCCGCTGCGAGATCGCGCAGGTGACCTCGTAGTTGATCGTCTCCAACCGCGCCGCCAGCTCCTCCGCCAGGATCTCCTCGCCGCCTTGGGCGCCGATCAAGACCGCCTCCTCGCCGGGCCGGACGTCCGTCTCGGGGCCGAGGTCGATCGTCACGTTGTCCATCGAGACCGTGCCGACCAGCGGCACGCGGCGGCCGCGCACGAGTACCTCCGCGCGGTTGCCGAGCGCGCGGCGGACCCCGTCGCCATAGCCGATCGGCACCACCCCGACCCAGGTGTCGGCGGGCGCCCGCCAGGTGCGGCCGTAGCCGGCGCTGGCGCCGGCGGGAAAGCGCTTGACGTCGGCGACGTGGGAGCGCAGCGAGAGGGCCGGCCGCAGACCCTGATCGGCCGGATCGCGCTGGAAAGGGTCGAGGCCGTAGATCGCGACGCCGCAGCGCACCATGTCGTGGTGGGAGCGGCGGTCGCGCAGCACGGCGGCGCTGTTGGCGGCGTGGGCGAGCACCCCGGGGGCGATTGCCTTGACGGCCGCCGCCACCTCCTCGAAGCGGTCGAGCTGCTCGTCGAAGTAACCGCCGTCGGAGCCCGGTTCGTCGGCGGTGGCGAGGTGGGTCCAGACGCCCACGAGCTCCAGGTCCGGGTCCGCCGCGCAGGCCTGCGCCAGGTCCAGCGCCTCGGAGGGCTCGCGGGTGCCGAGCCGGCCCATGCCGCTGTCGTACTTGACGTGGACCCGGGCCGGACGGCCGTGGGCACGGGCCCGGTCGGCGACCAGGCCGCGGAAGCCCTCGCGCCAGACGGCCAGCTGGGAACCGGCCCCGAGGACAACATCGATCTCCTCGGCGGTGAGCACCCCCATCGTCAGCAGCGGCGCCTGCGGGAAGCGGGAGGCGATCACCTCCGCCTCCGCGGCGGTGGCGACCGCGAGCCGCGTCGCACCCCCCTCCAGCGCCGCGCCGGCGCAGGCCTCGGCCCCGTGGCCGTAGCCGTCCGCCTTGACCACCGCGCAGAGCTCGGGCCCCTGCCCCAGCGCGCGCTTCAGCCGCGCGCAGTTGGCGCGCACCGCGTCGAGGTCGATCCGGGCGACCGCCCGCTCCATCGGGCTACTCGGTGTCGTCGACGAGGGCGGCCAGGGCGTCGGCCCGCGTGACCATGCCGGCCAGCCGCCCGTCCTCGTCCACCACGGGGAGATGGTTGTGGTGCCTGTCGGCGATTTTCTTCGCCACCCTGTCGGCGGACTCGTAGGTGTGGACGACGACCGGATCCGGAGTCATCAGCTCCGCCACCCCGGTCGCGAAGGCTTTGTCGAGCCGCTCCTCAAAGCCCTTCATCGAGCCGACGAAGACGATCCCCCCCATGATGTTGAGGTAGTGCGGGAGGTGCAGATCGGACTCCTCCTCGCTGAGGACCAGGTCGGACTCGCTGACGATGCCGACCACCCTGCCGCCGTCGTCGACCACCGGCAGCGCGCCGAGGTCGGTCTTCGCGAGGGTGTCGATCGCGCTGCGGGCGTCGTCCTCCAGCCGCAGGCTGGGGACGTCGGCGTCCATGATCTCGGCGGCCGTCTTCATGGCGCGAGGTTATTCCACTGACCCGATGGGTCGCATCCCCGCCGGGATCGCCTCGATCACGTCGCCGGCGATCACCGACTCGGCGAGGCCGAGGCGAGCGGCGGCCTCGCGGCCGGCCCTGGCGTGGGCGAGGACCGCCGCGCAGACCCCGGCGAACGGATCGAAGCCGCGGGCGAGGAAGGCCGCGATCATCCCGGAGAGCACGTCGCCGCTGCCGGCGGTGGCCAGCGCCGGAGCGGAGAGGACGTTCACGGCGACCCGCTCGCCGTCGGTGACGATCGTGTCGTCGCCCTTGAGGACGACGATCGCCTCCGCCAGCCGCGCCGCATCGCGGGCGCAGGCGAGGCGGCGGGCGCCGACCTCGCCCGAATCGCGCTCGAGCAGTCGACCGAGCTCCCCCGCGTGCGGGGTGAGGACGGTCGGCGCCGGGCGCCGCGCAAGCTCCTCGATCCGCCCGGCGAAGGCGTTGAGCCCGTCGGCGTCGATCACCAGCGGGGCGGCGATCTTCCCTGCGACGCCCCGGGCGAGCTCGAAGGAGCCAGGATCGCGGCCGAGGCCGGGGCCGAGCACCCCCGCCGCGGCCCGCTCGAAGGTCCGCAGCACCCGCTTCGCCGAGGCGGGGCCGAGACAGCCGTCGCCGCCGACCGACATCACCTCCGCCTGCGCCAGCTCGAAGACCACCTCCAGCTCCTCAGGGACGGCGACGGTCGCGTAGCCGGCGCCGGCCCTGATCGCCGCCAGGGAGCTCATCCGCACGGCCCCGGTGAGCCCCCGGGAGCCGCCGGCGAGGGCGACCTGCCCGGAGCTGAACTTGGTCGATTCGGGCCCCCGTCGCGGGCCGAGGGCGAGAACCGCGGCGTCGATCTCCCCCGCCGCCGGCTCGCCCGGCGCGCCGGGCGGGATCCCGATCGCCGCCACCCGCAGCTCCCCCGTCCTCCCCTTTCCCGGAGCGACGCGGTGACCGAGCTTGGCGGCGTGGAAGGTGACGGTGAGATCGGCGCGCACCGCCGCGCCCGCGACCTCGCCGGTCGAAGCATCGACGCCGGAGGCGACGTCGCAGGCGACCACGGGCGCGCCGCAGGCGTTGATCGCCTCGATCGCCGCCGCGGCCGGCTGCCGCGGCTCGCCGGCGAAGCCGGTGCCGAAGATCGCATCGACGACCGCGCCCGAGCCGGCGATCCGCGCGCTCGCGTCGCCCTCGAGCAGCGACCCGCCGAAGCGCTCGTAGTTGACTGCGGCGTCGCCGCGAAGCTCCTCCGCCGGCCAGAGCAGCAGCGCCTCGGCCTCGAACCCCATCGCCGCCAGGTGGCGGGCGGCGACGAAGCCGTCGCCGCCGTTGTTGCCCTTGCCGCAGAGGATCCTCACCGGCCCCCGCGGCGAGAGGCCGGCGACCGCCTGCGCGACCGCGCGGCCGGCCGCCTCCATCAGCTCCAGGGATGGCGTCCCCTGCTCCTCGATCGCCCAGCGATCAACCGCCCGCATCCCGTCGGCGTCGTAGAGCGGTCTCAGCCAGGCCTCCATCGGCCCCAGCCTAAGGGCAGGGAGGGTCGGCGGCGGCTACTTGCCGACGCCGACGATCAGCTTCGCGGTGCTGTGCCCGCCGGAGGCCTCCGAGCCGATCGCCACGTAGCGCACCTCGTTGAGGTAGCGCTTGGCCTTGCGGAAGCCTTCTTCGCCGGGCGGCACCAGCGCCGAGACGAGCCGCAGCGCGGCCTGCCCGTCGACGAAGCCGCTGAGCGGGGTGCTTCCCAGGGCCTCTCCGGCTTCTTCGAAAGCGGGGTTCTCGCCGAGCGGCTGCCCGGATTCGGTCAGGGCGGCGGTGGCGGCGCGAAGGCCGTAGCCCATAACCATCCGGCTGCCGCCGGTCGCCACCACCAGCGGCTGCGGCCCCAGTTCGGGGCTGCGGATCGAGAAGCCGCTGAACTTGCCGCTCAGGGCGGTGACGCCGGGGGTGTTGCTCGCCCGCAGCAGCAGCCCGAGGTTGGAGACGGTGTTCGCCGCTTCGGTGGGGTCGGTCGCTTCGAGGACGAGGGCGCCGCCCAGGCTGCGCTTGCTGTTGCCGGTGAGGAAGAGGCCGACGTCGCCGATCGAGCCGGCGATCCGGTCGAGGTCGAAGCCGGACTGCTGCAACCCCTGCTTCAGCTGGTGCGGGGGCAGCTCCCCCGGGATCCCGTGCTGGTCGAGGCGGTCGATCGCCTCCTGCAGGCGCTTGCCGAATTCAGGGCTCGCGAAGGCGGCGACCGAGCTCCCCGGCAGCGCCGCCAGCATCTTCGAGCCGTCGCCGGCCGGGCTGCCTTCTTCGGCGACGTCGGTGCTGAGGTCGATCTCGAGGCTTTCCGAGCCCGGGATCAAGCTGGCGACGGCAGTCGCTTCTTCGAGGTCGATGCCGGCGCCTTCGAAGAAGGACTTGGCCTGGGGATCGAGGTCGCCGCCGGATTGCCGGATCATCGCGCCGACGTCGAGGAAGAGGTCGGCAGCGCTCTGCCCGGGCAGCGAGGAGGTCGCCTTCTCGTAGCGCTCCTGGTCGGCGAGCGATTCCCCTTCGGAGGCGTCGACGGCGTCCTTGAAGACCGCTTCGTCTTCGGCGATGACAAGCAGCCCGTCGAAGACGCCGATCGCCTGTCCCTCGTCGGCGGTGACCTTGAAGTCGACTCCTTCGTAGGAGCCCGACTTCGGCGGTTCGTCTTCGGCTTCGGTCTCCTTCTCGACGAACTTCCAGGCGGCGTCTTCGTCTTCGGTCTGCAGCGCCACGCCGTAGCCCTCGAAGTCGCCGCCGGCGTATTTCGCGGCGAAGAGGCCCCCTTCCTTGCCAAGCCACGGCTCGACTTCGGTTTCGTAGTCGAAGGGCTGGCCTTCGTCGGCGGCCGACTTTTCCAGTTCGGAGACGATCAGCCCGCCGAGGTCGTCGACACCCGCGACCTTTTTCGCCAGCGCTTCGACGTTCGACTTGGTCTCGCCTTCGGGGCGCAGGACCGAACGCATGAAGAGCGGCGCCCCAGGGGGCGCGACGGCGACCGCTTCGCCTCCGCCGCCGCTGCTGCTGCCGCCGCCGCAGCCGGCCAGCGCAAGCAGGGCGACCAGGGTCGCCAGGAGGGCCGGTGGGACGAGGCGGGCCTTCACGGGAGCGGGCATCCTAACGCGGGCCTCACTCGACCGTGACGGTCTTGGCCAGATTGCGGGGCTGGTCGACGTTCAGCCCGCGCGCGCGGGCGATCCGGTAGGCGAGCAGCTGCAGGGGCAGGATCGCGACGATCGGCTGCAGGATCCAGTCCGTCCGCGCCACCTCGACGGTCTCGTCGGCAACCTCGGCCGCGCGGTGCTCGCCGGCGGTGGCGATTGCGATCGTCCGGGCGCCGCGCGCGCGCACCTCCTCCACGTTGGAGAGGACCTTGTCGAGCACCGGGCTGTCGGTGGCCACGCAGATCACCGGCGTGGACTCGTCGAGCAGTGCGATCGGGCCGTGCTTCATCTCGCCCGCCGCGTAGGCGTCGGTGGGGATGTAGGAGACCTCCTTCAGCTTCAGGGCCCCCTCGAGGCAGACCGGCAGGCCGATGTGGCGCCCCAGGTAGAGGAAGAACTCGCGGGCGCCCTGGGCGGCCGCGATCGCCGCGACGGGCTCCTCGACCGCGGCCAGCGTTTCCTCCATCTTCGAGGGCAGCGCCTTCATCTCGGCAACCAGCTCCCCGAGCCGCTGCGGCGGCAGCGTCCCGCGCAGCTCGGCCATCCTCAGCCCCAGCAGGTACATCGCCGCGACCTGGGCGACGAAGGTCTTGGTGGCCGCGACGCAGACCTCGAGGCCCGCCCGGGTGTAGAGCACGGCGTCCGCGTCACGGGTCGCCTGGCTGCCCATGATGTTGGTGATCGCCAGCACGGTCGCGCCCGCCTCCCGCGCGAGCCGCATCGCCGCCAGCGTGTCGGCCGTCTCGCCCGACTGCGTGATCCCGATGACCAGGTCGCCGGGGCCGACGACCGGGTTGCGGTAGCGGTACTCGGAGGCGATGTCCATTTCGACCGGCACCCGGGCCCACTCCTCGATGGCGTAGCGACCGATCAGGCCGGCGTGGTAGGAGGTGCCGCAGGCGACGATCACGATCCGCCGCACCTCGCGCAGGAAATCGTCGGCGATCTCGACGTCGGCGAGCTCGACCCCGTCGCCGCCCGGAAGACGGTCGGTGATCGTCTCGGCGACCGCGTCGGCCTGTTCGTAGATCTCCTTCAGCATGAAGGTCTCATAGCCGCCCTTCTCGGCCGCCTCGGCGTCCCAGGTCACCTCTTCGGGGGCGCGCTCGATCGGCTCCCCCTCGGGATCGGTGAGGCGGACGCGGCCGGCTTCGATTTCCACCAGCTCGCCGTTTTCGATCGGGATCGCGGTGCGGGTGTCGGCGAGGAAGGCCGGTATCGCGGAGGCGAGGAACGCCTCCCCCTCGCCGATGCCGGCCACCAGCGGACACTCCTTGCGCGCGCCGACCAGGCGCCCCGGCTCCGCGGCGTGCATGGCGACGAACGCGTAGTGGCCGCGCAGCTCGGCGAAGGAGGCGCGCACGGCGGCGGCGAGGTCGCCCTCGTAGTGGCTGGCGATCAGGTGGGCGACCACCTCGGCGTCGGTCTCCGAGGTGAAGGACTCGCCCTGAGCCTGCAGCCGCTTGCGCAGCTCGGAGTGGTTCTCGACGATCCCGTTGAGCACGATGTGGACGCGGCCGGAGCTGTCGTCGTGGGGGTGGGCGTTGGCCTCGGTCACCCGGCCGTGGGTCGCCCAACGGGTGTGGGCGATGCCCGTCTCGGCCGGCGGCAGCGGCCCCGCCCCGTTCGCGGAGCGGGCCTCCACGGCGGCGCGCAGGTTGGCGAGGTTGCCGACCGCATGGACGCTCTCCACCGCGCCGTCGGCGAGCAGCGACAGCCCGGCCGAGTCGTAGCCGCGGTATTCCAGCTTCTCGAGCCCCGAGAGCAAAAGCTCCTGGCAGGGCCGGGAGCCGACGTATCCGACGATGCCGCACATGAAGGCGAGTAAGGGTAGAGAACGGGCTCGGGCCCGCTCCTCGCGGCCTCAGGCCAGCTCGTCGCGAACGATCCCGACCAGCCGCCCGCAGACCGCTTCGGCTTCCTCGCCGGTGGGGGCCTCGACCATCACCCGCACCAGCGGCTCGGTTCCCGACGGGCGGACGAGAACCCGGCCACGGCCGCGCAGCCCGGCCTCCTCGCGGTCCACCGCCGCCCAGACGGCATCCGCCCCGGCCACGGCCTCGCGATCGAGGACGCGCACGTTCTCCAGCACCTGGGGCAGCTTGCGCATCGGGATCGCGTCCTCGAGCGGAGCCGATCCCAGCTCGCGCATGGTCATCAGAGCGGCGGCGATGCCGTCGCCGGTGGCGGCGAAGTCGGAGGCGATGATGTGCCCAGACTGCTCGCCGCCGAGCCTCCAGCCCCGCCTGCGCATCTCGTCGATCACGTAGCGGTCGCCGACCTGGGTCACCGCCACCTCGACCCCGGCCTCCTCCATGGCGCTGTGGAAGCCGAAGTTGCTCATCACCGTGACCACGACCCCTCCCTCGAGCTCGCCGCGGGCGGCCATTCCCCGCGCCGCCAGGGCGATCAGCTCGTCGCCGTCGTGCACGCGCCCGGCGCCGTCGACGGCCAGCACCCGGTCGCCGTCGCCGTCGAAGGCAAAGCCGATCTCGGCCTCCGAGGCGGCGATCCGCTCGGCCAGCGCCTCGACGTGGGTGGAGCCGCAGCCGGCGTTGATGTTGCGCCCGTCAGGCTCGACCCCGATCGCCTCGACCTCGGCGCCGAGCCGTTCGAAGATCGCCGGGGCTGCCCGGAAGGTCGCGCCGTTGGCGCAGTCGAGCAGCACCCGGCGGGCGCCCAGATCGAGCCGGAAAGCCGCCTCGAGCTCGCGCAGGTAGTCCTCGAGGCCGCCGTTCAGCTCGCTCACCCGTCCCGGCTCCTCGGCTTCCGGGCACCCGTCGAGGAGCGACTCGATCCGCGACTCGACCTCGTCCGCGAGCTTCTGCCCACGGCCGTCGAAGAACTTGATCCCGTTGTCGGCGAAGGGGTTGTGGGAGGCGGAGACCACCGCGGCGAGGTCGAAGCCCAGGCGGCGGACGAGGATCGCGGCCGCCGGCGTGGGCAACACCCCCGCCAGGAAGGCGTCGCCGCCCGCGGAAGCGATCCCCGCCGCCAGCGCGGCCTCCAACATCGGGCCGGACTCGCGGGTGTCGCGGATGATCAGCACCTGGGGCCGGCGGGCCTCCAGCGAGGCGGTCGCGGCGCGACCGAGGGTGGTGGCGAGCTCGGCGTTTAGAAAGGATCCAACCGCCCCTCGGACCCCGTCGGTTCCGAAGAGCTTGCGCTCGGCCCTCACCAAGCCCCCGTCAGCGCTTGCTGAACTGAGGCCGCTTGCGGGCCTTCTTCAGCCCGGCCTTGCGCCGCTCCTTGACCCGCGCGTCGCGGGTGAGGAAGCCGCGGCGCTTGAGGTCGCCGCGCAGCTCGGCGTCGACCTCGGTCAGCGCCCGGGCGATGCCATGGCGGATCGCGCCGGCCTGGCCGCTGACGCCGCCGCCGTGGACCCGGACGCGGACGTCGACGTTGCCCTCATAGCCGGAAACGACCAGCGGCTGTTGTGCCACCGTCTGGTGCAGGGGGCGGGGGAAGAACTCCTCCAGGCTGCGGCCGTTGATCTCGAACTTGCCGTCGCCCGGCAGCAGGGTCACCCGCGCTATCGAGCTCTTGCGCTTGCCGGTGGCGAGGAAGCGCGCACCCGCCTCCATCTTCGCGGGGGCCCGGCTGGCGGCGCTCGCTCCGGCCTCCTCGGCAGCGGCCCGCTCTGCTTCGCGGCGCGCCTTCTCCTCTTCCTCGGCTTCCAGCCGCGCCCGCTCCTCGGCGCTCAGCTCCGGTTTGTCGGGCTCGACCAGGATCGGCTCCAGGTCCGCCCCCGGGATCACGTCTTTCTTCTTCTCCTCCGCCTTCGGCTCCTCGGCCGGAGCCTCCTCGGAGGTGACCTCCTGGTCAGGCTCCGGCGAAGTCACCTCCTCCGCCACAGGCTCCCCCCCAACCTCCTCGGACGGCTCCTCAGCCTCCGCAGCGGGCTCCTCGGACGGCTCCTCAGCCTCCGGAGCGGGCTCCTCGGCTTCCGCAGCGGGCTCCTGCTCAGCGGCATCGGACTCCGCAGCTTCAGCGGCCTCTGCCGCGGGTGGCGTGGAGGGGGCCTCCTCGCCCGCAGCCTGCGAGGACGAGGAGGTCTCCTCCTCGACAGGACCCGCGGCCTCAGGCCCCTGTCCCTCGGAATTCTCTTTGCGGGTCTCGTCGTCTGCCATCAGTTCGTCTCCATCGGTTTGGGCTGCTGCGCCGCATGCGGATGATCCGGCCCCGCGTAAACCTTCAGCTTGGTCAGCTGCTGGCGGGCGAGCCGGTTGCGCGGGAGCATCCCCTTGACCGCCTTGCGGATCACTTCCTCGGGCTTGCGCTCGAGCATCTCGCCCAGGGTGCGGGACTTGATCCCGCCCGGGTAGCCGCTGTGGCGCCAGTAGGTCTTCTGGGCGAGCTTGTCGCCGGTGACCCGGATCTTCTCCGCGTTGACGACGACTACGAAGTCGCCGGTGTCGACGTGCGGCGTGTACTCGGGCTTGCGCTTGCCACGCAGGGTGTCGGCGATCTGGGTGGCGAGTCGGCCCAGGGTCTTGCCCTCGGCATCGACGACGTACCAGTCGCGCTGGCGGTTGGCTGGAGTGGCTACGAAGGTCTTCATCGCGCAAAAACCGCGCGGACGTACCTGCGCGGCCGGGGGATGATAGCCATCTCCAGGTATATGCTGCTGCGCCAGCAAGGCCGAATCCCGCGCGGGCTCCGTGCGGGAGCGGAGGAACCGAAGAGGCCAAGGCAGGTCTCAGGGGCGAATCGGACGAAATCCAGTCCGTAGCGCGACTCTTTCAGCGCGAGCCCGACAGCTAACTCCGCAGGCGACCGAAGGAGAGGGCAGCGGTTGAGCGGCGATGGGTTCGTCCGACCCGAAGCGGGCGGGAGAAAGTTCCTGGCGGTGGTGCTGGCGTTTCTCTGCTGTCTCGGCGGCAGCGCCGCGGCGGCGACGGGCGGCGCGCCCACGCCGGGCGCCGCTCCAACGGCGAAAGGCAGCCCCGCCGGCGCGCCCGAGGGCAACCCCAGCGCCGGCGCGATCACCCTGCTCTCTGCGCAGGCCACGCCGCGCAAGTCCTTTTACTTCGGCTACCGCTACCCGCGCCTCACCTTCGCGATCGGCGCCAGCCAGCCGCAGAACGACCTGCGCGTGGACGTCGTGGCCGCCGGCGGCGAAGTCGTCAAGACCTTCTACCGCTCAGACGTGGCTCCGAGCGTGCCGGTCTCGGTCCGCTGGGACGGGACCACCGAGGAAGGGCGCCCCGCCCCCAACGGCCGCTACAGCTTCCGCATCAGCGCCCAGACCCCGGCGGCGCCCGCCGCCCGCCGCGCCAGCCCGGCGATCGCGCTGAAGCTCGGCTTCGCCTTCTACGGCTACGCCTTCCCGGTCCTCGGCAAGCACGAATTCGAGATGGGCGCGGGGCGCTTCGGCGCCCCGCGCTCGGGCCACACCCACCAGGGCCAGGACGTGATGGCCGCCTGCGGCACGCCGCTGCTCGCCGCCCGCGGCGGCAGCGTCCAGTACGCCGGCTACCAGAGCGCCGCCGGTAACTACGTGGTCATCGACGGCCGCGGCACCGGGTTCGACTTCATGTACGCGCACCTCGCCGAACCCTCGCCGCTGCAGACCGGGGAAACCGTTCGCACCGGCCAGCCGATCGGGGTGGTCGGCGAGACCGGCGACGCCGTCGGCTGCCACCTCCACTTCGAGATGTGGACGCCGCCCGGCTGGTACGAGGGCGGCAGCCCGGTCGACCCGCTGCCCTACCTGCGGCAGTGGGACGCCTACAGCTGAGCCCCTACTCCCACTCGATCGTCGCCGGCGGCTTGGAGGAGATGTCGAGGGCGACCCGGTTTACGTCGCGGATCTCGTTGATGATCCGGTTGGAGACGCGCTCCAGGAGGTCGTAGGGAAGCCGCGCCCAGTCCGCCGTCATCGCGTCGTCGGAGGTGACGGCCCTGATCACGATCGGATAGGCGTAGGTGCGCCCGTCTCCCTGCACCCCGACCGAGCGCACCACCGGCAGCACGCAGAAGGACTGCCACAGCTGCCGGTACAGCTCGGCGGCGCGGATCTCCTCCTGGAGGATCGCGTCGGCCGCGCGGAGGATGTCCAGGCGCTCCCGGTTGACCTCGCCGCCGACGATTCGGATCGCCAGCCCCGGGCCCGGGAAGGGCTGGCGCCAGACCATCCGCTCGGGCAGACCGAGCTCGGCGCCGACGGCGCGCACCTCGTCCTTGAACAGCATCCGCAGCGGCTCCACCAGCTCGAACTCGAGGTCCTCGGGCAGGCCGCCGACGTTGTGGTGGGACTTGATCGTCGCCGCGTGGTCGGAGCCGCCGGACTCGATCACGTCCGAGTAGAGCGTTCCCTGGACAAGGTAGGCGGCGTCCTGGAGCTTGGCGGCCTCCTCCTCGAAGACGCGGATGAACTCGGTGCCGATGATCTTGCGCTTGCGCTCGGGGTCCTCGACCCCGGCGAGCTTGGCGAGGAACCGCTCCTCGGCCTCGACGTGGACCAGCGGGATGCCGAACTGGCCGAAGGCCTCGACCACCTGCTCGGCCTCGTTCAGCCGCATCAGCCCGTGGTCGACGAAGACGCAGGTCAGCTGGTCGCCGACGGCCCGGTGGACGAGCAGGGCGGCGACGGAGGAGTCGACGCCCCCGGAGAGGCCGCAGATGACCTTTCCCTCCCCGACCTGGGCACGGATCTTCTCGACCTGCTCGGCGATCACCGACTGCGGCGACCACTGCCGCTCGCAGCCGGCGACGTCGCGAAGGAAGCGGGTGAGGATCTCCGTCCCGTAGGGCGTGTGGACGACCTCCGGGTGGAACTGGATCCCGTAGAGGCCGCGGTCGGGCATCTCACATGCAGCGACCGGCGAGCTGGGGCTGGCGGCAAGGGCGGTGAAGCCCTCGGGCGCCTCGAACACCGCGTCCCGGTGGCTCATCCAGCAGCTCTGCTCCTCGGGCAGGCCGCGCAGAAGCCTGCCGCCGCCGTCGCGCAGCACCAGGTCCGTCCGCCCGAACTCCCCCGACTCAGCCGACTCCACCCTGCCCCCCAGCGCCAGGACCATCGCCTGCATCCCGTAACAAATCCCCAGGATCGGAACCTCCAGATCCAGCAACTGCGTAGGAAACGCCGGAGCCCCGTCTTCGTACACCGACGCTGGTCCGCCTGAGAGCACCAGGGCTTTCGGCTGGCGCTCCCGCAGCTTC
>Ga0308176_10000750_pt1 | contig 20212 bp, 16 predicted proteins | sample PhyCR2_3_FD_203890 | JGI IMG/M metagenome (GOLD analysis project Ga0308176, IMG submission 203890) | Soil microbial communities from UC Gill Tract Community Farm, Albany, California, United States - DLSLS.C.R2 | ecosystem: Environmental > Terrestrial > Soil > Agricultural land | place: USA... | reverse complement strand
ACAACGTTTCTTCAGCGGCGGGCGGCGCGGTAGCTGACCCGATCGGATCGTCGCATGTTTCTGAACGTGCTCATGCTGTCGGGGATTGGCGGGGCGGTGGTGCCGCTGGTGCTGCACCTGCTGAGCCGCGCGCGCTACCGGACGGTGGATTGGGGGGCGATGATGTTCGTGGAAGAAGGGGTGACGGAGCGGCGGCGGAGCGCGAAGGTGAAGCAGTGGGCGCTGCTGGGGATGCGGATGGCCATGGTGGGGCTGCTGGCGGTGGCGTTGGCGCGGCCGATCGCGCGGGGGCAGTGGGGGGCGGTGGCATCCGGCGGGCGGGTGACGGCGGCAATCGTGCTGGACCGCTCGGCGAGCATGGCGTTCGACGAAAGTGGGCGGAGCCGGATGGACCTTGCTAAGGAGGCGGTGCTCCAGATCCTGGCGAGCCTGAAGAAGGGGGACCAGGTGGCGCTGGTGCTGTTGGGTGGGGAGGAGGACGCGAAGGCGGAGCAGCCGACGACGGACCTGCAATCGGTGGCCTCGCGGGTGGCGGAGCTGAAGCCGTCGTATGGCCAGGCGAACGTGATGGACGGAATCCTGCGGGCGTCGGCGATCCTGGAGCGGAACGAGCGGTTTAACCGGGAGCTGTACGTCGTGTGCGACCGGCAGGCGGCGAGCTGGCGGGAGGCGACTGAGAATGTGACGGCGGCGTGGCGGGGGCACGTGAGGGATTGGGGCGTGCCCCTGCGGTTTTACGTCGTGCCGGTGGGGGGCGGCGACGCGGAGAACGTGGCGATCGAGTCGGTGGAGCTGCTGGACGGCCCGGCGATCGCGGGGAGTGCGGCGGAGGTGGAGGTGCGGGTGAGGAACTACGGTCCGACGCCGCGGCCGGCGCTGGACGTGCGGGTGTACGGGCGGGGGGCGTCGGTGCCGGCGAACGTTAAGCCGACGGTGAATCTGCCTCCGGAGGGGGCGCAGTCGGTGAAGGTCCCGGTGACGTTTTACCGCGCGGGGTCGCACGTGGTCACTGCGTCGGTGCGGACGTCGGGGCTGATGACGGACGACGATTTCGCGACGGTGGTGGAGGTGCTGGACCCGATCGAGGTGCTGGTGATCAGCGGGGAGGAGCGGCAGGGGCTGCCGATGCGCGGCGAGTCGGATTTCCTGCGGTTGGCGCTCTCGCCGTTCACCGGGGCGGCGACGCGGCCTTCGCCGCGCGACCCGGCGCGGGTGACGGTGTTGTCGGCGGAGCGGTGGGAGGGGCAGGACCTTTCGCGTTACGGGGCGGTCGTGCTGGCGAACGTGGCGCAACTGACGTCGGCGCAGGTTCGGTCGCTGGAGCAGTACGTGTACGGCGGCGGGGGGCTGCTGATTGCGCCGGGGGGGACGTCGCGGGTGGAGAATTACAACGCCGCGCTGTGGCGGGAGGGCGCCGGGCTGATGCCGGCCAAGCTGGAGGCGGCGACGGGGGAGCGCGCCGGCGGCGGGGAGGAAGCCGGGGGGGCGGTGGGGACCGGATTATCGGGATTTAACCTGTCGCACCCGATCTTCCACTTCCTGCGCGGGCGGCCTGACGCGACGCCGTCGTCGGTGGTGGAGCGGTACTTCCCCGCGCTGCCGGCCGGGGGCGAGGCGCGGGTGCTGGGGCGGTACGCGAACGGGCAGCCGTTCCTGATCGAGGCTCAGGCGGGGCGCGGGCGGGTGATGCTGGTGACGACGCCGCTGGACGCGGATTGGAGCAACCTGCCGCTGACGAGCTTTTACCTGCCGTTCGTGCAGTCGGCGGTGAAGTACCTGGCGTCGGCGCGGCTGCCGGCGGGGAACCTGGCGATCGGCAAGCCGATCCAGTTGACGGCGGAGGACGTGGGGAAGACGGTGGTGGTGGATCGGCCGGATTCGACTTCCCGTGCGCCGCAAGTGACCCGCGTGGGGGGGAAGGTGGAGGTGCGGTACACGGAGACGGATCTGCCGGGGCGGTACACGGTGCGTGGCATCAAGGTTCGGTCGGGGGACCAGTTGGTGGAGCGGCCGGTCTATTTCGTGGTGCAGCCGTCGCGGGGGGAGTCGGATTTGACGCCGCTGACGGCCGAGCGGTGGAGGGAGCTGAGGTCGGGGCTGGGGTTTGAGGCGGTCGATCCGACGCAGAAGCCGATCGGGGTGGTGGTGGCGTCGGAGCGAACGGGCAAGGAGCTGTGGGGGCCGTTACTGGGGGTGGTGCTTGCGCTGGGCGTGGCGGAACTGGCGGCCGAGCGGTGGTGGTCGGCGGAGGTGGGGTGATGGTGGAGAGCTTGCCGATGCCGGTGGTGCTGGGGCAAGTCATCTGGCTGTCGCTGCGATTCGTGCCGGTGGCGGCGGCGGTGGTGGTGGCGGCGGCGGCGGCGGTGGCATGGCTGTACCCGCCGCAGGTGCGCGCGCTGGGGCGCGGGTGGCAGTGGGCGCTGCCGGCGCTGCGAGTGGCGGCGCTGGCGGCGCTGGCGGGGTCGATCCTGAGGCCGGTGGCGCTTCGCCCGCGGACGGGGGAGGAGGAGGGGGCGGTGGTGGTGCTAGTGGATCGCTCGCGGAGCATGGGGGTGGTGGACGCGCGTCCGTCGCCGGCGAAGCTGGTGGCGCTGGCGGACGGGCTGGGTTGGCTGGCGGCGGGAGTGCGGGAAAACCCGTACCCGGAGCTGCGGACGTACCTGGAACGGATCGAGGGGCTGGGGGAGGACGTTGCGCGGGCGCAGCAGGAGTTGGATTACGCGAGGCTGGCGGATCGGGGGGTGGCGCGGGCGCAGGCGCGGCTGGACCAGGCGCGGGAGCAGTACGCGGCGGTTGCCGAGCGTGTGCGGCAGGTGTCGCCGCGGCTGCCCAAGTCCGAGGGGATGCCGGCGCGGTTTGCGGCGGTCGGTAGGCTGCCGAACTTCGGGCAAGGCGGGTGGCTGGCGGCGGTGAAGCGGCAGTGCGCGGCGGCGAAGGACGCGCTGGACCGGTACCAGGTGGCGACGGACGCGGAGCTGTACGAGCGCAACGCGGAAGTGCGGGCGGCGTGCGACCGGGCGGCGGGGATGTCGCGGTTCGCGCTGGTGGAGGAGGCGCTAACGCGGCCGGGGAGCGGGTTGTTGTCGAAGGTGGCGGGGCGGTCGCCGGTGTTCGGGTTCGCGTTCGCGGACGGGGTGACGCCGCTGCCGCTGACCGGCGGCGGGGAGCCGGTGCGTCGGCTGCTGGTCGAGCCGAACGGAGACGGCACGGACGTGGCGGGGGCGCTGAGCGAGGTGCTGGAGCGGCTGAAGGGGGTGGCGGTGCGGGCGATCGTGCTGTTTTCGGACGGGCGGCAGACGATCGGCGGGGGGTCGGTGCCGTCGTCGCTGTCGGCGTCGGGGGTGCCGGTGCTCTCGGTGTTGGCGGGGATGGCTTCGGTGCCGGACGTGGCGGTGACGGACGTGGTGCTGCCGACCAGCCAGTTCGTGGGCGAACCGCTGGGGGTGCGCGCGCGGGTGCGGTGCACGGGGCTGGCGGGCGCGAAGGTTGATGCGGTGCTCAGCGTCGGCGACGAGCGGCGGACGGCGGCGGTGGCGCTGGAGAAGGGGCGGACGAGCGAAGTGACGTTCCCGCCGATTCGCCTGAGGGCGCCGGGGCCGCAGCGGGTGGTGGTGAGCGTGCCGGCGTTGGCGGGGGAGGTGGGGGTGGAGAACAACCGGGCCGAGCGGTGGGTGAAGGTGCTGTCGGACCGCGTGAAGGTGGCGGTCGCGTCGGGGGAGGCCGGCGGGGATTACCCGTACGTTCGTGAGGCGCTGGGTCGGACGCCGTGGGTGAAATTACAGGAGGCGGTGCTTGAGTCGGGGGGGGCGAGGTTCCCGCTGGGGCCGCAGAAAATATTGGAGCAGGACGTCATCGTTCTGATGGACGTGCCGGCGGTTTCACTGGAGCCTCGGCAGTGGCAGGCGGTGTATCGGTGGGTATCGCAGCGCGGGGGGAATCTGATCCTGGCGGCGGGGGAGAAGCACCTGCCGGGTGAGTACGGGCGGGGTCCGGTGCAATCGGAGCTGGTGCCGTGGCGTGGCGGGACGGCGCGGCCGGTGTGGCGGGTGTGGGCGGGGGAGGAGCCGTTCTTCCGGCTGGTGCCGGCGGCCGGGGCCGAGGGGATGGATTGGCTGCGGCTGGATGAGGGGCAGGAGGTGGCGCAGGGGTGGTACGAGCTGCCGGCGATGTACCGGTGCGTGCCGCTGGCGAACCTGAAGCCGGGGGTGCGGCCGCTGCTGGTGGAGCGGGACTCGCAACTGCCGGTGATGACCGAGGCGCGGGTGAGCCTGGGGCGGGTGTTCTTTCTGGGGACCGACGAGACGTGGCGGTGGCGGTCGGCGGGGGACGGGCGGGAACAGGACCGGTTCTGGCAGCAACTGGTGCGTTACGCGGCCGAGGAGCCGTACGCGGTGGTGGAAGGGCGGGTGGCTCTGGACGCCGACCGGGTGTCGCTCGAGCCGGGGGAATCGGTGCGGGTCAGGGCGAGGGTCGAAGAGCCCAACGGCGCGCCGTCGCAGGCGAAGCGGCAGGAGTTGCGGGTGTTCAAGGGGGGTGAGCTGGTGCGCGTGATGTCGATGTCGGCGGCGGGGGTCGAGGGGACGGGGAGGTACGAGGCGATGCTGGGGGGGTTGGCGCAAGGGGATTATGAGCTGCGCGTGGCGGGCGAGGGGGCGGGCGGGCAGCAGCAGGGGGTGATGTTGCCGCTGCACGTCGAGCGGAGCGTGGAGCGGGAGGTGGCGGACTTGTCGGCCGAGCCGAGCGTGCTGGAGAAATTGAGCAGCTCGTCGGGCGGGGCGACGCTGCCGCTGGAGCAGGTGGGGCGGATCCCCGACAAGCTGGCGGAGGCGCGGGAGCGGCAGCCGCGGATGACCGAGCAGCCCTTGTGGGACAGCCCGTACCTGTTCGTGTTCGTGCTGGCGTGTCTGGGGCTGGAGTGGGGGTTGAGGAAAGGGTTTGGATTGGCGTGACGGACCGGGCCTGAAATTGGTTACAATGGTTTCACCCCCATGAATGCGATTGCACTCTTGCCGCCGCCGGTGAGGTCGTACATCGTGGACTTCGTCGCGCGCAAGCGGCGGATGGTGATGCTGAAGATGGTGGGGGTGTCGGTGGGATTGACGCTGGGGTGGATGCTGGTGTGGTGCGTGGTGGATCGGGTGGTGGCGCTGCCGGCGGGCGTGCGGCTGCTGCTGTTGACGGGGAATGCGGCGGTGGTCGCGGGGCTGCTCTATCGGCCGGTGCGCGAGACGCTGCGGCGGGACGTGGACTGGCTGGACGCGACGGCGGACATCGAGAGCCGCAGCACGCATTTCGCGCAGCGGCTTCAGACGGTGACGTCGCAGCTATTGAGCCCGCCGGAGCAGCGGGGGTCTTCGGAAATCCTGGGGCAGCTTTTGCGCGAGGTGAGCGCGCAGGCGGCGAACCAGCAGCCGCAGCGGCTGATCCCGTGGCGGCTGATCGCGCGGCCGTGGGCGGGGGCGGGGGCGATGGTGGTGCTGGTGTGTGCGATGGCGTGGGTGCCGTGGCTGGATTTGCCGCAGCTGATGGCGCGGTTCCTCAAGCCGCTGGCGCACGTGCCGCCGGTGACGACGACGCGGCTGGCGGTGGACCCCGGCGACCGGGACGTCATTCAGGGGGAGCCGGTGCAGATCGCGGTGACCGCGGAGCGGTTGGGCGACCAGGTGGTGAAGCTGCTGGTGAGCCGGGACGGGAAGGCGTGGACGGCGTCGTCGATGATGCCGGTGTCGGCGGCGGGAGCGGCGGGAGCGGCCGGCGAGGTTGCGGCGGCGCGGTTTACCGCGACGATCCCCGCGGTGGATCGGGACCTGTGGTATTACGTCAGCGGGGGGGACGCGGCGAGCGAGCGTTTCCGGGTGCGGGTGCTGCGGCGGCCGGCGGTGGTGGAGTTCCGCGTCCGCTACACGTACCCGGCGTACACGGGGCGGCAGCCGCTGGTGGTTTCGAATACGGACGGGGTGATCGAGGCGCCGGTGGGGACGGAGGCGGTGCTGGCGGTGGCGGCGACGGAGCCGCTGAAGGCGGCGACGCTGGTGTTCGGGCAGGGGAACAGCACGGTGAACGTGCCGACGCAGGCGACGGCGGAGGAGAACGTCCGTCAGGCGAAGCTGACGATTCAGAAGGAGCAGACGTACCGGGTGGAGATGGTTAGCGCGCGGGACGTGGTGGGCGGGGGGCCGGGGGTGATGCCGATTCACGCGATCGCCGACCGGCCGCCGCTGGTGCGGCTGGTGCAGCCGACGGTTGACCTGCGGCTGCGGCCGCGCGACGTGCTGGCGGTGCGGTACGAGGCGATGGACGACTACGGGATCTCGTCGCTGTCGCTGTTCGTTCAGGTGAACGCCGCCGCGCCCAAGGAGCTGCCGATGCGGTTGCGCGGGGACGCGCGGCGGCAGGAGGGTGAAGTCAGCATCGACCTGGCGACGCTGCCGCTGAAGATCGGGGACGTGGTGGCGGTGCACGTGCGGGCGGTGGACAAGGCGGGGCAGAAGGGAGCGAGCGAAGTGCGGCGCGTGCTGGTGTCGCCGAAATCGGTGGACGAGAACGCGCACCTGCGGATCGCGGCGTTGAAGGAGGCGTCGCACGCGGCCGAGGCGGTGGTGGGGGAATTGGGCCGCGCCGTGGGGGCGCTGGGGGAGGCGCGGCGGCTGGGGGATGGGAGGGGCGCGGGGGAGGGGGCGGCGGATAGTTCCGAATACCAGGCGGCGGTGGGGCGGGCGCAGCAGTCGCTAGCGGCGGCGGGTCAGGCGGTAGCGGTAATCCGGCAGGCGACGCTCGGGGCGGCGGCGCGCGGGCGGACGAGGGAGTTTTCGCTGGCGGCGGCCAACGTGCTGGATGCGGCGGAGTTGTTGGCGGCCACGACGCGGCGGGTCGCGACGCCGCTGGACGTCACGGGGGCGCGGGCGCCGGCGAAGGCGGCGGGGGCGGTGGCAAGCGCCGTGGATTCGTTGGGCCGGGGGGCTGAGCGGGCGAGGCAAGTGCGTTCGGAGTTGGCGGTGCTGGCGCGCGGCGAGCAGGCGCGTGCGGTGCTGGTGGAGCGGGAGAACCTGAAGGCGGTGGGTGACGCGTTGGGTGCGCCGGGCAGGGCGGGGACGGCGGAGCGGGTGGCGGAGAGGGCGCGTGACGCGGCGGCGCGGGCGGAGCAGGCGGTCGCCGCCGCCGCCGGGGAGCTGGGGTTCGAGGCAAACTCGCCGGAGCTGGAGGCGCGGCTGCGGAAAGAGGTGGACGCGGAGGCGGAACTTCTGGGGGCGCAGCAGCCGGTGAGGTTCGCGACCGCCGCCCGGGCGTGGCTCGCTCGCGGCGCCAGGCGGGCTGTGAATGCGGCGGGCGATTTTCCGGACCGGCTGGTGACGGCGGCGGTGGCCGAGGCGGTCGGGCCGGCGGGGGATGCGGTCCGGGCGCGGGATCTGGGTCTTGTGGCCGCGGCGGCGTCGGCGCTGCGGCAGGGCGGGGGCTCGGGCGCCGGGTCCGGCGGCGAGCCGGCCCGGGTGCCGGCGTCGCAGCCGTCGGCCGACGAGTACGGCGCGGCCGTGGCCGTGCTGCTGGGCGACGTTGCCGGTGTTGGAGGCGGCGCGGTTGCGGACGCGCGCGCGAAGGTGCGGGCCTGGGGCGGGGGCCAGGCGGCGCCGGGGTTGAGCGGCGTGTCGGCGCTGGGCGGGGAGAAGCTGGGTCTGGCGTTGGAAGCCAACGCGCTGGCGGCGGAAGGGCAATTCGGCCGCGCGGCGGAAATCGACAAGGCGCTGGTCGAACCGGCGGTGGCGGCGGGCGGCTCCGGCGCGGGGGCGCGGGCCTTGGCGGCGCAGCGGCACTGGGAGGCGGTTGGGCGGTTATTGGCCGCGGCACAAGAGCTGTCGCGGCTGGGCGCGAGGCAGCAGCAGCTTGGCGGGGAAGTGGGGTCCGCACGGCGCGGCGCGGCGACGCGGCCGGGGACGGCGGCCGTCTCGGCGGTGGCGCTGGCGGAGGCGCAGGACGAGGTCGGGGAGGCGGTCGAGAAGCTTCGCCGCGAGCGCGGGTCGTATTCCGACGCGGGTTCGGGTGAGCTTTCCGTCGGGCTGGTGAACACGCGCGAGGAAGCGCTGGTCGCGGTTCGGGCGTCGCGGGATCGGCTGGGTCTGATGCCGCGGCAGTTGGAGGATGCCGCGGCGGCGGCGAACCACGCGCGCGAGGCGGAGGCGGCGGCCGGGCGCGTGGCGCCCGCCGGCGCGCAGGACGACAAGTCGGCCGCGGCGCAAACGGCGCAGCGCGCCTGGGCGGAGCAGCGGTCGGCGCAGCAGCGTGCCGCCGACGCCGCTCGGCTGGTTCACCCGGACGTGGCGGCGGGGGTGTCGGCGGGGCTTTCGCGGTTCGTGCCGGAAACGGCGGGCGTGGTCGCCACGATCGACGCTCGGCTGGCGCCGGCGCTGCGGGCGGTGCAGGACGCGCTGGGGGCGAAGGACGCGGCTGGCATTGAAGGATCCGCGGCGGAAGCGCGCCGGGTCGTCGAGCTGACGCTGGGCGAGCTGAGAGTCGCGCGGGACGGGGTCGCGGCTGGCGACCCGCTGGGGGCGGCGGCGTGGTTCGCCCGCGAGGCGGCAGCCGGTTTGGCGCGGCGACCGGCGGAGCTCGAGTCGGTCCGCCGCGATCAGGAGGCGGCCGCGGCTTCACTGGCGCGCGGGCTGGACGTGACGGTACGGGAGGCCGGCAGGCACCGGCTGGCGCTGACGGCGGCGGGGTGGATCCTGGATCCCTCGGGCGGCCCGGCGTCGTCGGACGGCCGCGGCCCGGCGTGGGCGAGGCCGCGCCCGGTCGAAGAGGAACTGGCCGCGCCGGCGTACGGCGCCGAATCGCCGGGTTACCGCGAGGCGCTGCGGGCGTATTTCAACGCACTGGGCAAGGCGCCGGCGACCCGGTGAGGCGGGGGTGCTGGGGTGGGGGTGAAAACGGAGGCGAATATGCCGCTGGAAGTGGTTGCGACGGTCCCGATCTTGCGCATTTTTGACGTGGCCAAGGCGAAGGAGTTTTACCTGGGATACCTGGGCTTCACCGTGGACTGGGAGCATCGCTTCGAGGAGAAGGCGCCGCTATACATGCAGGTGTCGCGCGGGGGGCTGGTGCTGCACTTGTCGGAGCATTACGGCGACTGTTGCCCGGGATCGACGGTGTTCGTCCGGGTGAGGGGGTTGAGGGAATACCACGCCGAGATTTCGGCCAAGGGCTATGGGTACATGCGGCCGGGGGTGGAGGAGACGTTTCACCGGTCGATCGGGATGCAGGTGACCGATCCGTTCGGGAACCGGCTGCGGTTTGATGAATCGATCGATGCGGCTTGAGGAGCGCGGGCCGTTGGCCCCGCGGCTATTTCAAAATCCGAAGACGGCGCGGTGGAGCAGCTCGACGGGGTGGACGACCTTGATCTGTTTGCCGGCGGCGGCGGCCTGGGACTGGATGTGCATGGCGCAGCCCACGTTGCCGGCCACGCAGGTCCGGGCGCCGGTTGTTTCGATGCTGGCGAGCTTGCGGTCGGCGAGGTCGGCGGCCATGGCGGGGTGGGAGAGGTTGTAGGTGCCGGCGGCGCCGCAGCACATGTCGCTCTCGGGGAGTGGGGCGACCTTGAGGCCGGGGATGGCGGCGAGGAGCTGGCGGGGGGCGGCGGTGACTTTCTGGGCGTGGGCGAGGTGGCAGGCGTCGTGGTAGGTGACCGTCTCCTCGATGGCGTGCGTCGCCTTGGGCAGTCCAAGCTTCAGGAGGACCTCGCTCACGTCGCGGACGCGGGAGGAGAAATCCTTAGCGCGGGCCGCATATTTTTTGTCGTCGCGGAGGAGGTGGTCGTATTCCTTGAGCATGGCGCCGCAGCCGGCGATGGTGCTGACGACGTAGTCCACTTCGAGGCCTTCGAGGGGCAGGAAGGCGTCGATGTTTTTGCGGGCGAAATCCTGGGCCGGGGCTTGGGCGCCGTTGTGGTGGTGGATTGCGCCGCAGCAGACCTGTGAGTGCAGGGTGACGACGTCGGCGCCGGCGGCGGAGAGCAGCTCGACGGCCTGGCGGTTGACCTTTTCGAACATGACGCTGCCGATGCAGCCGGCGAAGAAACCGACGATGGGGCGGCGGGTGGTGGTCTTGGCGCCGGCGACGAGCGGGAGGACGCCGAGGCCGCCGGCGGGGGTGTGCTGGGGGAGCTGGGGCGGCCAGAGGGAGCCGTCCTCCGGGAGCATCTGTTCCATTTTGCGGAGGCGGGCCGGGAGGCGGTTGAAGAGGCCGGTTTTGCGGAGGCGCGCGTAGAGGCCGAGCTTTTGGAGGATTCTCGCGGGGAGCAGGGCGAGCTTCAGGCGCGTGGGGTGGACGAGGACGTGAAAGAAGATCCAGCGCATGACGCGCTCGCCGCGGGTGGGCTTGACGAGCTTGTCCAGGTGCGAGCGCGTTTCTTCGATCAGCTCGTGGTAGACGACGCTGCTGGGGCAGGCGGTTTCGCAGGCGCGGCAGTCGAGGCAGAGGTCGAGGTGACGGCGGACGGATTCGGTGGGCTCGATGACGCCGTCGGCGAGGCCTTTCATGAGCTGGATGCGGCCGCGGGGGGAGTCGGCCTCGTGCTGGGTCTGGGTGTAGGTGGGGCAGGCGGGGAGGCACAGGCCGCAGTGGACGCAGGAGAGGGCGCGGTCGTAGGTGCGCGGGTCGAGCGGCAGGGGGGTTGTTGAGCCGGTGCGCGCCGGGCCGGTGTCGCGGTCGGAAATCTCGCGATCGTAGTCGGCGGTTTGCGGCTGAGGTCCGGTTATCAACGGCAGGGACATCGTGGTCATGGCTCTTCTATCGGCAGCAGCCCCAGGCGGGCATCGGGGTCGAACGCATATTTAAGCCGCTGCAGTAGTTTACGCTCGTTCTCGCGCGGTTCGATGGGGAGCAAGGTTTCGCCAGTCCAGGCGTACGCGGACCCGCCGATTGCTTCGGCGCCGTGGCGGGCGCGGTCCCAGTGCTCGACGGAGGGGCAGGCGGCGAGGACGATGCCGAAGGCGGCGTCGGCGGACCAGGATTGGAGGGCGGCGTCTTTGGCGAAATCGAGGATCTTGGACGGGGGGACGGAGGCGCGGAAGTGGATCGCGCCCGGGCCTTGGGGTTGCCACAGGGAGAGGCGATGGGCGGAATCTTCATCGAGCTTGCGGCGGCGCAGTTCCTTCAGGGGTGCAGGCGGCTGGAGGGGGAGGGCTGATTCGTAGTATTGGACGGTCCGCTCGTCGCCGAGGTAGCCGCACCAGAGCGAGTCGGGCGTGAGGACCGACCACTGCGGGCGCAGGGCGGTGGGCATGAGGTGGTTAATGATTGCTGGCACGGGTGCAAAACGCGCGAGGAGCGCGGCGGCGGGGCGGCGGTAGGTGCGGGTGGTGATCGTGACAATGCGGGCGAAGAGGCCGTGTTGGCCGACCATGAACTTGGTGAGGTCGTAGCCGGCGACGTTTTTGACGGTGCGGCCGCCGGCGGTGACGAGGTCGCCGGGGCCGTTGCGGAATTGGCAGCCGAGGAGGAGGTCGCGCCAGGCGCCGTAGCCGAGGCGGAGGGGGCCGGTGGAATTACGCTCGACGAGGAGGCCGACAGGGTGGTCGGGATTGCCGTCGATTGGGAGCCATTGGCTGGCTTCGGCGAGTTTGCGTTGGGCGTTCGCCAAGGTTACGTCGGCCGCGAGGGTGACGGTCATGTCGCGGACGTGGTGGTCGATGGTGCCGGGGGGGACGAGGGGGTTGTGGGGGGCGCGCGCGGGTTGGTCGGTGACCGGGTGTTCGTCCGTGCTCGACCCGTCCGCGCTGCTCATCGGCGTGGTTATATCGCAGTTTGGGCGGGGGGGCTATGTGGGCGGCGACTGGATCTTCCCGCCAAACGCAAGCGTGTTCGGAGGCGATTCGGCGGGATCAGGGGTGATCGCGGTGGGTGAGGAAGAGGAAGGTTCCTTTTCGTCCGGCGGTGGCGATGTCGGGCGTGCCGTCGCCATTCAGATCTTGGACGACGATCTGGATGCCGGTGCCGCAGTTGTCGTCGATGAGGTGGGGCTCGAAGTGGGCTTGACCGGTGGGGGGGCGGACGAGCTTGAACCAGTAGAGGACGGCGGGGCCGCCGGGTTCTTCGTCGCGGTTGGGGCCGTGGGCCCACCAGCGCTTGCCGGTGACAATGTCCTTGAGGCCGTCGCCGTCGATGTCGGCGAGGGTGACGGCGTGGGGTTGGGAGAAGGCGACGCCGTACTTTTGCTCCTCTGAGCGGTCGCCCATGATGAGGTGTTTTTTGAAGGTGATCTCGCCGCGCTCGCCGGTCGTCTGCTCGAACCAGGCGAGCCCCCAGCCGTGGGCGTTGAGGCTGGTGATGATGTCATTTTTGCCGTCGCCGTTCACGTCGTAAGCGTACATCTGGGCACCGCCTTTTTCGCCGAACTTGTAGGGGTGGGGCGTCCATTCGCCGCCGGCGGATTCCCTTGGCGGCCGCTCCCACCAGCCGTCGTTGGTGATGAGGTCGGGGCGGCCGTCGCCGTTCACGTCGCCGACGCCGGTGCCGTGGTAGAAGACGGGGTAGTCGGCCTTGGCGGTCACGGGCGTGAAGGTCCAGGGCTTGGTCGGCTGGCTCCAATCGGGCTTGATCCAGCCCCAGCGACCTTCGTGGTGGCAGATCAGCTCGGGGCGGCCGTCGCCGTCGATGTCGGTGAGGGCGGGGAGCTCGCCGAGGACGCGGTGGAAGACGAGGTGTTTTTTCCAGTGGGCAGGGGAGCGGGGGTTGCCGGGGTTTTCGTACCAGAAGGCTTCGTCGCGGCTGGCGAGGCCGACGACGAGGATATCGAGGTGGCCGTCGCCGTTGAAATCGTAGAGGAAGGTGAGCTTATTGGGCGAGGACTGGGTGCCGGGTTCGAGGGGTTGGACGGGGTAGTATTCGAAGCGGTCAGCGAAGGCGGGGCCGGCGTACCAGTAGGGGCCGGCGACGAGGTCGGGATGGCCGTCGCCGTCGATGTCGCCGGCGGCGATGCCGTCGCTGAGGTATTGGGGGGAGAGGGTGTGTTTTTCGAAATGGGGCTCGGCCGCAACGATTCCATTTACCGATATCGCAATGGCTGCAATTTTTAGCAGCAAACGATCCATGGCCGGTCTCCGGTCAGTCTTCACGCATTCAGCAATCGGACGAATTCTTCAACCGTCAGCCCGGCGTCCCTGATGAGTCCGCGTAACAGGCCGCGATCGAGCGTTCGATGGTCCGGCACCGACAGATTCACGGGCACGCCGACTTTCGTGAGGATCATGTGGCTGGGGCGCTGACGATTGAATACCCATCCCGCCTTCTCGGACGCGCGACGGGCTTGTCTGCCGCTGATCACTGGGAGTTGCGGCATTTCAGGCCCCGGTCAAACGGTAACCAGCCGCTCGGCCTCAAGGAGCGATTGTAGAAATTCGCTCGCGTCGCGGTAGCCGCGGCGGGCGACCTGCTCGTTCACAAAGGACGTCAACGCGTCAGGCAGTGTCACCGCAATTGTGCTCATATAGTTGCATGGTCGATACGTCAGCGTTGGGCCTGGCGGTGTCCATCGGTCCGCGGGTGATCCGTAGGATGCTCGGACTATCCTGCCGCGCGCTTTACGCCCCTTCGTGCCGCTGCCATGAGCACGCGGAGTGCCTGATTCACCGCGGCGGAATTGGGGAACACCTCCGCGATTTCAGGTTCCAGGACGACGATATTGCCACCTTGGGCGTAACGCGCCGCATACTTGCCGCGCGTCCCTTTGCTGAAGTCGTATTCCGGCAGCATTTCCGCGTTGCGCTTAGCTCGTCCCTTGCTCATAATCCGTCCTCTCGCGTCGGGTGGCGACACGCGCGCTGATGATCCGAATATTATCACGACGCTCGGTGAAGACCACCACGAGCAACCGCCTTCTCGTGGATTGGCCGAGCGTCACGAACCGGTCTTCGTCCTCCGAATGGAGTGGATCGTCGATTGTGAGAGCGGCTGGGTCTGCAAATACGGTGCTCGCTTCTTCGAAGGAGACCCCGTGCTTCCGAAGGTTCGATCTTGCCTTGGAATCGTCCCACTCGAATCTTAAGCCCATGAGCCGCCTCCCCGCGTGTTCGCCCTCCGCGTTCCCTGCTTACGAGCGATGTGGTCTCACCACCTCCTCGCCTGGCTGGCCACTTTCATCGGGAGGCCGAAGAGGTCGATGAAGCCGCGGGCGGCGGTCACGTCGTAGCCTTCCATGCTGAAGCTGGCGAGCTGCGGGTCGTACAGCGTGTGCGGACTGGTCGCGCCGACGGCCATGGCCCGGCCCTTGTACAGGCGGACCTTCACCGTCCCGGTGACGGCGGCGTTGGTGTGGTCCACGAAAGACTGTAGTGCCTCGCGCAGGGGATGGAACCATTGGCCGTAGTAGACCAGTTCGGCGTAGCGCAAGGCGACCTGTTCCTTGTAGTGGTAGGTGTCGCGCTCGATGCAGATTTGTTCGAGGGCCTTGTGGGATTCGTAGAGGATGGTGCCGCCAGGGGTCTCGTATACGCCGCGGCTTTTCATGCCGATCAGGCGGTTCTCGGCGAGGACGGTGACGCCGACGCCGTGGCGGCCGCCGATCTTGTTCAGCTCCGCGATGATCTCGTGGGCGGCGAGTTTCTTGCCATTCACTGTGGTCGGGACGCCGGCTACGAACTCGACGGAGACCAGCTCCGGCTCGTTGGGCGCCTTCTCCGGCGGGACGACCATCGTCAGACACTTGGCCCAGTTCGGCTCACTCTCGGGGTGCTCGATCTCGGCGCCTTCGTGGCTGATGTGCCATAGGTTGCGGTCCTGGCTGTAGATTTTTTCTTTGCTGACGGGGACGGGGACGCCCTTTTTCTGGGCGTATTCGACGGCGCTCTCGCGGTCGCGCAGCTCGAAGCTGGGGTCTTTCCAGGGGGCAATGATCTTCAGGTCGGGAGCGAGGGCCATGTAGGTGAGCTCGAAGCGGACCTGGTCGTTGCCCTTGCCGGTGGCGCCGTGGCCGACGGCGTCGGCGTTGGTCTGGCGCGCGACTTCGACCTGCTTGGCGGCGATCAGGGGGCGGGCGATGCTCGTGCCGAGGAGGTAGTCGCGCTCGTAGATCGCGTGGGCGCGAAGCATCGGGAAGCAGTACTTTTCGGCGAACTCCTGCCGCAGGTCCATGATGACCACTTCGTCGGCGCCGCTCTTGCGGGCCTTGTCCTCGATCCCTTTGAGCTCGTCGCCTTGGCCGAGCTCGGCGGCGAAGGCGACGAGCTTTACGCCGGGGTAGCGGTCCTTCAGCCAGGGGAGGATGACGCTCGTGTCGAGGCCGCCGCTGTAGGCGAGGACGATTTTCTTCGGTTGTGATTTCGATTGCTGCTCGCCCATGGAATTACTCCGTTTACTTGGCGAAGAGAACCCGGCGTCCGACGTCGCAGGCCAGGCCGGTTGTGGAAGAGACACAGTATATGGACGCAACATTGCCCTGCCATTGCTGCCGTTGGAAGGACGAGTCTCGGCGCGCCAAATCGAGGCGATTATCACCGCCGCGAGGACAGTGAGCGCGAGGAAGACGAGCGTAATCACGATTATTACGATTTGCGCCGTTACATCCCGGCTGACGTTCCCTGTTAGTATCGCCCACCCGCAAAAGCACGCGAGCGCGGCAAAGAATGTTCCGTACGAGGCGTAGCGCACGAGGCGAAAGGTCGCCCGTGCCGATAGTGGACGCGGATCGTCCGCTGGGCTCCGGTAGGCCAGCGCCGCTGGAATCTGCCGAGACTCCGATGCCGGGTCGCTGGTCCTGTGCGTTTCCACTCCGCCTCCACCACGTTTTCTTTGGCACATCCTATACTTTTCGCGACCACCACTCACGCAAATGTATTACCAGCTCACCGATCATTTCCAGGTAGCGGCGGACCTCGAAAAATCGTGGGTATTCTTTTCCACCGCGGCCAACCTCTCGGCCATTACGCCGCCGTGGCTGGCGTTTACGATCCACCCTTCGACGCCGGCGGTGATCACTGCCGATTCGGTGCTTGATTACACGCTGCGGTGGGCGGGGGTGCCGGTGCGGTGGCGGAGCAAGATCATCGAGTGGTCGCCGCCGCGGCAGTTCATCGATTTGCAGGTCCGGGGGCCGTACACGCTGTGGCACCACCAGCACACGTTTACGCCGGCGGCTGACGGCGATGGCGTCGTCTGTTTCGACCGCGTGATTTACAAGATTCCACTCGGGCCGGTCGGACGGGTGACGCACGCGCTGGCCGTGCGGCGGCAGTTGCTGGACATCTTCAACCACCGCCGGCGCGTGATCGGCGAACACCTCGGGTGGGTGCGGGGGCTGCAGGATGAACCACGGATTGCCCCACTGTGAGGGTGACGTTACGCCCCCGTGTCGCTGTCGCTGAAGGAATCCGCCAGCGAGGCGGGCATCGCCATGTTGGGGTTGATCTGCTTCATCAGCACGTGCTTGCCCAGCTCCAAGCGGGTGATGACCCCCTCCATGTCGGGCGGTCGCTTGCGCGGCTTGGTGGAGATCGATTCCATGATCAGATTCGACAAGGCCGTCGGCACCTTGGGGTTGAGCTGCTGCGGCGTTTCGATGCGGGCGTCGAGCAGGAAGCTGTTCTCGCCTTGCTTGCTGACGGTGTATTGCGTCGGAATGTGCTTGCCGCACAGTGCGTAGTACAGCGTCGCGCCGAGGTTGAAGACGTCGGTCTGGATCGTCACCGGCTGGCGCAGGACCTGCTCGGGGGCGATGTAGTCGGGGGTGCCCTGGATGCGCTCCTTCACGGTGCCGATTTTCACGCTCTGGCCGAAATCGATGACCTTCACCTTGCCCTTGTCGTCGCGGAGGATGTTGTTGGGCTTGATGTCGCAGTGGACGTAGCCCATCTGGTGCATGGCCTTCAGTCCCTGGGCGGCCTGCACGAAGGTATCGACGATGTCGATCATTGTCGGCGGCAGGCGGACGTCCAGCGCCTTGCCCTCGACAAACTCCATCAGAAGGAACGCCTCGCTGACCTTCAGCAGCAGGGTCTTTTGAATTTTGAGGTCGAAGCTGCGGCGGAGGTTGGGGTGGGTGAACTGGCGGCTGACCTCGAACTCCGACTCCATCTGCTCGATGAAGCGGATGTCCTTGGGGTCGCTGCGCACGACGTGCTTGAGGGCGTAAACCTGCCGCGTCTCCGGGTCAGTCACCTTGTAGATGGTGCTCCGGGCGCCTTCGCCGAGGCGCTCGAGCACGTCGTAGTGAAGCAGTTTCTGAGCCATTGAGCCTGCTGGTGCTACTACCGCCCCGGTCGGTTCTTCTCCGACACTGGCACTTCCTGCGTCCAAGACGCCCGCTCCCGCGCCCTTGTTTCAAAAAAGGGCCGCGCCCCCCGGCCAGCTAACCAACCCGATAATAGTCCCGTGGTTGAGGTTTGTTGCGGGTGAAAAATACGCCCGGGCCGCCGCCGCGTCTGGGCATCCTTCATCGCCGCGGGGCCGACCCCTCGCTGTCACGACAAAGCCATCCGTTGCGCTTCAACGAAGGTCTAAAGGTAGGAGAAATGCCGATCCAGATCAAGCCATTCTTTCGGGCAGGGGGCGGGCGCTCGGCGGGGCGCAAGGTGGCTTGCGGAGCTTGGTGGTGCTGTGATGCGGGCGAATCGCGGTCTATTGTGCCAGCTGCTCGCGGAAGGCGGTGAGCGGGAAGTACTTTCCGATTCCCCCCGGGGTCCCCGCTTGCTCCACGAGGAGGATGTCGGAAGACTTGATGTGGAAGCGGTTCTGGAGGGTCGTGACGAGCTGGCCGAGCCGGTGCATCTGCACGCTGGTGGGCAGGGAGCGGTCCAGATCGCCGACAAGGCAGATGCTGATGCAAGAGGGAAAGAAGGTGATTCCCGGCGGGGGGACGGCGGGGGACTGGAGGCTCCAGCGCTGGGAGAGCTGGATCTCGCCGTTGTCGCAGCCGTGGCCGTTGCCGATGAGGAAGTGGTCGGGGAGTCCGCCGGTGGCTTGGCCGAGGGAGGCGGCGTCGCCGGCGGGGGTGCGGCTGTGGTGGATGTAGATGTACTTCCAGCGGCCGTCCTGGGGCAGGACCTGGGTGGCGGTGAAAATCTCCTGGAGGGAGTCCGGGCCGTCCACGGCCGAGAGGGTCCTGGCGGCGTCGGGGGCGAGGGGCGCGGGGGAGAGGGCCAGCAGGAGGGCGCTGGTCAGGGTCAGCATGCCGACGAGGCTGACGAAGACGACGAAGCGGCGGCGCGCGTTGGTCGAATTCTGGGAATTTCGCGGGTTGGACTTTTTCACGGTTGCCCTGCCAGCCTTATACGGGCCTTTGCTTTTGGCGAGCGAAGTCGGCCGATTCACACGACAGCGTCCGATAAAAGCCGCCCGGCCCTCTCTGTTAATACATCGGCTAGAGGATGCGGCGGCTTGCAGAAATTCGGCATAATTTCCTAAAGCGGCGCATCTTAACGCCGGAGTCCGGTAATGCACGGGGAGGGGGCGCGCGGGATGGAATATTTTTCAAGTCATCGGGGGAGCGCGGCGCGATGGCGCGATTTGCGTGGGGACCGCAGGCCGTTGGCCTGCGGCTATCGAGTGGAAGTTACTGCCGCAGGTCGGATTCGGTGATTTCGTGGAAGTGGCCGCCGGTGCGGTCGGCGATGGTTTTCAGGGGGGTCCACGAGCCGGGGGTGGGGCCGGTGCGGATGCCGAAGGTTTCGATTCGCGTGTCGGCGCCTTTGCGGGCGTTTAAGACCGCTTGGATGAAGACGTCGTCGAGGTAGTCGTTGCCGGTGACGAGGAGGATGAGGTCGGGTTTTTGGGACATGGCTCTTTTGATCGCGGGGGCGACGTCGGTGCTGCCGAAGGCGTAGGCGTCGTCGATGGCGCGGCGGCAGGCTTCGACGTTGACCTTGGAGGCGTAGGTGGTGCCGTCGGAGGGGTAGGCGAGGTCGGAGACGTTTTTCCAGAAGATGACCTGGAACTTGCGCTCGGAGCCGAGGGATTCGATGGATTTGAGCGTGGCCTCTTTGAGGGAGCCGAAGGGCGCGGACGTGGCGCTGCCGCGATCGAGGACGTAGATGACGCTGGGTTCGTTGATGGAGATGCCGCAGAAGGAGGGGCCCTGGGCGGCGGGGGGCGTGTTGGGGGTTTGCGGCGCGGCGGCGGGGCCCGGGGGCGCCGCTGCCGGCGACGCGGGGGTTGGCTGGCCGCTGCCGGTCGAGGTTTGCGTGGAGGCGCGGTTCTCCAATGCGAGCCACACGATGACGGCGACGAGGCCGACGATGACCAGGCCTGCCACGGCGGGGAGGAGGAGGACGTTCTTGTTGGACTTTGGCGGGGCGTCCTTGCGACGCGGGGTCGGTTTGTCGGCGGGCTCTTTGTTGAGGCGGTTGCTGGAAAGGCCGCTGCTGGCGACGATGCCGGCGAGTTCGTCGAGGCCGGTGCCGGAGGAGCCGCCGGTGGGGTCGCCGGGGATGGAGCGTTTCTGGCGGTAGAGGGATTTCGGTTGGGCCTTGACTGCCTTGGCGGCCGCGCCGGCGGCGGTGGGATCTTTCGAGCGGGCGCCGGGCTTGTTGGGGGAGGGAACGGTCTGGATGGTGCCGCAGTGCTGGCAGCGGCAGACGCCGCCGGCGAAGGCGTCGTCGATCGTGAGCATCACGCGACAATGGGTGCAGATGATCCGGATCATTCCGTCTAGCCCGATGGGCGTGCTACGGGCCGGGGCTCGTTAGGGTTCCCATAAATAGTAAAATCCGCGCGGGAGCAGGTCGTGAAGGTTGGGGACGTTGATGTTGATCGTGTTGCCCGATTGCGATTGCGGCGGCGGGAGCTGTGACGAGGCGTAGATGGAGCCGCTGTAGCCGTAGGGGCGCTTGTACATGATGACCTTGGCGCCCTTGGTGTGGGCGAGCTCCTGGGTCAGGTCGATGGCGTCTTCGAGAAGTCCGGTGCGGTCGGCCAGGCCAAGCTCGACGGCCTTTTGCCCGCTGAATACGCGGCCGCTGAAGACGCCGGCGTAGTCGGGCTCCATCTGCTCCGGCGTCGGGGGCTTTTCCTTGACCGGCCGGTTCGTGGTGACGACCGAGGTGAAGCGGGCGAAATACTCGTTGACCATCGACTGCATGACCGCGAGTTCCTGCGTGGTGCGGATCTTGAAGGGGGAACCCATGTCCTTCAGCGGCCCGCTCTTGATGGTCTCCGCCTGGGCGCCGATCTTGGCCAGCGTGCCCTGGAGGTTGAAGTTCTCGAAGATGACTCCGACGCTGCCGACGACGCT
>Ga0308176_10000749_pt1 | contig 20237 bp, 20 predicted proteins | sample PhyCR2_3_FD_203890 | JGI IMG/M metagenome (GOLD analysis project Ga0308176, IMG submission 203890) | Soil microbial communities from UC Gill Tract Community Farm, Albany, California, United States - DLSLS.C.R2 | ecosystem: Environmental > Terrestrial > Soil > Agricultural land | place: USA... | reverse complement strand
TGCGGCGGCATTCCTCCAAGGTTCTGCCGGTTGCCCAGACCCCTTGGATCTCAGGAATCTCGCCATAATAGGGCTCCTCGTCTTCGATCTTCTCGTACGCCGCACGCTCCAGGGCAGCGCTCAAATAGTCGAGCAACATGCGCCAGCCTCCTTCCAACACCACTGTACCATCAGCCGCCGCTAAGCTCCCCGCAGCTCCTCCACCACCAGCGAGCACCCCCGCAGCTCCGCTCCGGCGGCGCGGCCGGCGAGCCGGAAGCCGTCCCCCTCGGCCACGCCGAGGTCCTCGGTCAGCACTTGGAGGGCCGAGCCGAGGTTGCCGAGATCGAAGACGCAGACCAGCCCGGGGGTGCCGGCGGGAACCTCCTCCAGGGTCTCGGGGTCGAGGAGGCGCACGCGCGCCCAGTGCGGGGCCACGAAGAGGTCCGGATCGTCCCCCAGCAGCGCGCCGGTGTAGCACTGGCTGGTCAGCTCGGCCATGCCGTACTCGCGGACCACGGAGGTGGCCGGCACCCCCAGCCAGGACTGCGCGCGGGCGAGGAGATCCTCGCGAGAGACCTCGGCCGTCCGCCCCTTGAAGCCCCCGGTCTCGAAGATGGCGCTCCCCGGCGGCAGCCGGAACTTGAGCCCCAGCCGCTCCAGCGCGTCCAGCCACTGGACCAGGGCGAAGGCGGTGGCCAGCACCAGCACCGGCTTCCCCTCGCGCTGTCGCGCTCCCGTCCAGGAGCGGGCCGGCGCCGCCTCGACCCCGCGCGGGCCGAACGCCGTGACGCTCTTCTCCGGGTCCCCCCAGCGGGCCAGGATGTGGTCCGCCATGAAGGAGAGGCTCGAATCCGGGATCTGCCGGCGCGCCGGGATCAGCGAGAGGATCGGCAGCCTCCCCGCAACGCCCGTATACGGCAGGCAGAAGCGCGGGAAGGAGGCGTCGATCGCCGCCCGGTAGAGGTCCGGGAACGGCTGATGATGGACGCTGCGCTGCTCCTCACCCTGCGTCGTGCCGCTGCTGCGGAAGATCTCCTGGGCCGGCGCCGCGGCCAGGGTCAGGGTCTTGAAGGCGGCGGTGGGGACGGCGGGCACCTGCCGCCAATCGGTCACCGTCCGAGGGCTCACGCCCCGCCGCTCGCACAGGCGGCGATAGGGCTCGACGCGCTCGAATTGCCAGGCGAAGGCGGCGAGCGCCAGGTCTTCGAAGGAGTCGCTCTGGGGAGAGGTCAGGAACCGGGTCACACGCTCGACGATCACGGGCCCGATTCTGTCACGGCCGATCCTGTCGTGGTAGAGTGGAAGCCAGCTCCCTCAAGCGCCATGACCGACTTCCACAAGGCCCGCCAGGGCCCGGGATCGCCAGAGACCGTCGAGGCGGTCACGGCCGTCGTGGCCGCTCTGGAGACCGAGATCGATGCCATCCTCACGCGCTTCCATCTGAGCGAGCGGGACGCGTCGGACCTCCTGCGCGAGATCCTGCTCCTCGCCATCTACCGTTGGGACCAGATCGCCAACCACGAGATCTGGCTCCTCGCCACCCTCCGCCGCGCCTGCGTGCGCCGGCTGCTGCGGCAGTCCCCTCCCGAGGCCTGACCTCCCCGCAGGGATTCCGGACGCCAGGGGTTCCAGAACGAGGTGGCGACCGAATCCGGTACGGCGGCGGCCGTCGATCCAGGGTGGGAGGCCCTCGCGCGGGTGGCCGCGGGGGACGCCGAAGCCTTCGCGGCCCTGGTCGAGAGCCATCAGGAGCGGCTCCTCCGGCTGTGCGAGCGCATGCTCGGAGATCCGGAGGAGGCGCGCGACGCGGCCCAGGAGGTCTTCCTCAAGGCGTATCGAAAGGCGGGGGAGGTCCGCCCCCAGGGCCAGGTCTACACCTGGCTCTACCGCATCGCGGTCAACCACTGCCTGAACAAGCTGCGGCGGCGCAAGCTGGTGCGCTTCCTGCGCTGGGAAGACCCGTCCGACCGGCAAGCTCCCGCCTTCGATCCACCGGACGAGGGGGCGGGACCGGTCGCCGCCCTGGAGGCCCGGCGCCGCTGGCAGGCGACGCGGCGGGCGATTACAGCGCTGCCGGAGAGCCAGCGGACGGTGCTGGTGCTGGTGCGATTCGAGGGACTGTCCTATAAACAGACGGCGGAGGTCCTGGGGATCACCGAGGGCGCCGTCGAGAGCCGGCTCGTCCGGGCCATGCGCCACCTCGAGGCGGCGCAGGAAGCGGACGGCCCGGGTGTTCCACTGAGGGGAAGGAAACGATGACACGCGGGACTGAGCAAGAGCTGATCCGCCTCCTCCACGGCGAGCTGCCGCCGGAGCGGGCGCGGGAGCTGCGCGAGCGCCTGGCGGCCGAGCCCGAGCTGGCCGGGGTCTACCAGCGTCTCGAACGGACCTGGAACAGCCTCGACCTGCCGACGGCCGCGCCGGTGCCGGCCGGGTTCTCCGGCCGGGTGATGGCGCACGCGCGCAGCCTGCCGCCGCCGGCCCGGGGCCTCTCCTGGTCCGCCGCTCCCACCTGGGTGCGCGCCACGGCCGCCGCCGCGCTGATCGCCGGCGCGGCGCTCGGAGTCGGCGCCGGCCGGAGCTGGCCGGCGTCCGAGACGTCCTCCGCGGACTCCGCGTCCGCCACGGTCTCCTCCCTCTCCGGCTCCGAGTACAACCTCGCCGACGGCTACTGGGACGTGATCGAGGACGCCACCTCCACCTCCTCCAACACCTCCGGGAGCGCGGAGATCGAGCGATGATCCGCTGGTGGCTGGTGATCGGTCTGCTCCTCTCGGTGGGGGTGAACGTGGGCATCCTCGCGGTCATCGTCACGCGCCATGGCGGGCCGCCGCCCCCCAGGGAGGAGCGGCCGCCGCAGCAGGGGCAGAACCCCGCCAATCCCAACGGCAATCCCAACGCCGATCCGGTCCCCCGGCTGGGCCGCCTGGCCGACCGCCTGAAGCTGGAAGGGGATCAGCGGCGCAAGTTCCTCGACATCCAGTGGAATCTCTACCAGGAGTCCACCCGGCAGCGGCTGCAGATGAACGAGGTCCATCGCGAGATCCGCCGCGAGGTGACCCGGCCGGCTCCGGACCGGCAGCGGGTCGAGGCCCTGCTCGCCGAGTCGTCGCGGATCCACATGGCCCTGGAGCGGGCGCTGGTGAACAACATCCTCTCCACCCGCGAGCTCCTGGGCCCGGAGAAGGAGAAGGAGTATCTGAAGATCGTCGGCCGCCTGCGCCTGCCCAACCCCGGCCCCGGCATCGGCAACCCCGCCGGCCCGCCTCCCAAGCGGCGGCCGGGCGGCTTCCTCGACCGTTTCCGCCAGCGGCGGATGGAGAGGCGGGAGCAGAGGGAGGGACCGCCCCCGGAAGGAGAGGGGGATGGAAACGGACCGCCGCCGGACGATCAGAGGCCGCCGGAAGGAGAGGGCCCGCCGCCTACTTGACCGGCTTCGCCTCCCGGACCCCCTTCACCTTCGCCTGGATCTGCTGGAGCGCGTCCGCCGGCAGCAGCAGGACCACGTCGCGCCCGCTCACCCGGGCCGGCACACCGTCCTTGGCCGGCGGATAGAGGGTCAGCGTCTCGTCCCCCAGCTCCTTGCCGTGCAGCTCGAAGGTGAGCAGAGGCTTGGCGAGGCCTTGCGCCTCCGCGGGCGCGAGCACCCGCTGGGCGCGGGCTCCGGTCACGGCGAAGAGGAGATCGCTCACCGGCAGGTAGGAGATGAGGGTGTCCCCCCGCTTCCAGTCGGTGCCGGAACGGGTCAGCGGCATGGCCGTGCCGCCGTCCCGTACGGTGGCCGAATCGACGTCGTGCACCTCGAAGACGGAGAGCTGGAGCGCCCGCCAGTCGGTGGGAGCCCGCCGCACCGACTCGCCCAGCCGGGTGCGGACCTCGAAGACCGTGTCCCCCACCTTGCCGTAGGCCAGCTCGCCGGCCGGCTGCCCCTCCGGCGCCGCCGGGCCGGTCACCGCGGTCCCCAGCTCCACCCGCGCCGGCGGCGTGCCGTCCGAAAAGACCACGTCCACCGTATCCTTCGGCGGATTGAGCCCCAGAGCCGTGAGATTCCGCGGGCCGTCCAGGAAACGGTCGGCGGTGAGGCCGGTCAGGTCCGAGAGCAGGCCGTCCACCAGATCGCGGTCGGCCCGGTCGGCCACGGGGCGCTCCATCCAGAAGCCTCCCCGGCGCCGCGCCAGCACGACCGGCCCCTCGGGACCGCCGGTCAGCGTGATCCGCTGCACCGCCTCGCGGTTCCCCCGGAAGACCTGATGATCCCGCCACTCGCCCGGCGCCTTGTCCACCTCGGAGAGGACGGCGTCGGACACCACGTAGGCCCCCTTCCGCCCCTCGACCCCGGCGATCGTCGAGCCGCCGGGCGGCACCTCGGCGCCGATGCGCAGCACCTTCTCGCCGTCCTTCGTTGCCAGGCGCACAGTGGCGCGGGGCTTGTCGAGCCCCACGGCCCTGGGATCGACATCGTCGAGCGTGCGGGTCTTCTGCAGCGCGGTGACTGCGTCGAGCAGGCGGTCCACGGCGAAGGCGTCGGCGCGGGCGGCGAGCGGCCGGACCAGCCGCCAGTCGGCCGCCGGCTCGGCCGCCGTCTCCCCCTTCTTCTCTGGAGCGGGCTTGGGAGCGGGCGACCGTTCCAGGCGGACCGCCCCCTTGGAAGCCTCGATCGACACCGCCGTCACGTCCCCCTTCTCCAGCGCGAAGACCTTCTTGCCCAGGGTCTCCCGCTCCTCGCTCGACGGCAGCTTCCGCTCGTAGAGCCAGATGAAGGCTCCGAGCCCCAGGACCAGCACGAGCAGGACCAGCAGCGTGCGCGGCTTCATCCCCGTCTCCTATCTCCGCCGGCGGGAGAACACGTACCCGCCCAGCGCCACCGCCAGGATCGGCAGCAGGGCCGCCACGAAATAGACCTTGCGGATCTCGTCTCCGGTCAGCGTCAGCCGCACCTGCTCCGTCTTCTTCGGCGGGATGCCGAGCAGCGCCTCCCGCTCCACCAGCCAGTTGAGGGTGTTCGCCAGCAGCAGGGCGTTGGCCTGGTTGGCCTGGAGGAGCTGGTTGCCGGCGAAGTCCGAATCGCCGATGGCCGCCAGCCGCATCGCCTTCTTGCCGGGCGCGGTCAGAGTGCTCTCCGCCACCGCCCCGACCGCCACCGGACCGGGCACATCCGCCGCGTCCTTCCCGGCCCGGTCGAGATGCGCGAGGTCGGTCTCCCCCCACCCCTGCGGCGAGGTGCGCATCAGCTCGGTGACCTTGACCCCCGGCGCGCTCCCCGCCGCCATAGAGCGGACCAGGCTCGTCAGCACCGGCACCCCGGCTCCCGCGAACGCCTTGGTGACCGGATGCTCGCCGTAGCTCTTGATGAAGATCGTCTCCGGGCCGAAGAACGGCAGGGTCGCCGTGGGATCGACCACGATGTCCTGCCCCGCCTTGATCCCGTAGCGGGCGAGCCACCCCTCGAGATTCGTCCTGACCAGCCCGCCCCCGGCTCCGGCCGGAGCCAGGGTTGGATCGAGCAGCACCAGCATCCGCCCGCCGTTGTTGAGATAGGCCGAGAAGGCGTCGAGCTCCGGCTGCACGAAGCTCCCCGTGGGGCCGGCGATCACCAGCAGGTCGGTCCCCGGCGGCACCGCCCCCTTGCCCAGCGAGGCCCACTCCGAGAGATCGAAATTGTCGCGCCCCAGAACCTGCTGAGCCAGCGCCAGCCCGCTCCCCCCCTGGTCGTCCAGCGAGCGCTCGCCGTGGCCGGTGGTGAAGAGGATCTTCGGCTTCCGCCCCTCCGAGAGCTGGAGGATGGCGCTGGTGAAGAGCTGCTCCCCCTTGTAGCCGGTGATCCGCGGCTCGCCGCTGGTCGAATCGATGTCCGCGAGGTCGGCGCTGGAGATCACCCGCTTGTCCTTGCCGCTGGCCACCACCACCCCCTGCGTCGTCACGCCGTACTGCTGGCTGAGCGACTGGGCCTCCAGAGGGTGCTTCTCCAGGTCGAGGAACTTCACGTGCACGCGCCGCGAGGCCGATCCGTAGCGCTGGAGCAGCTCGTTGGTCGGCTGATAGAGGTCGCGCTGCTGCTCGGGCGACATGAACACGATGAAATCGATGTCCTTGTCGAGCCCCTTGAGCACGTTTTTGGTCTTGTCCGAAAGGCTGTAGAGCTGGCTGCTGGTCCAGTCGAAACGCTTGTAGTACTTCCAGCCGAAATAATTCACGATCACCAGCAGGGCGGCGAGCAGCAGCACGCCCGCCGAGAGCGTTCCTGTTTTCACGAGCTGGCGCCGGTTTGCCTGATCCATCCTCATCTCCACTTCTTGTCTTCGAGCGCCCGGCTGGCCAGGAACAGGAAGAACAGTGTGCCCGACAGATAGAAGACCAGCCGGCGGGAGTCGACGATCCCGCTCGCGAACTCGTCGATATGGTTCCAGATGCTCACGTAGCCGAGCGCCTTCTTCATCACGTCGTTGTCGACCAGACCCTCGAACACCCCAACCAGGAAGAGGATGAAGAGCACGGCGGCGGTCATCATCGCCGCCAGGAGCTGGCTGCGGGTGGTCGACGAGGCGAAGGTCCCGATGGCGAGGAAGAGCGCGCCGATCAGCAGCACCCCCACGTAGCCGGCGAAGACCGGCCCCCAGTCCACCTTCTCGAACGCCGAGATCGTCAGGCCGTAGGCGAGAGTCGGAAGCCAGAGGGAGGCGTAGAAAGTGAACGCCGCGAGGAACTTCCCCGCGATCACCGCGCCCTCGGTGACCGGCGCGGTCATCAGCACCTCGATCGAGCCGCTCCGCAGCTCCTCGCTCACCAGGCGCATGGTCAGCACCGGCGCGATCAGCAGCAGCATCAGCCAGGAGGCGCGGAAGAAATAACTGAACGGTGTGCCGCCCCCCGAGGCGGGGTTGCTCAGCTCGCCCACCAGGTAGATGAACACGAAGGCGTTCACCGTCAGGAAGAAAAACAGCACGATGTAGGCGAGCGGCGAGAAGAAGTACGCCCGCAGCTCGCGCCGGTAGGTCGCCAGGAAGCCGTTCACGAAACCACCTCCCCCTCTTCGGTGGCCGCGGCCGGGGCCGGAGCCTCGGCGGTGGCCGCGTCGTGGGTGGCGTCGTGCGTGGTCAATCGCACGAAGATGTCCTCCATCGTGGCGCCGCGGTCGCGCGCCAGTTCCAGGATCACCCAGCCCCGCTCGACCGCCGTCCGGAACACCTGCTCGCGGGGATCGCTGCCGGGCTCGCATTCGAGCACCCAGGAGCCCGGGATGCCGTCGGGCCTCACCCCCACGACCCCCGGCACCGCGGCGAGCGCCTCGGCGGCGTCCTCGGGAGCGCCCTTGAGGTCGACCCGCACCGACGGATTGCCCATCCAGCTCTGGCGAAGGCTCTCCGGCGTCCCCTCGGCCACGATCCGTCCGCGGTCGATGATCACCACCCGGTCGCAGAGCAGCTCGACCTCGGGGAGGATGTGAGTGGAGAGGAGCAGCGTGTGCTGGCGGCCCAGCTCGCGGATCAGCTCGCGGATCGAGATGATCTGCCGCGGATCGAGGCCGACCGTCGGCTCGTCGAGCACCAGCACCCGCGGGTTGTGCAGGATGGCGGTGGCGAGCCCCACGCGCTGGCGGTACCCCTTGGAGAGCGTGCCGATGATCTGGTCGCGCACGTCCGCCAGCAGGCAGCGCTCCAGGGCCACCGGGATCGCCTGGCGGGCCTCGGCCCGCGAGAGCCCTTCGAGCCGGGCGCGGTAGCCGAGGTACTCGCTCACCCGCATCTCGGTGTAGAGGGCCACGTTCTCCGGCAGATAGCCCACCTGCCGGCGGGCCTCGCGGGGGGCCTCGAACAGGTCCTTGCCGTCCACCGTCACCCGGCCGCTGGTGGGCGGCAGGAAGCCGGTGATCATGCGGATGGTGGTCGTCTTGCCCGCGCCGTTCGGTCCCAGCATCCCCAGGATCTCCCCCTCCCGCACGGACAAGGAGATGCCGTCGACGGCGGTGAAATCGCCATAGCGGCGGGTCAGGCTGTGCGCTTCAATCATTGGAGCCCTCCCAAAGTGTCCCGTGGCAATCAGCAAAACCGATGCCGCGCGGCCGGCGGCCGTTTTCGACGGCAAACTACGGAGAAATCAGGAGATCCGCGACGTTCCGGCGCCTGCTGCCGCCGCCAGAATGCCACTTTGGCGCGGGCGCCCACCCCGATGCTATCCTGTTCGCCATGGCAGACAAAGACAAGGCCACCGGGATGAAGTCGGCGTACGAGCTCGCGCTGGAGCGTCTGGAGAAGCAGGGGATCGAGCGTCCGCGCGAGGAGACCTTCGGCGACGAGCTGCGCGAGAAGATCGCCGAGGCGAGGCGCCGGGCCGAGGCCAAGCTCGCCGAGCTCGAGATCCTCCACAAGAACCGCCTGAAGACCCAATACGATCCCGCCAAGCGCCAGGAGGAGGAAGAAGAGTACGTCCGCGAGCGCCGCCGCCTCGAGGACGAGCGGGACCGGAAGGTCGAGGAGCTGCGGAAGGGATAGCGATGGGGATCGAGGAGCTGAAACGCCGCCGGGACGAGATCCTCCGTGTCGCCGCCAGCCACGGAGCCCGCCGGGTACGCGTCTTCGGCTCCGTGGCCCGCGGCGAAGCCGACGAACGGAGCGACGTCGATTTTCTGGTCGACCTCGAGAAGGGACGGAGCCTCTTCGACCTGGGAGGCCTTCTCATGGATCTCCAGGATCTGCTGGGCCGGCCCGTCGACGTCGTCACGGAGAGAGGACTGAAGGCCAGAATCCGGGACCGTGTCCTGGAGGAAGCGGTACCCCTGTGAGGGATCATCTCGAAAGTCAGCCCCGCAGGGGCGCAGGCATAAAGCCTGGGGTTTTAACCCCAGGAAACAAGCCCGTCCAACCCCATCGAGCCCCGAAGGGGCGTAGGCAGCTAGAACCGGTCGGTTGGCTGCCTACGCCCCTTCGGGGCTTTCGGAGGGAGGAGGACACCTTCAACCTGGGGTTAAAACCCCAGGCTTTATGCCTGCGCCCCTGCGGGGCTGACTTTCGAGACGATCTCTGAGGGCTCATGCTCCGCCTGACCGAGCTCCGGCTCCCCCTGAATCACTCCGACCAGGATCTCCAGGCCGCCATCCTCCGGGAGCTCGGCATCGGGCGCGGGGATCTGGCCGGCTATTCGATCGTCCGGCGCGGCTTCGACGCCCGCAAGAAGGACGCGATCGCGCTCGTCTACCACCTCGACGTCGAGACCCCCCGCGAGGAGGAGATCCTCCGGCGGCCCCGCCGCGGCCCCCACGTGGGACCGGCGCCGGATACCACCTACAAATTCTCCGTCGCGGCGCCGAAGCACCTGCCGTCCCGGCCGGTCGTGATCGGCTTCGGGCCCTGCGGCATCTTCGCCGGCCTTCTGCTGGCCGAGCTCGGGCTGAGGCCGATTATCCTGGACCGCGGCAAGAAGGTCCGCGAGCGCACCGCCGACACCTTCGGGCTCTGGCGCCAACGCAAGCTCAACCCCGAGTCCAACGTGCAATATGGCGAAGGGGGCGCCGGCACTTTCTCCGACGGCAAGCTCTACAGCCGGATCAAGGACCCCCAACACCGCGGACGCAAGGTGCTCACGGAATTCGTCGCGGCCGGCGCGCCGCCCGAGATCCTCTACGTCAGCAAGCCCCACATCGGCACCTTTCGGCTGGTGAAGATGGTGGAGAGCCTGCGCGCCAGGATCGAATCCCTGGGCGGCGAGATCCGCTTCCAGAGCCGCGTCGACGACTTTGTGATCGATCGAGGGAAGCTGCGCGGATTGGTCCTGAACGGCGGCGAGAGACTGGAGGCGGACCACGTGGTCCTGGCGGTCGGCCACAGCGCCCGGGACACGTTTCAGGTGCTCCACCGCCGCGGCGTTTATATCGAGGCGAAGCCCTTCTCCATCGGCTTCCGCATCGAGCACCCGCAGTCGCTGATCGATCGCGACCGCTTCGGACCGAACGCGGGGAACCCGCTCCTGGGCGCCGCCGACTACAAGCTGGTCCATCACTGCCGCAACGGCCGCTCGGTCTACAGCTTCTGCATGTGCCCGGGAGGCACGGTGGTGGCGGCGGCCTCCGAGCCCGGCGGGGTGGTCACCAACGGCATGAGCCAGTACTCCCGGGACGAGCGCAACGCCAACGCCGGGATCGTCGTCGGCATCTCGCCGGAGGACTACCCCGGAGGGCCCCTGGCCGGGATCGACCTCCAGCGCCACTGGGAGCAGCGCGCCTTCGAGCTGGGAGGGGGGGCCTACGACGCGCCGGGACAGCTCGTCGGCGATTTCCTGGCCGGCCGCCCCTCCGCCGAATTCGGCTCGGTGCTCCCCTCCTACCGCCCCGGGGTCCGCCTGGGGGATCTGAGCACCAGCCTGCCGGAGTACGCGATCGAGGCGATCCGTGAAGCCCTCCCCGCCTTCGACCGTCAGCTCAAGGGGTTCGCCATGGACGACGCCCTGCTCACCGGCGTCGAGACCCGCACCTCCTCACCCATCCGCATCCGGCGCAACGAGGCCTTCCAGAGCCTCAACACCGAGGGCCTCTACCCCGCGGGCGAAGGGGCCGGCTACGCGGGGGGGATTCTCTCGGCCGCTGTAGATGGGTTGGAGGTCGCCGAGGCGGTGGCGTTGAGCCTGGCCGGACGGCCTCAGCCGATCGGAGCCCCGATCGCCTGACGAATCCGCCGGATCTGGGCCAGGTGCACCAGATCGTGACCGGCGTACAGGGACAGCATGTAGCCCAGCGGCTCGTCTCCGCGCTCGGCGTGGCGCATAACCCGGTTCTTGAGATCCTCGGGGGTCGCCCGCCGGAGGACACGGAGGTTCAGAGCCCGCAGCATCGCGAAATCCTCCAGAGCGGTCGCGAGCTCGGAGTCCTGATAGCGCAGGCGGTCCGCCCAGAGATCCTGGTCATAGGCGGGTAGCTCGGGCGCGTCGTGAGCCAGGACCATGCGGAAGCGGAAGCCGCCCACCAGCTCCGAATCGGCCAGATGCTGCACCACCTGCCGGACCGACCATTTCCCCGGCCGCTCCGGGGTGCCGTCCTGCTCCCGGCTGAGCTCCGCGACAGCCCGGCGGAGGGCCTCCGGGGTCTCCGCCATCACCGCCAGCGGCTCCCGCGAGCCGAGCGCCTGGAGCAGGGAATTGACGTAGGCCTGGAAGGGATTGACCTCGGACGCGCTGCTGGCCGGCTCGGACATATCGCCACCTCCCACAAGGTTCGGTCGAAGCCTATGGCGTACCGCCGGAGACCGCAAGCCCAGGCTCAGACTCAGCTAATCTCCCCTCCCATGAGTCCCAGCCCCAACTGGTACGACGCCCAGCGCACCCACATCGAAGCCTGCTGCCGGCAACTTATCGCCGAAAAGGTGATCGAGCCCCTGTCCACGGACGAGGAAGAGACCGAAGCCTGGACGCTGTGGGAGCTCGCGTCCCTGGTCGAGGGTCACCTCCACATCCAACTCGACGGCACCCGGCTCTCCGAGGAAGAGCGCCTGGCCTATGAGCGCCGGCTCAGCTCCGACGGCGACCCGCCTTACCTGGACCCTCACAGCGGATACACCCATCCGTTCTGGCTGGTCGCCGGCGGGCGGCGCGTGGGTACGATCGCCATCGGCACGCTGTATTCGGGGATCGCTCTGCTCTCCATCATGAGCCTGTACGTCGATCCCGCCGAGCGGAAGCGGGGCATCGCCCGCCGGGCCCTCGAAACGGTCTACCGCGCGGGCCTCGCCAACGGAGCCGGAGGCATCCGCCTCGACACCAACTGGACCTGGCAGCCGTCCGTGCGCTTCTACGCTCGCATCGGGATGTGGATCCGGAGTTGGAAACACAACCTGGTCTTCACCTGGCAACCGTACCTGCCGCCCTACCGCGTCGAGATCGACGGCTCAGAGGCACGCTTCCTGATCCAACAGGAGGATCAGTGGCGTGTGATGGTCACCGCGCAAAACCGTGGCGAGCGTCTCGGCTGGGAGGCCGCTGATCTCAAAGACCTGCCGATCGAAATGTCGCATTGCATTCCGGGCACCTTCGCCATCCATCTCGCGCTCGCCGGTTGGCCGCTCATTCGCAGCAAGAAAAACTGGGAGCGCCGCTACCACTGGTCGGACGCGGGAGAGCCCGAAGGCCTCGCCTACAAGATCGAAATCTTCGAGGCCATGTTCCGGGAGCGCGGCTTCGAGATCCGGGCTCCGCGGATTCCGGGGATTCGGTATTGGGAGCTCGACAAGATCGGGTGAGCGGTTGGGGGACGCCTCATTCAGAAGCGTTTCGGATTGCCTGAGACAGTTCCTCCAGCCACTCTCGAAGCTCACCAGGCAGGCCGGTAGGCACCGGCGGTAACTCACCCGCAGCGATCTGGCGAAGAAAAGCGGCGTAATCAGGGAACGGCTCGGGTAGCTGGGCGAGTTGGGCAAGCGCTTCTTCTACCTCGGGGCCGAAGTCGCCATCCCCGAAACCAGCTTGGGCACAGGCAATGGTCAGGGATTGCAGGGCCTGGACCATCTGAGCGGGCAGGCTACCGCCTCCTCCAGCGCGACGTTCGAACTCAGCGCGCAGGTTATCGCGCTTCTTGGCCCACTCGGCGGCAGCGGTGAAGTCACCGCAGGCTTGAGCGATATCGAAAAGGGTGTTGTAGTCTAAATAAGCTTCCTTGAGGCCAAGGGATTCGTGGATATGGCGGGCTTCGTGAGCGTGGCGCTCGGCGGCGGTGAGGTCGCCGAGGAGGAGGTAAATCCTTGCGAGTTGGAACAAAGAGTTGGCTTCATCTGGCTTGTCTTTCAGAGCTTGCCAGACTCTCAAGCTTTCTTCCAAAAATCGGCGAGCCTCCTCAAAGTGGTGCCTAGCGATGGGCTCGTCACCCCGCTCGCGTGCGGCCTCGCCCTCCGATTGGTGAACAATGCCGATATTCTGAGCAGCCTGACCTAGTCCGGCCTGATCCTTCAGCTGCACAGCCAGCTCGCGCGATTTCTCATACCACGCTCTCTCCTCGGCCAAACGGCCAGCCTTTCCCTCCACCACGCCGAGAAGGTTGTAGGTCTGCATCACGCCCTGGTGGATGCTTGCCTCCTGAAAAAGATCGAGTCCCTGCTGGTAGAGGCGGCTCGCGCGTTCAAGTTGATTACGATTGGCAGCAAGGACGCCTTGATTCTGAAGGGTAGTTCCCTCCAACTCTTTATCTCCAGCTTGGCGTGCGGCGCCGAGAGCTAAATCGTAGCGGGCATCGGCCTCGTCGTAGCGGCCTGCTGCCACGAGGATCTTGGCGCTTCGGCCATATCCAGCGGCGGCGTTGCGGTGGTCACCCATCTTCTCGCGAATTCCAATCGCTTTCTCCGACAAAGCAAGAGCTTCGTCGTGCTGGCCAGCGTTGCGCAACGCATTGGCCAGATCGCCCATCGTGGCGGAAAGATTGCCCAATTCAGCCAAGGCCTTCACGTAATCCGGCGAGGCCAGAAGCTTCTCCCAAGGCTGGCCACCGGCCCTTTCCACGAGTACCTCCCACTGGCTGACGGCCTCCCGCAGGATGGGAATGGCTTGCGCGGAGGCGCCAGCGTTATATAGAACTCGACCCAATGCGAGGGTCGTCGTCGCCAACGTAAACGTGGTATCGAACTCGGTAGTGTTGCGGAGGCGTTCGATGAGAGCCTGAAGCTGATTTATAGCACCCTGCGGATCGCCCTGGGTAAATCGTGTCCAGGCATGCTGCCACTCGTAATTGGCGGCGTCCTCCGTAAACCCCTTCTGGCCCACTGAGTCCTTCAGCCACTGTACCCAGACACCGTGTTCACGTAAGCGGCCTGACATTTGGAGATAGGTGGAAAATGTGTTACCTAGCTCCGCGGCAGCCCGGAGTTGTTGATCAGCCACAGCCCACTGAACGGCAGTGCGGTAGTTTGGCTCCTCACGGTTCAGGACTTCTAGCGCGGCGCGCGACTGTGAGCCCCTAAGTGCCTTATTCAGTGCATTCATGAGGATACTATAGACGCCAATAAAGCGCTCCCGAATTTCCGGGTTCTGCGCAAGGGTAGGATCGGCAGCCGCGGAGGCGAGGGTAGGGTGGAAGCGGAGGAAGGGGCGGCCACCAATCTGGATGTCATCCTCCGTACGCAGGAGTGCAATGCCTTCCAACTCTCGCCGTATGGGCTTCCAAGCTTCCGCATCGATCTGGCTCACGTTGAGCAGATTGTGTTCGAAAACCCCACCACTGAAGAGACCAAGCCAAGGCAGGGCCTCGCGTGCGTCGGGGCTCAGGTGACGGCGGGAGAATTCCAGAGAGGCAAGCAGAGATTGATTCCTCTCCTCAGGCGCTTCCTGCTCGAATTCCGCGAGGAGCTTGCCGAAGTCCGCACGGATTTCCTCGGGTGCGAGAGTCTGCAAATGAGGACCGACGAGCTCCAGTGAGAGCGGGTGATCTGCCAGATCGCGCAGCAGCGGATCAAGCTTGTCGCGGCTCAAACGTGGATCGTTGAGGCTGAGGCCATCCCTTCTCAGAATACTTGAGAGCAGCCAAAGACTGTCGGCACGGGCCAAGCCCTGCAACTCGTATCGCTGCGCACCGGGAAGGCCGGTATCACCAGGACGGCAAGTAACGAGCAGGCAACCCTTGCCTGGACCGGTGGTGAGATCGCGGAACAGCTCGGCGAGCCGTCGGCGCTCGTCATCTGTGTATGGGCTTCCGTGAGCAGCGGCACCGTCGTTGAACTGAGGCAAGGCACTCTCAAAGTTGTCCCACACCATGAGCACTTCCTTCTGCTGGAAGATCTCGATGGCGCGATGGCGTTGTTCGGCGGCGGGAAGTTGCTCGAACCGCAATCCCTCGACATAGGTGCCGAGCACCTGCACCGCGCGGTCGGCGCTGGCGAACTGCTCGAAGCTCAGGAAGCAGGCACCGTCGCGGAACAGACCACTGCGCGTCCACCAACGTGCCGCCTCGGTGGCGAGCGCGGTTTTACCCATACCGCCCATGGCGTGCAGCACGATGCCACGTTGAACTCGGAACTGGCGCTCGAGTTCGTACAGCTCCCGTGCCCGGCCCTGGAAACCATATTGCGGCGGAGGCGGGAAGGGTCCGGATTCCTCGCGGGTGGCCGGGTTGCGGAACCCGCGGCTGCGACGAGCGTCCTCCGCGTCGGCGGTGCGGATGAGCCGGGCGAGCAAGGCGGCGGAGTCCGCGTCCTGGGCGGGATCGGTGAAATCTACCCAGAGCAGGGCATCCAATTCGGGCGGAAGGTCGAGCTGCTCAAACTTGATCGGGATGAGGCGGCCACCTTCGGGATTGAGCGCCTGATGCCGATCGATCTCCCACTGCACCCATTTCGATTTCAACGCGGTCTGGGAGCCGGCGACGACGGTGAAGCGGCTGTTCGCGATTCCTGCCTCACACTGGCGCTTCAGATCACCCGGAACGCCTTCCCATTTGTCCAGCCAGACTCGCAGGCCGTGCTTGTCCACGAGCCGACGGGCGAGGTCTTCGACGCGGGCAGAGTCATTGTGCTGGTGGCTCAGGAAGATGTCGAACTGCCGCACGGATTGCTGGCGGGTCGCCTCGGGCGGGACGAGCGCGTCGTCCCCTTCGCGCTGATAGAGGTGCGGCAGGAACCAGTCGTGTAGCTCGACGGTGCGTCCACCGGGACCGGTTTCGATCCAGCGCGCTGGAGTCGCGATGAGCGCCTTACGGGCCTCGGCCACGGCTTGGCCTATGGTGGTGCCGCGGACGAGCTCGCGATAGAAGCGGTCGAGCAGCAGCCGCGCGGCCTCGACGTGCACGGCGTGGCTCATGGAGAGCACGCTGCCCACACCTGCCTTGATCAGACGCGGCGCCACGGAGCGGAAGACGGCGGTCTTGCCCACGGTGGCGCTGCGGCAGGCTTCGAGCACCACGAGCGGGATGGTGTAGCTTGCCAGCAGATCACCGAGACGATCGGCCGCCACGGGATCGGCCTTGGAGGCGCCGGAGCCGTCGTCCGGCTTCTCGAAGAACAGCGCGCCGATCTGAGCCTGCGGCAGGAAGGTGCCATGGCCATCAAAGTGAACGAGCCCGTACGGCTCGCCGGCCCGCTGCGCGTCGCGCAACATCTCCTCCATCCGCGCCAGGGTGGGCGGACGGCAGAAATCCACGCGCACGCTGCCGCCGAGCGGATCGAGGGCGTCGAGGAGCGCCTTGGCCGTGAGCCGCGGATCGATGAAGCCCGCGTCGGCCGGACGGCTGACGATGTAGAGCATGCGCAGGGGGAGCTGGGCCGGGCGAGGGGTGTTCTTCTCCGGCGTCTCCAACTGCCGGCGCACCGAGACGCGCTGGGCGAGGCTGCCCGACTCGTCGGCCATGAGCTCCCACGGCAGCCGCAGCAGATCCGGGTCCCGGGTGGCGAGGGTCAGCTCGCGCGGCTCCGGACCGGCGAGGAGCTCCTTCAGGAGGGCGCGGTTCTCCGGCGCCGTGAATAGGTCATCGTGCAGCTTGCGGCCCCATCGATCGAGATTCCCTTCGATGCGCTGCGCCCGGACCACCGCCCCGCCATCGGGCAGCTCCATGTATTCTTCGAGATACCAGCGCAGATCGTCGTAATCGTCATCCTCCAGAAACGGCGCGAACGGGACCTCGACGCCCAGACGGTTGCCCTCGGCATCGGCGAGGTGCGCGAGGTAGCCAGAGCTCGCGGGAGTGAAGAGGACGCGGAGGTCTTTCATTGGGGCTCGCGCTGCCGCTGCTCCTGCTCCAGTAGAGAGGCGGCCGAATCTCCAAGGTTGGCGCCAGGCCGTCGAGAAAGCTTGTCGTGCCACTCGCAGCGTGTCATCTCGCGTTCCATGGCTTCGATCGCGATGTCGCTGATCGTACGGTTGTGTTTCTGCGCATAATGCCGCAGGCGTTGGAGAAGAGCGTCAGGCAGGTTCTTTACCTGGAGGCTTGCCATGACACAATCATGACATGCTTCGGGGGTGCTGTCGTCCCCGTGCATAAGCCGACGGCCTAGCTCATCCGGGATTGAATCCTGAGAGGTCTCATTGAGCCGCCCTCTTTAAACATCTCTGCTTCCAGCCCGCAGGGCGACAGGAAGTAGCCCGGCGGCGTAAGCCCCGGGAAACAGCGGGTTCCCGGTCGTCCCTAGCCCCGCCAGGGGCGTCAGGCCTTCGTCGGCAGCTCCGGATCTCGCAGAGCAAAGGGCGCGGACGTCGAGGGATTCCTGTCGCCCCTGGCGGGGCTCTGAAGAGACTGAAATGTTTCGTTTCCCGGGGCTTACGCCGCCGGGCTACTTCCTGTCGCCCTGCGGGCTGGAGACAATATCTGTAGAAGAGAAGGTTTCATCGAATTTTGGCTATTCCCACCCCCGCGCAAGCTGATCCACCCGCTTAAGCATCGTGGGAATCCGGAAGGTGCCATACATCCCCGCCACCCAACCCGCGGCCTCCGCCGAGCTGACTCCCGCCGCGGTGACGTACAGCGGCGACCGGCTGCTCCCGCGGTAGATCGGAACCCGTCCGTGGCTCCCACGAACCGCGACTTGGCTACGCCGACAACCACTGTCCGCTCGCCCAGGGCCTGGTACAGGTGGGCTCCCAGACCGGCCCGTCCGAATCCGAGCCAGACGTATCCATCCACCACGACCACCTCGGCAGCCGGACCGCGCTCCAGGACCGCGAGCACGCAGGGGAGCTCGCGGCGGTAAAACTCGCCCGGCTGGTAGGGAGCGACCTCGCCGAGAGCCGTCACCACCTCGACCTCGGGCTCCGAGGCAGCCCAGCCCCGAAACCAGACGCCCGCGGCGACCGCGGTCGTATCCCGGTAGCCGACGTCGACGCAGGCCACCAGAGCGTCAGGGGCCGAGCTCGTCATCACACCCTCGTCCCGGCGCGATCTGCCGGATCTTGAGCACCCATAGGAATAGAGGTACCGCAGATCCTGAAAGGAGGCCTCCCATGCGCAAGCTCAAGCTTCTCTTGCTGCTCCTGGTCCTGGCCCTCTCGTTCGCGGCGCTGCCGGTCCCGACCGCCTCGGCCGGTCCTGAGTGCGTGTGCGACATTCTCTGTTGGGACAACGGCTTCCAGCGCTGTTATCAGGACGAATGCTGCCATCTCTACTGCTGCGACGATAGTGATCCCACCTGCTGGGTCCCCTGCTGATAGGGGGCGCTCCCGGCTGAAGCGGAGAGCGGATGACGGGGTGGCCTGCCCTTCGCCCTCCAACCTGAATCATCATCGACATCTTGAAAAAGGAGAAAACCCGATGCGTACACGTTGGATGTTGGCCGCCGCGATCCTGGTCCTGGCGTCGATCCCCGGCACGCTCTGCGCCGCTGAGGAGGCCGGCGGCAACCCCGCCCCAGCCGTCGCCGTCACGGCGAGCCAGCCCGCCCCCGCTGCCGCGGCCCTGCCGGTCCAGCTCAACCTCCCCAACCAGACCCCGGCGCCGCGGACCCCGCCAGCGATCGACAACAAGCCGACCTTCCTGATCACCACCTGCAGCGAGTGCATCACCTCGACGGGGTGCAGGAGACTTCATAGCTGCGTGCTGATGGGCTGCTGCTGAGCGCTCCGAACGAGGCGAGCTGAGGAGAAGCAGGGGGAGGATGCCGGGCTCTCTGTCCACGGCACCTCTCCCCTCGGCCCATCAATCAGTTAATGCAGAGGGTCTGGGTCACCGTGTTGTCGTTCTCGTTCGTCTCGCTCACCGCGCAATAGATGTCGACATAGCTTTTCACCGTGAAGCACGTCCCGGGGCTTACCTTGGAGCCGACGTAGCCCGGGCCATAGGTCATGATCCACTGACAGGTGTTCGCGGGAAGGTAGGTGCTGTTCATGGAGTCCCAACGGCCGGTGCAGGTGCTGATCGATCCGGAGTACCCCCAGTAGGTGCCCTGGACGAAGCTCCGGGTCACCGTATCCTGGTTGCAGACCCAGCTATTCCACTGGACCGAACAGCCGAAGGAATCGCAGTATTTGGTGTAGGTGATACTCGTCGTGGTCAGGTTCGTCGCCGCGCTGGCACCCAGAGCCCCTGCGAGCACCAGGCCCAGGATGATCGCTATCACCAAGCGAGAACGTCGCATAGGAATCTCCTCTCAAAGACCCACGGTCTTTCACTCAGTTGATCTGGAGGCTGAATTGCTCTCAGAACAATTCGAGGGTACTCAAGCACCGGAAGCTGCGCAATGACTTCATCGCCGAGACTACCCATCGATGAAGAAGGCTTTCCCGGGACCACCCTAAAGGGCTGTCCCGTACCCGTATGGAGAGGCTGCCTCCTGCCGGGACAATACTCTCCGAGGCAGGATCGTGGCGCTCGTCAGGGTTTCCGGCGCGCCTCGGCTTCCGCCAGCCAGCCGCGGCGGAGCTGATCGGCCGGGATATTCGAGAGATAGGGCTTGAGATCGAGCACCGGCGTGCCGTCCAGCATGTCGACGCCGCGGACGTGGAGGACGCGTCCCTCGCGCCGCAGGAGCTCGACGACCGTGAGCGCCAGCGGATTCGGCCGGCGCGGCGAGCGGGTGGCGAAAACGCCGTGCGGCCGGTCGTCCGCCGGCGGCGTGCCCACCCAGGTCTGCGGAAGCTCTCCGGCCCGATCGAAGACCCACAGCACGTAGAGGTGCGAAAAGCCCTCGATATCCAGGAGCCCCTCCTCATACTCGGGAAGAATCTCGATCGTCCCCTCCTCGCGATGCTCCGCGCCCAGGCCCTTGGGGATGTCGCGGGTGGCGGTAAAGGGGGAGTGGATGGTGCCGATGGGGTGGAAGGTGAAGGTGGGGGTGGGTTCCATGGCTGGGAGAGTATCGCGGAAGGCAGGTCCTGCGATATGCTCGGCGCAAGGAAAAAAGGGACGCAAAGGGACGACAGGGACAGCAGGGACATGAGGGACAAGAACGGGACCATGCACACGCGGTTTATTCCTCCCCACGGTGGCTATAAGGATCTCATCTCGTATCAGAGGGCGGAGATCGTCTACTACGCCACGGTCTACTTCTGCGATCACTTCATTGACCGGCGCAGCCGTACCCACGACCAGATGATCCAGGCGGCGCGGTCCGGCAAGCAGAACATCATCGAGGGCAGCATGGCGGCGGCGACCTCCAAGGAGACGGAGATCAAGCTGACCAACGTGGCACGCGCCAGCCTCGAAGAGCTGCTGGCCGATTACCGCGATTTCCTGCACGTGCGCGGTCTTCAGGAATGGCCTCGGGAGCACGTTTATGTGAGCCGTGTTCGTGAGCTCCTCCGGACCCCCAAACCGTGCTATGAAACCTTCCGAAAGGGAATAGAGCACTCCGACCCGGCGATCTCGGCGA
>Ga0308176_10000746_pt1 | contig 20280 bp, 18 predicted proteins | sample PhyCR2_3_FD_203890 | JGI IMG/M metagenome (GOLD analysis project Ga0308176, IMG submission 203890) | Soil microbial communities from UC Gill Tract Community Farm, Albany, California, United States - DLSLS.C.R2 | ecosystem: Environmental > Terrestrial > Soil > Agricultural land | place: USA... | reverse complement strand
TCCAGGCCTGCGAGATGTGGGTTCGCGACATGCATCTCGACGGCCTGCGCCTCGACGCGATCCACGCGATCTTCGACGCCGGCGCCGAGCACGTCGTCGCCGAGCTCGCGCGGCGCGTGCACGCGGCGAACCCGCGCGCGCTCGTGATCGCCGAATCCGGCCTGAACGACCCGAAGGTCATCCGGCCGGCGAAGGCCGGTGGCTGGGGCTGCGACGCCCAGTGGGCCGACGACTTCCACCATGCCGTCAGGACGCTCGTCAGCGACGAGCGCGAGGGCTACTACGCGGAGTTCGGCCGCGTGTCGAACCTCGCGAAGGCGTTCGACCGCCCGTTCGTGCACGACGGCGGCTACTCGACCTTCCGCCGCCAGCGCTACGGCGCGCCCGCCCCCGACCGCCGGCCCGAGCAGTTCGTCGTCTTCGACCAGAACCACGACCAGGTGGGCAACCGCGCGCTCGGCGACCGGCTCGCGGGCAGGGCCCTGGCGCTCGCGCAGTTCTGCGTGCTGCTGTCGCCGTTCACCCCGATGCTGTTCATGGGCGAGGAATACGGCGAGCGCGCGCCGTTCCAGTTCTTCAGCGACCACATCGACAAGCGGATCGCGAAGGCCACGCGCGAGGGGCGCCGCCGCGAGTTCGCGGCCTTCGCCGCGTTCGCCGGTGAGGAGGTCCCCGATCCGCAGGACCCGGCGACGTTTCAGGCCTCGAAGCTGACCGGCCGCGGCCCGCGCGGGCACGAGGCGCTGGTGCGCGAGCTGCTCGCCGCCCGCCGCTCGCTGCCGGCCGCCGAGGCCGTCGTCGAGGCCTTCGACAACGACGCACGGTGGTTGCGCGTGCGCCGCGGGCCGTTCGAGCTGCTCATGAACTTCGGTCGCGCGCAGACCATCTGCGCAGCGGGACGGGAGATCGTCCTCACAACGGGTAGGGCCACTGTTCAGGATGGTGGCGTGCGACTGGGAGCGATGACAGGGGCGCTCGTCCGTTGAGCCGCGAGCTGTGGCCGGGCCGGCCATTCCCGCTTGGTCCGACATGGGATGGCCAGGGGACGAACTTCTCCCTGTTCAGCGAGCACGCCGAGAGCGTGGAGCTCTGCCTGTTCGACGGCGACGCCGAGGAGCGCATCGACGTCACGAATCACACCGCGCACAACTGGCACGTCTACCTCCCGGGGGTGGGGCCGGGGCAGCGCTACGGCTACCGCGTCGACGGCCCGTACGAGCCGGAGCGCGGCTGCCGGTTCAACCCGGTCAAGCTGCTGATCGACCCCTACGCGAAGGCGATCGAGGGCCCGATCGACTTCGGCGCCGCGAACATCCTGCCCTACGTCCCGGACCCGGAGGGCGTGCGCGACGACGCCGACCTCGAGCGCGACGACGAGGACGACGCCCAGGCGATCCCCAAGTGCGTCGTGGTCGACGAGCGCTTCGACTGGGAGGGCGACCGCCCGCCGCAGCGCCCGTGGTCGGAGACCGTCATCTACGAGACGCACGTCAAGGGCTTCACCCAGCGCCGCGAGGACCTGCCGCCGGAGCTGCGCGGCACGTACGCGGGACTGGCCAGCGACGAGGCGCTCGGCTACCTGAAGGAGCTCGGCGTCACGGCGATCGAGCTGCTGCCGATCCATCACATCGCCGACGAGTCGTTCCTGCACGACCTGGGTCTGACGAACTACTGGGGCTACTCGTCGATCGGTTACCTGGCGCCGCACGCCCTGTACGCGGCGACCGGCCGCCACGGCGAGCAGGTGCGCGAGTTCAAGGGCATGGTCAAGGCGCTGCACCGCGCGGGGATCGAGGTGATCCTCGACGTCGTCTACAACCACACCGCCGAGGGCAACCATCTCGGCCCGATGCTGTCGTTCCGCGGCGTCGACAACTTCGCCTACTACCGCCTGGTCCCCGACGACCTGCGCCACTACATGGACTACACGGGGACGGGTAACACGCTCGATGCCCGCAATCCGGCGGTGCTGCGCCTGATCATGGACTCGCTGCGCTACTGGGTGACCGAGTGTCACGTCGACGGCTTCCGGTTCGACCTCGCCTCCACGCTCGCGCGCGGCCTCTACGACGTCGACCGCCTGAGCGCGTTCTTCGACACGATCCACCAGGACCCCGTCCTGTCGCAGGCGAAGCTGATCGCGGAGCCGTGGGACGTCGGGCCCGGCGGCTATCAGGTCGGCAACTTCCCGGTCCTGTGGAGCGAGTGGAACGGCATCTACCGCGACGTGGTGCGCGACTTCTGGCGCGGGGAGGCGTCGCTGGCGGACTTCGCGGCGCGCTTCGCCGGCTCCAGCGACCTCTACGAATCCGACGGGCGCAAGCCGTTCGCGTCGATCAACTTCGTCACCGCGCACGACGGGTTCACGCTCAGCGACCTCGTCTCCTACAACGAGAAGCACAACGAGGCCAACCAGGAGGGCAATGAGGACGGCACCGACGACAACCGGTCCTGGAACTGCGGGGCGGAGGGGCCGACCGACGACCGGGAGGTCGTCGCGCTGCGCGCGCGCCAGCGGCGCAACTTCATCGCCACGCTGCTGCTGTCGCAGGGCGTGCCGATGCTGCTCGGCGGTGACGAGATCTGCCGCTCGCAGCAGGGCAACAACAACGGCTGGTGCCAGGACAACGAGCTCTCCTGGTACGACTGGGAGCTCGGCGACGAGGGGCGCGAGCTGCTCGACTGGACGCGGCGTCTGATCGCGCTGCGCCGCAGCGAGCCGGTCTTCCGGCGCGAGCACTTCCTCGAGGGCGACCGCGCGGACGGCCGCCCCGACGTGTGGTGGTTCCGGCGCGACGGGCGGCGCATGACGCGGCGCGACTGGGAGAACCACGAGCTCGGCTGGCTCGGGGTCTTCCTCAGCGGCGACCACACCGACATGGTCGATGGGCAGGGGCAGCCGGTGAACGGGGACTCGTTCCTGGTCGTGCTGAACGTCAGCCCCGAGGACGTGATGTTCCGCCTGCCGGCGGCGCGGCTCGGGACGCGCTGGACGGTCGAGCTGACCAGCGCGGACGCCGGCCTGCAGCCGGGCGAGCGGGAGCTGCGCGCGCGCGACGAGCTGTACATGACGGCGCGCTCGATCACCGTGCTGCGGCGGGCCTGAGGTGTTCCGGGCGACCTATCGCCTCCAGCTCGGGACGGACCTCGGCCTGCGCGCGGCGCGCGAGCTGCTCCCGTACCTCGACGACCTCGGGGTCTCGCACGTGTACCTGTCCCCGGTGTGGCAGGCGCGAGCCGGCTCGACGCACGGCTACGACGTGACCGACCCGGCTGCGATCTCGCGCGAGCTCGGCGGGGCCGCGGAGCTGCGCGCGCTCAGCGAGGAGGCGCGCGGGCGCGGGATGGGCCTGGTCCTCGACGTGGTCCCGAACCACATGGCGGCCGACGACTCGAACGCCTACTGGGTCGACGTGCGGCTGCGGCGCAAGTTCTTCGACGTCGACGAGCGGACCGGCCGCTGGCGGCGCTTCTTCGACATCGACGAGCTCGCCGGCGTGCGCCAGGAGGACCCAGAGGTGTTCGACATCACGCACCGGCTGGTGCTCGAGCTGGTGCGCGACGGCGTCGTGGACGGCCTGCGCATCGACCACCCGGACGGGCTCGCCGACCCGGCCGGCTACCTGCAGCGCCTCGCCGACGGCGGCGCGCGCCACGTGTGGGTGGAGAAGATCCTTACCGGATCCCACCCACCCGAGCGCCTGCGCGACTGGCCGGTCGAGGGCACCGTCGGCTACGAGTTCGCCAACGACGTGACCGCGCTGTTCTGCGACCCGGCCGCGGAGCCGGTCTTCGAGGAGCTGTGGGGCGGGCGCGCGTTCGGCGACCTCGCCCACGAGGCCAAGCTCGAGCAGGTGCGAACGACGTTCGCGCCCGAGCTGGACCGGCTGCGGCGGATCGCGGACATGCCGAGCCTGGACGAGTCGGTGGCCTCGCTGCCGGTCTATCGCACGTACGTCAGGGGCGCGCTCGTTACCGACGAGGACCGCAGCGCGCTGGCCGCGTGCGAGGCCGCCGTGCGCGAGTGCGTGCTCGACGGCGGCGAGTTCGCGATGCGCTTTCAGCAGACGACGCCGGCGGTCATGGCGAAGGGCGTCGAGGACACGGCGTTCTACCGCCACGTGCGGTTCCTCGCGCTCAACGAGGTGGGCGGCGACCCGTCGCGGTGGTCGCTGCCGGTCGAGGACTTCCACGCGGGCAACGCGGAGCGCGCGGAGCGCTTCCCGCGCGGCATGCTCGTCTCGACCACCCACGACACGAAGCGCTCGGGCGACGTCCGTGCGCGGCTGCTCGGGCTGACGGCGATGGCGGCCGACTGGGCCGGCGCCGTGCGGTCCTGGCACGAGGTCAACGAGGAGCTCCGGGAGGGGATCCCGTGGGCCGAGGAGCTGCTCGTCTACCAGACACTGCTGGGCGCCTGGCCGATCACCGCCGAGCGCCTGGAGGCGTACCTGGAGAAGGCCCTGCGCGAGGCGAAGCTCACGTCGAGCTGGATCGAGCCGGACCTGGAGCACGAGGAGCGCGTCAAGCACTTCGCGGTCGCCCTGCTGGACCACGGGCCGTTCCGCTACGGGTTCGACGGCCTCGTCGCGCGCGCTTCGGACCTCGGCGAGCGGATCGCGCTCGCCCAGACGCTGCTGAAGCTCAGCTGCCCCGGCGTGCCCGACGTCTACCAGGGCGACGAGCTCTGGGCGCTCTCGCTGGTGGACCCGGACAACCGCCGGCCGGTGGACTGGGCGGGGCGCCGCGCCGCGCTCGACGCCCTGCGCGCCGGCGAGCCGCCGACGCGCGAGACGGCGAAGCTCCACCTCATCTGGCGCGCGCTGGACCTGCGCCGCCGCCGCCCCGAGCCGTTCGCCGGCTCCTACACGCCGATTCCGGCGGGCGACGACGTCTGCGCGTTCCTGCGCGGCGATGACGTGCTCGTCGCCGTCGCCATCCGCGAGCGCTGGCGCGCCCCCTCCTGGTCATTGCCGCCCGGCGCCGAGGGCACCTGGCGCGACGCCCTCACGGGCGCCGAGTTCGACCTGCCCGCCGGCGCCTCCGCGGCGGGCGTCCTGGGCCCGGAGGGCCGCGGCCTCCTGGAGCGCACCGACTAGGACCCGAGCAGCAGTTCGCGCGACGCCGCTTCGAACCACTGCTCCCACTGCTCGGGCGTCCAGCCGCGGCGGCCGACGAGCAGCTGCCAAACGTCGGGGTTGTTGAGCGTCCAGAGGATGTCGGCCGCGTGTGCGACATCGAGCCCGGGACGAAGGGGGAGGGTCTCGACCAGCCGGCGCTGGATGCCGTGGAAGTCGCTCTGGATCCCGTCCCAGAGCTGCGCGGCGTCGGCGTCGGCACCGGCCGCGCTGCGGATGACCTCCATCAGGGCCGCCGAGCGCTCCTTGACGGCGCGCGAGTAGCTCGCGGACCGCCGCAGGCGCTGCGCGGGGTCCGGCTCGGCCAGCATCTCGCGAAACCACGCACGGTCGCCGACCGGGACGTCGTCCTGGTCGCCGCGCAGCAGCAGGTGCCAGAGCCCGCGCAGCACGCCGCTCTTGGTCGAGAAGCCGACGTACACCGTCTTGAGCGCGACGCCGGCTTCCTGGGCGATCGCGGCCATCGTCGTCGCGGTGTAGCCGTCGCGCTCGAACAGCCGCTGGGCCGCGTCGAGGATCTGGCGCCGCGTCGCGGCGGCCTGCTCCCGGCGGCGGGTCGAGTCGTACTTGCGCGTGCGCTTGACAGGCGGGGACATTTCGTTACTCTATCGCTAACTTCAATACTCGTAGAGAGTAATCAATAGCTGGAGGATGTCATGGAATCGAGGAGCATCGCGGCACCGGCGGACGAACTGCGCGAGCACCTGCACGGGATGTGGGGGTCGGTCGCGCCCCGCTGGCGCGCGCACGCCGACTTCGTCGACGAGCGCGGCGCCGCGCTGACCGAGGGAATGCTCGAGGCCGCCGAGCTGCGCGCCGAGGACCGGGTCGTCGAGCTCGCATGCGGCCCCGGCAGCGTCGGGATCGCGGCCGCGCCGCTGGTCGCCGAGGTCGTCATCACCGACGTGGCCCCGGAGATGACGGCGATCGCCGCCGAGCGCGCCGCCGCCCGCGGCCTTGCGAACGTTTCAACGCGCACGCTCGATCTCGAGGCGATCGACGAGGCCGACGCGACCTTCGACGTCGTGCTCTGCCGCGAGGGCATCATGCTCGTGCCCGACCCCGGTCTCGCCGCCGCCGAGATCCGCCGCGTGCTCGCGCCGGGCGGCCGGGCGGCGATCTCGGTCTGGGGCCCCCGCGAGCGCAACCCGTGGCTGGGGGTCGTCTTCGATGCCGTGAGCGAGCAGCTCGGCGCCCCGGTCCCGCCGCCCGGCGTTCCAGGCCCCTTCTCGCTGGACGACGCCGAGCGCTTCGCGTCCGTGCTCTCGGGTGCCGGGCTGCGCGAGGTGTCGGTGCGCGAGGTCGCCCTCCCGCTGCGGGCAGCGTCGTTCGACGAGTGGTGGTCGCGCACGGCGGCGCTCGCCGGGCCGCTGGCGAACATGCTCGCGGGCCTGCCGCAGGACGCCGCGCGGAGCCTGCGCGGACGCCTGCAGGACGGGGCCGCGCCGTACGCCACCGCGAACGGCCTCGAGTTCCCCGGGGTGGTGCTGCTGGCGAGCGCCCGCCGGTAGCCTGCTGGGCCGGATGCGGGTCCTTATCCTGTCCTGGGAGTACCCCCCGGTCGTCGAGGGCGGGCTTGCGCGCCACGTTCGCAAGCTCGCCGAGAACCTCGTCGCCGACGGGGTGCAGGTGCACGTGCTCACGCGCGGCAGCGCCAGGCTCCCCGAGCGCGAGGACCGCCGCGGGGTGATCGTGCACCGTGTGCGCGAGAAGCCCTACCCGAAGGAGCTCGAGCGGTTCATCGCCTGGGTGCGGCAGATGAACGACGACATGCTCGTGGCGGGGCGCGCGCTGGCGGGCGAGCTCGAGTTCGACCTGGTGCACGGCCATGACTGGCTCGTCGCGGTCGCCGGCAAGCGGCTCGCCGACGAGGCGCGGGTCCCGTTCGTCACGACGATCCACGCCACCGAGTACGGCCGTCACCAGGGCTGGGTCCACCAGCCGCCGATGTCGGACATCCATCGCACGGAGCGCTGGATGGCGCACTGCGCCGACCAGGTGATCGTCTGCTCGCACTACATGCGCGGCCACGTCGCCGACATCTACGACCTCGAGGAGGACCGCGTCGCGGTGATCCCGAACGGGATCGACCCCGACGACCTCGTCCCCGTCGACGACCTCGACGCCCTGCGCGCGCGGTTCGCCGCGCCCGACGAGAAGCTCGTGCTGCTGATCGGCCGGCTCGTCTACGAGAAGGGGTTCCAGCTGGCCCTCGACGCGCTCCCGGGCCTGATCGACACCGTCGGAGGGCTGCGCTTCCTGGTCGCCGGCTCCGGCTCGCACGAGCAGGAGCTGCGCAAGCAGGCGGCCGAGCTCGGGCTGATGGAGCACGGCACGTTCTTGGGCTGGATCGGCGACGACGTGCTGCACTCGCTGTACCGGATCGCCGACCTCTGCGTGATCCCGTCGCTGTACGAGCCGTTCGGCATCGTCGCGCTCGAGGCGATGGCCAGCGGCTGCCCGACGATCGTGGCCGACACGGGCGGCCTGCGCGAGGTCGTCGACCACGAGAGGGTCGGCCTGCGGTTCAACGGCGGCGACGCCGAGCACCTCGCGTTCATGGTCGAGCGGATGCTCACCGACCACGAGCTGCGCGACCGCCTGGTGACCCAGGCCGGCGAGCACGTGCTGCGCTTCGACTGGAGCGACATCGCGCGCCAGACCGCCGCCGTCTACGCCGAGGTCGCGCCACCCGTGGCGCACCGGGCGGCCCGGTAGTCCTACCATCGGGGGGATGGCTGATCCCCCTTCGAGTGCACGCAGCGTCAAGATCGGCGCCGACGAGCGCACCGGCTGGTCCTCGGACCGCCCGCGCCGCGAGGGCGCGCCGCCGCGCCCCGTCGACGTCTCGACCCGCTGCCGCGTCCTGCGCCCGACGGACCGCATGCGCTACTCGCCGGGCAGTCTGGTGATCGTCGTCAGCGCCTCGGCCGAGGACCGTGACAGGTTCATCGAGCGCGTGATCGAGGAGAAGGGCGCGGTCTTCACGCTCGCCAAGATCCGCGGGCTGATCGAAGGCCGCGTGCCCGCCGACGCACTCGAGGAGCGCGCGGGCGAGCTGCAGCAGGCGGCCGTCACGAAGCGCCTCGAGGCGGGGGAGAGCGTCGTGATCGGCGCCGAGGGCCTCGGCCCCCAGGAGCGCGACCGCTGGGTCCGCATCGCGCATGGCCTGCGTCGCCCCCGGCACATCGTCCTGCTCGAGACTGCAAAGGATCAGGTCGGCGAGGAGGACGCCGCGCCGCTCAACGAGCTGCGCACCGCGCTCGACACCGGCGAGCTCGGCGCCGAGGGCTTCCAGACCGCCATGCGCCTGGGCGGCGCCGCGATCGGCGAGCTCAAGCGGATCGTCTTCCGCCCCGCCCCCCGCGACGACTGAGCGCGGCGGGCTACCCTGCGCGGAATGTCCCGCGCTCTCGTCCTCGCCGCCGCCTGCGCCGCGCTCGCGCTGGCCGCCGCCGCTCCGGCCTCCGCCAAGACCACCTGGCTCTGCAGCCCGCAGGCTTCCAGTGACCCGTGCGATTACGGGCTGAAGGCGACGTTCGTCAAGCCCGACGGCACGCGCGCCACGAAGAACTTCGCCACCGCCCGGCGGCCGAAGGCCGACTGTTTCTACGTCTATCCCACGGTCAGCGACCAGAAGACCGAGAACGCGACGCTCGCGAAGGACCCGGAGATCAGGGCGATCGCGACCTATCAGGCCTCGCGCTTCCGCCAGGACTGCCGCGTGTGGGCCCCGATGTACAAGCAGGTGACCCTGCAGGGCATCGCCGACCCGTCATCGGTCAGCGCGGACGCGTCGAAGATCGCCTACAGGTCCGCCCGCGCGGGCTTTGACGACTACATCAAGCACTTCAACCACGGCCGGCCATTCGTGCTGATCGGCCACTCGCAGGGTTCGTTCGTCCTGAAGCAGCTGATCGCAGACGAGATCGACAAGCGCCCGGCGCTGCGGCGGCGGATGGTCTCGGCGCTGCTGCTCGGCGGCAACGTGACAACGAAGGAGTTCAAGCACGTCCGCGCGTGCGCGAAGGCCGGGCAGACCGGCTGCATCGTCGCGTGGTCGATGTTCCACGACCCGCCGCCGGCGAACGCAATCTTCGGGCGCACGACGCTCACGGGCCAGAAGGTCGTCTGCACGAGCCCGGGCAGGCTCGGCAGCTCGTCGAAGCTGCTGCCGTTCGCGCCGACGCTGCCGTTCCCGGGCACGATCGGGGTGGGCCTGGCGATCTTCGAGCCCAATCACCCGACGGGCGTGTCGACGCCGTGGTACGCGGAGCCGGACCTGCTGACGGGCGCGTGCGCGACGACAGCCGACGGCGCCAGCTACCTGAAGATCGACGGCTCCACGCTGCCGGTCGCAGTGCCCGACGCGACCTGGGGCCTGCACCTGGGCGACATGAACCTCGCGATGGGCAACCTGACGACGATCGCGCACCGGCAGATCGCCGCCTACCTCAAGCGCAGCTGACCTTCCGCGTGTGGCCGCCGGCGCGCACGGTGTGCGTGCCGCGCGGCACGCGGACGCGGTGCCGGCGCACGGGGACATGGCGGCCATCGACGCGGGCGTGCCGCGCGCGCTTGGGCACCCGCACGCGGCAGCGAAGCGGGCGCGGGCGCTCGCCGAGAGCCGCGACAAGGCTCCGGTACACGCCGAACGACGGCTTGGGCCCGTAGTCCGCGCGCAGCAGGCCGACGTCGTCGAACAGGTCGGTCCCGCCGGGACGGTTGTCGCGGAGGTTGAAGTAGCGGTAGTCGGTGACGCCGAGCGTCGCGCCGAGCGCGTGGACGGACTCCACGGTCGAGCGCAGCTCCGCCTGCTGGCGCAGCTCGTCGTGGCCGAGGTTCGTGGCGTAGCCGTTCTCGGTGATCCAGATCGGGACGCCGAGGCCGAGCTGCGCCATCGGCATCCAGCAGTCGCGCACGAGCGTCAGCGCCTCCGCGGTGGCGTCGCCCGCGGACTGGCCGGGCGTGAGGACCGGCGGGTAGAACAGCCCTGGGTAGAGCTGGACGCCGACGTGCCCCAGAGCGGACCGGAAGGCCGGCGTCGCTCGCTGGCCGATCGCCTGCCAGAACTTCGCGTCGGCGTCGGGTAGGTACCGGTACGCGAACGTGAAGCCGACGGACACGTCGGTCCGGTGCAGGCGGTCGAGCGCCGCTCGCGCGGCGACGACCCCGCGCACGAGCGCGTCCAGCGCGCCGTCATAGGCCCCGTCGGACGTGTTGGCGGAGATCGGCAGGTTCACCTCGTTGGTGATGTCGAGAGCGACGAGCGCCGAGCTCCGTGCCAGGGCGGTCGTCGCGGCGCGGACATAGGACTCCCAGGCCGCCAGGTCGCCCTCCTGCCCGGGCCCCGGGTGGTAGCGGATCTGCGACTCGACGTCGAAGCCGGCCGCCGCGTAGCGGCGCTCCTGTGCGGCGAAGCGGGCGATGCCGGCCGCGCCGTCGGACTCGAACAGCCGGTTCATCCGCACGACGAGCCGCCGCCGCGGCGGCTGCAGCGCCTGCAGCGCGCGCAGCTCCCTCGCCTCGTCCACCGGGACGGCGGCGCCCTGGGTGCTCCCCGCCGTCCCGGCGAGCGCCGGCGTGATCCCGAAGCGCAGCGGCGCGGGCGGCGCGCTCGCGGCTGGAGGGCTCGCCGAGAGGCACAGATCGTCCGCGCGCGCGGGCGCCGCCAGGGCCGTGGCGCCGAGCAGTGCAGCGAGGAGCGCGCGGTGCTGCATGGGCACGGCCGCAGGCTACGCTGCAGGACATGGGCGGCGCTCCGACTCCGGCGCTCGCGGAGCTGGAGCGCGACCCGCACGCGGCCTTCGCCCGCCTGCGCGAGCAGGGCCCGGTCGCTTGGGTGGAGGCGCTCGGCGCCTGGCTGGTGCTGACGCGCGAGCGCGCGCTGGGGGTGATGCGCGACGACGCGACGTTCACGGTCGACGATCCGCGCTTCACGACCGGCCGGGTGGTCGGCCCGTCGATGCTCACGCTCGACGGCGCCGAGCATGCCCGCCACCGCGAGCCCTTCGCACGGCCGTTCCGGCGCGCGGCGGTGCTCGAGCGCTTCACGCCGCTGGTCGAGGCGGAGGCCGCGCGGCTCGCGGCGGGCCTGCGGCCGGGGGCGGACCTGCGCCGCGGCTTCGCCGGCCCGCTGGCCGCGGCGATCGTGACGCACGCGCTCGGCCTTCAGGCGGTCGGCGTCGAGCGCGTGCTGGGCTGGTACGACGGGATCGTCGGAGCCGTCACCGACCTGACCGCCGGCCGCGAGGACGTACCGCCGGCCGGCGCGGCTGCGTTCGCCGCACTGCGCGAGGCGCTGTTCGAAGCCGGCTTCGGCGACGACGAGGCGGTCTCCAACGCCGCCGTGCTGCTGTTCGGCGGCATCGAGACGACCGAGGGCATGATCGCCAACGCGCTCTGGCACCTGCTGACCAACCCCGATCAGCTCGCGCTCGTGCGCGCGGAGCCGGAGCTGCTGCCCAACGCGGTCGAGGAGTCGCTGCGCCTCGAGCCCGCGGCGGCGACGATCGACCGCTACGCCACGCGCGACGCCGATCCGATCCGCGCCGGCGACCTGGTCTCGGTCTCGATCGCCGCCGCCAATCGCGACCCGGCGGTCTTCGCGGATCCCGACCGCTTCGACGCGCGGCGCGCCAACGCGAAGCTGCACCTCGCCTTCGCCCACGGCCCCCACGTCTGCCTCGGCATGCACCTGGCTCGCCTGGAGGCGCATGTCGCGCTGCGCGTCGTGCTCGCGCGCCGGCCACGGCTGCTCGCCGCCGAGGAGGCCGCGCCGCGCGGGCTGGTGTTCCGCAAGCCGCCGGCGCTACGGGTCGACTTCGAGGACGCGAACGCCTAGCGCGCCGGCGAACGTGCCGGCCGCGGCCAGAACGTCCCCGAACGGCATCGCCGCGCCGCGCAGCGCCTCGGCGCCGCGCACACCGTCCAGCGTGCAGCCGCGCAGCTCGACGCGCTCGCAGCGCATCCCGGCCAGGTCGGCCTCCGACAGGTCGCAGCGCTCGAAGCGCACGCTGCGCAGCCGCGCCTCCTGGAAGCTCGAGCCCTCCAGCCGGCAGTCCTCGAACACGACCTGCTCGATCGTGCACGCCGCGAACGAGGCGAGGTCGGCGCGGCACTCGGTCATTACGACGTCGCGCAACGAGCCCTCCGTCAGCAGCAGACCGGTCAGCCGGCAGCGCCGCAGCGCCACCCTGCGCAGCTCGCCGCCGCGGGCGTCGACGTTCGCCAGGCTCGCGTCGTCGATCTCCTCGTCCACGAGCCGCAACGCGAACCGCTCGCCCGGCTGCGGCAGCGCAGCGGGCGGGCGGTCCGGGTCGATGTCGGGCGGCTCGGGTGCGATCTGGCGCGGCACCCGGCCGATGCTATGCGGCCTCCGGGACGGCCGCCGCGCCCGCCGGCACGCCCTCGCGGCCGGCGATCAGGCGCCAGCCGGCGATCGCGCCGACAGCGGAGACCGCGGCGCCCACGATCAGCGCGGTGCGGAGGCCGTCGACGTAGGCGGCGTCGTGCAGGTGCACGCCGGCGGACGGGATCAGCGCGCCGAGCGCCGCGACGCCGACCGCGATGCCGCCCTGGCGGAACGTGTCGTTGACGCCGGAGGCGAGGCCGCTCATCTCCATCGGTGCGCTGCTCATCGCGACGCCCGCGAGCGCCGGGTTGAAGAGCCCGGTGCCGACGGCGGCCAGCATGAACCCGGGCAGGATGATCGTCCAGCTCGAGCCCTCGGTCGCGAGCGTCATCAGGCCCATGCCGGCGGCGACCAGCACGAGGCCGCCGGCGATCAGGACGCGCGCGCCGACGCGCTCGACGAGCTGGGCGCTGGCGCCGGCGACGAAGAACATGACCACGGTGCCCGGCAGGTACGCGAGGCCGGCCTCGATCGCCGACAGGCCGAGCACGTTCTGCAGGTACAGCGTCGCGTACAGGTAGACCGCGAAGAACGACGCCGAGATCGCGAACACCGCGACCTGCGCGCCGGCGAACGCCGGGATGCGGAACAGGCCGAGCGGCAGCATCGGCTCGCGCACGCGGCGCTCGATGCCCACGAACGCGAGCAGGAGCACGGCGGCGCCGGCGAGCTCGGCGATCGTCGAGGTGGCGCTCCAGCCGGCGTCGTTGCCGCGCAGGAGCGCGAGCACGAGCAGGAACAGCCCGCCGGTCAGCGCGACCTGCCCGGGGAGGTCGACGCGCCGGGCGGCGGGATCCCTCGACTCGGCGACGCGCCGCAGCGTGACGGCCAGCGCGCCGATGCCGATCGGCAGGTTGATCAGGAAGATCCAGCGCCAGTTCAGGCCGCTGGTCAGGGCGCCGCCGACGAGCGGGCCGACCGCGAACGACGCGCCGATGGTCGCGCCGTAGATGGCCATCGCGCCGTTGCGCTCGCGCTCCTCGGGGAACGCGTTGACGAGCAGCGCGAGCGAGGAGGCGAAGAGCCCCGAGGCGCCGATGCCCTGCACGACGCGCGCCGTGTTCAGCATGGCGATCGAGTCCGCCAGCGCGCAGACGAGCGAGGCGACGGTGAAGACGACGAGGCCGGCCGCGAAGACGTTGCGGCGGCCGAAGCGGTCGGCGAGCGAGCCGATCGTGAGAACCGTGGTGGCAAGGGCGAGCGTGTAGGCGTCGACGACCCACTTGAGCGAGTCGAGGCCCGCGTGCAGGTCGGCTCCGATATGGGCCATCGCGGTGTTCACGACCGCGATGTCGAGCATCAGCATCGCCGTGGCCAGGCATGTGACGATGAGGGTGGGGCGCTTGGACGAAGTCATGGTCCGTGCAGCTTGCGGTTGCGCGCGCGACGTGTCGTCCGCCGCGCCGACGATTCCGGGTCCTCCGTGCGGAGGACGCCAACTCGTAGGCTGCAGCGCGTGACCAGAACCGCCGCGTTCAGAGCCGGCCTGCGCGCCGGGACGCCGTTCGCGGTGGCCGGGTTCCTGCTGTCGCTGTCGTTCGGCGTCCTCGCACGCGATGCCGGGATGCCGCTGGTCGCCGTGATCGTGATGTCGGTGATCGTGTTCGCGGGGTCCGCGCAGTTCGCGGCGATCTCGATCCTGGCCGCCGGCGGGGGCGTCGGCGCCGCGGTCGCGGCCGCGGCAATGATGAACTCGCGCTTCCTGGCGATGGGGATCGCGCTGGGGCCATCGCTGCCGGGCGGTCCCTGGCGGCGCGCGGCGCAGGGCCAGGCGGTCGTCGACTCCTCCTGGGCGATGGCCGCGCAGGGCGATGGCAGCTTCGACCGCGTGTTCCTCTTCGGGGCGACCGCGGTGCAGTACGTGACCTGGCAGGCCGGGACGACCGTCGGCGCGCTGACGGGCAACGTCCTGGGCGACACGCACAAGCTCGGGCTCGACGCCGTCTATCCGGCGTTCTTCCTGGCGCTGTTGATCGTGGAGGTGCGGCGGCCCCGCGGGGGCGCGGTCGCTCTCGGCGGCGCGCTCATCGCGCTCGCGCTGATCCCGGTGGCGCCCGCCGGCGTGCCGGTCCTGGCCGCCTCGGCGGCGGCCCTCGCCGGCGTCCGGAGGCGCGTGCCGTGAGCGCCGGCGCCGCCTGGGCGGTCGTCGGAGGCGCGGCCGCGGTCACCGCGGTGATCAAGGGGATCGGGCCGTTCGCGCTGGGCGGGCGCGACCTGCCCGTCTGGTTCATACGCGTGGTCGTGCTGCTGGCGCCGGCGCTGCTCGCTGCGCTGGTCATCAGCTCGGCGGCCGCCGACGGGACGCATCTCCACATCGGCGCCGACACCGCCGGCGTCGCGACCGCCGGCGTCGCGCTCTGGCGCGGCGCGTCGGTGATCGTCGGCGTGGTGGTTGCGGCGGGCGTCACGGCGGCGCTGCGCGCCGTCACATAAGGACTGTGTAGGAGCGCTCGCGCGCCGCAGCGGCGCGCCGCCACAATGCAGTCGTGCGAATCCTGGTCGCAGACGACGACCGTGCCGTGCGCGACGCGCTGCGCCGGGCGCTGTCGCTCGGCGGCTACGACGTGGCGCTCGCCCAGGGCGGCCAGGAGGCGCTCGATGCCATTGCGGTCGCCACGCCCGACGCAATCGTGCTCGACATCGGGATGCCCGACGTGGACGGGCTCGAGGTGTGCCGCCGCCTGCGGCGCGCCGGCGACCGCGTGCCGATCCTGATGCTCACCGCCCGCGACGCCGTCGCCGACCGCATCGAGGGCCTCGACGCGGGCGCCGACGACTACCTCGTCAAGCCGTTCGACGTCGGCGAGCTCCGTGCGCGGCTGCGAGCGCTGCTGCGGCGCAGCAACGGCGGCGACCCCGCGGCGCTCACGTTCGCCGAGCTGCGGCTGGACGACGGGCGCCACGGCGTCGCGGTCGGCGCGGACGGCTTCGCCGAGCTGACGCGCACCGAATACCAGCTGCTCGAGCTGCTCATGCTCAACCCGCGCCGCGTGCTGTCGCACGCCACGATCTACGACCGCGTCTGGGGCTATGACTTCGGGCCGGCTTCGAACGCCCTGCGCGTCTACGTCGGCTACCTGCGGCGCAAGCTCGAGCAGGCGGGCGCGCGCGAGCTGATCCACACGGTGCGCGGCGTCGGCTACGTCCTGCGCGAGCCGTGACCCTGCGGCGCCGCATCGCCGCGAGCGCCGGGCTCGCCGTCGCGCTCGTCGTCCTGTCGGTGGCGATCGGCGTGTACGTGGCCGTCCGCTCGCAGCTGCGCGGCGAGGTCGACGACGCGCTGCGCGAGCGCGCGCGGCCGGTCGCGGAGCTCGCGCAGGGCGGCCCCGCCGGCCGGCCCGACTTCGTGGGACGGCCGCCGCCCGACCGCGGTCCCGGCCGTTTCGGCGGAGCGCAGGGCTACATCCAGTTCCTGACGCCGAATGGCAGCCCACGGCTCCTGCCGGACGAGCGCAGCGCCCTGCCAGTGTCCGACGAAGAGCGCGCGATCGCCGTGGCCGGGGAGGGGGAGGCGCTGCGCGACGCGCACGTCGACGGCGCCCATCTGCGGCTGATCACGGTCGGCGTCCCCGGCAACGGCGCCGTCCAGGTCGCCCGGCCCCTGAACGAGACCGACAGCGTCCTGCACCGCGTGCTCTGGATCCTCGTCGGGATCGGCGCCGCCGGCATCGCGCTCGCGGCGCTGCTGGGCGAGGGTGTCGCGCGCTCGGCGCTCGCGCCCGTGCGGCGCTTCACCGACCGCACGGAGACGATCGCCGCCACGCCCGGCGACCCGTCGCAGCGCATGGACGTCGAGAGCGACGACGAGCTCGGCCGCCTGGCCGCGTCGTTCAACACGACCCTGGATGCGCTCGAGCGCTCGGTCCAGGCCCAGCGCCAGCTCGTCGCCGACGCCTCGCACGAGCTGCGCACGCCGATCGCGAGCCTGCGCGCGAACATCCAGGTGCTCGAGGACGCCGACCGCCTCGCGCCCGCCGACCGCGCGGCGCTGCGCGCCGACATCGTGGCCGAGCTCGACGAGCTCACCGCCCTGGTCGCCGACGTCGTCGAGCTGGCGCGTGGGGCCAAGCCCGGCGAGGTCCTGGACGACGTGCGCCTTGACCTGATCGTCGGCGCGCAGGTCGAGCGCGCCCAGCGCCGTGCCGGCGACGCCGCGACGTTCCAGGCGCAGGCCGAGCCGACCGTCGTCAGCGGCGAGCCCGAGCGCATCAGCCGCGCGGTCTCCAACCTGCTCGACAACGCGCGCCGCTGGAGCCCGCCGGGCGGGCTGGTCGAGGTCGAGCTGCGCGACGGCACGCTGACCGTGCGCGACCACGGCCCGGGCTTCGAGCCCGGCGACCTGCCGCGCGTGTTCGAGCGCTTCTTCCGCTCGGACCGCGCGCGGGCGCTGCCCGGCTCCGGCCTCGGCCTCGCGATCGTGCGCCAGGCCGCCGAGGCCCACGGCGGGAGCGCCGAGGCCGCCAACGCGCCCGGCGGCGGCGGGCTGGTCCGGGTCCGCTTCAACGCCTCCTACGAAGCTCTTACACAGACCGAACCCGTCTCTTAGGCGCGCGGGGGAGGCTCTGCACATCATGAGACGAATCAAGCTTCCCCAGCTCGGCGTTGTCATCGTCGTGTGCGCCCTCGTCGGCGCGCTCGCGGGCATCGCCGGCAGCGCCGCGGCGCCGAGCAAGAGCTCGAAGAAGAGCAGCAAGGCAGCCAAGGCGGCCAAGCAGCGCCAGGCCCTGCGCTTCCGCGGCGGCCCCGGCCACGGCCCCGGCCCGGGCGGGCCGGGCGTCCATTCGGAGATGGTCGTGCCGAACAAGGCCGGCGACGGCTTCATCACCGTCACCGCCGACGCCGGCAAGGTCAAGTCGGTCAGCGGCAACGACATCACGATCGACGAGTCGGTCGGGTCGCTGCACTACAAGGACGTGACGGTCTCGATCCCCGACGGCGCCACGGTCATCCGCAACCACGCCAAGGCGTCGCTGTCGGACATCAAGGCCGACGACGACGTCCGCGTGATCTCCTCGAGCGAGCAGACCGTCGTGATCGCCGAGGACGCCGCGTTCCACAAGCAGGAGCGCCGGCGCTTCGGCGGACGCGGGCCGTGGGAGCACCACGGGCCGCCGCCCCCGGGCGCGCCCGGCTTCAACGCCGCGCCGCCGCCCGCGCAGCCGCAGGGCAGCGGCACCACCTACTAGCCGCTCCACCTCTGGTCGGGCATGCGAGGATCCGCGCATGCCCGACTACGTGATCGTCGGCGCGGGTTCAGCAGGGTGCACGCTGGCCGCGCGTCTCACCGAGGACCCGTCCGTCTCCGTCACCCTCGTCGAGGCCGGGGGCAACGGCCGCCACCCGAACATCTCGATCCCGGCGGCGTTCGCCAACCAGTTCCGCACGAAGCTCGACTGGGACTACAACACCGAGCCCGAGCCGCACTGCGACGGGCGCTCGCTGTACATCCCGCGCGGCAAGGGCCTTGGCGGGTCGAGCTCGATGAACGCGATGCTCTACGTCCGCGGCCGCCCGCTGGACTACGACCTCTGGGCAAAGGACGGCTGCGACGGCTGGGGCTGGGAGGACGTGCGGCCGTATTTCCTCAAGGCCGAGAACAACGAGCGGGGCGCTTCCGAGCACCACGCGGTCGGCGGGCCGCTGAACGTCTGCGACGAGCGCTCGCCGCGCCGCCTGACGGCGCGCTTCCTGGCGGCGGCGGAGGCCGCGGGCATCCCGCGGATCCCGGACTACAACGGGCCCGAGCAGGACGGCGCATCGCCGGTGCAGGTCACGCAGCGCAACGGCGCGCGCTTCAGCGCCGCGGACGCGTACCTGCGCCCCAACATGAAGCGCCCGAACCTCGACGTCGTCACGCGCGCGACGGTGCTCGGCGTCGAGCTCGTCAACGGCCGGGCCGTCGGCGTGCGGGTGCGTGGACGCGGCAGGCGCGAGCGCGTCATCACCGCCGACCGCGAGGTGATCCTCAGCGCGGGCGCAATCGGCTCGCCGCAGCTGCTGCTGCTCTCCGGCATCGGCCCCGCCGACCACCTGCGCTCCGTCGGCGTGCCGGTCCACCACGAGCTCGCCGGCGTCGGCGAGAACCTGCACGACCACCCGTACGTCGTGTGCATCTGGGAGTCCGCGGTGCCCGAATCGCTCTACGGCGCCGACAAGCCAAAACCGATGCTCGAGTGGCTGCTGCGCCGCAGCGGCCCGCTGACCTCGACGGTGGCGGAGGCGTTCGCGTTCGTCCGCACGCGCCCGGGTCTCCCCGCGCCGGACGTCCAGTACCACTTCGCGCCGGCGTACTTCGCCGACAACGGCTTCGAGGAGTTCGATGGCCACGCGTTCACGTTCGGCCCGGTGCTCGTCAGCACGAAGAGCCGCGGGAACCTACGCCTGCGCTCGTCCGACCCGCTCGACAAGCCACGGATTGTCACGAACACGCTGGCCGAGCCCGAGGACATGGCCTCGCTCGTCGCGGGCGTCAAGCTCGCGCGCGAGGTCGCCGCGGAGGAGCCGCTCGCCGAGGCCGCGCGCCGCGAGATCTACCCCGGCGCCGATGTCACCGACGACGGCGACATCGAGGCCTTCGTCCGCCGCAGAGTCGAGCTCCTCTACCACCCGGTCGGCACCTGCAAGATGGGCGCCGGCGACGACGCCGTCGTCGACCCCCAGCTCCGCGTCCGCGGCATCGACAGCCTCCGCGTCGTCGACGCCTCGGTCATGCCGCAGATCCCGGGCGGCAACACCAACGCCCCGACGATCATGATCGCCGAGCGCGCCGCGGACCTGATCAGGCAGGCCTAGCGCGGCGCAGGTCGCCCGGGAGGGGCTCGGTGCTCGCGGGGCCGAGGAGGTCCTCGACGAGCGAGCGGGCCTCTTCGTGGGCGGCACGGACCGCGTCGGCGGCGGCGTCGACGTCGCCAGTGCCGAGGGAGTAGTGGGCGACCACGAGCGCCTGCAGGACGCCGTCGTGGACGTCGAGCGCGCGGCGCTGGTTGGCGATCGCCGCACCGACGATCGCTGCCACGCCCTCGACCAGGGCGATCGCGCCGGCGTCGAACACGCGCGGCTCGGTCGCGTGCGCGCCGATGACGCCGAACGGCGTCGGGCCGCCGCTCGGGATCCGCACGGAGACGCTCGACCGCACGCCGGCCTCGAGCAGCTGCGGGCTGACCTCGAAGCGCTTCTCGGCCGCCATGTCCTGCACCACCACCGGCTCCGCGGACGCGAGCGTGTGGGCGACATGGCCGCCCGGCATCGCGTCGACGGTGACACCCACCTCGCCGCCGCCCCAGCCGATGCCGGCCCGCAGGCGCAGCCGCTCGTCGGCCGGGCTGAGCTCGAGGATCGTCACGTGCTCGACGCCCAGCGCGCTCCCGACCAGCGCGACGGCGTCGCCCATGACGCTGACGGCATCGGGCCGCTGCAGCGCCCGCCGGGCGAGGTCGGCGAGGTCGGCATCACCGGACACGCCGAGGAACCTACTTCGCCGCCGGTAGTGTGCGTCGCATGGATGAGCGCTTCTGCGACGTCGGCGGCGGGATCCGCCTCTGCTACGACACCTTCGGCGATCCGTCCGACCCGGCCCTGCTGCTGGTCATGGGCCTGGGCACGCAGATGGTCGCCTGGCACGAGGACTTCTGCGGCCGGCTGGTCGACGAGGGCTTCAACGTCATCCGCTTCGACAACCGCGACATCGGGCGCTCGACGCACCTCACCGACGCACCGACGCCGACGCTC
>Ga0308176_10000744_pt1 | contig 20295 bp, 19 predicted proteins | sample PhyCR2_3_FD_203890 | JGI IMG/M metagenome (GOLD analysis project Ga0308176, IMG submission 203890) | Soil microbial communities from UC Gill Tract Community Farm, Albany, California, United States - DLSLS.C.R2 | ecosystem: Environmental > Terrestrial > Soil > Agricultural land | place: USA... | reverse complement strand
AGGCGGACGTCGGCGGCGACACCCGTCGGCAGCCAGGCGTGCTCGGCCCAGTAGGTGGTCATGCGGCATCGCCCGCCAGGTCCTCGAGCACGGCGGTCAGGGCCGCCACGCCCTCGAGGCAGTCCCCCTCCTCGGCGTGCTCCTGTGGGGAGTGCGAGACCCCGGTGGGGTTGCGCACGAAGAGCATCGCCGTGGGGATGCCGGCGTTCGCGAGGATGCCGGCGTCGTGGCCGGCGCCCGTGCCGAGCAGGGGTATGCCGCCCAGCCGGGTCTGCAGGCGCACAGCCAGTGCGGGGTCGAAGGCCGTCGACGGCGTCCACGACTCCTCGCTCACCGTTCCGCCTGCCTGCTGCACCATGTCGCTGACGTCCGCCACCGCCCGGCGGACCGCCCGCGGGCTGGCGCCGCGGGCGTCGAGCCACCCGGTGACGTGGCTGGGGATGGCGTTCACCCCGCCCGGCGTGACCTGGACCTTGCCCACCGTGGCGACGCAGCCGTGGCGGATGGCCGCCTCGCGCGCCGCCAGCACCGCACCCGCGTAGCCGAGCATGGCGTCCTGCCGGTCCTCGAGGCGGGTGGTTCCGGCGTGGTTGGCCTCGCCCTGGAAGTCGAGGCGCCAGCGCCCGTGCGGCCAGATGTCCGTGGCGACGGCCACCGGCTGGTCGAGGTCGACGAGCCCACGTCCCTGCTCGACGTGGAGCTCGACGAACGTGCCGATGCGCCGCAGCGCCTCGTCGTCGCGGCCGATCTGGTGCGGGTCCCGGCCGGCCGCGCTCAGCGCCTGCGCCATGGTGGTGCCGGAGGCGTCGGTGAGGCTGCGGGCGCGTCGCGCGGTCATGGCCCCTGTGATGACACGGGAGCCTGCGCAGGCCACCCCGAAGCGCGCCCCCTCCTCGTCGACGAAGTTGACGACGCCGATGGGCCTGGCCGGTTCGAAACCCCTGTCGCGCAGGGCGTCCACGGCCGCGAGGGCGCTCACGACGCCGAGCGGGCCGTCGAAGGCGCCGCCGTCGGGGACGCTGTCGAGGTGCGAGCCGGTGACGACGCCCTTGCGGCCGTCGGCGGCGCCGTCGGGGTCACCCCACCACGCCCACTGGTTGCCCATCCGGTCCTCGGTGAGGTCGAGCCCACGGCGCTGGCACTCCCCCGCGAACCACTCGCGCAGGTCGTGGTCCTCGCGCGTCCACGCGAACCGCCGGTAGCCGCCGGTCTGGGCGTCGCGACCGACTGGGTGGAGGTCGGACCACATCGACTCGAAGCTCACGCCGTGCTCTCCCTCGGACGTCTGCGGTTCATCGACGAGGACCATTCCACACCAGGCGGGAAGCGTTCGACTCGGATGGACACGGGCAACTGTCTCGGACCACAGACAGTCGCGGCGTGCCTACGCTGGTCCCCATGAGCGAGCAGACCACCGACGGCGAGCTGCGGGCCGCCACCGCCCTGGCCGACAGCGGCATCGAGCACACCATCACCCGGCACGGCCGGGTCGGGTCGCTCGAGGAGGCCGCTCGGGCCCGGGGGGTCGAGCCCGGTGACATCGTCAAGACTCTCGTGGTCCGGCGGGGTGAGGGCGACTACCTCTTCGTGTTGGTGCCCGGGGACCGCGAGATCTCCTGGCCGAAGCTGCGCGCGCACCTCGGCGTGAACCGGCTGTCGATGCCGGACGCCACCACGGCACGCGACGTCACGGGGTACGAGCGCGGCACGATCACGCCCTTCGGCTCGACGACGGCCTGGCCCGTGGTGGCCGACTCGACGGTGACCGGTCGCACGGTCTCCATCGGTGCCGGCGCCCACGGCGTGGCCGCAACGGCGCACGGCGACGAGGTCGTGCGCGCACTGCGCGCCGACGTCGCGGACGTCACCGAACCGGTCTGAGCTCCCCCTGCGCTACTCCCCGGGAGGCTGCGCCGGCCCCGCGGCCACCTCCCATGCCTCCACGTCGCCCGGGACGACCTGGAACAGGGGATGCGGCTCGGGGACCCCGGTGCCCAGGAGCGTGCTCGGCCAGTCGGGACTGCGCTGCTCGAGCTTCCTCGTCAGGTGGCCCCACTCGTGGGAGAGCTGGCCGGTGGTCACCGTGAGGGCTCCCCGACCGGCCCCCCGCGACTCGACCTTCGCGCGGTCGTAGTGGTACCCGCGGCGGTCGGCCTCGTCGGCCACGGCAGCCAGGTAGTCGCCGATGGCAGCGGACGGGTCCTGGGCCTGACGGAACCGCTGGAGCTGCGGGTGGCGCGTGTACCCCTTGGTGCGACCTGCGAGCACCGCCTGGGCCAGCAACGCCTCCCGCCAGCAGGCGGTCAGGCCCTGCCGGTCGAGATAGCGCGGGTGCAGTGACCACAGCCTCACGACCGACCTCCTCCCGCCCCGGACCCCGACGCGGGTCAGCCCTCGCGCATGGGGACCCGCACGCCACGCTCCTGCGCCACGTGCTCGGCCAGGTCGTAGCCCGCGTCGACGTGCCGGATGACGCCCATGCCAGGGTCGTTGGTCAGGACGCGGGCGAGCTTCTGGGCGGCGAGGTCCGTGCCGTCGGCCAGCGAGACCTGGCCGGCGTGGATGGACCGGCCGATGCCGACCCCACCGCCGTGGTGGATCGACACCCAGCTCGCACCCGAGCTGGTGTTCACGAGGGCGTTGAGCAGCGGCCAGTCCGCGATCGCGTCCGACCCGTCGAGCATGGACTCGGTCTCGCGGTAGGGGCTGGCCACCGAGCCGGCGTCGAGGTGGTCGCGGCCGATGACGATCGGGGCGCTCACCTCGCCGGACCGCACGAGGTCGTTGAAGGCCAGGCCCGCCCTGTCACGCTCGCCGTACCCGAGCCAGCAGATGCGCGCCGGCAGGCCCTGGAACGCGATCCGCTCCTGGGCACCCTTGATCCACTTGTGCAGCCGCTCGTTGTCGGGGAACAGGTCGAGCACCGCGCGGTCGGTCGCGGCGATGTCCTTGGGGTCGCCGGACAGGGCCGCCCAGCGGAACGGGCCCTTGCCCTCGCAGAACAGCGGGCGGATGTAGGCGGGCACGAAGCCGGGGAACTCGAAGGCACGGTCGTAGCCGCCGAGGCGCGCCTCGTCGCGGATCGAGTTGCCGTAGTCGAAGACCTCCGCTCCGGCGTCCTGGAACTCGACCATGGCCTGCACGTGCTTGGCCATGGAGGCGCGGGCCCGGTCGGTGAACTCCTCGGGCTTCTTCTCCGCGTAGTCGTGCCAGTCGCCGAGGTCGATGTCCTCGGGCAGGTAGGACAGGGGGTCGTGCGCGGAGGTCTGGTCGGTGACGATGTCGATGGGCACGCCACGGCGCAGCAGCTCGGGGAACACCTCCGCCGCGTTCCCGACGACCCCGACCGACCAGCCGCGCCTCTCATCCTTGGCGCGCACGGCCTTCTCGATGGCGTCGTCGAGGTTGTCGGCAACCTCGTCGAGGTAGCGGTGCTCGACCCGGCGGTGCAGCCGTGCGGGGTCGACGTCGACGATGAGGCAGGCCCCCTCGTTGAGGGTCACGGCGAGCGGCTGCGCGCCGCCCATGCCACCGCAGCCGGCAGTCAGGGTGAGCGTGCCCGCGAGCGTGCCGCCGAACTTCTTCTCCGCGACGGCGGCGAAAGTCTCGTAGGTCCCCTGCACGATCCCCTGCGTGCCGATGTAGATCCACGACCCCGCCGTCATCTGGCCGTACATCGTCAGCCCGAGGTGCTCGAGCCGGCGGAACTCCGGCCAGGTCGCCCAGTCGCCCACCAGGTTGGAGTTGGCGATGAGCACCCGGGGCGCCCACTCGTGGGTCTGGAACACGCCGACCGGCCGGCCGCTCTGGACGAGCATCGTCTCGTCCTGCTTGAGGGTCGACAGGGTGCGGACCATGGCGTCGAAGCTGCGCCAGTCGCGCGCGGCCCGGCCGGTGCCGCCGTAGACGACGAGGTCGTCGGGGCGCTCGGCGTTCTCCGGGTCGAGGTTGTTCATGAGCATCCGCAGCGGCGCCTCGGCGCCCCAGTGCGTGGCGTGGGTCAGCTTCGTGCCGCGAGGTGCGCGGACGGGACGGGCGCCTTCCATGTCGTTCTCCTTCAGGACTTCTCGGTATGCCGTGTGGTTCAGTTGAGGGGGCCGGTGACGGACTCGGCGGCGGCAACCGCGGCACCGCTGGCGACGAGCTGCACCGCCGTCTCGATCTCGGGTGCGAGGAAGCGGTCGGCGCCCGGGGCGGGCGCGCCCGCATCGCGCAGCGCCTTGACCACCGCCGCGGTGGCGGGCGCGGGTCGGAGCGGGGCACGCAGGTCGAGCGCCCGCGCCGCCGTGAGCAGCTCGACCGCCAGCACCCTGGTGAGGCCGTCCACGGCACGCCGCAGCTTGCGCGCCGCCGACCAGCCCATCGAGACGTGGTCCTCCTGCATCGCACTGGAGGGGATCGAGTCGACCGACGCGGGCGCCGCGAGCCGCTTCAGCTCGGACACGATCGCCGCCTGGGTGTACTGGGCGATCATGTGGCCGCTGTCCACACCGGGGTCGTCGGCGAGGAACGCGTTGAGGCCGTGGTTGCGCGCCACGTCGAGGAACCGGTCGGTCCGGCGCTCGCTGATCGAGGCGAGGTCCGCGGCGACGATGGCCAGGAAGTCGAGGACATAGGCCACTGGCGCGCCATGGAAGTTGCCGTTGGACTCGACGCGGCCGTCGGGGGTGACGACCGGGTTGTCGACCGCCGCCGCGAGCTCCCACTCGGCCACCCTGGCCGCGTGGTCGACGGTGTCGCGCACCCCGCCCGCGACCTGCGGCGAGCAGCGCAGGGAGTAGGCGTCCTGGACCCGGGTGCAGGCCTCGGGGTCGCGGTGGCTGTCACGAATGGCGCTGTCCTGCATGAGCCTTCGCAGGTTCTCGGCCGACTTGGCCTGACCCGGCTGCGGCCGCAGCGCGTGCAGGTCGGCCGCGAACACGTCGTCGGTCCCGAGCTGCCCCTCCACGCTCATCGCGGCCGTGATGTCGGCGACCTTGAGCAACCCGCGCAGGTCGGTGATCGCCAGGACGAGCTGGCCCAGCATGCCGTCGGTGCCGTTGATGAGGGCCAGGCCCTCCTTCTCACGCAGCTCGACCGGGGTGATGCCGGCAGCGGTGAAGGCGTCGGCCGTCGGCATCCGCTCACCATTGGCGTCCCGGACGCCTCCCTCGCCCATGAGTGCGAGCGCGCAGTGCGACAGCGGAGCGAGGTCGCCGGAGCAGCCGAGCGAGCCGTACTCGTGGACCACCGGGGTGATGCCTGCGTTGAGCATCGCGACGTAGGTCTGCAGGGTCTGCTCGCGGATGCCGGTGCGCCCGGTGGCCAGCGTCGAGATCCGCAGCAGCATCAGGGCCCGCACCACCTCACGCTCCACCTCGGGGCCGGAGCCGGCGGCGTGCGAACGGACCAGCGACCGCTGCAGCTGTGCCCTCAGCTCCACGGGGATGTGCCGCGTCGCGAGGGCGCCGAAGCCGGTGGACACGCCGTAGTGCGCGGTGGCCTCGTCCGAGGCGAGCTCCTCGATGACCGCGCGGGTGCGGCGCACCTCGGCCAGCGAGTCAGCGGCGATCTCGACGCGCGCGTCGTGGCGGGCGACGGCGAGCACCTCGTCGAACGAGACGGGACCCGTGCCGACGGTGACGGTCTGCCGGGAGGTGAGGCTGGAGGTCATGCCTCCATTGGAGCGGAGGTATGCCGCGTGCGCGCCTCGCGCACGCGGCATACCGTCTCACATCGGAGACACTCAGGCGGGCTTGACCGCCAGCACGGGACAGCCGGCCTCGAGCAGGATCCGCTGGGCGTTCGAGCCGAGCAGCAGCTTGCCGACGGGGGTGCGGTGCCGCAGCCCGATGACCAGGACGGAGGCGTCGACCTCGGCGGCCACGGCGAGCAGCGCCTCGGCGGCGTCGCTGCCCTCCTCGACGCGACGGACCTCGGCCGCCAGGCCGAGCTCGGCCAGGTCGCGCCGGACCCGGTCGAGCTGCTCCGAGGCCGCTCGATGGGCGTCGACGAGCACGTCGTCGCGGGACATGTTGACGACGACGAGCGACTCCTCCCGGCGTCCTGCCTCGGCCACCGCCGCGCTGAGCGCGGCCTCGCCGAACGAGTTGGGGACGTAGCCCACGAGAACGGTCACGCCGCCACCTCCGCCTTCGTGCCGGCGTCGTGGTGGTCGTCGTGGTCACCGGACGCGCCTCGCAGCTTGGACACCAGGGGCCAGACGAGCACCGCGACGACGATCGCGTAGGCGACCCACGCCACCGGTCCACCGAGGAGGCCGGAGATGTCGCCACCGGAGAGCTGGAGCGCCTGGCGCCCCTTCTTCTCCGCGAGCGGCTCGAGGATCACGCCGACGATGAGCGGCAGGACCGGGAGCCCGAACCGGCGCACGACGAACCCGAGCGCCCCCAGGGCGAGCAACAGGTACAGGTCGAACGGCGACCCGTTGACGGCGTACGCACCCATCGCCGCGAAGAACAGGATGCCCGCGTAGAGGTACGGGCGGGGGACCTGCAGCAGCTTGGCCCAGGCGGGCGCGAGCGGCAGGTTCAGCACCAGGAGCAAGGTGTTGCCGATGAACAGGCTGGCGATCAGCGCCCAGACGAGCTTGGGCTGGTTGGTCAGCAGCAGCGGTCCGGGCTCGATGCCGTAGCCCTGCAGGGCCGCCAGCATGATCGCCGCCGTCGCGTTGGTTGGCAGGCCCAGCGCCAGCATGGGGACGAGCACGCCCGCGGCGGAGGCGTTGTTGGCCGCCTCCGGGCCCGCGACGCCCTCGATAGCCCCCTTGCCGAACTCCTCGGGGTGCTTCGAGAGCTTGCGCTCGGTCATGTACGACAGGAACGTCGGGATCTCGGCGCCGCCCGCGGGGATCGCGCCGAAGGGGAACCCCAACGCCGTGCCGCGCAGCCACGGCTTCCACGACCTCTTCCAGTCGTCACGGCCCATCCACGGCTGGCCGACCGGGATCACCTCACCGGCCTTGCGGCGCAGGTGGGCGGCGACCCACAGGCCCTCGCCGACCGCGAAGAGGCCGACCGCGACGACGACGACGTCGATGCCGTCGGCGAGCTGGGGGACGCCGAAGGTCATCCGCTGCTGCCCGGTCACGAAGTCGATGCCGACCACGCCGATCGACAGCCCGATGAGGAGGGACGCCAGGCCGCGAACGCGCGAGGCGCCGAGCACGGCGCTGACGCCCACGAACGCGACCAGGATGATCGCGAAGTACTCGGGCGCGCCGAGGGTCACCGCAAACTTCACGATCTGCGGCATGACCAGGACGATGAGCATCGTGCCGATGGTGCCGGCGATGAACGAGCCGATCGCTGCCGTCGCCAGGGCCTGGGCGGCCCGGCCGGCCTTGGCCATCTTGTTGCCCTCGATGGCGGTGACCACCGAGGAGGACTCACCCGGGGTGTTGAGCAGGATCGAGGTGGTGGACCCGCCGTACATGCCGCCGTAGAAGATCCCGGCGAAGAGGATGAGGGCCGTCGTCGGCGGCAGGCCGTAGGTGATCGGCAGCAGCAGCGCGACCGTCATGGCCGGCCCGATGCCCGGCAGCACGCCGACGGCGGTGCCGACGATGACACCCGTGAGGGCGATGAGCAGGTTGAGCGGCGTCAGGACGTCGCCGAAGCCCGCGATGAGGTGGTTGAAGTTGTCCATCAGAGGATTCCCTGGAGGATGCCGGCGGGAAGGTTGACCCCGAGACCGATCGCGAACGCGTAGAACGTGGCGAGCGAGAGGGCTACCGCAATGGCGAGGCCACGGACGTGGTGCCGGTTGCCGAGCGCGAACGCGCTGCCCCAGAACAGGATCGTGCCGCTGATCACCCAGCCCAGGGGCTGGATCAGCACGGCGTTGAGCAGGAAGACGAAGGCGAGCATCGCGAGGGTCTTCCAGTCCGCGGGGTGGCGCAGGTCGACGTCCTCGCCCTCCTCCTCCTCGCCGTGACCGCCCCGGGAGACGTCCAGCGCGTAGAAGGCGGCCACCACGACCAGCGCGATGCCGAGGACGACCGGCACCGCCCGGGGACCGACCGGGTCGTTGGTCGTCGTCGCGTGCCCGATCCGGCTCGCGTCGAACAACAGCAGGCCGCCCAGGAGGGCAAGGCCCGCGCACAGTGCGTACTGTGCGCGGTCCTTGACCACCTGGGGGCCGGTGGGGCTGTTGCTCATGCCAACCCGAGGGACTTGAGCAGGTCGGCGACGCTCTGGTCCTGGTCCTTGAGGAAGGAGTCGAACTCCGAGCCCGCCTGGAACGCGTCGGTCCAGCCGCGCTTCTCCTCCTCGTCCTTCCACGCCTGCGTGTCGTGCATCTTGGTGTAGGCGTCGACCCAGACCTTCTTGTCGGCCTCGGAGATGCCGGGGGGCGCCACGATGCCGCGCCAGTTGGTGAACACCAGGTCGATGCCCTTGCTCTTCAGCGTCGGGACGTCCTTGAGGGCGTCGACCGGCTGCTCGCTGGTGACGGCGAGGACGCGGACGTCACCGGCCTTGACCTGCTCGAGGAACTCGCCGAAGCCGCTGGCGCCGAAGGCGATCTTGTTGCCCAGGAGTGCCGGGAGCAGCTCGCCGCCGCCGTCGTAGGTGACGTAGTTGACGGTCTTGGGGTCGATGCCGACGGTCTTGGCCAGCTCCATCGGGAGCAGGTGGTCGGGGCCACCCGGGGACGAGCCGCCGCCGACGGCCAGCTTCTTCGGGTCCTTCTTCCAGGCGTCGACCAGCTGGTTGATGTCCTTGTACGGGGAGTCCTTGGGCACGACGATCGCGCCCGCCTCCTCGATCAGCTTGGCGATCGGCGTCGTCTGGGCAAGGGTCGCCTTCGACTTCTGGGTGTACGCCGCACCGACGACACCCAGCCCCATCTGCATGGCGAGCTTGCCGTTGCCCTTCTCGTTGACGACCCGCTGCAGGCCGACGGTGCCACCGGCGCCCGGCAGGTTGAACACCTGGACCGCACCCGTGATCTTCTGCGACTCCATCACCTTGGCGGCGGTACGCGCGGTGGTGTCATAGCCACCGCCGGGCGAGTTGGGGACCATCAGCTGCAGGCCGGTGGCGGGCTTGCTGTCGCCGCCGCCGCCGCCGCTGGCACCGGCACCGGTGCTCTTGTCTGCGGTGGCGCCACAGGCGCTGACGGCGAGGACGGCGGCCACGGCGACGGCGCCGAGGATTCCGCGGGGACGGGCTCTCACTGTGAGACCTCTTTCGCTGTGTGGGGGGAGGTTGCGATGATCGTGTCCGGCGAGACGGCGATCCGTCCCCTTCTGTCAGCAGTGAAGGTTGAGTTCATAGTGGTCACACGCGCGCGCTCCCGCGCCACCCTGGCCGGGCAGCTGCTCGTGTTGCAGGTCGCCGTCGTCCTGGCGGTGCTCGTCGTCGTGGGTCTCCTGTCGTACGCGCAGTCCGAGGCCACCTTCGCCCGGGTGGAGGGCCGTCGGGTCTCCGCGGTCGCGGAGCAGCTCGGCAGCAACCCGCTGGTCCGGGCCTCACTGTCGGTTCCCGAGTCGCGGACCGGCCTCGCCACCCTCGGCCAGACCGCGCTCCTCCAGTACCGGGTCACGTCGGTCAGCTTCGCCGATGCCGACGAGTCCGTCCGCACGTCGACCGACCCCCTTTTGGACGGCACCCGGATACCGTTGCCACGCAAGGCAGTTGCCGAAGGCGCGAGCTGGTCCGGCAGCCTCCACCTGGCCAGCCAGAACCAGCTCGTGTCACAGGTCCCGGTGTTCAGTGCCCAGGAGGGGCACGTGGGCGAGCACCTCGGGACGGTCATGGTCACCGAGGCGTACCCCTCCGTGTGGCAGCGGCTGCGGGGGGCCTCCTCCTACCTGCTCCTCTACCTCGGCACCGCGCTGGCGATCGGGCTGCTGGGGTCGTGGCTCCTCGCCCGCCGCATCAAGCGGCAGACCCTCGGCCTCGAGCCGCGTGAGATCGCCGGGCTCGCGGAGCACCGCGAGGCGATGCTCTACGGCATCGCCGAGGGGGTGGTCGCGCTCGACCCCGACCAGCGGATCACCCTGGCGAACGACGTCGCGCGGCGGCTGCTCGACCTGCCCGAGCACTCCGTGGGCCTGCGGCTGTCCGACCTGCGCATCGGCGGCCGGCTGCGCGACGTGCTGGCCGGGGCGCCGGGTCCCGACGGTGAGGACCCTGCCCACACCGACGCGCGTGACCAGGTCGTGATCCGGCGCGGTCGCGTGCTGGTCATGAACCGCATGCGGGTCACCAAGGACGGCCGCCACCTCGGCTCGGTCACCACGCTGCGCGACCGCACCGAGCTGGCCAACCTCGAGCGCGAGATCGGCTCGTTCCGCAGCACCACCCAGCTGCTACGCGCACAGACCCACGAGTTCGCCAACCAGCTGCACACCATCCGCGGGCTCATCCAGATCGGCGACTACGACGGCGTCGTGGCCTACGTCGACGCCGTCAGCGAACGGCGCCACTCCCTCGACCTGAGCGTCAACAGCCGGGTCCGTGACCCCGCGGTGGCGGCGCTGCTCATGGCCAAGGCGTCGCTCGCCGCCGAGCGACGCGTCGACCTGCGCATCGACGAGGCCCCCTCGCTCGAACGGCTCCAGCCCGACGACTCGGCCGACGTGGCCACGGTGGTCGGCAACCTCGTCGACAACGCGGTCGAGGCGGCCACCGACCAGGCGCTGCCGCCCGAGCAGCGGGCCCAGCCGTGGGTCCGCGTGCGGATCCGGCAGGACGCCGCCAGTGTTGAGGTGGTCGTGACCGACTCCGGGCCGGGAGTCGGGCCCGAGCTGGCCCGTGAGGTCTTCGAGCACGGCTTCACGACCAAGGCTGCCGAGAGCGGCGAGCACGGCATCGGCCTGGCCCTGATCCGGCTGGTCTGCCGGCGGCGCGGCGGCGAGGTGCGCGTCGACAACACCGGCGACGGCGCCATGTTCACCGCCACCCTCAACGTCGCCCCCGTCGCCGAGCCGGTCCGGTGATCCGCGTCCTCGTCGTCGACGACGACTTCATGGTGGCCCGCGTGCACCGCGGCTTCGTCGAGCGCGTGGCGGGTTTCGAGGTGGTGGGCGTCGCGCACACCGGCGCCGACGCCCTCCGGCTGGCCGGCGAGCTCGACCCCGACCTGGTGCTGCTCGACCTCTACCTCCCTGACATCTTCGGCCTGGACGTCCTCGCGCGGCTGCGCGCGGGCGGCATACCGGCCGACGTCGTGGTCATCACCGCCGCCAAGGAGGTGGACTCGGTGCGTGGCGCCCTGCGCCACGGGGTGGCCGACTACGTGCTCAAGCCGTTCGGCTTCGCCGACCTCCGCGAGCGCCTCGAGCGGTATGCCGCGCAGCGCCACCTCCTGCACGCGGGCGAGGTGCGTGGCCAGGACGACATCGACCGGGTGCTCGCCAGGAGTCCCGGAGGGGCTCAGACGGGCCCGCTGCCCAAGGGCATGAGCCCGGAGACGGCCCAGCTGGTCGAGACGGCCCTGCGCGAGTGCGCCGGCACCCTGTCGGCCACCGAGGCGGCCGAGCAGGTCGGCATCTCCCGGGTCAGCGCGCGGCGCTACCTCGAGCACTTCGTCACCACCGGGCGCGCCGAGGTCTCGCTGCGCTACGGGAACACCGGACGGCCCGAGCGCCGCTACCGGCGGGTTTACATCGATCCGCGGGATGGGGTGCACTGACGCCGTGTCCAACGCACCCGCCGCGCGGCAGGCCCTCGACCTGCTGACCCTGCTGGCGCGGCACACCGAGCCGTTGCCGGCCGGTGCCATCGCGCGCGAGCTCGGCCTGCCCCGCTCCAGCACGTACCACCTGCTCGCGGTCCTGCGTGAGCGCGGCTTCGTCACGCACCTGCCCGAGGAGCGGCGCTACGGCCTGGGCGTGTCCGCGTACGAGCTCGGCTCGGCCTACCAGCGACAGGTGCCGCTCCAGCGGATCGCGCGCCCCCTGCTCGGCCGGCTGGTCGACGCCACCACGCACAACGCCCACCTCGCCGTGCTGCACGGCCGCGACGTCCTCTACGTCGTCGAGGAGCGCGCCCCCGGCCGACCTCTGCTGGTGACCGACGTCGGGGTCCGCCTACCCGCCACCCTCACGGCGAGCGGCCTGGCAATGCTCGCCGCCCTGTCGCCCGCCCAGGTCCGCGCGCTGTTCCCGCATCGTGACACGCTCGTGCAGCGCGACGGCCACGGCCCGACGACGGTGAGCGAGCTGCGACGCACGCTGACCGACGTCCGCAACCGGGGGTACGCCGTCGAGGACGGATCGGTCAGTGCGGGCCTGTCGTCGGTGGCGCGTGCGGTCCTCGACCACACCGGCCACCCGGTCGCCGGGGTCGCAGTGACCTTCCAGACCGAGACCACCGACGAGGCCGAGCGGGCCGGACTCGTGCAGGCGGTCAGCCGCACCGCCGCCACCTTGTCGAGCCGCATCGGCGGCACCCCTTGACCCAGGATGCGCTCATGGGCTCCGAAGGCACCACGGCGGTCGTGCTGTGCGGCGGTGCCGCGCGGCGGTTCGGTGCCGACAAGACGCGCGCGCTGCTCGGCGACAGCTCCCTGCTCGAGCGGGTGGTCGGCGGTCTCCCGGCGGCGTGGCCGGTCCTGTGCGTCGGCCCGGAGCGGCCGCTCGGCCGTGACGTCCAGTGGGTGCGCGAGGACCCACCCGGTGGTGGCCCCGTGGCCGCGCTGGCCGCCGCCCTCCCCCTCGTCACGACACCTCTCGTCGTGGTGCTCGGTGGTGACATGCCGTATGCCGCGGGGCCGGCCCCCGGCCTCGTCGCACGGCTCGGTGCGGATCATGACGCGGACGCCGTCGCGGCCCGCGACGGTGACGGCCGCACCCAGCCGCTGCTCGCGGCATACCGGGTCCTCGCGTTGCGCGACGCGTTGCCCGAGGCGCCGGCGGGCACCCCGCTGATGCGGTTGCTGGACGCGCTGCGGGTCGAGGTCGTCGACGCGCGGTGGCCGCTGACGCTCGACGTCGACACCCCTGCGGACCTCGAGGAGGCCCGCCATAGGCTCGAGCCGTGAAGGCGATCACGATCCCCGAGCCCGGCGAGGCCGATGCCCTCGTCCTCGATGACGTCCCCGACCCCGAACCGGGCCCGGGTGAGGTGCGCATCAGGGTGTGCGCAGCCGGCGTGAACCGGGCGGACGTCCAGCAACGCAAGGGGTTCTACCCGCCCCCGCCCGGCGCCTCCGAGTACCCGGGGCTCGAGGTGAGCGGAACCGTCGACGCCGTCGGCGAGGACGTCACGCAGTGGGTCGTCGGCGACGAGGTCTGCGCCCTGCTGTCCGGTGGCGGGTACGCCGAGCTCGTGTGCGTGCCCGCGGGCCAGGTGCTGCCCGTGCCGTCGGGGGTGCCGCTGGAGGACGCCGCGGCGCTGCCGGAGGTGGTCTGCACGGTCTGGTCCAACGTGTTCATGACCGCGAACCTGCTGCCCGGCCAGACGGTCCTCGTGCACGGCGGCTCGTCGGGGATCGGCACGATGGCGATCCAGCTCGCCCGCGAGGTCGGCGCCCGGGTCGCCGTGACCGCCGGCACGGCCGAGAAGCTCGAGGCCTGCCGGGCCCTCGGCGCCGAGGTTCTCGTCAACTACCGGGAGCAGGACTTCGTCGAGCAGGTGCGGGCGGCGACCGGCGGGGCGGGGGCCGACGTCGTGCTCGACAACATGGGAGCCAAGTACCTCGCCCGCAACGTCGAGGTGCTCGCCGTCAACGGCCGCCTGGTCGTCATCGGCCTGCAGGGCGGCCGCACGGCCGAGCTCGACCTGGCCACGCTGCTGTCGAAGCGCGCGGCCGTCATCGCGACGTCGCTGCGGGCGCGCCCGGCAGCCGAGAAGGCGACGATCGTCGCCGCGGTGCGCGAGCACGTCTGGCCGCTGCTCGAGTCCGGCCGGGTGGTACCTGTCATCCAGGGCCGCCACCCGCTCGCTGACGCCGCCGTGGCGCACCGTGAGATGGAGGCGAGCGGCCACGTCGGCAAGATCCTGCTGACCCTCTGACCGCACCCTGACACCCTCACGGCGCGCGGTTTGGTCGGACGCCCGCGCGCGCATAGACTTTGGAGAAGCAAAGGGTCTTTGTGCGTCCTTGGAGGCGGGTTCGGCGCACGCCCACTTCGGCGTGCCCGCCCCCACACAGAACGAGAACCCGTGTCACCCGTCACCGCCTACCGGCGCCTCTTCGCGCTCGCCGGCCCGCTGTACGTCCTCACCGCGTTCCTCGGCAGGCTGCCGCTGGCGATGAGCCAGCTGGGCGTCCTGCTCCTGGTCTCGAGCAGCACCGGCTCCTACGGCTCGGGCGGCCTGGCCGCCGGTTCGCTCGCGGTCGCCAACGCCGCCTCCGCCCCGGTCTCGGGCGCGCTGGCCGACCGGCGCGGCCAGCGGCCGGTCGTGCTCGTCCAGTCGGTGCTCGGCGCGCTCGGGCTGCTGGTCCTCGTCGGGCTCGCCACTGCCGACGCGCCCACGCGCGCCCTCGTCGCGACGGCTGCCGCCACCGGGCTGTTCCTGCCGCAGATCGGCCCGCTGGCGCGGGTCCGCTGGCGCCCGATCACCGCGCCGGCCGGTGCCAGGCAGCCTCAGCTGGTCGCAACCGCGTTCTCGTACGAGGGAGCCGCCGACGAGGCCTCGTTCGTCCTCGGGCCGGCGCTGCTCGGTGCGCTGGTCGTGGTCGCCGCGCCCGGAGCAGGGCTCGTCGTCGCGGCCACCCTGCTGCTGGTCTTCGGCTGCGGGTTCGCGCTGCACGGCAGCGCACGCCTCACCCACGCCGCCAGGAACGGCGCCCTGGCGCAGGGCCGGCTGTGGACCGGCGCCCTGGTGGTGCTGCTGGTCGCCCAGCTGCTGATCGGCGCGGTGTTCGGGTCGGTGCAGACCGGCACCACCGTCCTCGCGACGGCGGCGGGCAGGGCAGGCGTGGCCGGCCTGGTCCACGCGCTGCTCGGGGTCGGGAGCGTCGTCGCCGGGCTCGCCCTTGCGGCTGTCCCCGAGCGCATCGCGCACCCGAGCCGGCTGCTTGCCTCGGCCGCTGCGCTTGCCACGCTGTCCCTGCCCCTGTTGCTGGTCGGCTCACTCGGCGGCCTCGTCCCGGTCATCCTCGTGCTCGGTTTCGCCGTCGCGCCGTACATGATCACGAACTTCACCCTCGGCGAGCATGTCGCTCCGCCTGCGCGGGTGGGCGCGGCGATGACGCTCCTCGCCGCCGCCACCGGCCTGGGGTATGCCGTGGGGTCGGCCCTCGCCGGCCGGCTCGCAGACGTGCACGGCCACCGCGGCGCGTTCGCCGTGACGGTGTGCGCCACCGGCGCCGCCCTGGTGCTCGCGGCTGCAGCGCGGGGCGTCCTGGGGCGCACCACACCGCCCGGCGACGGCGCACGGCTCGACCGGGACACGGACCAGCTGGCGCCCACCGCGTGAGCTGCTCGGGGCGGCCGCCCCGAGCAGGGGAATGGTGCGGGGCGCGGTGGGGCAGGATGGGCCCATGACCGATCAGCCGGAGCAGCAACGGGATGACCAGGACGAGCAGCAGCGCGTCGTCGTGGTGACGCAGGACGGCATGGGTGTGGCGCACCAGGATGACGAGGACGGCCTGACCAACCCGGCCGACCTCGTGGAGCAGCCCGCCAAGGTGATGCGGATCGGCTCGATGATCAAGCAGCTGCTCGAGGAGGTCCGCAACGCGCCGCTCGACGAGGCGGGGCGGGCGCGGCTGGCCGAGATCCACCGCCGCTCGATCAAGGAGCTCGAGGACGGTCTGGCACCCGAGCTGATCGAGGAGCTGGAGCGGATCGCGTTGCCGTTCGAGGAGGACCACGCTCCCACGGACGCCGAGCTGCGCATCGCCCAGGCGCAGCTCGTGGGGTGGCTCGAGGGGCTGTTCCACGGCATCCAGACCGCGCTGTTCGCCCAGCAGATGGCCGCCCAGCAGCAGCTGGCCCAGATGCGGCGCGCCCTGCCGCCGGGACATCCCGCCGAGGGGCCGCCCGGGGCACCAGCGGGTATGCCGGGTGCTCCCGGCCTGGGGGCCGACGAGCGTACGAGCGGGCCCACCGGCCAGTACCTCTGACGCCCTTCCGCTGTCAGGTCTCGGTGCGTCGCAGGGGTGACAACCAGCCGTACAGCGCGGCCAGCAGGCCCACCGACACCACCGAGATCATCGCCGCCCGCACACCCAGCCTGGTCGAGAGCCCGCCGGCCACCAGTGCCCCGAGCGTCCACCCGACGCCCCACGAGAGCATCCGGCCCGCAGTGTTGACGCGGCTGAGCAGGTGTTCCGGAGTGACCTGCTGTCGGTAGGTGAGCGAGTTGATGATGACCAGCTGGTACGCCACGCCCCAGACGGTCATCAGCACGGCTGCCACCAGCCACTGGGTCGACAGCGCGACCAGGAGCCCGGCCCCTCCGGACACGGGGATCCACAGCAGGGTGAGCCGCGCGGCGCTGGTGCGTCGCAGCAGTCTGGGGGTCAGCGCCGAGGCCAGGATCCCGCCCAGGCCCCAGACGCTGAACACCAGCCCGAACCGCCAGCCCGAGGTGCCGATGTGCAGCACGCGGTCGGCCCACGGGACCCACAACGCGACCCAGCCGGCGCCGGCGATCGACTGCAGGGTGCCGACCGCTGTCATCGAGCGGACCCCGGGGTGGTGCCACAGGAACGCCAGGCCCTCCCTGATGTCGTCCAGGACGGAGCCGAGCGGTCTGCGGGCTCCGACAGCGCGCTCCCGTGGCACGGACATGGCCCGCCTGATGGTGCGGACCACCAACGCGGACACCGCAAAGCTCAACGCGTCGACGGCCAGCAGGTCGGCTGGGTGGATCACCGCCAGCGCCAGGCCGACCGCTCCCGGCACGGTGAGGTCGAGCACCCCACCGAAGCCCCATACGGCCGAGTTCGCCTCGCCGACCCGTTCGCGTCCCACCAGCACCGGCAGCGCACCGAAGTTGGCGCCGTCGAAGAAGGTGAAGAAGGTCTGCGCCAGCAGCCCGGCCAGCAGCACATGGGGGACGGACAGCACGCCCAGCCACCACGCCACCGGCACCGAGCCGATGACGACGACGTTGACCAGGTCCGCACCCACCATGACGCGCTTGCGGTCCAGCCGGTCGCCGATCGCGCCCGCGAACAGCCCGACCACCAGGTAGGGCAGCGCCTCCAACGTGGTGGTGAGCGCGGTGAGGCCCGGCGAGTGGCTCAGGCGGTAGACCAGCACCGGCATCGCCACCGCGGTGACCAGCGAACCGGCCAGCGAGGTCATGCGCGCCAGCCAGTAGCGACGGAAGTCGCCGTCGTCGCGCAGCCGGCCCGCGATCTCGGGACGCGCGGTGTCGACCGGCTCGCCCGCCGGACGCCCCGGCATACCACTCGTCCCTGCCGTCACCCGCCCGAGTCTGCCGGGTCGAGCCCACCTCGGTTCAAGCTGGTTTCCCCAGCCCGACCTCGGCGAGCATGTCGATTGGCCCGGGGCCTGCGCGTCATCACGGTGACAGACTCCGAGCAGTGTCGGACCCGGATCGAAACCAGGAGAGCTGATGGGCAGGTACGTCGTGTTCGCCATCGACGACGAGGACGCGTGGCAGGCCGCGACGCAGGAGACCAAGCAGGTCACCTACGACCACGACGAGCGCTTCGTCAAGCTGCTCGAGGAGCGCGGCGGCCGGATCGCGGGCGGCGCCGAGCTGAGCCATTCTCGCAGGACCCGCGTGCTGCGGAAGGGCCCGGACGGCGCCTCGCTGGTCACCGACGGTCCGTACGCCGAGGCCACCGAACAGGTGACCGGCTTCTACGTCGTCGACTGCGACGACCTCGCGGCCCTGACCGAGGCGGCCGAGCTCATGCTGCAGGGGCACTCCCGACTCGAGATCCGCCCCAGCCCCGACGAGTAGCCCCAGCACACCCGGTAGCGTCGTGCGCCATGAGCGAGCAGGTGCGCGAGCTGGCCGACGACTTCCACAGCTGGACGATGCAGGTGAACCCGTCTTGGGCGCACATGCTCGGTGACTACCGCTTCGCCGACCGCTACGAGGACGGGAGCCGCGCTGCCGAGGACGCCGAGATCGGCGCGGCTCGGCAGTTCGCGGCCCGGGCTGCGGCCATCGCCGACGAAGGGCTGTCGCTGCAGGACAGGGTCACCCGCGACATCGTCGCCTTCCAGGCGACCAGCAGCGCCGACGTCGCCGAGTGCCGGCTCGCGGAGTTCGCCGTCAACCCGGTCTTCGGGACGCAGGTCGATGTCGCCGTCACGGTGCCCAACCTGGCGCTGCCCACGGTGGAGGTCGCCGAGGCCCTGGTCCCGAAGCTGCGCTCCATCGGCCAGCACCTGCGCGACGTTGCCCAGCGCCACCGTGAAGGCGTCGCCTCAGGGCGCACGCCGGCGAGGTTCGCGGTCGAGCTGACCCTCCCCCAGCTCGACCGGTGGCTGGCGACGCCGGTGGTGGACGACCCGCTGCTGAAGACGTCGCCGCCCCCGGACGGCCTCGACGTCGAGGCCTGGCGAAGGCAGCTCGAGGGCGCGGTCGAGGGCTCCGTGCGGCCCGCCGTGCAGGAGCTGCGCGACGTGCTCGTCGACGAGGTGATGCCCCACGTCCGCCCCGACGAGCACTGCGGGCTCAGCTGGTTGCCCGACGGGGAGCAGACCTACGCCACCTCCCTGGTCGCCAACACGACCACGTCCCTGACCGCGCAGCAGATCCACCAGCTGGGCCTCGAGCAGCTCGCGAAGCTGCAGGACGAGTACCGCCGGCTCGGCGCCGAGGCGCTGGGTACGTCCGACGTCCCGACGACCTACGAGCGGCTGCGCACCGACCCTGCCCTGCGCCACGACGACGTCGGCGAGATCCTGGCCGCCTGCGAGACGGCGTTCGAGCGCGCCCACGCGGCGATGCCGCGCTGGTTCGACCGGCTGCCCGTCGCCGACTGCGCCATCAAGACGACCGACCACGGCGCGCTCGGGTTCTACTACCCACCAGCCGAGGACGGCTCGCGCGGCGGGGTGTTCTACGTCAACACCTCCGACCCGACGGCGTGGGGGCGCTTCGAGATCGAGGCGCTGTCGTACCACGAGGGCATCCCGGGCCACCACCTGCAGCTGGCGATCGCCTCCGAGCTCACCGACCTGCCGGCGTTGCGCCGCCACACGGTCTTCAACGCCTACGCCGAGGGCTGGGGCCTCTACACCGAGCGGCTGGCCGACGAGATGGGTCTCTACTCGACGCCCACGGACCGGCTCGGCATGCTCACCATGGACTCCATGCGTGCCTGTCGGCTCGTCGTCGACACCGGCCTGCACGCGCTGGGCTGGAGCCGGCAGCAGGCCATCGACTACATGGTGGCCAACAGCCCCATGTCGGTCGCCAACGTCACGAGCGAGGTCAACCGGTATGCCGTGTGGCCGGGTCAGGCGTGCGGGTACATGATCGGGCGCCTCGAGATCCTGCGGATCCGCGAGGAGGCGCAGCAGCGCCGGGGTGAGGCCTTCGACATCAAGGAGTTCCACAACGCGGTGCTCGACTCAGGAAGCCTGCCGCTGGGCGTGCTCGAGCACGTGGTGGCCGCCCGCCTGCCCTGAACCGCTAGGCGGTGGCGGCAGCTGCCGCCCTCCCCGCGGTGCGTCCGGAGAAGATGCACCCGCCCAGGAAGGTGCCCTCGAGCGACCGGTAGCCGTGCACCCCACCACCGCCGAACCCGGCAACCTCCCCGGCGGCATACAGGCCGGGCACCGGGTCGCCGGACGCGGACAGCACGCGGGACGAGAGGTCCGTCTGGAGGCCGCCCAAGGTCTTGCGGGTGAGGATCCGCAGCCGCACCGCGATCAGCGGGCCCGCCTCGGGGTCGAGGATGCGGTGCGGCCTCGCGGTGCGGATCAGCTTGTCCCCGCGGTAGTTCCGTGCGCCGCGGATGGCGGTCACCTGGAAGTCCTTGCCGAAGGAGTTGTCGACCTGGGCGTCGCGGTCGCGTACCTGGCGCTCGACGTGGCCGGGGTCGAGGGGTGCGTCGGGCGTCAGGGCGTTCATCCGGGCGACGAGCTCGGGGAGCGTGTCGGCCTGCACGAAGTCGGGGCCCTGCTCCAGGAAGGCGCGCACCGGTCCAGGCATGTCGGCGCGGGCCCGGCCGACCACGTCACGCACCGACCTGCCGGTGATATCGGGGTTCTGCTCGGAGCCGGACAGTGCGAACTCCTTGCCGATGATCCGCTTCGTCAGGATGAACCACGAATGGTCGTGACCGGTCTGGCGCAGGTGTGCCAGTGTGCCGAGCGTGTCGAACCCCGGGTACAGCGGCGCCGGCAGCCGGTCACCGTTGCCGTCGAACCACATCGAGCTCGGTCCGGGCAGGATGCGG
>Ga0308176_10000742_pt1 | contig 20313 bp, 19 predicted proteins | sample PhyCR2_3_FD_203890 | JGI IMG/M metagenome (GOLD analysis project Ga0308176, IMG submission 203890) | Soil microbial communities from UC Gill Tract Community Farm, Albany, California, United States - DLSLS.C.R2 | ecosystem: Environmental > Terrestrial > Soil > Agricultural land | place: USA... | reverse complement strand
TAGACCTTGTCGAGGTCGAGGTCCTGCTGGCCGAAGGTGTCGATCAGGTCGTGATAGCTGTGGCCGGTGATCGCGAGCACCGGCTGGCCGTCCATCTTGGCGTCGTAGAGGCCGTTGAGCAGGTGGATGCCGCCCGGGCCGGAGGTGGCGAGGCAGACGCCCAGCTTGCCCGTGTACTTGGCGTAGCCGCAGGCCATGAAGGCGGCGGCCTCCTCGTGGCGCACCTGGACGAAGCGGACCAGCTCCTGGCGCTTGCGTAGCGCCTCGATGATGCCGTTGATGCCGTCGCCGGGCAGCCCGAAGACGGTGTCCACCCCCCAGTCGATCAGGTTCTCAATCAGAATATCCGCCCCAGTCTTCGCCATCGCGCGCTCCTTTCTTACAAGTAGGAATTACATGGCTGTAGGATGCGAGGTCCGGCGTCCGAGGAGGGGAACTGCTCCGATCCGCTGCCGGACCGTCTTGAACAGGGGAGTGTGCAAAGGGGGTGCCTCTGAAGGAGGGGCCTCGAACCGGACCGCGTTCCGGAAGGCCCAGACCCAGGTCTGGACGAGCCGGAGAGCGTTCCGGAAGGCCCAGACCGCGGTCTGGATGAGCCAGACCGCGTTTCGGAAGGCTCAGACCGCGGCCCGGATGAGCCGGAGAGCATTCCGAAAGGCTCAGACCGCGGTCCGGATGAGCATTACGTGCGGTTGCCCATTACCTGCTGCGCCGCTTTGGCCAGGAACCCGCTGCGCGTCATGTGGTGCTCGGCGGCGTAGCGGTCGATCTCTCCCACCAGGTTTGCCGGCAGCGAGATGTTGAGGCGCACGCTCTTGGTGTTGACCTTCGTGAGGTCGATATTGAGGAGGAGCCAGAACCCTCCCTGGTACGCTGGATCGGTCGCGAGCTCCTCGACGGCCGTCGGAGCAGGGACCTCCATGTCCTCACCTTCGAAATGTACCTCAACCGCCTCCTGAGCCAGGCGCGGAAGCTCTTCCAAGTCGTCAGCGGCCGAGAAGCATCCGGGGAAATCAGGGAAAGTTACCCCATACGCGCTCTCGGGGTCCTTGTGTACGTAGACCGGGTACAACATCATTTACCTCCAGTCCCAGCCTGCCTGCCGGAAGATGTTGTCATAGAATCGCCGGACATCTTACCCGGTTACCTTCAAAGGAGAGTCCCTGAGCCATGCTACTCCCCTTGGTCCTCGCCGCCACCCTGCTCGCGCAGGCACCCAGCGCTCCGTCTCCCGCGCCGAAGCCGGCCGCCCCGCCTCCCAACCTGGAGGCCTATCAGTTGGTCATCCTGCAACGGCCCGAGCACCCGCGCGACTATCCCCAGGACAAGCTGGACGAGATCCAGCAGGCCCACCTGGCCCATCTCCGCGAGCTGGCCAAAGCCGGCAAGCTCCTGGTCGCCGGCCCTCTGGACGATCAGCCGGACCCGCGCATGCGCGGCATCGAGATCTTCCGCGTCGGCAGCCTCGAAGAGGCAAAGCGGCTCGCCGCGGATGACCCCGCGGTGAAGGCCGGTCGCCTGGAGCCCGTGGTGATGACCTGGTACACCGAGAAGGGCGCTCTGGCCTTCCCGAGCGCCGAGAAGCTCCGCAAGAGCGAGTGAAGAGTGGCCTCTCGCTTCGTCATCGTCACCGGCCTCCCCGCGAGCGGCAAATCAACCATTGGGGCGGCCGTTACCGAGGCGCGTGATGCCGGACCTTTGAGGTATCCCCAAAGCACGAGAGCATCTCTGAAAAGACGATCCTCTTCACCTCGCTGACGATCACCCGATGGTGCACGGTTGCGTTGTAACGTAAATCGTAATATTCCTGTGGTACCGTATCGGTGTGAAGCCTGATACAGCCCTGAGGTTGTGGAGAGGAGAGAGTGTGGGGCGACGATGTCCCAGAGCGCTGCTCGCCGACGATCACCCCATGATGCTGGAGGGGCTGCGGCGGCTTCTCAGCCCGGAATTCGAGATCGTGGGTGCGGTGATGGACGGCCATGCGCTCCTGGAAGCCGCGAAGACCCAGAAGCCCGACTTGATCATTGCCGATATCTCGATGCCTGGGATCGACGGCATCGAGGCCGTCCGCCGGCTGCGGAGCCTCGTCCCCCAAACGCGATTGCTGATCCTGAGCTTCCACACCGAGCCCTCCTGGGTGCGGGCCGCCTTCGACGCGGGCGTGCACGGCTATCTCGCCAAGACCTCCATCCCAAGGGAGATCGAGACCGCCGTCCAGGAGGTGCTCAAGGGCAACTTCTATGTCAGTCCGACGTTGTGCCACGCCATTCTCGACCGGCGCGGGCGGGAGCCGGAGGCCGTCCAGCGGAGCGAAGCCCCACGCTTCGCGGCCTCCGGAGCGCTCACCCCGCGCGAGGTGGAGATCGTCCGTCTGGTGGGGAAGGGCCTGGGCAACAAGGGGATCGCCGACCAGCTCGGCCTCTCGGTGGCGACCGTCCGCAGCCATCTCAACAATGTGTACGAAAAGGTCGGCTCGGTGAGCCGCGTGGAGCTGGCTCTCTACGCCGCGCAATCCGGCGAGACCGTGATGTGAGATGAGCGATCTCCAGCCAGGGGCCCGAAGCCGGGTCGCCGCCGCTGAGGAGGGGCGGCGCCGGGTCGCCCGGGAGATCCACGATGACTTCAGCCAGCGGCTCGCCGCCCTCGCCATCTCGCTGCGGATTGCGGGCAAGGGGCTGCCGGAGGGGAGCTCGCAGCGCGCGGCGCTCGACGGCGCCGGCGGCAGCTTGGCCGAGCTCGGCGAAGACCTGCGCCGCCTGAGCCACGACCTGCACCCCGCCGCCCTGGAGCGCCGGGGGCTGGCCGACGCCCTGCGGGACCACTGCGCCGAGATCGAACGGCGGCACGGCCCGCGGGTCGATCTCAGCCTGAAGGGGATCGGAGATTCCTTCCCCCCGGAAGCCGCCCTCGGCCTCTACCGCATCGTCCAGGAGGCGCTGGCGAACACCGTCCGCCATGCCGGTGCCAGGACCGCCGCGGTCACCCTGCTGGCCACCTCCAGCGCCGCGCGCCTGACGGTGACCGACGACGGCCGCGGCTTCGATCCGGACGCGGCGCGGCAGGCCGGCGTCGGGCTGGCGAGCGTGGAGGAGCGCGCCCGGCTGCTCGGCGGCCGGTGCCTCGTCACGTCGGTCCCCGGCGACGGCACCCGGGTTGAGGTCGCCGTGCCACTGCCGGACGGCAGCGCGCTCTCCCAACTGCGCGAGCGGGTGCGCCGCCACCGGGGCCCGGTGATCGCGGCGGCGCTGGTGATCCTGGCGCTGGCGGCGGGTCTCGTCACCACCCTCTTCCAGGCGCGGCGAGCCCGCCAGGAGGCGGCGCGGGCCGACGCCGCGGCGCGCTTCCTGGAAGAGCTGTTCCAGGCCTCGGACCCCCGCCAGGCCCGTGGCCATCCACCCGGCGCCCGCGAGCTGCTGCGGCGCGGCAGCCAGCGGCTGGAGCGCGAGCTCCGCGACCAGCCCCTGCTGCGGGCGCGGCTCCTGGACACCCTCGGCGGCATCGACACCGAGCTCGGCCTCTATGACGACGCCCGCCCCCTGCTCGCGGAGGCCCTCACTCTGCATGAGCGCCTCCGCGGCCGCCGCGGCCCCGAGGTGGCGGACACGCTGGTCCGTCTCGGCGCCCTCGCGCTCTCCTCCGGCCAGGGGGACGCCATACCTCTCTTCCAACGCGCGCTCGCCATCCGGGCGGACCGGCTGGGGCCCGGAGACCCCGCCGTGGCCGACGTCCTCGGCAAGCTGGGCACGGCGTTCGCCGCCCGGGGCCGCTTCGCCGAGGCCGAGGCCACCCTGCGGCGGGCGCTCGCGCTCGGCGAGCGGCTGTGGGGGCAGAACGATCCGCGGGTGGCCAAGGTGCTGCACAACCTCTCGGGGATCGCCTACTACCGGGACGACATGGCGGAGTACGAGCGCTTCCTCCTGCGCGCGCTGGCCATCCGCGAGGCGGCTCTCCCCGCGGACGACCTCGACCTCGCCGGCAGCCGCGAGGCCCTGGCCCTCCTGCGTCTGAAGCAGGGCCGGTCCGCCGAGGCGGCGCGGCTCCTCGAGCGTCTGGCGGCGACCTACGAAAGGGTCTACGGCCCGTCGCACCCCGAGCTCGCCAAGACCCTCCTCAACCTCGGCCTCGCCCGCGCCGACCTCCATCAGGACGAAGCCGCCCGCCAGCTCTTCGAGCGCGCGCTGGCCATCACCGAGCGAGAGCTGGCGCCCGCCCATCCGCAGCACGTGCGGGCCCTCGCCAACCTGGCCAATTTCCTTTTCGCGCGGGAGCGCTGCGCCGAGGCCGCCCCCCTCTATCAGCGCCTCCTGGCCCTGCACGCCCAGGGCGCGCCGTACGACGCCTGGGACCAGATGATCGCGAAGGCCCGGCGTTGCGGGGTCTGAGCAACCTCTGCGACGGGCCGTCCAGAAAAAACCTTTCCAATCAATCCTCGCTCCGGCGGATGTCGCTCTGGAACCGGGGATCGACCTCGTAGTCGATGAACTGATAGCTCATGCCGGTCACGCTCACCCGCTGGCCGGGAGCCAGGTGGCTGATGTCGATTCCGGTGCTCGCGCAGACGAAGATCCGGATCGGGCCGGAGCCGTCGTCGAGGTGGAAGTACATGCCATACGGCGGATCGAGGGTGATCGGACCCGTGAGGGTGCCCACGACCTGCACGAGCAGCCCCTCGGTGGCCTCGCTGATGCTCGCGGTCCGGAGCCATCGCGGCTCCACCGTGGGTCCTCGGCCGAGGATTCTCACCGCGGAGGCATCGGCCGGCACGACCGTGAGGACGCCAGTCCCGTTGTCCGCGAGCCGGCCGGTGACGCGGACGCGCCGGCGGGGAGCGAGATCGAGATCCACGGCGATGGAGACGTAGATGCCGGCGGTGTGGTCCTGGAGGGTGAATCCCTGATCGAACGTGCTCGAGGAGAAATCGCCGGAGGGAACGGTGACCGATCCTTCGACGGTGACGATCGTCCCCAGCGGCAGGGCGCGGGCGGCGGCGATGTCGATCGTGCCCGCGGCCCGGCAAGGCGTTGCAACGGCGAAGGCGGAAGCGAGCAGGCCCAGCACGACCCAGAGGCGGGGGGAGAACGGTTTGCGCATGAAATCTCCTTTCGGCTTCGTTGATCTGCGCCCAGGCTATCCCCACCCTCTTGCCCTGTCCATCCTCTCTAGAGAGGATGCGGAGGCCTAAATTCATCGCTAGAGAGGATGGTCACGCCGCGTCGCAGGCGCTAACCTGGGCAAGAGCACCGAAACCAAGTGGCTCCCGCTCGGCTCGCTCTGCCGCCCGCGGGGATTTTTCTGGACAACGGAGACAAGGAGAACCATCGCATGAGACTCAGAGCAAAGATCTGTACCCTGCTGCTCGCCCTCTTCGCCCTCACCGCGCCGGCCTGGGCGGCCAAAGTCACGGTCTGTCACATACCGCCCGGCAATCCGAGCAACCTCAACACCATCACGATCAGCGAACACGCCTTGCAGGCCCATCTGGCTCACGGCGACTTCCTGGGCGACTGCGCCGCGGCTGCCTGCCCCTGCATGAGAATTCCTCAGTTCAACATCCTGCTGGCAAACGCCAACTTCTGCTCGGGTAGCGCGGAGGACCTCTTCGTTTCGATAGACCCTTTCACGTCCTTGCCGACGGCAGCTTTTGCCGAGACTGCGACTGCCGCCGAGCCTATCTGTGGAATTGCAGACTTCAATACCATGGCCTCCATCACCCTTCCTGTAACGCCTGAGCAAGCGACGATCTGCTTTCAAACGGTCGCCGACGCCGGCGCCAGCCGTGGCTTGAATTGCTTCGGAGGCTGAGCGGAAAGTAGCCCGTGGAGGCCGTCCGGCCCAACGGGCCGGGAGAGCATAGCCCAGGGCTGAGGCCGAAGGCCGATGCCCTGGGTTGACGGGCCCCACAAGTCCGGCGGCCTGAAAGGCCGCGAGAAACCTGATTTGTAACGAGATCCGAGCCGATGCCGGGGCTTTGGATCGAATGGGCCCATCGTCCCGGACCTCACGGTCTGCTCGTTATACACATCCGTGCCTGCTGGAGCGGCGGGCCCTTCGAAACCTCACCCTCGGTGCCTCGTCGGGGCGTCTCTTCTTCTCCTCGACGGTGACCCTGGCGTTCCTCCCCGCGTGGGCCAACCACCCTTGAGGGCCTCTACACCCTGAGCCATGGCCGAGGGCCTTCCTCGCGGAACGGCTCAACCCTTCCGCGGTCTGGGCCTTCCATTCCACAGAACGGGCCGGCGATTCCGCGGGCAAGTTGGCGCGTTCCGCGGAACGGCCCGAGGATTCCACGGTCAGGCCCTTCCATACGGCGGAATGGCTCGACTTTCCCTCGGGAAGGTTGGCCCGTTCCTAGGAGCGGCCGGCCGGTTCCGCGGGCAAGTTGGCCCGTTCCGCGGAACGGCCCGAGGATTCCACGGTCGGGCCCTTCCATACCGCGGAACGGCTCGACTTTCCCTCGGGAAAGTTGGCCCGTTCCGCGGTCTGGGCTGAGGATTCCAGGGAGCGGCTCAACCTTTCCGCGGTAGCCCCCATGGAATTCCCCCGTCGCGGGAAAGCGTGCGAATCGGCCGCCGCCCACCGCCCTGGCGTACCGGCAGGCCGGAGCTCCGAATCCGATTTTCCCTCTTGGAGATACTTTCCGTCTCACGCCCTCCGGACCGTTGCACTCTAAGCGCATCGGGCGGCCGCTCTTCCTCATGCCGGGGACCTCGCGGGCCGCCGAAAGGAGGCTCTATGCGCCGTCGTCCGTGGACCCTTGCAATCCTCCTCCTGGTGGCGCTCGCCGCCGTGGCCCAGCCGGCCGCCGCCGGCGAGCGCGCGGCCGTCAAGCCGGTCAAGGCGGCCTCCGGCGTGCTGGCCGCTTTCTGGGAGGGGCTCCGGCATCTCCCCATCCCTCCCTCGCTCAGGAAGCTTGGACCCGAAATAGACCCCGCGGGCGCCCCGAAGCCGAGCAGCCCGCCGGCGGGGGCGTCCCTCCCGCAGAGCGACCTGGGGCCTGGAATCGACCCCGCTGGCTAGTCGTGGCGGAAGGTGCCGGCAATCCCTCGGTAGCCGGCCGGCACCCTCTTTTTCCCCAAAGGCCGTACGGGTTTGTCGCGTCTTGGCATATACTCGCGCGATCTGAAGGGAGGGACCTGTGTCCGACATCCACATCACCCCTGAGCTGTTGGCGGCGGTCGAACGGGGGGAGATCCCCGCGCATGTCCTGGCCGAGGTCGGCTGGAATCACCTGATGCACCTGTGTCCCACGTGCAGCGCGGGATTCCAGGCCTGGCAGCGCCGCCGGCACGACACCGGCGTCGGCTACGACTCCGCTTTCCGGGTCCTGCCCGTGATCCTCGAACGGCACACGCAGGCCGCCGAGGAGGCCCAGAAGAAGGCGGACAAGGATCTGCGGACGCTTCTGAAGCTGCCCCACCCGGAGCGCCTCGCCAGGATCCAGCGGTCTCAGACCCGATTCCGGGGCGTGATGCTGGCCCATCGGCTGGTGGGGGAAGCGAAGAGGCACATGCCAACCGAGCCCCAGACGGTATACGACCTCGCGGCGGCGGCGGAGGCGGTCCTGCTCCGGACCCCGCATGCGCCCGGCTATTACGACGCTCTGGCCCGCGCGATCACCTATAAGGCCAACGCCCTGCGCGCCCTCGGCCGGCTCTCAGAGGCGGACGAGCGTATAAGAGGCGCCCGTAGCCTGGTGCGGAATGAGGATGTAACGGATACCCTGATCTATGCGGAGATCGATTGGTTCGAGGGTGTCCTGCGCAAAGACCAGCGCCGATTCAAGGAGGCCGAGGAGCTCCTGTCGCGCGCGGCATCGCTCTTCCAACTCGCTGGCGAGAGGACAGAAGCCGCGCGGCCTCTTTTGGCGCTCGGGTTGATGTACTACGACCAGCAGAAGCCCGGCAAGGCGATCGAGACGACCGAGGCGGCATTGGTCCATCTGAGCCCCGAGGCCGAGCCTTATCTCTATTTCGGCGGCCGGCACAACCTCACTCTCTTCCTGGTGGAGGCGGGCAGGTTCGAGGCTGCGGCGGATCTGCTCCAGGCCGACGCGGAGCTCTACGAGCGGTTTGCCGATCCCTGGACCCACCAGCGGCAGGTCTGGCTTCAGGGCAAGATCGCCTTCGCCACCGGGCGGCTCGAAGAGGCCGGGCAGGCCTTCCTCCAAGTGCGCCGCGGCTTCATTCAACAAGAGAACGGGTACGACGCCGCGATGGTCTCGCTGGATCTCGCGCTCCTCTACCTCAAGGAGGGCAGGACGGGGGAGGTCCGGCGGATCGCCGCGGAGATGCACACCCTGTTCGGAGCCCAGGAGGTCCACCGCGAGGCCGCCGCGGCCCTTCTCCTCTTCCAGGAGGCGGCGGAGCGCGAGGCCCTCTCCGCGGAATGGGTCGAGGACCTCACCGCCTATCTCAAACGCGCCCGCGAGAATCCGGAGCTTCGCTTTCTCCGCCGGATCACGGGCGACCGTCGCGGGTAGGTTGCGTTGGTGGCTTCGGGAGAGAGACGTCCCGACGTTGGCGGCCTGCGGGTGTTGTGCTGAAACGGACTGGGACGTCTCTACGGTTTCTATCATCACATTTCTATAACAATTCTTCTCCCAGGGGATGGCCCTCGTCCTACCCTTCCGGATAGGCCGCGCATCCTCTCTAGGGAGGATGAGGAGGCCTCAAAGATCATCGCTCGCGACGATACCCAAGGCGGAGCCGGACGAGTATCCTGGGCTCAGGATCAACCGAATTCCCGGCTCCGCCCGACCTGAGGCGGCCCGATTCAAAGGAGTGAAAGATCATGAGAACCCTGTCCAAAATCACACTGGCCCTCTGTCTGCTCTTCACCTTCGTGTCCGCCGCCTCGGCGCAGCAGGTCAACGCCCAGAGCGTCCAGGACTTCATGAGCCATGCTCAACCGATGGGCACCCTGGGCACGCCGGACGGCGTCCCGCCGTCGGGAGAGACGATCTGCCAGGGCCTCACGGGCGCCGCCCACGGCCTCTGCACGGCCTACTGCGAGGCCATGGATTGCGACAGCGCCAACCCCCAGGCGTCGCCGAAGGCCTGCGCCAAGGTCGCCGCGAACTACGCGAGGATCACCGGCCAGGGCACCCTGCCCTGCGATTGCCCCTGCGTGACCCAGCTCCCCGGCTGGATCGACTTGGTGAATGGACCCTTGCAAGGTTGTCAGGGTGGCTTCCTGGGTTCCACTTCCACGGTCCTGTTTCCCGCTGATATTAATCAGGGACTTCCAATCGCACTGGTTGCCCCAGACGGCAGCGTTGGGGTCTGCGGACTCTTCCCCTTTGTGCCGGTTTTCATCACCGCGCAGCAGGGCCAAGCCTGCATCAACCTTCTCCAGCAGAGAGCGGCCGCCGCGGGCTTGAGCTGTAGTGGGCCGGTTTGACGAGCCGTGACCAGGCCTTCAGCCTGGTCTCCTCTCGGCCCGCGCACCCGCGCGGGCCGGTCTGGCCTTCCCACCTCTTTCGCGTAGACCGGGCATCCTCTCTAGAGAGGATGCTGAGGCTCCAAAGATCCACCCTAGAGACGATAGGCAAGCCGCATCCCAGGCGCTAAGCTGTTCGGAGAAGCAACCCTCAGGCGCCTCTCGTGAGGCTTTCCGAAAGGACCGTCCTTCAAGCTTGCCGCGACCTTCTACACGCGAGGCTCTCTCGTCGAGCGCGCGACGGCATGGAGATCGTCGCCGCCGACAACGACCCCGGCGCGAAGACCTGGGGCGCGCCAGCCCACAACGACCTCTTTCCAAAGGAGACTGCCCAATGTCCAGAAAACTCTTACTCCTCGCTCTGCTGGCTGTCTGCGCTTCCCTCTTTCCCCAGAGAGCTGTCGCCAGTGACGATCCTTCCGGATCCTTCCTGGTCACCATTACCGACTCCGCCGGAGCCTTTGCCTCGCGCTCGGTGATCACGCTGAACAACAACGACACCGTGGCCGTGATCGACTCCGGCCAGGAGGGCGGCCCGGTTTCGTTCAGCAGCCAACTGGGCACGTGGAAGCATGCTCCCGGCGGCGAGGTGAAAGCCCGGACCCTCGACTTCTCGTTCCCCTTCGGCACGTTCGGGACCGCCCGCGTGGACTATACGTTCGACGCCGGCGTCCCCGGGAACCAGGTGCGGGGAACCATCATGCTCACCTTCTTCCCGCCGAACGCCGATCCGTTGGGCAGTGGTGGAGCTCCGGGCGGCACGTTCCACTTCAGCGGCACGAGAATCACGGTGCCGTAAAACCCGCCGCGGGTTTCCGCTCTCGTGGCCCGTAACGGGGAAGAGTTGGCTGTGTTGGCTGAGGGTCGATCACTCTGTCGAAAGGAGAGAAACAATGAAGCATACGGAGCCGAGCATGAGACGCTTATGGAACACCTCCTCCCACCGGATCGGGAGCAGTCTGCTGATGGCCGTCCTCACCCTGTGCGGCTTGGCGGCGCCCGCCGCCGCCGGCGATCAGGTGTCGTTCACCGCCGTCGGCACGGCCGTGATCACGGGGGTGACGCACCTGCCTGGCGGGCTGACCCAACGGGACGGTAGCATTACGGGCACCGCGACGCATCTGGGGAACGTCACGGGGCCGGTGACGCGCATCGAGGATAATCAGGGAAATTTTTCCACCACCACGGTCCTCATCTCGGCCAACGGGAAGGACAGTGTGTTCCTGGCCATCAGTGGGCACTTTGAGGGTACGCACGGCTCGTGCAGTGTGCTCACTTCCACGGGCACTTATACCGTGACCGGAGGCACCGGCGCGTTCGTCAACGCCACGGGGAGCGGGACGATCACTACGGAGATCGACGAGTGCGCCGGTACCGCCACGGGGACGTATACGGGGACGATCTCCCAGCCGCACTCGGGCTAGGAGCGCCTGACAAACCGGCCCAACGGGAGACGGAAAGGAGCTCATGGATGAGAAATGGAGTTGCCGTTGTATTTTTTTTGACGTGTCTCTTGGGTGTCACGGCGGCCGTCCCGGTTGCCGCCGGACCGGCGGCGCCGGACCTCGACCACGGTCTGTGGATCGCGCTCTACCCCGGCACCGCGGAGCCGATCCTCCATGAAGCCGCCGTTCCCGTCTGGGACCGCGAGGAGGGCGTGGTCGTCGCCGGGCCTTCCGAGGAGCAGCTCGACGTGCTGGGCGCGCAGGGGGTCGAGCCGCTCTTCAGCGCCCCCGACGACGGCGGGGGCATCTACGTGCTCAGCCACGACCGCTATTTCACCCCGCCCGTCCTCGCCGGCCTGCGCCGGTTCAAGATCAACGAGCGGGCGATGCTCTATCTCATCCCCAAGGGGCTGGAGATGGACCTGCCGGGGCTCAAGCTGCACGCCCTCTTCCACGGCGTACCGCGCGTGGCGCTGCCGCCGGTCCGCGTCCATCCCGCCGCCGCCGCCGCGCCCAAGGCGTTGCTGACCGCCCTGCCGCTGGTGCAGCAGATCGTCGACGGCACCAGCCAGGCGAGCTGGTTCCAATTCGTGCGCGACCTCTCCGGCGACAGCGACGTGACCATCCCGGGGTTCTGCACCGCCTGCCGCATCCGCACTCGCGCCTCCAACTACATGTTTCCGCTCAACAACACCGGCAACCCGCTGGGCAATCCGTTCGCCAGCGAGTACCTGGAGATGAAGGCCGCGGGCTGGGGCTTCACCGCGCCCAACGCGGCGCGCGAGAGCTACACCTCGGCCAATTCGGGCTGCACCACCCGGCAGGGCTCGCAGACCTGGCAGAACCTGGTCTTCACGCTGCCCGCCCAGGTCGACTACGCGCAGAATCAGCAGGTCATCTTCGTCGTCCACTACGACACCATCTCGGAGAGCGCCGCCAACGACGCCAACAACTCGGAGGGCGCCGACGACGCCATCTCGGGCGGCACGGCCCTCCTCGAGGCGATGCGGCTGTTCAAGGACTACGGCTGGCAAAACACGGTGAAATTCCTCTTCGTCAGCGGCGAGGAGGTCGGGCTGTGCGGCTCCACGGCCTACACCCGCATGCACCCGGCGGCGCCGATGTGGCGCGTGCTCAACATGGATCAGACCGCCTTCGATGGCAACAAGGACGGCGTGATGAACCTGTACAACTGGAACACCACGAGCTGTCCGTCGTGCGTGGCCTTCGGCGACGCCTTCGTCCAGGCCAACGCCGACTATGGCACCATCATCAACCCCACCAAGATCCTGCGCAACACCACCAAGATGTGCCAGACCGATCACTGCCCGTTCTGGAACGTCGGCGTCACCGCGATCGATCTCAACGAGGACCTCACCGACAACGACCTCTGCCCCTGCTTCGATCAGTTCCAGACCTCGACCTGCCGCGACACCGTGACTCAATTTTATCCCACCAACAGCACGACGTTGATGTTCGATCAGAATTATTCCTGGCCCACCGAGAAGGCGGCCATCGCGCTCATCGCCAGCACCGCCACGCCGCTCTACGCCTGCCCGGCCGCGGGCGCGACGGTCAATGCCACGGTGGGCGCGCAGCAGGTGCAGGTCACCTGGCCCGACGTGCCGCCGGTGACCAACTACGTGGTGGAGCGGGCGAGCGGCGGCTGCGCCGGCGCCTTCGCCGGCATCGCGTCCACCACCACGGGCTCGTATACGGACACCTCGGTGGCCGGCGGCACCACCTATGGATATCGCGTCCGCACCTGTCCGTTCCAGGTGAGCAATTGCGCCGAGGTGGTGGCCCAGGGGGGGGATGCCACCACTTCCACCGCGCTGAGCTCGTCGCCCAACCCCTCTACGTTCGGCCAAGCGGTCACTTTCACGGCCAGCGTGACCTCCGGGGCCGGCGTGCCCGCGGGCACCGTCACCTTCACGGAAGGGGCCACGGTCTGGGCCTCCGGCGTCTCCGTGGGCGGCGCCGGCCACGCCGCTTTCAACACCGCGGCGCTGGCGGTGGGCAGCCATACCCTCACCGCCGCCTTCACCGGGGCCAGCGGCTGGGCCAACAGCAGCGGCGACGACAGCGCCTCACCCCAGGTCGTCAACAAGGCCGCCACCACGACGGCGGTGAGCTCCTCGGCCAACCCGTCGGTTTTCAGCCAGCCAGTGACGTTCACGGCCACCGTGACCTCCGGCGGCGGAGTGCCCACGGGCACGGTGACCTTCAAGGATGGGAGCACCACACTGGGCACCGGGACCCTCGACGGCACGGGGCATGCGACCTTCACGACCTCGGCTTTGACCGTGGCCTCGCATTCGATCACGGCCGTCTACGGCGGCAGCGCGAGCTTCAACGGCAGCACCTCCACGGCCGTGACCCAGACGGTCAACAAGGACGGCACCACCACGACCGTGACCTCCTCGCTCAATCCCTCTGTGCACGGGCAGGCGGTCACCTTCATGGCCACGGTGGCGGCCACCGCTCCGGGTGCTGGCATCCCCACCGGCACCGTCACCTTCAAGGACAAGAACAAGGCGATCGGCACGGCGACCCTGAATGCCGCGGGGCAGGCCACGTTCACCACCTCGACCCTCAGCAGCGGAACCCACTCGATCACCGCGGCGTACGGCGGGAGCTCGGGATTCCTCACCAGCACGTCCGCCACCCTGACCCAGACGGTATCGCCGTAGCAAAATATCCCGCCCGCCTCCCTGCGAGCCGGGAGGCGGGCAACCAGCCCATCCATAAAGGTTTCCGAAGCCAATCCCATCCAAAGGGGTGGCCCCTCCTTGTCCCATGGGGCCCGGCTTTGTTCTTTTAGGGTCGTGAGCTACAGTGACTGGAGAAAGGAGAATACCCTTATGAGGCGTACGTGTCTGATCTCAATCCTGGGATTGCTCGTCTTGGCGGGGCTCACGGCGGCCCCGGTACGGGCGAAGCACGTTCCGGCGGTCACGGAGTTTCCCACCCCCACTCCCAACAGTGTGGCCGCGGGGGTGGAGGTCACCCAGGACGGCTCGATCTGGTATTGCGAGACCCTGGCGAGCCGGCTGGTGTTGCAGCGCCCGGACCGCGGCGTGGTGGAGTATCCGGTGCCGAATGGCGGCCAGCCGAACACGCTCAAGATCGGCCAGGACGGCATCTGGTTCACCGATCAGCGCAACAACGCCATCGGCGTGCTCCATCCGGAGACGGGGGAGGTGGTGGAATACAGGGTTCCTTCCGGCGTCCAGCCGACGTTCATCGAGCTCGGGCCCGACGGCAGTGTATGGTTTCCCGAGCCCAACGGCGTGGCGCGCATGGACCCCCAGGGCCACTTCACCGAGTGGCGGATCGCCCTGGAGAAGACCAATGACGGCTCTCACATCGAGGAGATCAGCCTCGATCCGGCCGGCCGCGTCTGGTTCGCGGAGAAGAACTACGCCGGGCAGCCCGGCCCGGACGGCACCAACACGGTGCGGCGCCTCGACCCGGCGATCAACCTGATCAGCGAATACCGCGTGCCGACGCTGGGGGGCACGCCGGCGGGGGTGCTCGCGAACGCCGACGGCACCGTCTGGGTCACCGAGTTTTTCGGCAACGCCGTCGCCCTGCTCGATCCGGGCGCGGCTCCTCACAACGACCTCACCGTCACGCCATTGAGCGGCGCTTCGGCGGGGCAGAGCACCCCGGGGAGCCACCTGCGCGCCGGGGGCGCTCCACACGTTGCCATCGCTCCCGTGATCCCGCGGCTCACACCGGTGACGCCGAGCCGGACCCCGGGCTGGATCGAATATCCAATTCCTCTTGCCAACGCCAATGCCGGAGACCTGCGCGTGGACCCGTCGGGGCGGCTCTGGTTCGAGGAGGACGCCGGACAGATCGGCGTCCTCGATCCCGTGGCGCTCACCATCACGGAGTACCCCCTGCCGACGCCGGGCAACGGCTACTACAACATCGAGATCGATTCCCGCGGCCGCATTTGGATCACGGAGGCGGGATTCTTCGCGCCGCCCTCGAAGGTGGCGGTGCTGGAGCCCTGAGGGGCCGGGGGGTGGCCGCCTCCTATCCATTCGGGTGGGCCGGCCATCCTCTCTAGGGAGGATGCCGAGCCCTCAAAATTCATCGCTCGCGACGATGTACACGCCGCAATCCGGGCGCTACTCTGGAATGGAAACCCACAGGAGGACCGCCTGGTGACTCCCCTCTGAACGATCCGCGCGAGCCTCCGGCCCAAGAGGAGGCAATCATGCTCGAACAAAATCCATACCGCCACATCCCGGCGCTGCTGGGGTTGGCGCTCATCCTGCTGCTCGGCTTCGCGTCCGTGGCGTCCGCCGCCACCCAGCCCGAGAGCAAGGCCGTGCAGACCTACAAGATCGACAAGGTCTTCGACCGCTACGCCCGTTCCGCCATCGCCGCCACCGGCGCCGACATCCTCGAGGTCGGCAAGGACTACGTCCTGGTGGGGGCCACCCCCGAAGAGCTGAAGGCGATCCAGCACCTCGGTCTGAAAGCCCAGCGGTTTCAAGCTCCCGAGGAATTCCTCAAGACGTTCCCATCCTACGACTCGAATTATCACGATTACGCCGAGACGGTAGCGGTGCTGCAGCAGGCGGCAGCCGATCATTCATCGATCATGTCGCTGTTCAGCCTCGGTCTCTCCTACGAGGGGCGCACCCTCTGGGCGGTCAAGATCTCCGACAACGTGGGCGTGGACGAGGACGAGCCCGAGGTGCTCTTGAACTTCCATCAACATGCCCGCGAGCACCTGGCCGTCGAGCAGGGGCTCTATGTCCTGAGCATGCTCACCGGCGAGTACGGCGCCGATCCGCGCATCACCAGCATCGTGGACAGCCGTGAGATCTGGCTCGTTTTCGACCTCAACCCGGACGGCGGCGAGTACGACATCGCCACCGGCAGCTACAGGTCCTGGCGCAAGAACCGCCAGCCGAACGCGGGATCGAGCTACGTGGGCACCGACCTCAACCGCAACTGGGGCTACAACTGGGGTTGCTGCGGCGGCAGCAGCGGCACGCCGAGCAGCGACACCTACCGCGGCGCCGCCCCCTTCTCGGCCCCCGAGACCGCCGCGGTGCGCGATTTCGTGAACAGCCGCGTGATCAACGGCGTGCAACAGATCAAGGCCAACATCGACTTCCACACCTACGGCGAGCTGGTGTTGTGGCCGTACGGTTACACCTTCACGGACGTGCCGGCCGACATGACCCAGGACGATCACGACGTCTTCGCGGCCATGGGCCAGGCCATGGCCCGCAGCAACGGCTACACTCCCGAGCAGTCGAGCGAGCTTTACATCACGGACGGGGACATCACCGACTGGCTCTACGGCGTCCACCGCATCTTCACGTACTGCTTCGAAATGTATCCGGTGGGCTCCTCGCCGGGCTTCTATCCGCCCGACGAGGTGATCCCCACGGAGACGGCGCGCAACCGCTCGGCGATCCTCTATCTGATCGAAAAGGCCGGCTGCGTCTATTCCATGATCGGCAAGCAGGGGCAGTACTGCAACGACTCCACGGTCTATGACTCCGCCACGGCGCTGGCCTCCTCGTCCAACCCCTCCAACTACGGGACCTCGGTCACCTTCCGGGCCACCGTCACCTCCACCGGCGGCGTTCCCGTGGGCACCGTCACCTTCACCGAGGGGGCCACCGTGCTGGCCTCCAACGTGGCCCTCAACGCCGACGGCCAGGCCGCGTTCAGCACGGCCACCCTGGCGGCGGGCAGCCATGCGATCACCGCCACCTTCACCGGCGTCACCGGCTGGAACGGCAGCAACGGCGGCGTCACCCAGACGGTCAATTCCGTTCCGACCCAGGTGACCTTCACGTCCGTGGCCGCCCAGGACGGCTGGGTGCTGGAGTCGACCGAGACCTCGAACGTGGGCGGCTCGCTCGACGCCACCGCCTCCACCACCAGCGCCCTGCGGGTGGGGGACGACAACAAGGACAAGCAATATAAGGCCGTCGTCTCCTTCGACACCTCGTCGATCCCGGACGGCGCGACGATCCTCTCGGCCACGCTGCGGCTGCGCCGCGGCACGGTCTCCGGCACGAATCCTTTCACCACTCACGGCACCTGCTGGGTGGACGCGCAGACCGGCGGCCTCTCCGGCTCCACGACGCTCGAATTGGCCGACTTCCAGGCGATCGCGACCGCGGCCCAGACGGCGAGCCTCTCCAACGCCGCCAGCAACGGAGTCTGGTCGACCGCCAGCCTCAACGCCGCGGGGCTCGCGGCCCTCAACAAGACCGGGACGACGCAATTCCGCGTCTACTTCAGCCTGGACGACAACGACGATATGGGCAACGACTACATCGGCTACTACTCGGGCGAAGCGACCTCGGCCAACCGGCCGCAGCTCGTGATAACCTATCAATAACTCTGACGCCAGAAGCAAACCGGGCCGGGCTCTTTCGAGAGCCCGGCTCGCTCTTTGTACAGAAAGGAGAACGTTTCATGAAGCGCATCGGTCTGTTTTCGATTCTGGGATGGCTCGTCCTGACGGGCCTCGCGGCGGCCGACGATTTCTCGGGGACCTACATGGCGACGCTGCCGAACCGGGCCGAGATCCTGCAGCTCCACCGCGACGGCACGGCATCGATCACCCTGTCGGATGAGGTCACCGCGGGCGCCGGAGGGTTCACCTTCAGCGACAGCTTCGGCTCCTGGAAGGTCACCGGGCCGCGGACGCTCACCGCGCGCTTCGTGAACCTCAACTTCGACGTGACCGGGATCCCGTCCTACACGGGCGCGGCGGTGGTGGACTATACGTTTCAATTCGCCCCGACCTTCCAGGCGTTCGCCGCGAGTTGTCAGGGTAAGATCTATCCCGCCGGCCAGGACCCGTTCGCTCCGGGCGCGACCCCTTACGTGGAGTTCGACTGCTCCTATCTGAACGGGTATCTCTACAAGCGGGTGCCGGTGGAGTAGGTGCCGGCGGAGCAAACCCGCGGAGGTCTGGTCCAGACCCGCGGAGGTCTGCTCCAGACCTGCAGAGGTTTGGACGAACGACCCCGGAATGCGCTCCTGCGACGCGGGGTCCCGGCGGGCTCTGGCCTGCGAAGAGGCGTCCCGGCGTTGGATATACTCAGGGCTCCAGTCATCTCCGAAAGAGAGGTCTCCGAGCCATGCTACTCCCCCTGGTTCTCGCCGCCGCCCTACTCGCTCCGGCGCAAGGCGCTCCGTCTCCTCAAGCCCCAGCGGAATCCCATCCCTCCGCGCCGAAGCCGGCCGCCCCGCCCCCCAACCTGGAGGCCTATCAGTTGGTCATCCTGCAACGGCCGGAGCACCCGCGCGACTATCCCCAGGACAAGCTGGAGGAGATCCAGCAGGCTCACCTGGCCCATCTTCGTGAGTTGGCCAGAGCCGGTAAGCTCCTGGTCGCCGGCCCGCTGGACGATCAGCCGGACCCGCGCATGCGCGGCATCGAGATCTTCCGCGTGGGGAGCCTCGAAGAGGCGAAGCGGCTCGCCGCGGAGGACCCCGCGGTGAAGGCCGGCCGCCTCGAGCCGGTGGTGATGACCTGGTTCACCGAGAAGGGGGCGCTGGCGTTTCCGATCGCGGAGAAGCTGAGCAGGGGCGGGAAATGATTGCCCCGGGGCCGAGGCTCAGATCTGTCCGGGGTCGATCGCGCTAATTCCGAGCTTCTCGTAGCGAAGGAAATCATTGGCGTTGAAGGTCAGGATTCGCTTCATGCCGTTGGCGAGCATGAATGCGACCAAGCGGGCGTCGTGGACCTTGACGCCTGAGACGCCGAAGCGCACAACCAGATCCCGCCAGATGTCATAGACCTCGGGAGTATCGGGCAGGCGCGGGAAGGCCTCCTCCAGGCGCCTCAAAATCTTGTCTGCGGCTGGAGTCGTCTGACCGAGACCGTTATTCTCAACCGGTCGCGTGGCGACGTTCCAAAACTCCATGAGGTTCTGACTGGCCACGCAGAGGCCTTCCTCGGCCAATGTCTCGACCGCGCGGCGAGCGGAGAGATGGCGTGGATCCGCCGGCACGGCGAGACGCACCAGAACGTTGGTGTCAACCAGACAGGCCAAGATTTTCAGGGATGCTCGATGTAGATCCCGGCCCGTGAGACCGCCTCATCCGTCAACGCGGGCGCGTCGCGGAGCTCGGTGGCGATCCCGTCGAGCAACGTGGAGAGCGTTTTGGCTTTGGGCTCCGGGGCAGAGGTTTGCAGGAGCCCTTCAACCGTGGAATCGACGGCCTGGATCAAGATTTCGCGCACGGTGCGGGCATCCCGGCGGGCGGCACCAGCCCGCAAGCGTTTTTCCTGCTCCGAAGAAAGCCTTAGAGTGATCGTCATTCACGGGCCCTCGTACCCCATGGTACCACGCGTCTCGAGGGCCGGGCTGTCCTAGCCCGGCCCTGCAGCAAAATTCTCTACTGCGTACAAGCCGGCCGGGCCCCGCACGCGATGCCGTGGGCCTTGAAGGCGTCCCAGATGCGGCAGCCGTTCGGCGTGCCGTTCGAGAGGTCGCCGTCGTCGTCGTCCGCGGCCAGGAAGACGGTGTACCAGTTGGAGGAGCCGCAGCCGTTGACCTGCGCCTTCGGATTGCACTTCCCTCCGGAGACGACCTGATAGGCGCTCTTGCTGGGGGTGAGGCTCTTGTACCAGAGGGCCTCCATCTTGGCCCAGCCGGCGTCGCCCCAGCGGGCGACGAGGTACTGAGTGAGGTCCCAGTTGGCGGTGCTGGCGATGTAGCTCTCGCAGTGCCCCTCGTAGCCCATGGGACCCTGATAGGAGGAGATGAACACGCTGTAGGGGCAGCGGATGCGGGCGCAGTCGAGGCCGGTGGGAGTGGCCACCGTGCCCGGCCGGGCCACGGTGTGGCTGCCGCCGACCGCGAAGGAGGAGAGGTCGCGCACTCCCGTGCAATCGGTGTTGCAGTTGTGGCAGGTGACGCCGGGCTTGAAGTTGCGGCCGATGCAGGCGTCCTTGGTCTCCAGGAACGCGAAGGTGTCGCCCACCGCCTCGCCGGTCCCCTTGTCCGGCGCCGCGCCGCCGGTATTCTGGTCCAGGCCGTGCCCCCATTCGTGGAGGAAGACCGCGGCGATCTCCCCCGTGTTGGAGCAGCCGGCGCCCGACTGGTAGAAATTGACCGACGAGCCGTTCCAGAAGGCGTTGCAGGTGCTCTTGATATTCATGTTGGCGGTCAGCGTGCCGTTGAGCCAGGCGTTCCCCGGCAGGTAGGCCGTCGCCTTCCGGTTGATGGTCGTCAGGTGGTAGTAGCCCGTGCGGGCGGCGTGGGTGTTGCCGGTGCCACCCGCTCCCGGGGTGGCACAGTCGGTGCCGCCGCTGGTGCCCAGCATGACGTTCCCGGGCTCGCGGTCCGACTTGGAGACCGGGCCGCACTGGTCGGCGATCTTGATGTACCGGCCGCTCAGGTTGACTGTGGCGACGCCGCCC
>Ga0308176_10000740_pt1 | contig 20330 bp, 14 predicted proteins | sample PhyCR2_3_FD_203890 | JGI IMG/M metagenome (GOLD analysis project Ga0308176, IMG submission 203890) | Soil microbial communities from UC Gill Tract Community Farm, Albany, California, United States - DLSLS.C.R2 | ecosystem: Environmental > Terrestrial > Soil > Agricultural land | place: USA... | reverse complement strand
TCCCGGTCGAAGTCGTCGGCCGGGTAGGGCTCGGGGCGCTGGGCGCGGCCCCGGGAAGGCTCCCGGTCGTAGTCGTCCGCCGGGTCGGGCTCGGGCCGGCGGCGGGGGCGGGAGGGCGGTTCGTCCGTGACGGTGTCGTCGTCCCGTTGGGCTTCGGCACGGTGCACCTCCCGGGTGGACTCGGTGCGGTAGGTCTCCGTCCGGTAGGTCTCCGCGCGGTGCGACTCGGCCCGGTGGGACTGTCGCCGGGGCGGTTCGTCCGACACCCAGTCCGGGGTGAACGGCCCCTCGGCGGCCGGTTCCAGTTGGCGTGGCTCCCGGCGGGCCGGCACCGCTCCGATGGGCCCCTGGAGCGGGCGGCGCTGGTCCTGGTTGAGCAGGTTGAGGACCTGTGTCTCCACGTCCGCGGCGTGCAGCTCGCCCCTGAGCGCCATGGTGTAGAGCCGGTCGACCCGCTCCCGCTCGTCCTGCCGGCCCTCCTGGCGGATCTTCTCCAGGAAGTCCTTGGCGCCCTCGGGGTCGGCGGCCAGCATGAAGCTGAGCTGCTCCAGCTCGCCGCCCTGCAGCATGCGCCGGAACGAGTCCTGGCGGACCCGGGTGACCTCGGCGTCGGCCTGCGCCCCCCGCCGCTGTTTCGCGTACTCGATGGCCTCGTCGTTCACCCCGAGGCGGACGTACAGCCGTACCCGCAGGCCGAGTTCACTGCCCAGGTCGCTCCAGCGGCCGCCGACGCACTCCCTGGTGATGACGCGGTTGGCCTGTTCGGCGTCGGTCACCCGGTAGGTCAGGGTGATCTCGCGCAGCCGTTCCAGCACCGGGGAGGTGAGCCGGGCGGCGACATCGGTCACGACCTGGACGGCGGCCAGATAGGGATCGGTCACCTCCCACTCGATGTCCACCTCGGCCTTGAAGAAGCTGGTGCCGCCGGCGGCCGGCAGTTCGAGCTGGAGCGGCGAGACGTACGTACCCTGCGCGATCTCGCAGACGTTGTACGGCCGGGCCAGCGTCCGCTTGTCCACGTGCCGCACCCCGGAGACGGTGATCACGCTGTGGCCGCCGTTGCGGTAGAACAGCACCGAGGCCTTCTGCGCGCTCGCCGCCGGGAAGGCGCCGACCGGGGCGTACTCCTGCAGGAACGGGCCCGCGGGCACCGGGCCCCTGGCCGCCGTCTCGTCCTCGTCCTCAGCCATGCGTGTCCTCCTCGCGGGTCCTCTCCCGGCGCGTCCGCTCCCGGCGGTCCGGCCGCCGCGGCGTGACGGCGAGCCACCACAGGTCGCGCGCCCGCGCGTCGGGGAGGGGGTTTTCGGGGTCGTTCATCATGTGGCGCAGCAGCCAGTCCAGCCGCCGCTGGTCGTGATCCTCGGTGGCCAGCGCGGGCAGCAGTGCCGCGAGCCCCGGCCGGGTCCACTCGGTGCCGTCCTTGCGGACGGCGGACCGCAGCAGACGTTCCAGCGCGTCCATCGCCACGTCCCTGGCCCGGGCCGTGTTGAGCGCCGTCCACATCAGGTCGGCCATGGGGCCGACGAGTTCGGGACGAGTGGCGGCCAGGGCGAGCGGCAGCGGCCAGTCGTCCCGGTCGGCCAGCGGTGCGTCGGGGTCCTCCGTCAGGACCTCGTCCACCGTGGTCAGCGACAGCCGTACGGTGGTCACGAGGCCCAGGTCCTGGTACGGCTCGCGCTTGTGGTGGGTCCACTCGGCGATCCGCGCGAGCACCTGGTCCGCGTCCGGCAGCGCCAGCAGCCGGACGACGTTGAAGGAGGCGACCGCGAGCTGGGCCCCGTCGTCGCGGACCCCGATCCTGGCGAGCGTTTCCAGCGTGTCGTCCATGGTGGCCGCCGCGTTGCCGTAGCCCAGCGCCATCGCCGCCGTCCAGCGCAGCGCGTTGGTGCCGTTGCGGCTCCAGTCGCCGACCAGCCGGTGCACCGTCTTGCGGTGGGTGTCGTGGCCCGCGGCCTGGTCCAGGGTGGTGGCCGCGAAGATCCTGCGGCGGGGCGTGGCCGCCTCGGCGAGCGGCCGCACCAGCTCGGTGTAGCCGTAGTCGAAGTCCCGTACGCACAGTTCGCCGGCGGCCACCGCGGCGCGCATCCACACCTGGGAGCGCGGATCGTCCGCGAGCAGCCGGAGCCAGCGCACCACCGGCGCCCGGACCGGGAAGTGCCGGTCCCACAGCTCGGTCAGCACCGCCGAGGGCAGGGCGGTGCCCCGGTACCAGATCAGCCGGGCCGGGACCTCGCCGCCGGCCACCTCGACCCGGCCGTCGGTCACCTCGGCGCGCGAGAGCGCCAGGTCGGCCTCCGGGTCGTCGCAGAACAGCGGGCGGGCCGGGGTGTTGTCCGGGTCGCACTGGACGGACAGTTCCCAGGTCAGCAGGTGGGCGGCGGCGGCCACCGCGCTGTGCGAGGCACCGCCCAGCACGGCGAGGGCGATCCGGAACGCCACCGGGTGGAACAGGGTCGCCGTGTCCGGGCGCCCCGCGCCGGTCTCGGTACCGGCGGGCCGTGCCGTCAGTGCCCGGTCCACCCCGGCGAACCACTCCTGGACCTGGCTCGCGGCCAGGCTCCGGCAGCCGGCCAGCAACTCGTCGTAGGAGATGTCGCCGAGCACATGGCCGGCCAGCAGGGACGCGAGCAGTTCCGCCTCCGCCGGGCGCAGGTCCTTCAGCCCGACGACGCCCTCGACCTCCTCGCGGGCCCACAGTTCCTCGGCGCGGGCCAGCAGCTCGGCCGGGCCGGGGCCGCCGTCCGGGGCCGTGGCCGCGTGGCGCTCCAGCCGTTCCAGCAGCCGGGTGCGCAGCAGTTCGTGGGTGGGCGCGGGCGGGCAGAGCATGCCGTACCGGCCGGCGAGCAGCGTGTTGGCGGCCGATCCGACGGTGACGACGATCACCGCGTAGGCCTCGCGGCGGTCCAGGGCCGCGGCGAGCTCGTCGAGGTCCATCTCGGCGGGCGGCAGCGCGCCGGGCCGGGTCAGGGACAGCTCCAGCAGGTAGCCGGTACCGCTCGGTGTCTCCTCGCCGTCGCCGCGGGAGTGGTCCAGCGACGCGGCGAGCTGCCGCACCCCGCCGTCCGGGTCGACCCGCCGCACCCGCGATCCGGTGCCGGGCTCCGGGGCCTCGTCATTGGCCGAGGCGGTGGTGACCTCGTCCAGGAGGGAGAGCGCCGTACTGGTCCGCCCGGTGCCCGGAGCGGCGCCGAGGACCAGCAGCCGGCGGGCGCGCAGCGCGTTGCGCAGCCGTATGTAGCCCTCCGGCTCCACGTGGACGCGGCGCAGCCGGCGCAGTTCCTCGTCGGGCACGGGCCCGCTGCGCATGCCGGCGCCGGACCGTCGGGCGTCCAGGCGCAGGTTGATGTCGCCGATGTGGGCGCTGCCGATGTACGAGTGGTCGAAGCTGGTCAGGTCGCGGCCGACGTCGAACAGCGTCCGGGTGGCGCGGCGGGCCCGGGCGGCGGCGGCGAGATCGGTGGGTCCGTCCTCGTTCTGCTCCGCTGCGAGGGGGTCGCGGGTGTACTCCTTGAACCGCCCGGCGGCGCGCTCCCGTTCGCGTTCGCGTTCCTTCTCCCGCTCGGCGGCCTCGTCCTCGGCGTCGTCGTCCTTGCCGGCCCTGCCGTCGGCTTTGCCGTCGTCGTCGCGGGCCTGCTCGTCGCGGCCCTTCCTGTCCTCGGGTTCGGGCGAGCGGTCCTGGCCGGGCTTGTCGGGGGTGTCCTCGGCCGGGGCGTCCGGCTGCTTGTCGTCGCTCATTCGCCTCAGCCCTTCCGCCGCTCGTTGTCGCGGTCGGTGATCCGGCCGATGTGCACGGGCTGCTGGTAGACGTTGTCGTGGTGCTCGGACATGTCGCCGTGCACGGTGTACTGGTTGCCGGACGGGCGCTCCCGGGCCGGACCGGCCGGTCCCGGGGCGGGGGCGTCGGTGTCCGGCGCCGGGCCGGGGTCGGGCCGCGGCGCCTCGGTGGCGGTCCCGGGCGGGGTGTCGGCGGGGATCTCCGGGGCGGGCAGGCCCGGTAGATGGCACCAGGCGGTGACCTCGCCCTCCTTGAGCCGCAGCCGGGCCCGGGAGTACTGCTCGGGTTCGATGAACTTGCCGCCGCCGCTGACCACGTCCTCGTACAGGGACTGCGAGGTGACCAGCACCAGGTCGGCCCCGTTGGCGTCGAGGAGGCGGCGGGCGACGGCGGAGTCGGCCAGCCGGCAGGCCAGGTCGACCGCGCGTCCGCTGATGCCCCGGTCGTCGTGCCGGACCGGGCCGACGTGCATGCCGACGCGCAGTCCCAGGGGCACGCGCAGACCGCGGTTCTCGTCCCGCAGTTTCTCGCGCACCTCGACCAGCCACAGGCCGAGCAGCCTGCTCACCGCGATGCGGCCCGTCACCGCCACGAGCACACCGTCCCCGCGGTCCTCCAGGTGGAGGGCGTCACGGGGCACCGAGGCGTGGGTGAAGGCCGACTCCAGCACCCGGTAGATCCGGGCGCGCATCCGCGGCTTGTCGACGTCGTCGTACTCCCCGGACCGTCTGGCGTCGACGCTGATCACCAACTCGTAGTGTTCCTCGGTGATTTCCGGTGCGTCGTGGTTCACCCGTGCCCCCCGCAGTGCTGTCCGCTCGTAGATGAGGTGGTCGTCCCAACAGCGTCGGGCCCGGGACGCGGGGCCGTCTGTAGCCGTTTACACACGGCGGGCGGTGCGTTACTCGTGATGGCCGTCCGCGAGGAGGGCCAGCAGGGCCGGATCGAGGATCTCCACCATCCGGTTGCCGGTGCGCACGATGCGCTGGGTGCGCAGCAGCCGCAGGGCCTTGGCGACGGCCTCCCGGGTGGCGCCGATGGTGGCGGCCAGCTCGTCCTGGGCCAGGTGGACGACGGACCCGGCGGGCGGGGGGCCGGACGGACGGCCCGCCGCGGAGGGGGTGTAGGGGCCGGCGGGTTCGGCCGCGGAGAGTTCGCTGAGCCGGCCGGCCAGGCGCTGCAGGACGGTGAGGGAGGCGAGCGCGGACCGTTCCTGGTCGGCGCTGCGCAGCCGGGAGGTGAGCTGGCGTATCACCAGTCCGCTGACGCGGGGATGCAGGGCGAGGAAGCGCCGGAAGGCGTCCCCGGATATGACCTGGGCCTCTATCGGGCCGAGGGCGCGCACGGTGGCACTGCGCGGATGCGGGTCCAGCGCGGCCATCTCGCCGAGCAGTTCACCGGGTCCGCGCAGGCCGAGTATCAGCCGGGTGGCGCCCCGGTCGGTGGAGACGGAGACGGTGACCCAGCCCTCGATGAGGATCAGCACATGACTGGAGCGGTCGCCCTCGGTCAGGAGGTGGGCGTCGGGCGGGAAGTGCTTCCGGTTGCCGAGGGCCATGACGCCCTCGCGCTCCGGTGCGGACAGAGACTGCGCGAACGCAAGGTCATTGCCGAGCAGCCCCATGGCCACGCCCCCCGCCGCAGTGCCGATGGCCGGTTTTTCGATGGCGTTGATGGTGGCAGAACACCGCTTCCGGGCGAGTGAATTGCGCCACATCGGGGGTACCGTCCGGTAATGACGGAACTGCCAGGTAGGTCGTCCGGGCAGCGCGTATCCAGGGCGCGGACCGGCCATCGGGCGCGGCGGCGCGAGGCCCTTCCGGCCGTCGGCGCCGATCGACTACGGCGAGGTCAGACCCCCCTGGGGGTGACACCTCGCATAAATGCGTCAAGTCGGCGAGCGGGGAGATTTGGCGAGAACTCGGGTTTTCCGCGAGCGTGGCGGCGCGGATTTCAGCCTGCCGCGCAGGCCTCCCCGTTGAGCGTGATGTCGTACGGTGTCCGGTTCCGGTCCCGCCAGGACGCGGTGAAGCCGAAGGACAGCGAGGAGTGCGCGGTGACGGACCTGTTGTAGTCGGCGGCGGTGGCGGTGACCCGGGAGCCGTCCTGGTGGGCGGTCGCGTCCCACATCTGGCCGACCTGCTGGCCGTCGCGGAAGCTCCAGGCGACCTGCCAGCCGGTGAGGGCCTCTGCGGTGGTGACGGTGACGGTGGCCTGGAAGCCGTCGGGCCACTGGTTGACCAGGTCGTAGGCGACCCGGCAGGTGGGGGCGGGGTCGTCCGGGCGGGTGGGGCCATCGCCGGCGGTGCCGGAGGAGGTGCCCTGGGGTTCGGGGTCGGGGTTCCTGGTCTGGTGCCGGGTCCGGGGAGCGGTCGCGGCGGGGGCGGCGGAGGCCGGCTCCCCGGACGCGGACTCCCCGGATGCCGATGTGCCGGGTTCCGGAGAGCCGCCCGTGACCGGGAACGTGCCGGGGTCGGCGACCGGCCGACTGTCGTCGCGGGCCGCCGCCCGGTCGTCGCCGGAGCCGCCGAACGGCATCATCGACACCCCGAGCGCCAGCGCCGACAGCAGGACGGCCGCGGCCAGCAGACCGCCCCGCAGCGTCCGGCCGCGGCCCGCGTGCTCCTCCGGGTCGCCGCCGGTACCGGCCGCGCCCGGGTGGCCGGCACCCAGCCGGACCTCGGCGGCGCGCCGCCTGCGCTCCAGATACGCGAGGCCGCCCCAGCCGACGACACCACCGGCGATGGCGGCGGGCAGACCGCCGCCGTGCAGGCGCAGACAGGCCGCCGCCTCCGCGCACCGCGCACAGGTGGCGAGGTGCCGGGAGAGATCGGCCGGCGTCTCGGCGCCGGCCGACCGGGTCACCGCGTCCAGCAGCCGGGCGTACGCCCGGCACTCCGCGTCCATCGGCGAGTCCAGGTGCGCGCGGTGGCAGCGGCCCCGGAACAGGTCCCGGACCTGGTCGAGTTCGTCGGCCACCGTGGTCGGGTCCAGGCCGAGCCGGCGGGCCACGGCGGGCAGCGGCAGCGCCTCCACCTCGGCGAGCCAGAGCAGCGCGGCGTCCGGCTCCCGCATGTCCCTCAGGCCCCGCAGCGCGACCGGCCGTCCCGGCGGCGGCCCGGCGAACCTGGCGGCCTGGTCGGAGTTGAGCCACAGCCGCAGGTCCGGGTCCAGCTTGTGCCCCTGCCCGCCGGCCTCCCAGCCCGCGGCCGTGTTCCGTACCGCGGTGAGCAGTTCCGGGATCGCCGGCAGCCGGCCCGGGCGCCTGCCCGGGCCACGCCCGGGGAGGTTGCCGGCGGCCCGCAGCTCGCGCATGCCCGACGAGAAGGCCTCGGTCGCGAGCTGATGGGCCGTCAGCGATCCGGAGGTGCACAGGTCGGCGTAGCTGAGCACCGCGTCCCAGCACTCCGAGAACAGCTCCGCCTCGGTGGCGTCCTGGGGGGCCGGCAGGTCGGGCATGGCACTCCTGCATCCACGAGCGAGGTCAACTCACCGCATACATAAGGGAGTTGGGGAAACCCCGCGGCGGGCAGGAGCCTTTCACGCCTCCGACACAACTGACAAGCGCCATGTTCAAATCGAGTGATCACGACGTCGCGCGCCGTGACCGCGGCCGGGCCCGCCACTCCCGCCTCTCATACGGACGCGGGCCCTGTTCCGCTCACCGTCCGGCCGGCCACTTGCCGGCGATCAGACCTCCGCCGGCTCCTCGGCGGGCAGGCTGTCCATGAAGGAGCTGACGGAGAACACCGCGCGGCCCGGTCCGGGCGGTCCGTAGCCGGGCGGCGAGGAGAGCCCGAACTCGTCCATCGTGGCCCGGTAGGCCTCCAGCAGCCGGATGTGGTACTCCAGCGGCGCGCCCTGCGGGTTCGCCTTGCCGAGCGGGGTGGTGGGCTCCGGGCACCAGGTGGTGAAGCGGGGCGTGATGCCGTGCGACATGAAGAAGCGCAGGCCCTCGGTGGTGGACGCGATGGCCTCGTCGACGGAGGTGAAGCCGAACGGCTCGGCCATCTCCACGCCCGCGACGAAGTTCGGGATGACGTTGCGCGCGCCGAAGACGTCGGCCGAGTCCAGGATGCGGCGGTGCCACTCGTCCCGGCCGACGTAGCGCTCCTTGCCGGGGCAGTACAGCTCGAAGAGCCGGCGGTCCCACACCTCGAAGTTGGGGTGGTAGATCTGCACGCCGTAGTCCTTGAACCGCTGCACGTCCGCCTTGGGCAGCGCCTGCGCGACGACCTTGCCGATCCAGCGGCCCGGGAAGCGCTCCTCGATGGCCTTGGCGTAGTGGCCGTAGAAGTCGGCCTCGTCACGCCCGGCGACCGTCTTGGTGATGGCGCCGCCGGTGAGGGTGTAGGCGGTGGACGCCTTCTGGGTGTCGTACCGGTCGATGATCTCGAGGGCCTCGAGCACCTCCTCGACGTCCTTCACCCCGGTGTACGGCCGGCCGGCCGCCTTGTGCTGGCGCCAGTTGTGGTTGATGTCGCAGTACTGGCACTCCTCCTTGGCGCCGAAGTACTGGCAGACCCGGAAGACGGTCAGGTAGATCAGGTAGCCCCACTGGATGGTGGGGGCGACCTCCATCACGGACTTCCCGTTGGAGAGGGTGTGCCGGTAGTACTCGGGCATGGGCGGCACGCCGACGTCGGCGATCCGGCTGCCGTCGAGGTACAGGCCGAGCAGCCCCTCCTCGTCGGCGGCGACCCGGTACGGCGAGGCCGGATTCACCCGTACGGAGACGACGGTGCGCCGCAGGTCGTACGGGCCGCCCGTGAGGATGATCTCCTCCGGGGGCCGGCGCAGCGCGGCCTCGCCCAGCTCGGGCAGGGTGCCGTGGTCGAAGGAGAAGATGAAGTACGACTTCGGCTTGACCTCGCCGCTCTCGTTGTCGCTGAGCGCGGTGGCGTCGAAGGCGACTCCACCCCGGAGCAGGTCCTCCTTGAAGACCGCCTCCCGCGGCACATGCGGAAAGCGCTCCATCAGATCCTCGACCAGCGCGGTGCGGCTGCCCATCCGTCATCTCCTCCCGGCTCAGGCGTTCGGCTCTCACCGTATGCCCCCGTTCGCGCGCCGGCCCTGCCGGGTCCCCACCCCGGCGCGCGAGCTGCCCGGTACGGCGGAGTCGTCAGGCCGTCCGCGCCAGGGCGGTGTGATCGACGGCATGAGCGAGCGGGTCCCCCGCCGCCAGCCGTGCCGCCTCCTCCACCACCGTCCGCCCGAGCCGGGCGACCTCGTTGCCCTGCGAGCCGGCGAGGTGCGGGGTCACGAAGGCGTTGGGCAGGTCGAACAGGGGCGAGTCGGCCGGCAGCGGCTCCGGGTCGGTGACGTCCAGCACGGCGCCGAGGCGGCCGGTGCGCACCTCGGCCACCAGGGCGTCGTGGTCGACCAGGGCGCCGCGCGCGGTGTTGATCAGCACGGCCCCCGAGGGCATCAGGGCGAGTTCCCGGGCCCCGATCAGACGCCGGGTCTCGGGGGTGTCCGGGGCGTGCAGGGTGACGATGTCGGAGCCGCGCAGCAGGTCGTCCAGCGCCAGCAGGGGCACGCCGAGCCGGGCGGCCCCGGCCTCGTCGACGTAGGGGTCGGCGAGGCCCACCCGGAGGTCGTGGGGGCGCAGCAGCTCGATGACCCGGCGGCCGATGCGGGAGGCGCCGACGACGCCGACCCGGCGGCCGTAGTTGCCGATGCCGGGGAGGATGTCGCCGTAAGGGAAGGCGCGACGGGTTCGCAGCAGGTCGCGGGAGGCGAAGACGTCCTTCCCGGCGAGCAGGATCATGGCGAGGGTGTACTCGGCGACGGGCACGGCGTTGGCGGCGGCGGCCGAGGAGACGGCGATGCCGCGCTTCCAGACCTCGGGGGTGGTGAAGCCCTTGACCGAACCCGCCGCGTGCAGCACCGCGCGCAGCCTCGGTGCCGCGTCCAGGGCGGCCGCGTCGAGGAGCGGGCAGCCCCAGCCGGTGATGAGGATCTCGGTGCGGGCCAGTGTCTCCCGCACCCGGGGGTCGGTGAAGCCGTCCGCCACGAGGGCGGGGTCGATGTCGACGTGCTCGCGCAGCCCGGCGAGCAGGTCCGGCGGGAAGACGCGCGGCACGTTGTGTGCCGTCATGGCGAACAGTGCCTGGGGACGCTCGGGCAACGAAGGGACCTTCCGTCTCGTCGGCGCACGGATCGCCGGCGCTCGGACCGCAACCGCTCTCTACGGTAGGTCCCGGCAGATGAGAGGGTCAATGAACACGCACTCCAGGGAGGGACGGCAAGGATGAGGCAGCCGCGGACGGTCACCAACTGGGCCCGGAACATCACCTACGAGGCCAAGGAGTTCCAGCGCCCGGAGACGGTCGGCGCGCTCCGGTCCCTGGTGGCCGGCGGCGCGCGGGTGCGGGTGCTGGGCAGCGGCCACTCCTTCAACCGGATCGCCGATCCCGGCGGCGACGGGGTGCTCGTGTCACTCGCCGCCCTGCCGCCGGTGATCGACGTGGACACCGCGGCCCGTACGGTGCGCGTCTCGGGCGGGGTCCGGTACGCGGAACTCGCCCGTACGGTCCACGCGCACGGACTCGCGCTGCCCAACATGGCCTCCCTGCCGCACATCTCGGTGGCGGGCTCGGTGGCCACCGGCACCCATGGCTCGGGCGTGGACAACGGGCCGCTCGCCGCGGCGGTGCGGGAGGTGGAGCTGGTCACGGCGGACGGCTCCACGGTCACCATCGCCCGGGGGGACGCCCGCTTCGACGGCGCGGTGACCTCGCTGGGCGCGCTCGGCGTGGTCACCGCGCTCACCCTGGAGCTGGAACCGGCGTACGAGGTCGAGCAGTACGTGTTCACCGAACTGCCCCTGACCGGGCTGGACTACGGGGCGGTGGCGGGGGCCGCGTACAGCGTCAGCCTGTTCACCGACTGGCGGGAGCCGGGGTTCCGGCAGGTGTGGGTGAAGCGGCGCACCGATCGGGCGCCCGTGGACTTCCCGTGGGCCGCCGCCGCGACCGAGGCGATGCACCCGGTGCCGGGCATGCCCGCGGTGAACTGCACCGAGCAGTTCGGGGTGCCGGGACCGTGGCACGAGCGGCTGCCGCACTTCCGGGCGGAGTTCACCCCGAGCAGCGGGGCCGAGCTGCAGTCGGAGTACCTGCTGCCGCGGGCGGCCGCCGTCGACGCGCTGCACGCGCTCGACGCCGTCCGGACGACGGTGGCCGGCGTCCTGCGGACCTGTGAGGTGCGCACCGTCGCCGCCGACCCGCAGTGGCTCAGCCCGGCCCACGGCCGGGACTCGGTGGCCCTGCACTTCACCTGGATCGAGGACACACCCGCCGTGCTGCCGGTGGTCCGCGGGGTCGAGGAGGCGCTGAGCGCGTTCGACGCCCGTCCGCACTGGGGCAAGGTGTTCACCGTGCCGCCGACGGAGCTGCGCCTTCGGTACGCACGCATCGCCGACTTCCGCGCGCTGGCCCAATCCCTCGACCCCACCGGCAAGTTCACCAACGCCTTCGTCCGGGACGTCCTGGGGAACTGAGACCGGTGGGGCTTTTTTCACCCCATTTCCTAACCCCTTGTCGAAAGCGTCCCCAGCCCTTAGCCTGTCGCCGCGCCGGTGCCGGTCTCGTCCCGGCCCGGCCCGACGGGATGGGAGGGGCAGCTCCGTGAAGCGCACGTCACGTGACATCCGCACCGCGAACCGCTACGAGGTGCTGCGCCAGATCATCGCCGAGTCTCCCACCTCGCGGCAGGAGCTGGCGGCCGCCACCGGGCTGAGCCTGGCCACGGTCGCCACGCTGGTCGGCGAGCTGCTGGACCTGCGCCTGATCACCGAGGTCGGTTTCGAGGACTCGGCCGGCGGCAGGCCCCGGGGCCTGGTCGCCGTCAACGCGTCCGGCGGCGCGCTGATCGGGGTGGACATCGCGGAGACGTACGTCCACGTCGAGCTGTTCGATCTGGCGCTGAACGTACTGGCCCGCGCCGACGAGGACATGCGGCCCGGCGAGAGCAGCCCGGAGCAGGTGGTCGGCCATGTCGCCGCCGCCGTCGGCTCGGTGGTGGCCCGGGCCGGGATCGAGGCGGCCCGGGTGCTCGGCGTCGGGGTGAGCGTGCCCGGCCAGGTCGACCGGGACAGCGGGGTCGCCGAATACGCGCCCAACTGGGACTGGCACGACGTGCCGTTGCTGGACCTGCTCACCGAGCGCATCGCCCATCCGCTGTACCTGGACAACCCGCTGCGCGCCTGCGCCGTGGCCGAGCTGTGGTTCGGGGCCGCGCGGGGCCGCGGGGACGCCGTGGTGGTGAACCTCGGCACGGGGGTCGGCGCCGGTCTCGCGCTCGGCGGCGGGCTGCACCGGGGGGTCAGCAACAGCGCGGGCGAGTGGGGACACACCACACTCGTGCTGGACGGCCGGCTGTGCCACTGCGGCAATCACGGCTGCGTGGAGACCTACGTCGGCGCGCCCGGCATCATGCAGAACCTGCGCGAACTGAGCCCGCGTTCACCACTGTTGCATCCCGAGGACCAGACGGCGACCATCGACGACCTGGCCGCTGCGGTCGCCGCGGACGATCCGGTGGCGCTCAAGGTGGTTCGCGACACCGCCCGCTATCTGGGCGCCGGGATATCCGATCTGATCAACCTCCTCAACCCCGAAGTGGTCGTGCTCAGCAGCTGGGTGGCGTCCCGGCTGGGCGCGCCGCTGCTCGGTGAGGTGCGCGCGGCCGTCGCCCGGCACGCGCTGCGGCGGCCGCTGGCGGCCACCGAGATCGTCCTCTCCCCCATCCCCACCGACCCGGTGTCCCTGGGCGCGGCCACGTTCGCGCTGGAGGGGACGCTGCGGTCCGTCGGCGGACAGCGGAACGGCGCCAGGCGCACCGGTGCCGCGAGGAGCCGCACCGCACCGTCCGCGTGAGGACGTAGGAGCCGCACACCGGAGCCGCACACCGCCGCCCGGCACCGGCTTCCCTCAACTGCCCCGCACAGCACTCCCGTTCGTGATCCCGAACCGGGCGCAACGCTTCGAGCAGACTTCGTCCAACCCCTTGCCGAAGCATTGGCCGAAGGTTAACGTCCCGCACCGCGACCGCACATCGAGCCATCTGGCTCTCCGGGGCGTGGAGCCGCGCCGGCCGCATTCGACAGACAAGGACGTCAGCATGTCGGCACAGAGCAGCAACTGGGACCGCCGATCGATACTCCGGGCCGCGGCGGGTCTGGCCGCCGCCGGTTCGCTCGCCGCGTGCGGGGGCAACAACGGCCGTGGCGGCGGCTCGGGTTCGGGCGACGACCTCGTGCAGTACTTCCACGCGTACGGCGAGCCGGGCACCGAACAGGCAGTCAGGCGCTACGCGAAGGCGTACTCGAAGGCCGGCGTGACCACCCAGTGGATCACCGGCTCCAACTTCGAGAGCAAGCTGTTCGCCTCGCTGCTGACCAAGCAGGCGCCGGACGTGTTCGAGTTCCACCCGCAGATCCAGCTCGTCAGAAGCGGCCAGGTGGCGGACCTGACCGACATCATCGAGCCGGTCAAGGACGACTTCAACCGGGCCGACATCCAGTCGCACACGGTCGACGGCAAGATCTACGGCGTCCGGATGATCGACGACCCCCAGTTCTTCTTCTACCGCAAGTCCCTGCTGGAGAAGGCCGGCATCCAGCCGCCCAGCACCCTGGACGAGCTGATCGAGGCGGCCGCCAGGCTCACCACCGACAAGGTCAAGGGCCTGTTCCTCGGCAACGACCTGCACGCGGTGATCAACCCCCTGATCTGGTCGGCCGGCGCCGACACCCTGGACCAGAAGAACCAGGTCGCGTACCACACGGACGGTGTGGTCGAGGGCCTGCGGAAGATGCGCACGCTGTTCACCGGCGGCCATCTGCTGCTGGACGCCCCGGCCGACTTCTGGGACCCCTCGGCGCTCAACCAGGGCCTGTGCGCGATCCAGTTCTGCGGGATGTGGGCGATGCCGCAGTTCCAGCAGACCCTCGGTGACGACCTCGGCATCATGCCGTTCCCGAAGGTCACCGATGCCGGCAAGCCGTCGGTGTACAACGGCGGCTGGTCGATGTTCGTCAACGCCAAGGGCGGGAACGTCGAGGCGGCCAAGGAGTACGTGAAGTGGCTGTGGATCGACCAGAAGAAGTACCAGGAGGACTGGGCGACCTCGTACGGCTTCCACATCCCGCCGCGCACCTCCATCGCCGGGTCGGCGGCCAAGCTGAAGTCGGGTCTGCCGGCGGAGGGCGTGAAGCTGTTCAACCAGTACGGGCACTTCGACAACATCGGCTGGACCCAGGCGATGATCACCGCCACGGAGAACGTCTTCGCCGACTGCGTCCGCAAGGGCGGTGATCCCGAGGCCGCGCTCGACAAGTGCGACGGCACGGTGAACGCCGAACTGAAGAAGCTGTTCGGCTAGGCCGCCGGACGGGCCACGCCATGTCGACGACCACCACACGCGATCTCGCGAGCCCCACCCCGGCCGAGGCCACCGGCGCCCGGCCGCGGCGGGGGCCGCGCGGCAGCCGCACCCTCAGCTTCTGGCTCTTCACCAGCCCCTTCCTCGTCGGGCTGATCGTCTTCGTCTACGTCCCCATCGGCTGGAGCCTCTACCTCAGCTTCTTCGAGGCCCGCTTCACCGTCACCCCGAGCGAGTTCACCGGACTCGGCAACTACCGGGAGATCCTGTCCGACAGCGGGTTCATGGGCTCGCTGGGCACCTTCACCGTGTTCGCCGCGTTCATCGTGCCGACCACCTGGGCGCTGTCACTGGGCCTGGCCCTGCTGGTCGACAGGCTCAGGTTCATGCGGGCGTTCTACCGGTCGGTGTTCTTCCTGCCGACGGCGTGCAGCTATGTCGCCGCCTCGCTGATCTGGAAGATGTCCCTCTTCAACGGCGTGCGCTTCGGCCTGGCCAACACCGTCATCGGCTGGTTCGGCGTGGACAACGTCGCCTGGCTCGCCAACCCCGACCCGCCCTGGTACTGGCTGGTCATCGTCACGGCCCGGCTGTGGCTGCAGTCCGGGTTCTACATGATCCTGTTCCTGGCCGCGCTGCAGAACATCCCGCCGGAGCTGTACGAGGCCGCCGCGATCGACGGTGCCAAACCAGGATGGCAGACCTTCCGGTACATCACGCTGCCGCAGCTCCGGGCCACCTCCACCGCGGTGATCCTGCTGCTGCTCGTGGCCGCCTACCAGGCCTTCGACGAGTTCTTCAACCTGCTGTCCAAGACCACCTGGGGCCGGCCGCCGCTCGTCGAGCTGTACTACACCGCCCTCGGCCAGGACCAGAACTACGGCAAGGGCAGCGCCGGAGCCGTGGTGCTGACGGTGCTGATCTGTGTCGTCACCCTGCTCCAGGGCCGGATCATGGGCTTCGGCCGGGGCGAGGAGGCCAAGTGAGCACGAGCGCACACCGGATGAGGAAACGCGCCGGGCGCGGCGGGGTGATGGGCTCCGCCGGGCTGTACATCGCGACCGGCGTGGCCGCGCTGCTCTTCCTGGTCCCCTTCTACCTGCTGGTCCGCAACGCCCTGGCCACGGACCCGGAGATCACCGGCGAGAACTGGAAGTTCTTCCCCACCCACATCCAGTGGGGCAACATCACCGAGCCGTTCGAGGACCCGACGGTCGACTTCGGCCGGTCGATGTGGAACTCGCTGGTCGTCGGCGTCCTGCACACGGCCGGCACGCTGTTCGTCTGCTCGCTCGCCGGCTACGCCCTGGCCCGCATCCCGTACCGGCACGCCAACAAGGTCTTCTACGCCGTCCTGGTGACCCTGATGGTCCCGGCGGCCGTGACCTTCGTGCCCAGCTTCGTGCTGGTGTCGTCGCTCGGCTGGGTGGACAGCTACCGGGGTCTCATCGTTCCGGGACTGTTCAGCGGTTTCACCTGCTTCCTGTTCCGGCAGTACTTCCTCGGGTTCCCGAAGGAGCTGGAGGAGGCGGCGCGCGTGGACGGGCTCGGTCACTGGGGCGCGTACTGGCGTGTCGTGGTGCCCAACTCGCTGAACTTCTTCGCGGCGATCGCCACGATCACCTTCATCAACGGCTGGAACTCCTTCCTGTGGCCGCTGGTCGTCGGCCAGGATCCGAGCGCCTGGACGGTCCAGGTCGCGCTGTCGTCGTACATGACCAACCAGACCGTCAACTACCACCTGATCTTCATGGCGACCGCCATTTCCATCCTGCCCCTGCTGTTCGTGTTCCTCTTCCTCCAGCGCTGGCTGGTGCAGGGGATCGCGCAGACCGGTATCAAGGGCTGAGCTAGGAGACCGATGTCCTTTCGCACCTCCCCCCCTCTCGGCTTCGCTCGAGCGGGGGGACCCCCATCCGAGTACGTCGAGGACGTCTCGCCGGGCTCCGGGACGCTGCCGCCCCGGGCCCGGTACGCCGCCTCGGACGCCAAGTCCCTGTCCCTGAACGGAAGCTGGCTCTTCAGACTGTCGGACACGGCCGACGCCGAGGACGACTCCTTCGCGCGCGAGGGGTACGACGCGGCCGGCTGGGCGGAGCTGCGGGTCCCCGGTCACTGGGTCCTCCAGGGGCACGGGTCCCCCGTCTACACCAACCACCTCTACCCGTTCCCGGTCGACCCGCCCCGGGTCCCGACCGAGAACCCGACCGGCGACCACCTGCGCGTCTTCGACCTGCCCGGGGACTGGCCCGACCGGTCGGACGGCGGGGCGGTGCTCCGTTTCGACGGGGTGGAGTCCTGCGCCCGCGTCTGGCTGAACGGCACCGAGCTGGGCGAGTTCAAGGGCTCCCGGCTGCCGCACGAGTTCGCGGTCGGCCAGCTGCTGAGGCCGGCGGGCAATGTGCTGGCGGTCCGGGTCCACCAGTGGTCGGCGGGCTCGTACCTGGAGGACCAGGACCAGTGGTGGCTGCCGGGCATCTTCCGTGACGTCACGCTGCTGCACCGCCCGGCGGGCAGCGCCCTCGACTTCTTCGTGCACGCCTCGTACGACCACGTCGCCGGCACCGGCACCCTGCGCGTCGACTCCGACGTGGACGGCCGGGTGACCGTGCCGGACCTCGGGATCGACGTCGCCACCGGGGAGCAGGTGACGGTGCCCGCCGAGCCGTGGTCGGCGGAGATCCCGAGGCTGTACGACGGGGTGCTGGCGACCGAGGGCGAACGGGTGCCGCTGCGCATCGGCTTTCGCACGGTGGAGCTGGCGGACGGCCTGATCAAGGTCAACGGCAGGGCCGTGCTGTTCAAGGGGGTCAACCGGCACGAGTGGCATCCGGAGCGGGGCCGCGCGCTGGACCTCGCGACGATGCGCCAGGACGTGCTGCTGATGAAGCGGCACAACATCAACGCCGTCCGCACCTCCCACTACCCGCCGCACCCGGCCTTCCTCGACCTGTGCGACGAGCTGGGCCTGTGGGTCGTCGACGAGTGCGATCTGGAGACGCACGGCTTCACCGAGCAGGCCTGGCGGGACAACCCCGTCGACGACGACCGCTGGACCCCGGCGCTGCTGGACCGCGCGGCCCGCATGGTCGAGCGGGACAAGAACCACCCCGCCGTCGTCGTCTGGTCGCTGGGCAACGAGGCCGGCACCGGCCGGGGCCTGACCGCCATGGCCGAGTGGATCCGCGGCCGCGACTCCTCCCGGCTGGTGCACTACGAGGGCGACCTCGACTGCCGTGACACGGACATGTACTCGCGGATGTACGCCGGGCACGCCGAGGTCGAGCGGATCGGCCGGGGCCTGGACGGCGGCACCCACCGGCGCCGTGAACTGCCGTTCATCCTGTGCGAGTACGGGCACGCCATGGGCAACGGCCCCGGCGGGCTCGCCGACTACCAGCGGATCTTCGAGACGTACGACCGGCTGCAGGGCGGCTTCGTCTGGGAGTGGATCGACCACGGCGTCAAGGACGAGCGGTTCGGCTACGCCTACGGGGGCGACTTCGGCGAGGAGCTGCACGACGGCAACTTCGTCTGCGACGGCCTGCTCTTCCCGGACCGGCGGCCCTCCCCCGGTCTCGTCGAGTACAAGAAGGTCATCGAGCCGGTCGCGATCGAGGGCGACGGCACCGGCGGCAGCATCCGCGTCACCAACAAGTACGACTTCGCCGACCTCACGGCGCTGGCCTTCACCTGGGCCTACCAGGTGGACGGCGAGACGGTGGCGTCCGGCGCCCTGCCGGTGCCCCCGCTGGCGCCGGGCGAGTCGGCCGAGGTGAAGCTGCCGGAGCCGCCGGCCACGGCTCCGGCGGGCGAGGCCCACTGGACCGTACGGGCGCAGCTCGCCGCCGACACCGCCTGGGCGCCGAGGGAACACGTCGTCGCCTGGGGCCAGTTCGCGGTCTCGGCACGCCCGGTGCCGTCGGTTCCGGCGTCCGACGGCCCGGTGGCCGGCGCGGGGCTGATCACCCTCGGCCCGGCCTCCTTCGACGCCCGCAGCGGCGCCCTGAGGGCGATCGGCGGGGTGTCGGTCACCGGGCTGCGCCTGGACGTGTGGCGGGCCACCACCGACAACGACGACGGCGCCGCCTGGCAGAGCGACATCCGCTACGGACCGCTGTGGCGCAGGCTCGGTCTGCACCGTATGCGGCACCGGCTGGACGCCGTGGAGGTGGACGACGACGCGCTGACCGTGCGCACCCGGGTGGCGCCGGCGGCCTGGGAGTTCGGGCTGTCGACCGTGTACCGCTGGACGTCGGACGGAACGCGGCTGGGGCTGACCGTGTCCGTGACCCCGGATGGCGACTGGACGGTACCGCTGCCCCGGCTCGGCATCCGCTTCGGACTGGCGGCGGCCGACCGTGTGCGGTGGTACGGCGGCGGTCCGGGCGAGGCGTATCCGGACAGCGCGACGGCGTCGGTGGTCGGCCGCTGGCAGTCGACCGTGGACGAGTTGCAGACGCCGTACGTCCGTCCGCAGGAGAACGGCGCCCGGTCCGGCGTCCGCTGGGCGGAGCTCGGCGGCCTGCGCGTCGAGGGCGACCCGGAGTTCTCCCTCACCGCCCGGCGCTGGACCACCGAGCGCCTGGACGCGGCGGCCCACCTGACCGACCTCACCCCCGGTGACACGGTGTGGGTCAACCTCGACCACGGCCTGCACGGCCTCGGCTCCCAGTCCTGCGGCCCCGGCCCGCTGCCGCGGTACTTCCTGCGGGCCGAGCCCACGCGGTTCTCGTTCGTCCTCTCGGAGGTCCTCGCCTGACGAACGCACGGTTCCGCGCGGGCCACCGGATGCGCGTCGCGCGTCCCGGAGGCCACAGCCTAGATATCCTAGGATGCCGGCTTGACATCCAAGGAGGTGGCCCATGGCCCGTGCGGGACTCACCGTCGACCGGATCGTCGCGGCCGCCGCCGAACTCGCCGACGAGGCGGGCTTCGAGAACGCCTCCCTCTCCGCGCTGGCCCGGCGCTTCGGAGTGAAGGACGCGAGCCTGTACTCGCACGTCCGCAACCTGAACGACCTGCGCACCCGGCTGGCGCTGCACGCGGGCGGCGAGCTGATCGACCGGATCGCGGCGGCCGTGGCGGGCCGGGCGGGCAGGGACGCCCTGGCCGCCTTCGCGGGCGCCTACCGGTCGTACGCCCTGGAGCACCCCGGCCGCTACGCGGCCACCCAGATCCGCATCGACCAGAGCCTGATCGCCGGCTCCCCCGCCCTGCGCCGCACCGCCGAGATCACCTACGGCATGCTCCGCGCCTACGGCCTGGCCGAGCCCGACCTCACCGACGCCGTACGCCTGCTGCGGAGCACCTTCCACGGCTACTGCGCCCTGGAGTCCACCGGCGGCTTCGGCGCCCCCCGCGACGTACAGGCCTCCTGGGACAAGGCGGTGGAGGCCCTCCACATCGCCCTCACCCACTGGCCCCGGGGGCCGAAGGCCGATGACTGAGCGGGGCTGCCACGGCAGCACGGGCGAAGGCGGTCACGAGAGGTCCCCCACCGCGTCCGCGTAGTACGTGGATTCCGCCACGTGGTGCGCCAGTTCGCGGAAGGTCCAGCCTTCGCCGGGCGAGGCGTCGAGCTGTTCGCCGGTCAGCGCGTCCAGGCGTACGGCCCAGATCCGGGCCAGCCGGGTGAGGCGGCTGCGGGCCTCGTCGAGGTCGTCGGCGGTGAAGGGGGCCAGGTCCGCCGCCGTGGTGCTCGCGGAGGCGTGCCATTGGTCCGGCTGGGGGGCCTCACCCGCCAGCCGGGCCTCCAGTTCGGCCAGATGGTCGACGAGGTGGTCGGCGACCCTGCGGATCGCCTTGTGCGGGGTGTGGACGCGGTCGTCGGTCAGGACCGGGGTGCCGTCCCAGGCGGTCCATCCGGCGGCCAGGGCCAGCACGTGCCCGACCATGGTGGTGACGGCCCGTGCGGGCGTTTCCTGTTCTGTGTCGCTCATACGGAGCACGCTAGGTCCGCATCCGTTCGGCGGCGGCCGAAGTGTCCGCGCGCTTGCCTATCCGGCGCGCTCGGCCGCGCTGCGCTCCACGCAGAACTCGTTGCCCTCGGGGTCGGTGAGGACCGCCCAGCCGGTGCCGTCGGGCCTGCGCCGGTCGTCCACCAGGGTGGCGCCGAGGGCGATCACCCGCTCGACCTCCTCGTCCCGGGTGCGGTCCTGTGGCT
>Ga0308176_10000738_pt1 | contig 20344 bp, 21 predicted proteins | sample PhyCR2_3_FD_203890 | JGI IMG/M metagenome (GOLD analysis project Ga0308176, IMG submission 203890) | Soil microbial communities from UC Gill Tract Community Farm, Albany, California, United States - DLSLS.C.R2 | ecosystem: Environmental > Terrestrial > Soil > Agricultural land | place: USA... | reverse complement strand
CAGCCACTCGCCGAGCAGTTCCGCGATGCGGGGGGCGGTCAGAGGCTCCGGTCCGACCGCCTCGAAGGTCCCGCCGTCCAGCCCGTCCTCCGTCAGGAGAACGGCGGCGGCCTCGGCGACGTCGCGAAGATCCACCAGCGACTGCGCCTGAGCCAGCCCCCACGGGCTGCGGAAGGTGCCGGTCGCGGCGATGTCGGCGAACTGGCCGTGCAGGTTGTCCGCATAGGCGCAGGGCTGCAGCACCCGCCAGGTCAGGCCGCTCGTGTCCAGCGCCTCCTCGACCCGGTCCTTGGCGGCGTGGTGCGGCATCGACCGGGCCTGCGGGCGCAGCACCGAGTGGTAGACGACCCGGCGGACACCCGCCCGGCGCGCCGCGCCCAGCAGGGCGACCGCGCCAGTTGCCTCACCGGGGTCGAAGTTGGGCCAGATCAGGTACAGCGCGTCCGCCCCGGCGAGCAGGGGCTCGACCGCCGCGGGGTCGGTCAGGTCGGTGGCGACGACGTCCGCGCTCAGCGCGGTCAGCTCGGGCCGGGGCGCCGAGCTGCCGACCAGGGCGCGGACCCGCTCACCGCGCGACCACAGCGCACGGACGACGGCCGCACCGGTGCTGCCGCCCGCCGCCGTCACTACGATCACGCCGGTACCTCAGCAGTGAGAGATCGACGGCGTCAAGGAACTCGCCGTGTCAGCGCAGTCGCGTGCTCAGCCGGACCGACAGACCGGTGTCCGACGGCAGGACGTCGACGTGGTCCCAGAGCTTGCGGGCCAGCCAGAGACCCATGCCGCCCTTGGACAGGTCCAGGCCGCGCGCCGGCGTGAATCCGCTGAGCGGATCGGTGTACGAGGTGCCCTGGTCGCTGATGACGCAGATGACGCGGTCGCCGTCGGCCCACACCCGCGCGGACACCGGCCGGACGCCGTGCCGGAAGGCGTTCGCGGCGATCTCGCTCACGGCCAGATGCATGTCCTCCTGCTGGTCGCGGTCGTTGACCAGCAGGGCCAGCACGGCGTCCAGCTGGTGCCGGAGGCCGGCCAGGGTGGGGGCGTTCTCGATCGCGAAGACCGGGTCGCCGTCCTCGATCGGGGTGCGGGGGAGCGGGAGCGAGGGCACGTAGACGCCCGGGTCCTGGAACTGCGGGCTGGCCGACCAGCTGTCTCCGCTGACCAGCTGCGGGTGCGTCGCCGCGGCGCTGGCGACAACTGCGGCGGGCAGCCTGCGGCGGTCGTACAGGCACACGCAGGACACCGGAGAACCGCCGACGATCCGGTTGAAGACGGACTCGAAACGCTGACCCTCCCGCCAGTCGGCGGGGTCGGTTCCGAAGTCCACGTCGGCGAGCACCCGCAGCCGTCCCGATCCCCCGGAGGCGCCTGCCTCGATGGCCCGTTCCAGGTATCTCCGGCAGGTGATGAGGGCGTCGGGCGCGCGGGAGCCGAGCAGGCTCATCCGGGGCTCGAACTCGACGGCGGTCGACCGCTCACCCAGCTCGCGGGCGAGCAGGTCCACGGTCTCCGGCGGACAGGCGAGCGCGATCAGGTCACCGGCTCGCAGGCCGGCGTCGAGGAAGGGCAGGGCGGCAGCGAGCAGTTCCCTCTCGTCGCTGACGACAGCAGCACCGTGGCTCACCACGGTTTGTTCACCGGCTGCTCGGACGGACCGGCATGGGCCGGGCGTCGGACAGTCCGCCGTTGCTCCGTCCACCAGCCCCTCATCGCGTTTCCCGGCCGGTTGGCTCCAGCCGATCGAGCCATTCTGAGACATGTTCGTCAGGAACCCGACACCGGGCCCCGTGTGTCAGCGCAGCGACCGCTCGCCGAGCCGGCCGGCGCAGGAGGCCGAGCCGAGCCACGTGTGCGGCGCACCCTGGTAGCACCAGCCGAGACGCGGCCGGCGGTCACTGACCCACAGGGCGGGGACGCGCTTGTCACCGGCTCGCGAGCCCAGCAGCGAGAAGCAGTTCCGGCCGCGCAGCACGCCGGGGTCGGAGACCAGGACGGCGAGCCCTTCGGCGATCGTGAGCGGGGAACGGCCGGCGGCCTGCAGCCGGGGCAGCACGTCGGCGGGCGGCACGTTCAGGGTGTCGGCGCCCGGGTCGACGTCCACCAGCAGATACGGGCCGGTCGGCACCTCCAGCTCCGGCAGCGGCCGGAATCTCGCGAGGTCGTCGTCGTCCATCGTGGTGAAACCCGATCCGCCCACCGTGTGCACGGCCTCGAGCACCGGGACGACCGGAAGGTGCGGGACCACCACCACGAACGGGATGGTCGTGCCGTCCGGCTCGACGTCCGGAAGCAGGTCGCGCAGCGGATCCACGGCCGCCCGGAAGCACTCCACGGACAGGTCGAGAGCCTCGGGCAGGCCGGCCATGACCAGCGCGTCGACCTGGCGGTCGAACTCGAGCTCGGCCTCGGTCGGGCAGGCAGCGATGGGGAGTGCGCTCATGAGGTCCCTCTCGTGCGAGGCACGCCCGTGGTGCAGCGGCGGGCCGGGCGACGATCGGCGACCGCTCAGGATCCCCCAGGCCGCCGGCCCGACAGCTTAGCCAGCACGGCGGCGTCCGGTCCTCCCGCGGCCAGGACCTCGGCCTCGTCGACGGCGCCGCAGTCCAGACCGCGCAGGATAACCGAGGCGAGCGCCCGGGCGGTGGCCGGTTCGTCGAGCACGCCGGAGGCGGTCCGGTCGAGGTAGGCGGCCAGCCGCTCGCCGGCGGGCGGGACCGCGGCACGGAAGAAGGCATAGGTGGCGACGTACCGGGTGACGAGCTGCGCCGGGTGCAGGTCCCAGCCCTGGTAGAAGCCGCGGTGCAGGGCCCGTCGCACCAGCCGCGAGTGCAGCTGCCACGCGGCGTGCACCTGCTCCCGCGAGCCGACGGGCAGCACGTTGGTCGAGCCGTCGACGGCGTGGGCACCGGTACCGGCCACCGCCACCTGCATGAGCTGCTTGGCGAAGTCGGCGGCCGGGTGGTCGGACGCCTGGTAGCCCGCCGCGATGCCCAGGGCGGCGCTGTAGTCGTAGGTGCCGTAGTGCAGGCCGATCAGCCGGGGACCCGCGACGTGCACCATGCGGGCGAGGGTCGCGCTGCCGTCCGGCCCGAGGACGGCCTGCGGGGTCTCGATCTGCAGCTCCAGGTCGAGGGTCACCTGGTGGGCGCCCTGCAGCGCTTCGAGGACCGGCAGGAACGCCGCCACCTGTTCGACGTCGGTGACCTTCGGCAGCGTGACGACGGCGCGGCTGCCCCGGAGCACGCCCAGGAAGAGGTCCAGCGACCGGACGCCGCGGTGACGCGTGTGCGGCTCGAGAGACTTGCCGCGGATCCCGATCGACGGGGGCGCGGCGCCGGCGGCGAGATCGGCGGCCACGGCGGCGGCCGCAGCGAGCACGTCGTCGTCCTCGTGCTCCGCCCCGCCGCGGTAGCCGTCCTCGGCATCGACCCGCAGGTCCTCCACCGGCTCGGAAGCGAGCTTGAAACGGACTCGCGGCAGCACCTCCTCCACCAGCGCCGGATCGAGCCCGAGATCGGGGAGACCGTGCTCGTCCAGCGCCTCCAGGGCGGCTTTCCCCCACGCGGCGGCGAGCCCCGGTTCGACCGCGTCGGCGGGGACGTAGCAGGTGTGCACCGGCTGCCGTTCCGGCCACTCCCCGGGATACCGGGCCAGCCGGAGCGCGTCACCCGGCGTCAGCCGCCGGTCGAGTTCGGCGTAGAGCTCCTCGGGGAGGGTCAAAGCGGGATTCCGATCGTCATGGCCCCCGAGCAGGGGCCCGCTGCGAGCGCGCGAGTGGCGGGTGGCACGGGGGTCCTTATCTAGTCCACCAGTTCGTAGGCCGGAAGGGTCAGGAAGTCGGGGAAGTCCTCGGCGAGCGCCACCTGCTCGAACAGTCGCCGGGCGTCGTCCAGCCGTTCCAGGTCACCGGTCTCCGCCAGGATGCTTGCCACCTCCTCCTCGATCACCCGGCGGACCAGGTCCTCGGTGACCGTCTCACCGGTGTCCAGGACGACGCCGGCGTTGATCCACTGCCACACCTGCGAGCGGCTGATCTCCGCGGTCGCCGCGTCCTCCATCAGGCCGTGGATGCCGACCGCGCCGTTGCCGGCCAGCCAGGCCGCCAGGTAGCGGAGCGCCACCTCGACGTTGGCCCGCAGCCCGGCCATCGTCCGCTCCCCCGGCACGCCGGGCACGTCCAGCAGCTGCACGGCGGTGACGTGCACCTCGGGCCGCAGCCGGTCCAGCTGGTTGGGCCGGTCGCCCAGGACGCCGTCGAACACCTCGCGGCAGGTGTCGACCAGGTCGGGGTGGGCCACCCAGGAGCCGTCGAAGCCGTCGCCGGCCTCGCGGGTCTTGTCCTCACGGACCTTGGTCAGCGCGCGCTCGTTCGCCTCGGCGTCCCGGCGACTGGGGATCGCGGCGGCCATCCCGCCGATGGCCAGTGCTCCCCGGCGGTGACAGACCGCGACCAGCTGCTCGGTGTAGGCGCGCATCATCGGCGCGGTCATCGTCACCGCACCGCGGTCGGGGAACACGAACTCCGGGCCGGCGTCGCGGAACACCTTGATGACGCTGAACAGGTAGTCCCAGCGGCCGGCGTTGAGCGCGGCGGCGTGGCTGCCCAGCTCGTAGAGCATCTCCTCCATCTCGAACGCGGCCGGGATGGTCTCGATCAGCATCGTGGCGCGGATCGACCCGGCCGGGAGCCCGAGCCCCAGCTCGGCGTGGTCGAACACCAGCGCCCAGAGCCGTGCCTCGAGGTGGCCCTCCATCTTGGGCAGGTACAAGTACGGTCCACTGCCGCGCTCGAGCTGCTCGCGGGCGTTGTGGAAGAGGTAGAGCCCGGCGTCGACGAGCCCGCCGACGGTCGGCTGCCCGTCCACCAGCAGGTGACGCTCCGGCAGGTGCCAGCCGCGGGGGCGCGGCACGATCGTCGGCAGCTCGCCGTCCTCGCGCAGGCGGTACTCCTTGCCGTCCGGACTGGTGAACGACAGCGTCCGGCGGACGGCGTCCTTCAGCACGACCTGGCCGCCGACGACGTTGCGCCAGTGCGGGGTGTTGGCGTCCTCTAGATCGGCCAGCCAGACGTTCGCGCCGCAGTTCAACGCGTTGATCGCCATCTTCGGTTCGGTCGGGCCGGTGATCTCGACGCGCCGGTCGACCAGGCCCGGCGGGGGCGGCGGCACCTCCCAGGCGCCCTCGCGGACCGCGGCGGTGTCGGCCCGGAAATCGATCGTGCGGGCGACGGCGATCTCGGCCCGGCGGGTCGCCCGCGCGGCCAGCAGGGCGTCGCGGTGCGCACCGAACCGGGTCTGCAGATCGGCGACGAAGGCGAGCGCCTCCGGCGTCAGGATCTCCTCACCCCGCTCGACGGCCGGGCCTTCCACACGCACATCCGCCACGGCGACGCCCTCCCCATTCCGGCTGGGCTGGCATCCTCTCACCGTGCCCCGCCTCGACGACTTCAACGACGAGCCGGGCGATCGCGTCGCCGCGGCACTGCACGCCTGCAACGCCGCCCCGCGCTTCGCCGCCGAGGTGCTGGCCGGCCGGCCCTACCCGGACGTCGACACGCTGGTCGCGCGCGCCGAGGAGGTGGCCCGGTCCCTGTCGTGGGACGAGGTGTCGGTCGCGCTCGCCGCCCATCCGCGGATCGGTGACCGCGCGGAGGGCTCGTCGGCGGAGGCGCAGGCCTCGCGCCGGGAGCAGAGCTCGATGACCGACGCCGATGCCGTGACGCGGACCGCCCTGGTCGAGGGGAACCGCGCGTACGAGGACCGCTTCGGCCACGTGTTCCTGATCCGCGCGGCGGGCCGGTCGCCGGCGGAGATGCTGGCCGAGCTGCGGCGGCGGATGGTGAACGACGCCGAGGCCGAGCGGGCCGAGGCGATCGAACAGCTGGCGCAGATCACGGGTCTGCGCGTGAGGGGGCTCGTCTCGGACGCGATGGCGACGGGCGAGCGAGCAACGCTCCAGGCTGGGGGCACCTCCCGCTCGCGGGGGACAGCGACCGAGGAGCGGAACGAGTCCGGAGCGGAGCCGATGTCATGAGTGTGTCGACGCACGTGCTGGACGCCGTGGCCGGGCGGCCGGCCGCGGGGATCGCCGTCCGGCTGTTCGCCGGCGAGGACCTGCTCGCCGAGGACGTCACCGACCGGGATGGCCGCTGCCGGTTGACCGAGGACGCGACCGCCGTCGGCACCCACCGGCTGGTGTTCAGCACCGGCATCTGGTTCACCGAGCAGGGGCGGGAGACCTTCTATCCCGAGGTGGTGCTGACCTTCGCCGTCCAGGAGCCCGCCGAGCACCATCACGTGCCTCTGCTGCTCAGCCCGTTCGCCTACTCGACCTACCGCGGGAATTGAAGGACCCCCTCCTCCCCACCCCTCGCAAGCTCGGGGCGGTGCCCGGGAGGGGGCCGACGTGCAAAAGTGCGGCATGGCGATCGTGCTCGGGCCCAACCAGTACGGGAAGGCGGAGGTCCGCGTCGTCGCGGTCGACCGCAGCTCCCCGCGGCACACGCTCGTCGACCTGAACGTCAGTTCGAGCCTGCGTGGCGACTTCACCGCCGCGCACACCGCCGGCGACAACGCGCACGTCCTCACCACCGACGCCCAGAAGAACACGGTGTTCGCGTTCGCCCGCGACGGCGTCGGGACCCCGGAGGAGTTCGGGCTGCGGCTGGCCCGGCACTTCGCCGGCTCCTACGACTGGATCACCGGCGCCCGGGTAGCCGTCGAGTCCTACGGCTGGGACCGGATCGCCGTCGGCGGGCAGCCGCACGACCACGCGTTCACCCGCAACGGCGGCGAGGTGCGGACGGCGGTCGTGACCGTCGCCGGTGACGACGCGTACGTGCTCGCCGGGCTGACCGGCCTCGTCGTCCTCAAGACCACCGGCTCGGAGTTCTGGGGCTTCCCGCGGGACCGGTACACGACGCTCGCCGAGACCCGGGACCGGATCCTGGCCACTGCCGTCACCGCCCGCTGGCGGTACAGCGGCACTGACCTGGACTTCGACGCGTGTTACGCCGGCGTGCGGACGGCGCTGCTCGAGACGTTCGCGTCGACGCACTCCCTCGCCCTGCAGCAGTCGCTCTACGCGATGGGCGAGGCGGTGCTGGGGCAGAACACGTCCGTCGCCGAGATCCGGCTGTCCATGCCGAACAAGCACCACTTCCTGCAGGACCTGTCGGCGTTCGGCCTGGACAACCCCGACGTCGTCTACCACGCCGACGACCGCCCCTATGGGCTCATCGAGGGAACGGTCCTGAGGGACGACGCGCCACCCGCCGAGGTCGCCTGGCAGGGCACACCCGGCTTCTGCTGAACGGTCAGAGTTCCGCGGTCTCGATGCCGACGCCGCCCATGACCGCGCGGGCGCGCACCCGGAGGTCGGCCGTCGCGGGGTCGGTCACCCGCGCGACGCCGGCGTCGGCACCCACGCCGCCCATCGCCCCGCGGTACGACCACCACGTCCGCCATCCCTTCGGCACGCGGACCGCGACCCCGCCCATCAGCGCCCGCACGGTGACGTCGACGCCGCCGGGCGCCGGCGGGAGCGCCGTGAGGTCGAGCTGCGCACCGCCCATGACCGCGTCGACCCGGATCCGCGACAACCGCGGGTCGGTCGGCCGAAGCTCCTCACCGCCCATGACGTAGACCCGCCGGATGTCTGTCGACGTCTCGTCGCCCCGGGCCAGACGCCGAGCGATCAGCCGGCCCACGACGACCAGCGCCAGCTGGCCGAGGGTCCAGAGAGCCAGCGAGCGGACCCCTCGGCGGACGACGGGGTTCGACAACAACGTCGCGCTCATGGCCGAGCAGCCTGCCCGCTCGTGGGGCCCGTGCCCAGTGCGGCGAGCGCCCTGCGACCATCCGGAGCGTGAGCCACGAGCGCGAGACATTGACCTACGAGCTCTTCGGCACCGCCAGCCGCGAGCTGGCCGAGCAGGTGGCCGACGACGGGTACGAGCCGGACCTGATCCTGGCCATCGCGCGCGGGGGGCTCTTCCTCGCCGGTGCGCTGGGCTACGCGCTGGACGTCAAGAACCTGTTCACGATGAACGTCGAGTTCTACACCGGCGTCGACGAGCGGCTGGACCTGCCGGTCGTGCTGCCGCCCACGCTGGACCGCGTGGACATCACCGGCAGCAGGGTCCTGGTCGCCGACGACGTCGCCGACACGGGCAAGACCCTGGAGCTCGTCCGTGACTTCTGCTCCGGCTACGTCGCCGAGGTGCGGACGGCGGTCATCTACGAGAAGCCGCAGTCGGTCGTGGCGTGCGACTACGTGTGGCGCCGCACCGACCGGTGGATCAACTTCCCGTGGTCGACACTCCCGCCGGTACGGCAGCGCGCGGGCTCAGCCGGGCACTAGAAATGAAAGCGGCGGCGGTGGGAAGCCCCCCACCGCCGCCGTCTCTCAGGTCGCTCCGATAGCGCGTCAGTACCGGAATCTCGCGACCGAGCTGTGGAGCGAGGTCGCCATGCGCGCGACCTCGTCGATGGCGGCCTGCGCGTCGTTCATCGCGCTGGTCGTGGACGTGGTGGCCGCGGCGACCGCGTCGATGTTCTCCGCGATCTGGCTGGCCGACTCGGCGGCCTCCGCGACGTTGCGGTTCATCTCCGTCGTCGTCGCGGTCTGCTCCTCGACGGCCGCGGCGATGGTGCTCTGCGAGTCGTTGATCAGGCCGATGATCGAGGAGATCTCGCCGATGGCCCGCACCGCGCCCTCGGTGTCCTCCTGGATGGCCTGGACCCGCTGGGAGATGTCCTCGGTCGCCTTGGCCGTTTCCTGCGCGAGCTCCTTGACCTCGTTGGCCACGACCGCGAAACCCTTGCCGGCCTCCCCGGCCCGGGCGGCCTCGATGGTCGCGTTCAGGGCCAGCAGGTTCGTCTGCTCGGCGATGCTCGTGATCACCTTGACCACGCTGGCGATCTCCAGCGAGGACTCGCCCAGCTTGGCGACCGTCGCGGTCGTGGAGTCGGCCGCGGTGACCGCCTGTGCCGCCACTTTCGACACCTCGGCGGCGTTCTGCGCGATCTCGCGGATCGAGGAGCCCATCTGCTCGGAGCCGGCCGCGACGGTCTGCACGTTCGTCGACACCTGGCCGGCGGCGCTGGCGACGACGCCGCTCTGCACCGACGACTCGTCGGCCAGCCGGGCCATGTCCTGGGCCGACGCGGAGAGCTGCTCGGTGGCCGAGGCGAGGGTCGTGGAGCTGTCACCGATCGCCGTCATGACCGACCGGACGTTGGCCATGGAGACCTCGAGCGCGGCCGCCATCTTCCCGACCTCGTCGTTGCTCTCGACACCGGACGTGGCGCGCAGGTCGCCGTCGGCGAGCGCGGTCAGGACCGCGCCGACCCGGCGGAGTGGGCCGACGACCGAGCGGGTGACGACGAGCCCGAGCAGGGCGAGCACCAGGACGCCGGCCCCTGCCACGACGACCGCCTCGGTGATCGCCGTGCTGCGCTGGTCGGCGCTGGCCTGTGCCGCGGCGTTGGCCTCCGCCTCGACGGCGGCGCCGACGGTGGGCAGCTGCTTCTCGAGGGTGGAGAACACCTCGAGGAACGCGGGGTAGCCCGCCTGGGCCTTCGCCGGGTTCTTGCCCGCCAGGGAGATGATCTGGTCGGCCGAGGTCAGGTACTGGTCGACGAGGGGCGTCACCGACTCGACGGCGCCGTCGACCTTCGTGCCGAGGTGCGCGGCGGTGATGCCGGTGAGGATGTCGCGGAAGTTGGCCGAGTGCGCGGCCACGTCCTCGGTGGCCGACTGGTACAGCGGCCCGGTGGAGTTGACCAGCGCCTGCAGCACGTCGGCCCGGACGGCGTCGTGCATCATGTCGGCCTCTGCCGCCTTGGACGCGACCTGCCCCGTCGAGAGGATCTGGTCGGTCGTCGTGCCGGTGCCGTTCAGGGCCTGCACCGCGATCAGCGCGAAGGCGCCGAGGGACACCGCCCCAGCGGCGACGAGCGCGCCCAGCTTGACCCCGAGCGGACGGTCGGACCAGAGCGAGTGCGCCATTGAGGGGTCTCCACGGGAAGGGGGGCGTCCGGCGGAATCCCACCGTTGCCTCGTTCTTCGGTCGCTCGCTGGAGCGACTACAGCGGAAACTCTTGAAGCTCGAAACTTTTCGGCCGCGGACGTCCGCGGGGTCAGGCGACCGGCAGCTGGGCCACCAGATCCGCGAGCCCGTCACCCTCGACGATGACCTGCCAGGTTCCCGGGGCGTCCAGCTCCACGACGACCTCCCCGGTGGCGCCGGCCTCGACGTCCACCTCGCCGGCGACGCCCCCGTCCGGGTTCTTCACCTCGAGGACCCGCGGCCCGTCGGCACCGTTGGTCAGCGTGAACTCGATCCGCTCGCCGCTCGACGCGCCGCCGTCCAGGCCGGTGATCGTCTTTCCGTCGGTCGACAGCTCGATCTCCCGGTCGTATGCGCTCTCCTCGGAGGAGGAGGCTCCTTCGCCGCTTACCGTGATCGGCGTCCGGATCCCGTCCCCGCTCTGCCCGGGCTTGCACGCGACCTCGTACGAGCCGCCGGCCAGGTCGACGTCGAGATCCCGCGACGTGCCGGGCCCGATGTTCTCCACCTCGCCGATCACGCGGGTGTACCTGCCGTCGTCCTCGCCGTAGACGTAGACCTCGGTGGTCGACGAGCCCTTGTTGGTGACGTCGAGGGTGACCGCTCCGGCCTTCAGCTCGGTCCGCTCGACGTCGCAGCTGTCGTCACCGGCGGCCACCGCGACCGTGGTTCCGGACGCCGACCTGGCACCTGCGTCGTCGCCGCCACACGAGGCGAGCAGGGGGGAGAGCGCGCCGAGGAAGAGGACGGCGGCGTACGGGCGGGACAGCACGACAGGGCTCCGATCAGGACAAGCAGGATCAGGACGAGCAGGAAGGAGGGAAGGAGCCGAGCTCAGCGGTTCGTGGCGGGCGCCGCAGCGGGCACGACCGGCGCCTGCGCCACGGGGGTGCGCGTCGGCCGGAGGAAGAACACGAACACGGGCACGATGTAGACCAACCAGGCGATCGCCTGCAGCCACGTGGTGGCGGGCGTGAAGTTGACCGTCCCGCGCAGGAGCGTCCCGTACCAGCTGTCCGGGGGGACGGCGCCGGAGACGTCGAACGCGAGCGAGTTCAGGCCGGGCAGGACGCCGGCCTCCTGCAGGTCGTGGATGCCGTAGGACAGCACACCCGCGGCGACGACGATGAGGATCGCGCCGGTCCACAGGAAGAACTTCGCGAGGTTGATCTTGACCGCGCCCTTGTAGAACAGGTACCCGATGACGACGGCGGTCAGCAGGCCGAGGGCGGCGCCGAGCACCGGCTGGGTGTTCTGGCCGGTCGCCTGGATGGCTGACCAGATGAACAGCGAGGTCTCCAGGCCCTCCCGGCCGACGGCGATGAAGGCGGTCACGATCAGCGCTCCGGCACCCATCGCCAGGGCGGCGTCCATCCGCCCGCGCAGCTCCTTCGACAGGGAGCGGGCGGTGCGCCGCATCCAGAAGACCATCCAGGTGACGAACCCGACCGCGACGATCGACAGGGTGCCGCCGAACGCCTCCTGCGCCTGGAAGCTCATCTGGTTGGAGGTGAACGTCAGCAGCGCCCCGAAGAGCAGGCTCACCGCCACCGCGGCCAGCACGCCCACCCACACCGGTGCCAGCCGGTCGCGACGCCCCGTCTTGACCAGGTAGGCCACCAGGATACTGACGACGAGGGCGGCCTCCAGGCCCTCGCGGAGCCCGATGAGGTAGTTGGCGATCACGAACGGCTCCAGGGACGGCGACACACGATGCAGCGAGGTTAGCCTTACCTCAGATCAGCGTCCACACCAGGGGCCGCGCCGGTGCAGCTCAGCGCCGGGTGGAGACCGTCACGGTGAACTTCGGTGTCTGGGTGGCGACCGTGGTCGGCCCGACCAGCCGGGTCAGCGTGGGCTTGTAGCGCAGCGCGCTGTTGTAGACCGTCCACAGTTCGCCGCCCGGGCGCAGGACGCGGCCGGCCGCGGCGAAGAGGCGGTCGGCGGCGGTCGTGACGACGGCCGCGCCCACGTGGAACGGCGGATTGCAGACGACGAGGTCGAGACTGCCGTCGGGCACGGACGACGCGGCGTCGTCCCGGGCGACGCGGATCCGGTCGGCCAGACCGTTGGCCTCTGCGGTGGCGAGCGTCGAGGCGACGGCGGCCGCCGACTGGTCGACCGCGAGCACGCTCAGCTCCGGCCGGCTCTGGGCGAGCGCCGCGGCGAGGACGCCGGACCCCGCTCCCAGGTCGAGCGCCGTCGTCGCCGGCGCCATGCGGTCGAGACAGCCCAGCAGCGCCCGGGTGCCGATGTCGATCTTCGTGCCGGCGAACGCCGCGCCGTGTGCGCACACGGTGAGCCCGAGATCGGGATGGTGATGGCTGCGCGGGAAGGACGACGGTGCCGGCTTCGGACCGCGCGCGACGAGCACCCGCGACTTCTGCCGCGCCAGGCTCGCCGACACCTCGCCGAACGAGTCCCCGAGGACGTCGTTCATCGCGTGAGTCATGTGCTTGACCCGCCCGCCGACCAGCACGGTGACATCGGGGTCCGCCGACGCCGCCAGCACCTCGGCGATCTCCCGCAGTGCGTCGAGGGCCTTGGGTGCCTGGACGAGCACCACCCGGGCGCCGTCGGCGAGCACGGGCCCGAGCGGGACGGAACGGTACGTCCCGGCCAGGCCGGTGCGCTCCGCGTTGCGCGCCAGGGCCAACTCGTTGACCAGCAGGTCCTGGGCCACCCGGACGTCGCTCGCGCCGTGCAGGCCGATCGCACCAAGGGTCAGCGCGCCGTAGTTGTCGTCGACGACGGCCACCTCACCCGGGCCGCATCGGGCGATCAGCTCCGCGCCGAGGTCGAGCAGCAGCCGGTCGGTGGCGTCGACGGCGACGAGTTCCGGCGCGTCGACGTCCGGCTCCCGCCGCAGCAGATCGAGGACGTTCGCGGGCGCGGTCACCGGAGGGGGGTCGTGGCGACCAGGTCCGCGACGACCCGGGCCAGCTCCGGCCCGACGTCCTCCTGGAGGAAGTGCCCGCCGCCGTGCAGCGTCGTGTGCGGCAGCCCCTCTGCGCCCGGGACGAGCTTCTGGAACATCCGGTCGCCGCCCCCGGTGATCGGGTCCTGATCGGAGAACGCAGTGAGGAACGGCTTCCGCCAGCGGGCGAGCCCCTCCCAGGCCGCACGGTTGGCAGCGCTCGCAGGGTCGTCCGGCCCCGTGGGGACCAGACCAGGAAAGGCACGCGCCCCTGCCTTGTACGAGTCGTCCGGGAACGGCGCGTCGTAGGCGGCCACGACCTCGGGCGGTAGGTCGCCCACTGTGCCGTTGGAGACGATCCGGCCGACCTCGAACCGCGGCGCGGTCTGCGCGAACCGCTGCCAGGCGAGGAAAGCGTCGCTCATGGGCGAGTCACCGGTCGGCAGGCCGGTGTTGGCGACGACCACGCGAGCGAACCGGTCGGGGTGCTCGGCGACCAGCCGCAGTCCGATCAGGCCGCCCCAGTCCTGCCCGACGAGGGTGACGCCGGTCAGGCCGAGCTCGTCGAGCACCGCGGCGCGCATCCACTCGACGTGCCGCGCGTAGCTGTAGTCCGTCGCCGCGGCGGGCTTGTCCGAGCGGCCGAAGCCCACCAGATCGGGCGCCACCACCCGTAGTCCGGCGTCGAGGAGCACCGGGATCATCCGGCGGTACAGGAACGACCACGAGGGCTCGCCGTGGAGCAGGAGCACCGGCTCCCCGTCGCGCGGCCCCTCGTCGACGCACGCCATGCGGAGCGCACCGCCGTCCCCGTCGGCGACCTCGAGGTACCGCGGCGTCCACGGGAAGTCGGGCAGGTCGGTGAACCGGTCGTCCGGCGTCCGCAGGGCCTCCATGCCCCCGAAGCTACGGGGTCGGGCGCCCTACCGTTGCGGCGCCTTCCGGGCTCAGGCTTCTTTGCAGAATCCCGCCGCGAGCCCGCGCGGTGGGGGCAGAGACGTCCTTCTTCAGACGCCGGGGAGGCCGACGGGGCAGGAGACGCCCGTCGAGTGCACCGGGCAGTAGCCGTTCGGCACCTTGTAGAGGTACTGCTGGTGGTAGTCCTCGGCGTAGAAGAACTGGCCCAGCGGGGCGATCTCGGTGGTGATCTCGCCGTAGCCGGCCGCCGTCAGCCGCTCCTGGTAGGCGTCGCGGCTGGCCAGCGCGGCCTTCTCCTGCTCCGGCGACGCGTAGTAGATCGCCGAGCGGTACTGCGTGCCGACGTCGTTGCCCTGGCGCATGCCCTGGGTCGGGTCGTGGTCCTCCCAGAACACCTTCAGCACCTGCTCGTAGGAGATGACCGCCGGGTCGAAGACGACGAGCACGACCTCGGTGTGCCCCGTGCGCGCCGAGCAGACCTCCTCGTACGTCGGGTTCGGGGTGAACCCACCGGCGTAGCCCGCGGCGGTCGAGTAGATGCCGGGGGTCTCCCAGAAGACCTTCTCCACACCCCAGAAGCAGCCGGCGCCGAAGACCGCCGTCTGCATGCCCTCGGGGAACGGCGGCTGGATGCGGTGGCCGTTGACGGCGTGCACCTCGGGCACGTGCGGGAGCGGCTCGGAGCGACCGGGCAGCGCGTCCTCGGCGGTGACCGCCTGCGTCTTCAAGCGCGAGAACAACATGGTCCGAGCGTATGCCCGCGCCGCAACCACCTCGCGCGCCACCGACGCGGGCCGGGCAGGATCAGGACCGTGCCCGTGCAGACCCGTGAATGGCAGCTGGCGGCTCGTCCGCACGGCGAGCCGACCCCCGACGACTTCCGCCTGGTGGAACTGGAGCGGCCGGATCCGCAGGACGGGCAGATCGTCGTCCGGATGCTGGTCATGTCGGTCGACCCGTACATGCGCGGCCGCATGAACGCCGGGAAGTCCTACGCCGCGGCCTGGGAGGTGGGCGAGACGATGAAGGGCGGCGCGGTCGGCCGGGTGATCGACTCGAGGTCGCCCGCCGTCCCCGAGGGCGCGCTCGTGCTCGCCGACGCCGCCTGGCGCGACCTCGCCGTCCTCGACGCCGCGCACGTGCGCGTGCTGCCGGAGCTGCCCGGGATCCCGCCCAGCTACCACCTGGGCGTGCTCGGCATGCCGGGGCTGACCGCCTACGCCGGCCTCTTCCGGCTGGCGGCGTTCACCGAGGGCGACGCGGTCTTCGTCTCCGGCGCCGCGGGCGCTGTCGGCAGCCTGGTCGGGCAGTTCGCCCGGCTGAACGGCGCGTCCGCAGTCATCGGCAGCGCCGGTACGCCGGAGAAGGTGCGCTGGCTGACCGATGAGGTCGGTTTCACGGCGGCCTTCGACTACCACGACGGCCCGGTGGCGACGCAGCTCGCGGCGGCGGCGCCCGACGGGATCGACGTCTTCTTCGACAACGTCGGCGGCGAGCACCTGGAGGCGGCCATCGGCGCCTTCAACGAGCACGGGCGGGCGGCGCTGTGCGGCGCGATCTCGGGCTACAACGCGGTCGAGCCGCAGCCCGGGCCGCGCAACATGTTCATGCTCGTGACCAAGAAACTGAGCCTGCGCGGCTTCATCGTCAGCGACCACGCCGATCTGCACGCCGAGTTCATCGGGAAGGTGACGGACCTGGTGACCTCCGGCCGGCTGGTCGTCCGCGAGACCGTCCGCGAGGGGCTGGACGACGCCGTGCCCGCCTTCCTGGACCTCCTGCGCGGCGGCAACACCGGGAAGATGGTCGTCCGGCTCAGCGATACATGATCCTCAGCCACACATGATCAGAGTGCGTTGAGGGCAGTTCCTCCTCATGTGGCTCTTCTTCACCCGCCGGCTGCGCATGTGGCTGATCCTGACCGTCCTCGTCCCGCTCGGCACCGGCCTGCTCCGGCGCGTGGGGCGCGGCCTCGAACGGCGCAACGGCCCGAACCGCGTCAGTCGTGCCCTGCTCCGGGCCGGCGACGTCGGCGACCGGGCCCGGTCCACGCTCCGCGGCGGTCGCCGCAGCGCCTGAGCGCGAGCCATCCGATCGGGGCTCGGCGTACGAAGGTCCTGAACGACCACCCAGACCAGCACGACGGACCGGCGAAGAGAGTCGAGAACAGCTGCATGACGCATCCCCGCGCCGTCCCGGCGCTCGACAGCCACCGTCCCGACGGCGACCTCCGCGGCCTGGCCCTGTTCTGCCACGGCGGGACGGCGACCAGCCTGGCCCCGCCGCGCGACGCCGCCCTGTCGCTGGTGCGGATGCGGGCCATCGAGCAGTTCGTCCGGAGCGGCGCCGGCGACCGCGGCATCGCCACCCACCTGCTCCGCTACCGGGTGGCCGGGTGGAACGGCGCAGCAGCGGACGCCTACAACGACGTCCGCTGGGCGATCGAGCAGTTGCGCGAGGAGTACGGGCCCGAGCTGCCGATCGTGCTGGTAGGGCACTCGATGGGCGGCCGGGCCGCCCTGCGGGCCGGCGGGGACCCCCAGGTCACCGCGGTGTGCGCACTCGCGCCCTGGACGCCACCCGGTGAGCCCGTCGAACACCTCCGCGACCGGACCGTCGCGATCCTGCACGGCCGGGGTGACCGGTGGGTGCCCGCGAAGCTGTCGGCGGACTTCGCCCTGCGGGCCAGGGCGGCCGGGGTACCGGTGGCGCGCTTCGTCACTCCGGGCGGCCACTCGATGGTCCGCGGCGCGCTGCGCTGGCACCGGTTCGCCCGGGACGTCGTCCTCGGTGGGACCGGGATCGAACCGATCCGGGCCGACATCGCGAATGCCCTCCGACGACCCGTTCCGGAGGGGCTCGCCGTGCGGTTGTAGGCAGCGCGGTGAGGCACTCCGGACTCGACCTCGAGTCAGGAGTGCACCCCCATGCCGGTCCTGTCCCGCGCCCTCGGCCTGGCCACCATCGCGTTCGGTGCCCTGGAGTTCGCCAAGCCCGACCTCTGGGCGAAGCCCACCGGTATCACCGGGCCCTCGCCCGCGATGCGCACATGGCACCAGACCCTGGGGGCACGGGACATCGTCTCCGGCCTGGCGATGACCGTCGCCCCCGCCGGGCCCGCGCTGCGGGCGGCCACGCTCTTCCGGATCGTCTCCGACTCCACCGATGCCCTGGCCTTCGGGCTCAATGCACCGGGGGTGCAGCTCAAGGCCAAGGCGGTCGGCGCGGCGCTCGGCTACGCGGCGGTCAACGCCCTGTCGCTGCGCTGGGCCGGGAAGTGACGGCGGCACATCTGCAGCGGCCCACGGCCGCGGTCGTCGGGTCCGGTGTCGCCGGGCTGACGGCCGCCTACCTGCTGCAGCGCACCCACGACGTCACCCTGTTCGAGTCCGACGGCCGGCTCGGCGGCCATGCGCACACCCACGACGTGGTCACGCCCGACGAGCGCGTGATCCCGATCGACACCGGCTTCATCGTGCACAACGAGCGCACGTACCCGAACCTGATCCGGCTGTTCCGGGAGCTCGGCGTCGCGACGCAGCCCACCGAGATGAGCATGTCGATCACGTGCGAGGGGTGCGGACTCGAGTACGCCGGGGCCCGGGGCCTGTCCGGCCTGTTCGCGCAGCCCCGGCTGGCCGGCAACCCGGCCTACCTGCGCATGCTCGGCGAGGTCAAGCGCTTCCACGCCCACGCCCGGCGGCTGATCGAGCACGCCGACGCCATGACAGCGAACGGCACGCCATCCGACGACGTCGACGGCCTCACCCTCGGCACGTTCCTCGCGCTCGGCGGGTACTCCCGCTACTTCGTCCGGCACTTCATGATCCCGGTCGTGTCCTGCGTGTGGTCGTCCGGGACCCGGGCCTCGCTGGAGTACCCGGCCCTCTATCTGTTCCGGTTCCTGGACAACCACGGGATGTTGTCGGTCACCGGCTCCCCGCGGTGGCAGACGGTCACCGGCGGCTCGCGCACCTACGTCGAACGGGCGGCCAAGGGCCTCACCGGTGTCGAGACGGGCAGCGGCATCCGGACGGTCACCCGCCACGCGGACGGCGTCGAGCTGATCGACGACGACGGCCAGCGGCACGCCTCGGACGTCGTCGTCGTGGCCACCCACCCCGACCAGGCACTGCGTCTCCTCGGGAACCCGACCGACGAGGAGCGGGCGGTCCTGGGAGCGTTCTCCTACTCGCGCAACGAGACGCTGCTGCACACCGATTCCCGCGTCCTCCCGGCCGCGCGGCGGGCGCGCGCGTCCTGGAACTACCGGATGGACGCCTGCTCCGGAGCCAAGGACGACGTCCAGGTGAGCTACTGGATGAACCGGCTGCAGGCCCTCGACGAGCCGATGGACTACCTGGTCACCCTCAATGCCGGTGACCAGATCGAGCCGGGCACGGTGCTGCGCCGGATGGTCTACGAGCACCCCGTCTACACGCCGTCGTCGGTCGCCGCCCAGCGGCGATTGCCGGCGTTGAACACCGGCCGGACCGCCTTCGCCGGCGCGTACCACGGGTGGGGCTTCCACGAGGACGGCTGCGCCGCGGGCGTGCGGGCCGCCGCGGCGTTCGGCGCGAGCTGGTGACCGCCGTCGAGCACGGGGAGGCCACAGCCCGCGCGGCCCGACCGGACGCGCCGCCGGTGGCGACCCCGGCCCTCTACGACGTGCGCATCGCGCACACCCGCAGCGCACCCCTGCGGAACTCCTTCGAATACCGCGGGTACCTCTGGCTGGTCGACCTCGACGACGTCGTCGCCGGGCGGCTCGCGCAGGGCCGGCCGCTGCCGCGCTGGCTGCGGTCGCAGGCCCGGTTCGACGCCGCCGACCACCTCGGCGACCCGGCGTCCTCGCTCAAGGACAACGTGGTCGCCCTGGCCCGCGAGCACGGCGTCGACGACGTGCACCGCGTGCTGATGCTCGCGTCCGCGCGCAGCGGGGCCGGCCGCGCGTCCTACGTCTTCAATCCGCTGTCGACGCACTGGTGCTACCGCGCCGACGGCTCGCTGGCCTGCATGGTCGCCGAGGTGCACAACACCTACGGCCAGCGGCACGCCTACGTGCTTCGCCCCGACGAGGCCGGCCGCGTGCAGGCGGACAAGGACTTCTACGTCTCGCCGTTCTTGGAGGTCGACGGCCGTTACCTGATGCGGTTCTCGGCTCCCGGCCCGCGGCTGCTGATCACCATGGCACTGCAGCAGTCCGGTGCGACGCCGTTCACGGCCAGCGTGCGCGGCGAGGCCCGCCCGGCGACGGTGCGCAACGTCTTCCTCGCCGCGCTCCGATTCCCCATGATGTCCCTCCGGGTCAGCATCCTCATCCGGCTGCAAGGAGGAAAGCTGTGGTTGCGCCGACTGCCCGTCGTCCCACGTCCCCCGCGCTCCAGCGGGAGCCCGTCGTGACCACCGTGCAGCGGCCGCGCGGCGGGGAGCTGGCCCGATTCCCCGTACCCCGGCCCGACGAGGCGCACTGGCCGGGTCTCGCCACCCCGCCGCGCGCGCCCGTGCACGCCCGCATCGCCGAGCTGATCTTCCGGCAGGCGGTCGCCCCCCTGCCGGTCCGGGTCGTGTTCCCGGACGGGCACGTGCTCGGTGCCGGCGGCAAGGACGCCCCCGTCATGCAGCTGGTCCGGCCAGCCGCCGTCTTCGCGCGGCTCGGGGCCGACGCGAAGATCGGCTTCGGCGAGGCCTACATGACCGGCGACTGGACGACGGGCGCCGGCACCGACCTCGCCAACCTGCTGGCCCCGTTCGCCAGCCGGATGTCCTCGCTCGTGCACCCGCTGCTGCAGCGGCTGCGGCACCGCGTGGAGCGCACCCAGCCCGCGCACGAGCAGAACAGCAGGCAGAACAGCCGGACCAACATCTCCCGGCACTACGACCTGTCCAACGAGCTGTTCGAGCAGTTCCTGGACGAGACGATGACGTACTCGTCGGCCTGGTTCGAGCCCGGTGACACCCTGGCCGACGCCCAGCGCCGCAAGATGGACGGCGTCCTCGACCTGGCCCGCGTCCGGTCGGACATGCACGTGCTCGAGATCGGCTCCGGCTGGGGCGCGCTCGCGATCCGCGCCGCCCGCGAGCGCGGCGCGCGGGTGACCACGCTGACGCTCTCGACCGAGCAGCAGGCGCTCGCGCGCCGGCGGGCCGACGACGCCGGCGTGGGGCACCTGGTCGACGTGCGGCTGCAGGACTACCGGGACGTGACCGGGAAGTACGACGCGATCGTGTCGGTCGAGATGATCGAGGCGGTCGGCGAGGCGTACTGGCCGACGTACTTCGCGGCCCTGGACGGCCTGCTCGCGCCTGGCGGCCGGGTCGGGCTGCAGGCGATCACCATCGCGCACGACCGGCTGATGGCCACCCGCCGCAGCTACACCTGGATCCACAAGTACGTGTTCCCCGGCGGGATCATCCCGTCGATCCGGTCCATC
>Ga0308176_10000736_pt1 | contig 20438 bp, 19 predicted proteins | sample PhyCR2_3_FD_203890 | JGI IMG/M metagenome (GOLD analysis project Ga0308176, IMG submission 203890) | Soil microbial communities from UC Gill Tract Community Farm, Albany, California, United States - DLSLS.C.R2 | ecosystem: Environmental > Terrestrial > Soil > Agricultural land | place: USA... | reverse complement strand
TCGTGGTGGTCGACGAGCACACCGTCGCCTACCTCGACATCACCGCCTCCGGTGCGGAGACCATCGCGCACCTCCGCGAGCCGGGCAACGGCCGGATCACGTTGATGTTCTGCTCGTTCGACCGGTCCCCGAACGTCGTACGCCTGCACGGCCGCGGCCGGGTGGTCAGCGTCCACGACGACGAGTACGCGGCCTGGGTGGGCCGGTTCCAGGAGACCCGGGGTGCGCGGGCGGTGGTGGTGGTCGACGTCGAGCGGGTCTCGGACTCCTGCGGCTACGGCGTGCCGCGCATGGAGCCGGTGGGGGAGCGGCACCTCCTGCCCGAGCACATGGAGCGCAAGGGGCACGAGGGGCTGCTCGACTACCGGCGGCTCAAGAACCGCACCAGCATCGACGGGCTGCCGGCCTTCGACGACGACCCGCTCCCGTGACCCGCACGAACGAGCACGGGCAGCCCGTCGGGGACGCGCTGGCCTGGTCGCCCGCACCCCGGCTCACCCCGCTCGTCCTCGAAGGCCGGTGGGTCACGCTGGAACCGTTGGCCCCTGCGCACGCCGGCGACCTCGGCCGGACCGTGTGCGGCCCCGGCACCGAAGGCCTCTGGACCTACCTGTTCGACGACCCGCAGACCGACGCCGCGGCGTACGTCGCCGCACGGCTGGCGAACCCGGGCCTGGCCAGCGTCGTGGTGCGTCCTCGCGGCGGGCCCGCCTCCGGCATCGCGAGCTGGCTGCGGGAGGACCGCGCGAACGGGGTGGTCGAGGTCGGCGGGATCATCCTCGGCCCGCAGCTGCAGCGCACGACCGCCGCGACCGAGGCGATGTGGCTGATGGCGGCGCACGCGTTCGGGCGGGGGTACCGCCGCTACGAGTGGAAGTGCGACGCGCTCAACGCCCCGTCACGCGCCGCGGCGGCCCGGCTGGGGTTCGCCTACGAGGGCACGTTCCGCCAGGCCACGGTCTACAAGGGCCGCAACCGCGACACCGCGTGGTTCTCGGTCACCGACGCCGAGTGGGCCGCGCTGGCGCCGGCGTACGCCGCCTGGCTGGACCCCGCGAACTTCGAGGACCAGGTCGCCGGGACCGGCCAGCGCACCGCGCTCTCGGCCCTCACCGCACGGGCGCTGACAAATGCTGGGACGGCGATCCCACATGATGGGACGCGTGCGAGACTGGCTTGACCGAGAGGGACGGCACCGACGACCGTTGGGCCCATGCGTTTCGATCTTCTTGTACGCACCGGGCGCGTTTGCTGAGGGACCCACATCCCACGCACACGCGTCGCCCCTCGTCTGCCCGCCCGGGCCGAGGGGCTTTTTGGTGGGCGGACACCGCAGGGCTGAAGACACAGAGGAAGGGCAGCATGAGCGAGCAGGGCGCCGCGGCACGCATGACCGGGGCACAGAGCCTGATCCGGTCCCTGGAGTGCGCGGGAGCGGAGAACGTCTTCGGCATCCCGGGCGGGGCGATCCTCCCGGCGTACGACCCGCTCTTCGACTCGGTCAGGATCCGGCACATCCTGGTCCGCCACGAGCAGGGCGCCGGGCACGCCGCCCAGGGGTACGCGACCGCCACCGGCAAGGTCGGCGTGTGCATGGCCACCAGCGGCCCGGGTGCGACGAACCTGGTCACCCCGATCGCGGACGCCTACATGGACTCGGTGCCGATGGTGGCGGTCACCGGCCAGGTCGCCAGCAGCGCGATCGGCACCGACGCCTTCCAGGAGGCGGACATCCGCGGCATCACGATGCCGATCACCAAGCACAACTTCCTGGTCACCGACCCCGCCGAGATCCCGCGCACCGTCGCCGAGGCGTTCTACATCGCCTCGACCGGGCGCCCCGGTCCGGTGCTCGTGGACGTGGCCAAGGACGCGATGCAGCGTTCGACGACGTTCTCCTGGCCGACCGAGCTGCTGCTGCCCGGCTACCGCCCGGTGACCCGCCCGCACGCGAAGCAGATCCGCGAGGCGGCCCGGATGGCGCTGGAGGCCCGCCGCCCCGTCCTGTACGTCGGCGGGGGCGTCATCCGCGCGGGCGCCAGCCAGGAGCTGAAGGTGCTCGCGGAGATGACCGGGATGCCGGTCGTCACCACGCTGATGGCCCGCGGCGCCTTCCCCGACAGCCACCCGCAGCACCTCGGCATGCCGGGCATGCACGGCACCGTGGCGGCGGTCGCCGCGCTGCAGCGCAGCGACCTGATCATCAGCCTGGGTGCCCGCTTCGACGACCGGGTGACCGGCAACCTCGACTCGTTCGCCCCGCACGCGAAGGTGGTCCACGCCGACATCGACCCGGCCGAGATCGGCAAGAACCGGCACGCCGACGTGCCGATCGTCGGCGACGCCCGCGAGGTGGTCGCGGACCTGATCGTCGCGCTGCAGGCCGAGGCGGACGCCGGGCACCAGGGCGACTACGAGGCCTGGGTGGCGTTCCTCGCAGGGGTGAAGAAGAAGTACCCCCTCGGCTACGACCACCCCGCCGACGGGTCGCTGTCGCCGCAGTACGTCATCGAGCGGCTGGGCAGGATCGCCGGCCCGGACGCGATCTACGCCTCCGGCGTGGGGCAGCACCAGATGTGGGCCGCGCACTTCATCGGCTACGAGAAGCCCGGCACCTGGATCAACTCCGGCGGGCTCGGCACGATGGGCTTCTCGGTGCCGGCCGCGATGGGCGCCAAGGTCGGCCGGCCGGACACGACCGTGTGGTCGATCGACGGCGACGGCTGCTTCCAGATGACCAACCAGGAGCTGGCCACCTGCGCGATCGAGGGCATCCCGATCAAGGTCGCGGTGATCAACAACGAGTCGCTCGGCATGGTCCGCCAGTGGCAGACGCTGTTCTACAACGAGCGCTACTCCAACACCGACCTCCAGTCCAAGCGCATCCCGGACTTCGTGAAGCTCGCGGACGCCTACGGCTGCGTCGGGCTGGCGTGCGACTCGCCGGCCGACGTGGACGCCACCATCGAGAAGGCCATGCAGATCGACGACGTGCCGGTGGTCGTGGACTTCCGGGTGCACCGGGACGCGATGGTGTGGCCGATGGTCGCGGCCGGCACCAGCAACGACGACATCAAGTTCGCCCGGGACATGGCGCCCGACTTCGAGGAGGACGACGTCTAGATCATGAGCAGACACACCCTGTCCGTGCTGGTCGAGAACAAGCCCGGTGTGCTCGCGCGCATCGCCGGCCTGTTCAGCCGCCGCGGCTTCAACATCGACTCCCTGGCCGTCGGCCCGACCGAGCACCCCGAGGTGTCCCGGATGACCATCGTGGTCAACGTCGAGGACTCCCCGCTCGAGCAGGTCACCAAGCAGCTCAACAAGCTCGTCGAGGTGATCAAGATCGTCGAGCTCGACGGCGGCGCCTCGGTGTCGCGCGAGCTGCTGCTGGTCAAGGTCAAGGCCGACGCGACCACCCGGGGCCAGGTGCTCGAGGTGGTGCAGCTGTTCAAGGCCAAGGTGGTCGACGTGGCCACCGACGCGATCACCGTCCAGGTGGTCGGCAACCAGGACAAGCTCGAGGACTTCCTGCGGATCGTCGAGCCCTTCGGGGTCCGCGAGCTCGTCCAGTCCGGGATGGTGGCCATCGGCCGCGGCAGCCGCTCGATCAGCGAGCGCACCCTGCGACCGGTGAGCGTCCCCGTCCCGCCCGCGGCGGCCGGCTGACCGCCGTACGCCGCGCCAACCCGACAGACCCCGCGAAAACACACGAAGGAGAGCCAGAGAAGTGGCTGAGATGTTCTACGACGACGACGCCGACCTGTCCGTGATCCAGGGCCGCAACGTGGCCGTGCTGGGCTACGGCAGCCAGGGCCACGCACACGCGCTCTCGCTGCGCGACTCCGGCGTGGACGTGCGCGTCGGTCTGCCCGAGGGCTCCAAGAGCCGGGCCAAGGCGGAGGCCGAGGGGCTGCGCGTGCTCACGCCGGCCGAGGCCTGCGAGGAGGCCGACCTGATCATGATCCTCGCGCCCGACCACATCCAGCGGAAGCTGTACGCCGAGTCGGTCGAGCCGAACCTCGTCGAGGGCGACGCGCTGTTCTTCGGGCACGGCTTCAACATCCGCTTCGGCTACATCAAGCCCCCGGCCGGCGTGGACGTCGCGATGGTCGCGCCGAAGGGCCCCGGCCACCTCGTCCGCCGGGAGTACTCCGCCGGCCGCGGCGTGCCGGTCCTGGTGGCCGTCGAGAACGACGCGTCGGGCAAGGCGTGGGACCTCGCGCTGGCCTACGCCAAGGCCATCGGCGGCCTCCGCGCGGGCGGCATCAAGACCACCTTCACCGAGGAGACCGAGACCGACCTGTTCGGCGAGCAGGCCGTGCTCTGCGGCGGCATGTCCGAGCTGGTGATGAAGGGCTTCGAGGTGCTCACCGAGGCCGGCTACCAGCCCGAGGTCGCCTACTTCGAGTGCCTGCACGAGCTCAAGCTGATCGTCGACCTGATGTACGAGGGCGGCATCGCCAAGCAGCGCTGGTCGGTCTCCGACACCGCCGAGTACGGCGACTACGTCTCCGGCCCGCGCATCATCGACGACTCGGTCAAGGACCGGATGAAGGACGTGCTGGCCGACATCAAGAACGGCTCCTTCGCCCAGCGGTTCATCGACGACCAGGACGCCGGCGCCCCGGAGTTCAAGGAGCTGCGCGCGAAGGGCGAGCAGCACCCGATCGAGGCCACCGGCCGCGACCTGCGCAAGCTGATGGCCTGGGTCAAGGACGACGACTCCGACTACACCGAGGGCACCGCCACCCGCTGACGCTCCGGGTCGGGGGCGGCCGTGTCGGTTCGTGCCGGGCGGGTACGACGCCGCGCATGCAGACGTTCCTGCCGTACCCCGACTTCGAGCGCTCCGCCCGCGCGCTCGACCTCAAGCGGCTCGGAAAGCAACGGGTCGAGTGCATCCAGGTGCTGCGCGGGCTGACCCGGCCCGGCTACTACGGGCCGTTGTTCCCCGGCGTGCCCGACGACCTCGACTACGTCTGGCCCGTCCGCCGGAGCGCGTGAGCCCCGTCCGGTAGAGTCGGGCCCGGGCACAGCGTCGTGCGGACCAGCGATCACACGATCCTTCAGGGGGCCTCCCACGTGACCAAGCCCGTCGTCCTCATCGCCGAAGAGCTCAGCCCCGCCACGGTGGAGGCACTCGGCCCCGACTTCGAGATCCGCAGCGTCGACGGCGCGGACCGCGCCGCGCTGCTGCCCGCGCTCGCGGACGTCGAGGCCGTCCTGGTGCGCAGCGCGACCAAGATCGACGCCGAGGCGCTGGCCGCCGCACCGCGGCTGAAGGTGGTCGCCCGCGCCGGCGTCGGCCTCGACAACGTCGACGTCAAGGCGGCCACCCAGAGCGGGGTGATGGTCGTCAACGCGCCCACCTCCAACATCGTCTCGGCCGCCGAGCTCGCGGTGGCGCTGATGCTCGCCGCCGCCCGGCACGTCGCGCCCGCCAGCGCCGCGCTGAAGAACGGCGAGTGGAAGCGCAGCAGGTACACCGGCATCGAGCTCTACGAGAAGACCGTCGGCATCGTCGGCCTCGGGCGCATCGGCGTCCTGGTCGCGCAGCGGCTCTCTGCGTTCGGCATGAAGGTGGTCGCCTACGACCCCTACGTGCAGGCCGGCCGCGCCGCGCAGATGGGGGTGCGCCTGGTCGGGCTCGACGAGCTGCTGGAGCAGTCCGACTTCATGTCCGTGCACCTGCCCAAGACCCCGGAGACGGTCGGGCTCATCGGCGACGCCGAGCTGGCGCGGGTCCGGCCCCACCTGGTGCTGGTCAACGCGGCCCGGGGCGGGATCGTCGACGAGCACGCGCTCTACGTCGCGCTCAAGGAGGGCCGGGTCGCCGCCGCCGGCCTCGACGTGTTCGCCAGCGAGCCGTGCACGGACAGCCCGCTCTTCGAGTTCGAGAACGTCGTGGCCACCCCGCACCTCGGCGCCTCCACCGACGAGGCGCAGGAGAAGGCCGGCGTCGCGGTCGCCCGGTCGGTGCGGCTCGCGCTGTCCGGCGAGCTGGTCCCGGACGCGGTCAACGTCCAGGGCGGGGTGATCGCCGAGGACGTCCGCCCCGGCATCCCGCTCACCGAGAAGCTCGGCCGCATCTTCACCGCGCTGGCCGGCGAGGTCGCCCAGCAGCTCGACGTGGAGGTGCGCGGCGAGATCACCCAGTACGACGTCAAGGTGCTCGAGCTGGCCGCGCTCAAGGGTGTGTTCTCCGACGTGGTCGAGGAGTCCGTCTCCTACGTCAACGCGCCCCTGCTCGCGGCCGAGCGCGGGGTCGCCGTACGCCTGGTCACCGACCCCGAGAGCCCCGACCACCGCAACCTGATCACCCTGCGCGGCACCCTCGCGGACGGGTCGCAGGTGTCGGTGTCGGGCACGCTGATCGGCATCTCGCAGCGCGAGCGGCTGGTCGAGGTCGACGGCTACGAGGTCGACATCGAGCCCACCGACCACCTGGCGTTCCTGCGCTACCAGGACCGGCCGGGGATGGTCGGCACGGTCGGCGGGATCCTCGGCCAGGCCGAGGTCAACATCGGCGGCATGCAGGTCGCGCGCGACGCCAAAGGCGGGCACGCCCTGGTGGCGCTCAGCGTCGACTCGGCGATCCCGGCCTCGGTCCTCGAGGAGATCTCCGTGGCGATGGGTGCGGCGTCGGTGCGCGCGGTCGACCTCAGCGAGTGACGCGGCCGCGCAGCCACAGCCCGGCCAGGATGCCGGCCAGCACGACCCCGCCCCACCACGAGCCGGTGGCGACCGCGCTGACGGTGATGCCCGGGCAGGTCGCGCCCACCCCGAAGCCGACACCGAACACCGCGCCGCCGTAGACCGCCTCCCGCCGCACCGGGTGCCGCGGGATCCGCAGGGGAGCGCCGAGCAGGGTCCGGCCGCGGCGGCGCAGCAGGGCCAGCCCGATCCCGGCGGTGGCCACGGTCGAGGCCATCATCAGGTAGATGTAGGGGTCGCGCAGCAGCAGGCCGTCGTGGATCGTCCGGTAGTCGCCGAGCCCGCTGGCGGTGAGCAGGAACCCGAACGCGAGGCCCACCGCGACCACGCTCCACCGCTGCGCCCTCACACCGCACCGCCCGTCAGCAGGTGGACGACGAGCGTCACGGCGACCGCGACCCCGAAGAAGGTGGCGGTCGCGGCGAAGCTCTCCGGCGAGCCGGCGGAGCAGCCGGAGATGCCGTGCCCGGAGGTGCAGCCGCCGGCCCACCGCGCGCCGTACCCGATCAGCACCCCGACCACGAGCAGCACGCCGAGCAGCGCCGGCGCCGGGAGCACCTCCGACAGCGCGCCGTACCCGGACGTGCGGTCCGCCCCCACGGCAGCGGCCAGGAACGCGCCGAGCACCAGCGCGCCCGTGAACCACAGCCGCCACGGCTCGGTCAGCGGACGCCGCTCGGCGAGGAACAGCAGCTGCAGCCAGCCCCCGGAGACGCCGAGCTTGAGGCCGGCCAGCGCGTAGAGCGCGACCACGCAGAGCCCGATCCCTGGGCCCGCGACCCACCAGGGCAGCTGGTCGGGCAGCAGGTGCGACACGGGAACCCCCTCCGAACGGACCGCGGGTGCCGGGAATGTCCTCTCGCCATGTCCGCTCTCGGCCCCTATGTTGGCATCGTCTGACCATCCCCGGGGCCAGACTGGACGGCTCGGTTGGAGGCCCTCATGTCGCTGGCAGAGAAACCCGCACGCGCTCGCTCGACGTCCCTCAAGCGCGAGGTCGGCCTGATCGGTCTGATGTGGGCCTCGGTGGGCTCGATCATCGGATCCGGCTGGCTCTTCGGCGCCCAGGAGGGGTTGATCGCCGCCGGCCCGTCGGCCATCATCTCCTGGATCGTCGGCGGCCTGATGATGATGGTGCTGGCGCTCATCCACGCCGAGCTGGGCGGCATGTACCCGGTCTCCGGCGGCACCGCCCGCTTCCCGCACTACGCCTTCGGCGGTGCGGCCGGCGCCTCGTTCGGGTGGTTCTCCTGGCTGCAGGCCGCCACGGTGGCGCCCATCGAGGTCTCGGCGATGATCACCTACGCCCAGCACTACTCGTTCGCGCAGAGCTGGCTGGACCCGAAGACGAAGGTGCTCACCACGAGCGGCCTCGTCGTGGCCGTGCTGCTGATGGCGATGCTGACCGCCGTCAACTTCCTCGGGATCAAGAAGCTCGCCGCCGCGAACAGCGCCGCCACCTGGTGGAAGATCGCCGTCCCGCTGCTGGTGATCCTGGTGCTGGCGCTGACCAACTTCAACACCGGCAACTTCACCGCCGCCGAGGGATTCAGCGCCAACGGGTTCCACGGCGTCCTCGCCGCCATCTCCACCAGCGGGATCATCTTCAGCTACCTGGGTTTCGAGCAGGCCGACCAGCTCGCCGGTGAGGCGAAGAACCCCAAGCGGGATATCCCCATCGCCATCATCGGGGCCATGATCATCGGCATCGTCATCTACGTCGCGCTCCAGGTGGCCTTCCTGGTGGCGCTGCCGGACAGCGCGATCGGCAAGACCTGGGACTCGCAGGGCAAGGGGCTGTACACCCTGTTCACGGGTCCGTTCGCCGAGGTGGCGACGCTGCTCAGCCTCGGCTGGCTGGCCGCGATCATCTACGCCGACGCGATCATCTCGCCGGCCGGCACCGGCCTGATCTACACGACCGGCAGCTCGCGCGTGTCCTACGGGCTGTCCCGCAACGGCTACGTGCCGACCCCGTTCGAGTGGACCAACGAGCGCGGCGTGCCGTGGGTCGGGCTGATCGCCGCCTTCGCCACCGGGTGCATCTGCTTCCTGCCGTTCCCGAGCTGGCAGTCGCTGGTCGGCCTGATCACCAGCGCCTCGGTGCTGATGTACGCCGGCGCGCCGCTGTCACTCGGTGCGTTCCGCCGGCGCATGCCGAACGCGGACCGCCCGTACCGGCTTCCGATCGCAGGCTTCATGTCGCCGCTCGGCTTCTGCATCTCCGGCCTGATCATCTTGTGGTCGACCTGGGACACCGACTGGAAGCTGGGTGTGGCCATCCTGATCGGCTACGCGATCTTGGCCATCAGCCGGGTGTTCCACCTCAACGACAAGTCGCCGCACCTGCACTGGCGCTCCGCCTCGTGGCTGCCCGCCTACCTGGTGGGCATGGGGATCATCGTGTACATCAGCTCGTTCGGCCCGATGAAGACCCCCATCCTCGGCGACTACCTGGGCATCCTGGTCACGGTGGTCTTCAGCGTGGCGATCTACTACTGGGCGATGGCGGTGGCGCTGCCCGCCGAGGAGATCGAGGAGATGGTCAACGAGGTGGTCCTCCCGGAGGAGGAGGGCCTGGAGACGCCCGCCCACTGACCCGCCCGGGTGGCCGTCAGCGCTTGGTGGCGATCAGCACCGAGGCGTCGGCGGCCACCATGACCTCGGCGGTGGTGAACCGCTCGTCGGTCAGCCAGCTCTCTCGCAGCACGTCCACGCGGCCCTCGAACACCGGCGGCCACGAGGAGCACGGCGTGAAGTCGTCGAGCACCACCACGCCGCCCGGCTCGACGATCTCCGCGATCGCGTCCGGCCCGGCCTCCTTGGGCTCGCGCGAGTCGAGGAACAGCAGCGAGAACGGCCCCTTGTCGAGCAGCGTCGACCAGTCCGCGGCCAGCACCTCGACGCGGTCGTCGTCGTCGAAGATCTTCGCGGCGGCGCCCGCGAGGCGCGCGTCGAGCTCCGCGGTCAGGATCCGGGTGTCCTCGCGGATCCCGCTGCGCAGCCACGCGGTGCCCACGCCGCAGCCGGTCCCGAACTCCGCCAGCCGGCCCGAGCGGGTCGCGGCCAGGGCGGCCAGCAGGCGGCCGGTCTCGTTGCGGCAGAAGGACACGAAGCCGGCGCGCCGGGAGACGTCGAAGGCGCGCCGCACGATGTCCGGGAGGTCGGGGGGAGCGCTCATGCGGCCGAGTGTCTCAGACCCCGAGGGCCAGTCCGTCCCGCGAGACATCGTCTCAGATCGCGGAATGCTCCGGAAAACCCCGGGTGCGCCGCAGGTCTTCGCGTTAGCCTGACCGAACCATGCGGACGTTCTTCGTACTTATCGAGCGCCGCGGCGAGGCCTCTCTGTAAGGCCACCTCGCCGCGGTGGTCGGCAGTGCGTGCACTGTCCAGGTCTTACGCAGAACCTCCGCGGCGAGCGAGGCGGCCCACCCGGCCCCCTCCGAGATCCACCTCCCGTCCGACGCGTGACCCGCGTCCGGGACCTGTTCCTCCACCGCTGGCAGCGGAGAGCCGCGCACCCGCTCCGACGTACCCCCGTCGCGGACCCGGCACCGACCAGCAGCACCCACACCAGATTCCGAGATGGAGATGTTCCCGATGTACGACATGTACCCCGAGTGGGGTCCCCGGCGGCACCGCGAGGAGAACGAGGAGGCCCTGGCCGGCGTCCAGGCCGGACTCGACCTGCGAGACAACGGCGGTCAACGCCCGGACGACAACTAGGGTCGCCCGGGTGTCCCAGACCCACGCGCAGCAGACCCAGACCGTCCGGCTCGCCGTCATCCCCGGTGACGGGATCGGTCCCGAGGTCACCGCCGAGGCCCTGAAGGTCCTCGAGCAGGTGGCCGGGGGACCGGCCGGCGGGGTCAAGTTCGAGTCCACCCGCTACGACCTCGGTGCCGAGCGCTACCTCGCGACCGGCGAGGTGCTGCCGGACACCGTCCTGGCCGAGATCAGGGAGCACGACGCGATCCTGCTCGGCGCGGTCGGCGGGAAGCCGGGCGATCCCCGGCTCCCGGCGGGCATCCTCGAGCGCGGCCTGCTGCTGCGGCTGCGCTTCGAGCTCGACCACTACGTCAACCTGCGTCCGTCGCGGATCTATCCGGGGGCGGTCTCGCCCCTGGCCGCGCCGGGCGAGGTCGACTTCGTGGTCGTGCGCGAGGGCACCGAGGGCCCGTACGTCGGCAACGGCGGGGCCCTGCGGGTCGGGACGCCGCACGAGATCGCGACCGAGGTCAGCGTCAACACCGCGTTCGGGGTGGAGCGCGTCGTTCGCGACGCGTTCGCCCGGGCGCAGAAGAGGCCGCGCAAGAAGCTGACCCTGGTCCACAAGACCAACGTGCTGGTGCACGCCGGCGCCGTCTGGTCCCGCATCGTCGAGGCCGTCTCCGCGGAGTACCCCGAGGTCACGGTCGACTACCTGCACGTGGACGCGGCCACGATCTTCTTGGCCACGGACCCGGCCCGCTTCGACGTGATCGTCACCGACAACCTGTTCGGCGACATCCTCACCGACCTCGCGGCCGCGGTCACCGGTGGCATCGGCCTGGCCGCGAGCGGCAACGTGAACCCCGACCGCACGGCGCCGAGCATGTTCGAGCCCGTGCACGGGTCCGCCCCCGACATCGCCGGCCAGCAGAAGGCCGACCCCACGGCCGCGATCCTGTCCACGGCCCTGCTGCTCGAGCACCTCGGCCTCGACGACGCCGCCCGCGCCGTCGAGGACGCCGTGGTCGCCGAGCTCGCCGCGCGGACCCCCGGCGCACCCGTGCGCACCGCCGAGGTCGGCGACGCGGTCGCCGCGCGGGTGGCAGGCTGACCGGGGACAGGTACCGTGCATCCCATGTCAGACAGCTCGCTGCAGATCGACGTCACGCCCACCGATCGACCGGTCAGCGACGACCGGCTGGCGGAGATCCTCGCGAACCCCGGCTTCGGCCTGCACTTCACCGACCACATGTTCGTGGTCGAGTGGACCCCCGAGCAGGGGTGGCACGACGCGCGCGTGACGCCGTACGCCCCGCTCTCGGTCGACCCGGCGACCGCGGTCCTGCACTACGCGCAGGAGATCTTCGAGGGCATGAAGGCCTACCGGCACGCGGACGGTTCGGTGTGGACGTTCCGGCCCGAGGAGAACGCCGCGCGGATGGTCCGCTCCGCGCACCGGCTCGCGCTGCCCGAGCTGCCGGTCGAGGACTTCATCGCCTCGGTCGACGCGCTGGTCCGGGCCGACGAGCGGTGGGTGCCGGAGCCGGCGGGGGAGAAGAGCCTCTACGTCCGGCCGTTCATGTTCGCCTCCGAGGTGTTCCTGGGGGTGCGGCCGGCGCAGCACGTGACCTACATGGTCATCGCCTCGCCGGCCGGCGCCTACTTCGCCAAGGGCGTGCACCCGGTGTCGATCTGGCTGAGCGAGGACTACACGCGCGCCGGCCGCGGCGGCATGGGCGCGGCCAAGACCGGCGGCAACTACGCGAGCTCGCTGCTCGCGCAGCAGGAGGCCATCGCCGAGGGCTGCGACCAGGTGGTCTTCCTCGACGCGGCCGAGGGCAGGTACGTCGAGGAGCTCGGCGGCATGAACCTCTACTTCGTCCAGGACGACGGCACGATCGCCACCCCGGAGACGTCCGGCACGATCCTCGAGGGCATCACCCGTAGCTCGATCGTCGAGCTCTGCGGCAAGCTCGGGCACCGCGTCGAGGAGCGGCCGGTGACCATCGACGAGTGGCGCGAGGGCGTCGCGTCCGGGCGGATCACCGAGGTGTTCGCGTGCGGCACCGCGGCGGTCGTGACGCCGGTCGGCACGCTCAAGTGGCGCGGCGGCCAGGTCGGGGACGGCGAGACCACCGGTCCGGTCACCCGGCAGGTGCGCAGCGCGCTGGTCGACATCCAGTACGGCCGGGCGGAGGACACCTTCGGGTGGATGCACCGCGTGCTCTGATGCTCGTCATGTAGCATACAAGTCTATGACAGGTGCTCGGTACCGGCAGGTGGCCGACGAGCTGCGCGACCGGATCGTGCGCGGCGACGTCGACCCCTCGGGCCAGCTCGCGAGCGAGGCCCGGCTCGGCGCGGAGTACGCCGTGAGCCGGGTGACCGTCCGCAAGGCGCTCGAGCTGCTCCGCGAGCGCGGGCTCGTGGAGAGCCGCCGCGGCGCCGGCTGGTTCGTCGCCGGCGGATCGTTCCGCCAGCGGCTCGCGCTCGGCTCCTTCCGGCACGCCGCCTCCGCGGTCGCGGAGTCCGGCCACCACCTGCACCGGCAGGTGGTGGGCTTCGGCTGGCAGCCGGTCCCCGGGTACGTCGCGGGGCCGCTCGGCCTCGCGGAGGGGGACGAGGCGCTGCACTGCCGCTCGGTGCGCACCGTCGAGGGGCGGCCGCTCGACCTGGTCGACGAGTGGGTTCCCGGGGCCCTCGCCGGCTCGCTGTCCCGCGACGACGCCACCGACCCCGGGCTGTGGAGCAGCCTGGGCCGCGACGGCCACCCCGTCGCCTCGGTCCGGCAGACCATCACCGCGGCCGTGGCCGCCGACGACGACACCGGCCCGCTCGGCGTCGTGCCCGGGGCCCCGCTGCTGGTCGTGCGGCGGCTGGCCCGCGGCGCCGACGGCGGCCCGGTCGCCTGGTCCGAGCACCGCTACCTGGCCCACCGGTTCTCCCTCGAGGTCGAGTTCCACGAGTGGACCCCCGGCGGACCCGGCGCCGGCGACGGCCCGCCCGGGCTCCTCGAGACCCCTGTCCCGCACTAGGTCGTGTCTGGAAATGATGGGGTCATGGCGGGGGTGGCATCCGCGCCCGGTCCGGCAAGGCCGAGGCGCGAGAGCGCAGCGGGCTGCGCCGAGCGTCGAGAACGCCGCCGGTCGGGATGCGGGGCCGCACCCGCGACCGCAGCATTGACAGAGACGGCCTCAAGTCCAACCCAACGGAGGAACCCATGCGAGTGCTCGTCACCGGCGGCGCCGGCTTCATCGGCGCGAACTTCGTCCTGCGCACGGCCCGAACCCGCCCGGACTGGCAGGTGACCGTCCTCGACGCGCTCACCTACGCCGGCAACCGCGCCAGCCTGGACCCGGTCGCCGACCGGATCCGGTTCGTGCACGGCTCGGTGGCCGACGCCGAGCTGGTCGACGGGCTGGTCGCCGAGGCGGACCTGGTCGTGCACTTCGCGGCCGAGAGCCACAACGACAACTCGCTGTCCGAGCCCTGGCCCTTCATCGAGGCGAACATCGTCGGCACCTACCGGCTCCTCGAGGCGGTCCGCCGGCACGGCGTACGCCTGCACCACATCTCCACCGACGAGGTGTACGGCGACCTCGAGCTCGACGACCCGCTGCGGTTCACCGAGCGCACGCCGGTCAACCCGTCCTCGCCGTACAGCGCGAGCAAGGCGTCGGCCGACCTGCTCGCCCGGGCCTGGATCCGCAGCTTCGGCATCGAGGCGACGATCTCCAACTGCTCCAACAACTACGGGCCGCTGCAGCACGTGGAGAAGTTCATCCCCCGGCAGGTCACCGGCATCCTGCGCGGCGTGAGGCCCAAGCTCTACGGCTCCGGCGAGAACGTCCGCGACTGGATCCACGTCGACGACCACAACGACGCCGTCGTCGCGATCATCGAGCAGGGCCGGCCGGGGGAGACCTACCTGATCGGGGCGGACGGCGAGCGCAACAACCGCGACATCATCGCGCTGCTGTTGGAGCTGACCGGCAGGCCGGCGGACTGGTTCGAGCACGTCAACGACCGGCCCGGGCACGACCTGCGCTACGCGATCGACTCCTCGAAGCTGCGGGCCGAGACCGACTGGACCCCGCAGTACGCCGACCTCCGCGACGGCCTCGCGCAGACCATCGCGTGGTACCGCGACCACGAGGACTGGTGGGCACCCCACAAGGACGCCACGGAGGCCGCCTACGCCCGCCTCGGACGCTAGGGCGGCGAGGGCGGCTACCGTGTTCCGGTGGTGACCAACCATCAGCCGCTGCCTCCCGCGCCGGGGGTCGTGCGCGTCGGGGACTACCGGCTGCTCGCCAAGATCGGCGAGGGCGGCATGGGCGTCGTGCACCTCGCCCAGGGTCCCGACGGGGCGCGCGTCGCGCTCAAGGTGCTGCGGCCGCACATCATCGGCGACGACGAGGCCCGCACCCGCCTGGCCCGCGAGGTCGCCTCCCTGCGGCGGGTCACCAGCCCGCGGATCGCCGAGGTGATCGACGCCGACCCGTGGGGGGAGACGCCGTACGTCGCGACCCGCTACGTCCCGGGCCTCTCGCTGCACGAGCACGTCCGGCAGGAGGGACCGATCGGCGGCGCCGACCTCCGGCACTTCGCGACCGGGCTGGCCGAGGCGGTCATCGCCGTCCACGCGGTCGGTGTGCTGCACCGCGACATCAAGCCGTCCAACGTGCTGCTCGAGGGCCGCTCGCCGGTCCTCATCGACTTCGGGCTGGCCCGGCTGGCCGAGGACCCGCGGCTCACGCACACCGGCTGGCTGCTGGGCACCCCCGGCTACCTCGCGCCCGAGATCCTCTACGGCGAGGACGCCACCACCGCCTCCGACGTGCACTCGTGGGCGGCCACCGTGGTGTTCGCCGCCACCGGCCGCCCGCCCTTCGGGACCGGCCCGGCGATGGCGATCATGGACCGGGTCCGCCGCGGCGAGCACGACCTGTCCGCGGTGCCGCCGGCCCTGCTGCCGCTGGTCCGGGCCTGCCTCGCGCCCGACCCGGGCGACCGGCCCGACACGTCCGCGGTGCTCGCGTCGCTGCGCGGCCCGCTGCGCGACGACCTCACGCTGCCGGTCGTGCTGGCCCCGCCGACGTCGCTCAGGCCCGTCGACGGGTCCGCGCCGCGGACCACTCCGTACACCACCGTCGCGCCGACGGCCGCCGCGCCGTCGACCGCCCCGCCGACCGCGGCGCCGGCCCGCGCGCCGTACATGCAGCCGCCCGACCCGCGTCCCCGGCTCGTCCCGCCGGACGGCTGGCGGCCGCCGCCGCCCTCGGGACTGCCCCGGCTGCAGCGCGGCAGCCTGCTGCTCGGGCTGTTCGCGACCGCGACGCTCGGCCTCGCGGCGGCGCCGTACCTCGCGCTGCTCGCCGCGACGCTGCTCGCGCTCGCCGTGCGCACCGTGTCCTGGACGACGGAGTCCGCGCGCGAGCGCCAGCACCTGCGCGGCCGCCGGCGGTGGTACGACCTGCCGCTGACCGTCGCGACGTCGCCGTGGTACCTCGTCGTCGCCACCGGGGGCACGCTCGCGCTGATGCTCTGGTCGGCGCTCGTCGCGTTCGTGGTCGGCTTCGCCTACCTGTTCTTCCGCGGACCGCTGGTGCCCGGGCTGCTGCTGATGGGCGCGGCGTTCGCGGTGTCCCTGTGGTGGGGGCCGGGGTCGCGGCGGCTGCGCGTGCCGACCCGCCGGCTGGTGCTGCTCGGCACCCGCAACGTCTGGGTCGGGTGGCTCGCAGTTGCGCTGGTCGCGGTGGTCGCCCTCCTCTGCGGGTACGCGCTCGCGACCGGGGGCGTGTCCTGGGACCCGGAGCCCGGCGCGCCGTGGCGGCACGGCACGGCGCTGGGCACCCTGGTCCGCTGGCTCTGACCGGCTTTTCGGCTCCCGGCGCTCCCCATTTCACGCGATGAGGGGACGTGTCGCCCTTAGGGTGGTCGGGTGTCGCTGCGACTGCGCCTGCTCGGGCTGCTCTCGGTGCTGGTGGTGGTCGCGCTGCTCGCCGCCGGTGCCGTCACCGCCTCGTTGTGGCACGTCGAGGCCAACCGGCGGCTGGTCGCGGACCGGCTCCAGCCGGCCAGCCTGCAGAGCCGGGCGCTGCTGGTCGCCCTGGTCGACCAGGAGACCGGGGAGCGCGGCTACCTGCTCACCGGCGACACCCTGTTCCTGGATCCCTACCGCACCGGTCGGGCGCACTTCGCCGCGCGGCTGCGCGAGCTCCGGGCGGAGCTCCGGGACGACGCGGGGCTGAGCGCATCGATCGACTGGGTCGCGGAGGCGGCCACCGCCTGGCGGCGGAACGCGGCGATGCCCGAGATCCAGGCCCGCCGGTCCGGCCAGGCCCGGAGGGCCCAGCGGCTGGTGGCCGCCGGCCGCGGCAAGGCCGACTTCGACGAGGTGCGCGCCCGGGTCGCCGGCCTCCAGTCCCTCATCGACGCCCGGACGCGGGCCGCGCAGCGTCACGACGCGACGGACCTGCAGCGCCTGCGCTGGGTGATCCAAGTCAGTCGCGCGCTGCTGCTGGTGCTCCTGCTCACCGGCGCCCTGCTGCTGCGGCACTGGGTGCTGCGCCCCGTGCGGTCCCTGCGCAGCCGGATGCGGGCGGTGGCCGACGGCCGGATCGAGGAGGAGGTGCTGATCGACGGCCCGCCGGAGGTGGCCGCCGTGGGCCGCGACGCCGAGAGCATGCGGCGGCGCATCGTGGCCGAGCTGGAGTCCACGCGTGCCGCGACCGAGGCGCTGACCCAGCACAGCCCCGTCGTCAGCCTGCTCCGCCACGAGCTCACCTCCCACCCCCGCGCCGAGCACAACGGGCTGGACGTCGCCGGCATGGTGCTGTCCGCCGAGGGGGTGCTGGCCGGTGACTGGTGGGAGTCGTTCCGCCGCCCGGACGGCACCACCGCGCTCGTGCTCGCCGACGTGTCCGGGCACGGCGCCGAGGCGGGACTGGTCGCGTTCGCCTTCAAGCAGCGGATCATCGCCCTGCTCGACTCCGACCTCGACCTGGCCGACGTGTTCGAGCTCGCGGCCCGGCGGCCCGACAACGCCGAGCGGTTCCTGTCCTGCCTGGTCGCGGTCGTGGACCCCGACGCGCAGCGGCTCTCGTGGGTCAACGCCGGGCACCCGCCCGCGCTCGTCGTCGACCGGCAGGACCGCAACGTCGTCCGCGAGCTCGGTCCGACCGGGCCGCTGATCTCCGCGGTCACCAGCGGCTGGTCGGTCACCACGACGCTCTTCGGGCCCGACGACATGCTCGTGGCCTGCACCGACGGCGTGCTCGAGGCGCGCGGCCCGGACGGCGCCGAGTTCGGGGTGTCCGGGCTGGTGGACGTGATGAAGGGGCTGGACCGGTGGTCGCCCGACGAGGCGGTCGCCGAGTGCCGGGAGGCGGTGCGCCGGTTCGCGGTCGACGTACGACGCGACGACGTCACCTGCGTGGCGCTGACCCTGGCCACCGCCGACCAGCACTGACCGCTATCCGAGACCGCGTGCCGGATCGCGGTCACGAGTGGCACAGTGGAGGACGTGCAGCACCGTGTCGTCATTATCAGCTAGCGCACCAGGACCCTTCCGGTGCGCTGACCTCTCGTCCCGACGGGAGGTCTTTTTGTTGCCCGTCCCCTGCAGTCCGGAGTACCCGATGACAGACCAGGCGTTCCACGTCTACGACACGACGCTGCGCGACGGCGCGCAGCAGGAGGGGCTGAACCTCTCGGTCGCGGACAAGCTGACGATCGCGCGGGAGCTCGACGACCTCGGGGTGGGCTACATCGAGGGCGGCTGGCCGGGCGCGAACCCCAAGGACACCGAGTTCTTCCGGCGGGCCCGCGAGGAGCTCGACCTGCGCAACGCCACGCTCGCCGCCTTCGGCGCCACCCGGCGCGCCGGGGTGGCCGCGGCCGACGACCCGCTGGTGGCCGCGCTGCGCGACAGCGGAGCGTCCGTGGTGACGCTGGTCGCCAAGTCGCACGACCGGCACGTCGAGCTCGCGCTGCGCACCACCTTGGAGGAGAACCTCGCGATGGTGCGCGACACGGTGCGGCACCTGCGCGAGGAGGGGCAGCGGGTGTTCCTCGACGCCGAGCACTTCTTCGACGGCTACCGCGCCAACCGCGACTACGCGCTGGAGGTGCTGCGCACGGCGTACGACGCGGGCGCGGAGGTCGTCGCGCTCTGCGACACCAACGGCGGCATGCTCCCCGGCTGGGTCGCCGACGTCGTGGACGACGTGCTGGGCAGCACCGGCATCCGGGTCGGCATCCACTGCCACAACGACACCGGCTGCGCGGTCGCGAACACGCTGGCCGCGGTCGAGGCAGGCGCCACGCACGTGCAGGGCACGCTGAACGGCTACGGCGAGCGCACCGGCAACGCCGACCTGGTCACCGTCGTGGCCAACCTCGAGCTCAAGCTCGGCCGGGCGGTGCTGCCGGAGGGCCGGCTGCGCGAGGCGACCCGGATCGCGCACGCGGTCGCGGACGTCACGAACTTCCCGCCCGCCTCGCGCCAGCCCTACGTCGGGGTCAGCGCGTTCGCGCACAAGGCCGGGCTGCACGCCAGCGCGATCAAGGTCGACCCGAACCTCTACCAGCACCTCGAGCCCGAGCGGGTCGGCAACGACATGCGGCTGCTGATCTCCGACATGGCCGGGCGCGCGAGCATCGAGCTGAAGGGCGCCGAGCTCGGCTTCGACCTCGGCGGCGACCGCGAGCTGGTCTCCCGGATCACCCAGCGGGTCAAGGACCTCGAGTCGCGGGGGTACACCTTCGAGGCCGCCGACGCGTCGTTCGAGCTGCTGCTGCTCGAGGAGGTCGAGGGGGCCCGTCCGTCGTACTTCGAGGTGGAGTCGTGGCGGGTGATCACCGACTCGAAGCCGGGGGAGGAGGCGGTCTCCGAGGCCACCATCAAGCTGCTCGCCGGTGGCGCCCGGATCATCACCACCGCCGAGGGCAACGGCCCGGTCAACGCGCTCGACCAGTCGATGCGTGACGCGATCGGGCAGGCCTACCCGGAGGTCGCGAAGTTCGAGCTGATCGACTACAAGGTGCGCATCCTCGATCAGGGGCACGGCACCGACGCGGTCACCCGGGTGCTGATCGAGACCACCGACGGCCGCTCCAGCTGGGTGACCGTCGGGGTCGGGCACAACGTCATCGAGGCGTCGTGGGGCGCGCTCGTCGACGCCGTCACCTACGGGCTGCGCCGCAACGGCGAGGTGCCCTCCTAGGGGCGGCGACCGGCAGCAGGAGCAGCGCGCCGACCAGGAAGCAGAGGGCGCCGAAGGAGGTGCCGAGGTCGGCCGCGGGCACGCTGACCTCCTGCCCGGTGGAGGGCACCAGGTAGGCGCCGACCGCGGCGACACCGAAGGCGATGCAGCCGAGCAGGTTGACCGCGGCCCCCGTGCCCGGCCGGGTCCGGGGCGGCAGCCGCAGCAGACCCCCGCTGACCGCGACGTAGGCCAGCACGCCCGAGACCAGGAACAGGGCCGAGCCCACCGCGTCGGGTCTCCACACCTGCCGGTCGTACGACGGGTCGCCGACCATCGCGCGGAAGGTGTTGAGGTTGAACAGCACGGTTCCGGCCAGCTGGGTGAGGCTGCTCCACAGGTCCAGCCGGCTGCTGCCCGACTCGACGCTGTCGACCAGCTGCAGCGTGGCGGCGCTCGTGAAGAAGAGCGAGCCGACGAAGAACACGATGCCGACGACCATCGGGCCGACCGCGGCCAGGAAGCCCGGGAACGGCCCGACGAGGAAGCAGACCGAGCCGACCGCGAACAGGACGCCGATCCACCAGGACCGGCCGCGCGGGGCCCGGCGGCCGAGACGAGCGCCTGCGTGAGGGTGCGGCATCGCGGGTCAGGTGGGGGTCGGGGCGGCAGCAGGGTCGCGCGGGTGGAAGGGATGCATCTCGTCGGCCCCCGGCTGGATGACCCCCCAGCTGGACTCGGGGATCTCGTTCCAGGCGTCGCTCAGGTCGGTGAGCGGCTCCGACACCACCAGCCGGGTCT
>Ga0308176_10000735_pt1 | contig 20449 bp, 14 predicted proteins | sample PhyCR2_3_FD_203890 | JGI IMG/M metagenome (GOLD analysis project Ga0308176, IMG submission 203890) | Soil microbial communities from UC Gill Tract Community Farm, Albany, California, United States - DLSLS.C.R2 | ecosystem: Environmental > Terrestrial > Soil > Agricultural land | place: USA... | reverse complement strand
CAGCGCCGAAGGGAATGGAATGTTTGGAAGAAAGGCGGCTGCTGTCGGCGCAATTGGTGAGCGACGTCACCGTCAGACCGGCGGCGGGAATCGTCGCGGCCGCCGGCGCCGCCGGGCCGGCCGGAGGTTACACCCCGGCGCAGATTCGCGCGGCGTACGGCTCGGACCCGGCGTCGCTGCTCGGCGGGGCGATCACCGGCGAGGGATCGGGGCAGACGATCGCGATCGTTGACGCGTACAACGATCCGAACATCGCCTCGGACCTGCACGCGTTCGACGTGGCGTTTGGTCTAAACGACCCGCCGGCCTTCACGAAGGTGGATCAGTCCGGCGGGACGAATTACCCCAAGACGGACGGCGGTTGGTCCACGGAGATCGCGTTGGACGTGGAGTGGGCGCACGCCGTGGCGCCGGGTGCGAGCATCCTGCTGGTGGAAGCCAAGTCGGCCGGGATCACGGACCTGCTCTCGGCGGTGGATTACGCGCGCAAGGCCGCGGGCGTGTCGGTCGTATCGATGAGCTGGGGCGGGAGCGAGTTTTTCGGGCAGACGGCCTACGACAGTCACTTTACGACGCCGGCGGGGCATGCGGGCGTCACGTTCGTCTCGGCGTCGGGGGATGACGGGCTCGCCGCCGGGGCGTCCTGGCCGGCGAGCTCGCCGAACGTCTTGTCGGTCGGCGGGACCACGTTGTCGCTGCAGGATTCCTCGGGAACCTACGGCGGTGAGACGGCGTGGTCGCTGAGTGGCGGCGGGTTGAGCCGCTTCGAGGCGGAACCGGGGTATCAGGCGAACGTGCAGTCCACGTTCCGGCGGACGACGCCGGACGTGGCGTACGATGCGAATACGAACACCGGCTTCGCGGTGTACAGCTCCGTGCCGGACGGCGGGACGACCGGGTGGTCGGTCGTCGGCGGCACGAGCGCGGGGACGTCGCAGTGGGCGGCTTTGGTGGCGATCGCCGACCAGGGGCGCGTGGCTTCGGGCGGCGCGGCGCTGGACGGTGCGACCGGCACGCTGCCGCTCCTGTACCAGGCGGCGGGGACGTCGGGTGGTTACGCGGCGAGCTTTCACGACGTCGTGGGCGGGGGCGCGACCAGCGGGTACGACGTTGTCACCGGGTTGGGCACTCCAAAGGCCGCGCAACTGGTGCAGGCGCTACAGGGTACACCGGCGACCACGGCGGCGCCCGTGGCGCGGGTGCCGACGCCGCCGAGGCTGATTCGCCGCATCGGGCCGAGGCGCGGGAGGTTCGTGGGATCGGATGGGGTTGAGGGTGCGCCGGTCGTTGCCGCGGCTACACGCGAAGTGTCGGGAGAGGATTCGGCCGGGCCACAGGTGTCTTTGCCGTCGCACGTGCGGCCGGTCGGTCTTGTCGGCCAGAACATCGCGGCGCCCGCGCGGGTGTCGTCGATCTCCTCCTCCGCCGTCGACGCGGTCGCGCTGGCAGCCGGTATGGGAGCGGGCGGCTCGGTCGCGGGGGTGTTCGGAGTATTCTCGGCGACGCCTGTTGTTTGCGAAGAGCAGTTGGAAATCCCCGCGGGTGCACTTGGGCCTGAGATAGCGGCACCTCAAGTCGAATGGAATGTCGGGGGCGTCATCGCCGGACCCACGTGGTTGGCCGATGGAGGGCCGGCCGGCGGGGTCTTGGGCGCGCTGGCGAGGGTTGCCGATTCGGTCTCGTCCGCGGAGGCGCTCCAATGGCTGGGCGAAACCCCCGAGGGATCTTCCTTCGCGGCGTCCGTAGCGGCGGTGCTGGGCGGGGCATGCGCGGCGGCGGCGTACACTCGCTCGAAGGCGAGAAAGGACGTGCGGTCCAAGTCGCGCGCGGCGGGACTTGAATTCGATTGCTGGAATGCCGTTGATATCCGGTGAGCGCGGGGCGGGCGCGGGCTTTGGACGGAGTGAGGAGAGATTTGGTGCATCGCGTGTTCGTGGAAGACCTGGAGCGGCGGCTGGTCCTGAGCGCCGCGTTCGACGTGACGGGGCTTACGGCGTTGCGAAACGATCCGGTTTACTCGTCGATCGACGGGAGCGGCGTGGGCGTTGCCGTGCTGGACAGCGGCGTGTACGCGCGGAACCCCGACTTGTCGGCGAACGTCGTGGCGTATTACAACGCCGTCGAGAACGCCGTGCCGGGGAGCATCGATTCTTCCTCGGTCGCCGGGGCGTCGGACACGGTCGGCCACGGCACGCACGTGTCGGGCATCGCCGCGTCGAGCAACCCGGACGTCGGCGTCGCGTACAAGGCGCAGCTCGTCGATGTGAAGGTCATCCCCGACGGCGGCGAGAGCCAGCTCGGCGGTGACCCCCTGCTGCGCGGCCTCGAGTTCGTCGCGCAGTACGCCGATGAGTTCAACATCAAGGTGGTGAACCTGTCGCTCGGCGAGGCCGACCAGAACGGGGGGTTGAACCTCAACTCGGTCCCGAACCCGGACGACGTCGCGCGGGCGATCCAGGAGCTGGAGAGCCTGGGCATTACCGTGGTGGCGGCGGCGGGGAACAGCTACGCCAACGATCCGGCGCCCGGCGAGAGCTATCCTGCGGTCGTCTCCACGATCAGCGTCGCCAGCACCTGGGCGGACAGCGGCGCGGGGTACGACTTCAACGTGGTGGCGTGGGGCACGCCGTACGACAGCTTCGCGGCGTTCGAGAACTCAGCGGCGGCCGACCGGTTCAGCGCGACGAGCCAGCGGAGCACGCTGTCGAACCAGGTCGCCGCGCCGGGCGTGGACATTTTCAGCACGTGGAACAATTCGTCGTCCGACGGGGCGGGCGGGAACCTTCTGTACAACACGCTCTCGGGCACGAGCATGGCGGCACCGTTCGTCTCCGGCGAGGTGGCGCTGATCCAGGACGCGGCGATGACCTTCGGCGGGCGGTACATCACCGACGTGACCGAGGTCCGCCAGATCATCCAGCAGACCTCGGACGTGGTGGTGGACTCCAACGTGGAAGACAACGGCCGGGTACCTCTGGTGAACGGCCAGCCGGACACCAGCCGCACGTTCGACCTGCCGGAGACGGGGCAGAGCTACTTCCGCGTCAACGTGCAGAAGGCGATCCAGTTCGTGCGGCAACTGTTCAGCGGCGGCGCCATCAGCAACGCCGACCTGGATAACACGACGGCAACGGCCACCGGCGTGCCGGCACTGACGGGGACGAGGAACTTCAGCGGCCGCGGGACGATCGGGACCGACGGGCTCAACCCGGTGGGCGCCAACGACGTGGACCTTTACAAGCTGACGCTCGACTCGCCGGGGACGATCTTTCTCACACTCAGCCAGCCGAGCGGCGGGACGGCGTTCGCGGGGCAGCTGCGGCTGTTCGATTCAAACGGCAACCAGATCACCGCGGCGACGGGGACGGCGGCCGGCTATCCCACACTGTCTTCGGACCCCAACACGCCGCTGCCGGTGGGCACGTATTACGTCGGGGTGAGCAGCGCCGGCAACGTCGGCTATTCCATCGTCGACGGCTCCGGCGCGGCCGGCGGGACCGGCACCGGCGACTACCTGCTGGCGATCAACCTGTCCAACCCGGACCCCAACGGCGTCGCGCAGGGCGCGGAGGTCGTGGGGCTGACCGACCCCAACACGCTGCTGCCGGGCACGCCGATCGTGGCCAACGAGTACCAGGGCGCGATCGGCTCCGACCCGCCGCCGACCGGATCGACCACGCGCATCGCGGTACCCAACGGCGACGTGGACATGTTCAAGGTCGTCGCGCCGGATTCGGGCGTGCTGACCGTGCAGACCAGCTCGCAGCAGTACGGGCCGGCCGGGGTGGACAGCTACGTGCGCGTGTTCGACGCCAACCTGAACGAGATCGCGTTCAACGACGACATCTCGCAGTTCAACACGGACAGCTTCGTGCAGGTAGGCGTGCAGATCGGACAGACGTACTACGTGGCCGTGACCAACTACGCCAACCGGAGCTTCGACGTCCGCAACCCGTACGGGCGCGTGGCGGGCAGCTCGACGAGCGACCGCTTCTACAACCTGTACCTGTCGTTCGACAACGGGGACGCCAACGGGACGGCATTCCTGGCGCGCGCGGCGGCGGTGGGGGCGACGCTCGCCGACAGCGTCGGCGCCGACGGGGGTCAGCCGCTGGCCGGCGCGGGCGGGGGCTTTAAGGACGTGGACTTCTACGCCTACGCCGCGCCGGCGTCCGGGATTCTGGACCTGTCGGTGAACGCGACGAGCGGCGGGTTCTCGCCGTCACTGGCGCTGTGGAGCCTGACCGCCGATCAGTCGGCGGTAACGCAGATCGCGACCACCACCGGCTCGGGGAATGACCTGATGGTGCAGGTGCCGGCGGGGGCGACGATTTACGCGTCGGTGACCGGAAAGGGCAATGAGAACTTCAACTGGTTCTCGCTGGGAAGCGGGACCGGGGGGCAGACCGGGGGCTACACGCTCGGGTCGGCGCTGCTGCCTTCGGCCGACCTCAAGACGCTGAGCGACGGCTCGATCCAGGGCGGCACGCCGCAGCCGCTGACCGTTGGCGCACTCGTGTACAACAACCTGGGCCGGGACGGGTCGCTGGTGGTGGGGCCCGGCGACGTGGACGTGTACGCGCTGACGGTGCCGCAGACTGGGACCTACGAAGTCCGCACCGATACCAGCCGCGAGGGCAGCGCCGACACGGTGCTGCGGCTGTTCGACGCTTCGGGGAACCCGATCGCTGCCAACGACAACCTGAGCGACCGCACGACAGCCAGCCTGATTCGGGCCACTCTGACCGCCGGGCAGACTTATTACGTTGGCGTGAGCGGGGCCGGTGCGTCGGCCTTGTCGTACGACGTGAACACGGGCGCAGGCGCCGGGGACGGGAGCACGGGGGATTACGGCATCTCGGTGGCGGCGGTGACGAGCGGCGCGCCGCCGGCGGTGTCGGTCGCCAACGCCGGCGCGGTGACGGAGCCGCTGCCGGGCCAGTCGGCGGCCGCGGAGTTCGTGGTCTCGCTCGACATGCCCGCCGCCGCCCCGGTGACGGTGGCCTATGCGACGGCGGATGGAACGGCAACCGCGGGGCAGGACTACACGCTGGTGAGCGGCGTGCTTACGTTCGCTCCCGGCCAGACGACCCAGGTGGTCACCGTGCCGGTCCTCGGCGACTTGATCAATGAAAGCGACGAGACCTTCAGCCTGAACCTGTCCGGGGTCAGCGACAACGCCGTCCTGTCCTCCGCCGCCGGCGCGGCGACCGTTTTGAACCTTCAGGTGAAGACGCTGTCGTTCGACGCGAAGCATCCGGCGAATTACACGGACGCGTCCGGCCAACCGGTGACGTTGAAGCTGTCGGGGGCGGGGAACGGAACGGCCGTGTTCTACGGGTCGAATGCCACGCCCGCACAGATCACGCTGGACGGCACGACCTCCAAATCCAGGCTTTCGATGGCATCCGCGGGACCTACGGCGCTCGGCGACCTGACGGCAAACGGGTCGCTCGGGTCATTGGCCGCCGCGCAGGTGGTGCTCGAGGGCAATTTCACCGTGTCCGGCTCGCTCGGCGCGATTCAAGTGGCCGGCGCCTCTGGCGGGCACTCGCTAAAGATCGGGAGCGGCGCCGCGGCCACGACCCTGTCGCTCGGCAACGCATCGGATCTGTCCGTGAGCACGCCGGGCGCGATCAAGTCGCTGGACGCGTCAACCTGGAATAACACGGACGGGGCGCCGGACGTGATCGCCGCCTCGTCGATCGCGGCGATGAAGGTGCCGGGGCAGTTCGCGGCGGACCTGTCGCTCTCGTCCGCGGCGGCGTCCCTGGGCAAAGCGATGCTCGGGGACGTGACCGGCGGCAACTGGACGCTGGCGGGTTCTGCGCAATTGGTGTCGGCGCGATCGACCGCCGCCGATTGGGCGGCGGCGCTGGCGGGGGACGTCGGGACGTTCACGGCCGCCGGCTCCGTTTCGGGGGAGCTGGCGGCGCGCTCGATGGGGTCGATTAAAGTCGGCGGAGACCTCACCGGGGCGACGCTCCGCGCCGCCGGCTCGGTCAGGAGCCTGGCCGTCCGCGGGTCGATCCTGAATTCGCAGGTGCGCGCCGCCGGGGATCTGGCGAGCGTCACGGCCGGGTCGCTCGTGGCTTCGCTCATCTTTGCCGGTGTTTCCGACGCGGTGTCCGGCGTGCCGGCGTCGGCGGCGGAACTGAGCGGAGACGCGCTCATCGGCAGCCTGACCGTCAAAGGCGCCGGGCTGCCGTTTGCCGTGCGGGGCTCGGACGTGGCGGCGGCGCGCCTCGGGCAGGTCACCTTCGGCGCGATCGACACGGACAACGGTGGCGTGCCCTTCGGCGTCGCCGCGCAAAGCATCGGGCGTTACACGCGGCGGATCGGCGCAGCCGTGCTCACCACAACCCCCGGCGGCGCCGGTCAGACGCTGGACGACGGCGGCGACGCCGTCGTGACTCGGTTGGCTTGAACGTCACGCGCGGCGTGGCGAACACCAGGAGAAACTCACCATGTTCAAAAAGCCCTTGGGAAATAAGCGTGATGCGGTATCAGCACCTCGCACCCGCCGGTCCGTCGGGTTTGGGATGGAACCGCTGGAGGAGCGGCAATTCCTTTCTGCGTCGCACGGCGGGCACGGCACGACGCCGGGCGGGGGAATCAGCCTGTTCGCCGGGCACGGCGACACGGTTTCGAGCATTCAGTTCAGCCAGGCGCCCGCGGCCGTACAGGCGGGGCTGGGTACGCTGGCAACCAACGCCGGCCTCACTGATCCCGCGGCCACGCAGACGGTCTATCTCGGCAATACCGACGGAGCCGAGACGTACAGCGTCGTCATCACCGGCACCGGCACCACAACCCGCCTGACGGTCGATGACACCGGTGCGCCGGTCACCGCGCACACCCGCAGCACCACGACCTGGGTGACCCTCAGCGGCGGCGGCACTGGCGGCGACGCCGCGGCCGCGGCGGAGATCAGCGCCATCGCCACCGCGTTGGGATTGACCGCCCCCGCGTCCACCACCAACGTGAACGTCGCCACCGCGTCGGACGGTACCGCGACCTATTCCGTTACGCTGGCGAGCGCCGCGAGCACCTCCGTCACCGGCAGGCTCCGCCACCCGGGCGCGACCATCACGGTCGATGGCAACGGCAACCCCGTCGGCAATCAGAACCTGCCGTTCAGCGTGATCCCCGCGGCCATTCAGAGCGCGCTCAACGCCAACCGCCCCAGCGGGGTCGCGCCGCTCGCGGGCGACTCGACGCAGTCGGTCAGCGTCCGCACGCAGGACGGGCTGACGACCTACACGGCCACCTTCGCCGGCACCGGCACGCGGACGAGCGTCACGGTGAACAAGGCCGGTGTGCTCACAAGTCGGCCCAATACCACCGCAACAACCTTCGGCGCGATCCCCGCTGCCGCGCAGGCGGAGCTGCAAGCGCTAGCGGCGGCCAACGGCTTTACCGGGACCATTACCGCCGACCAGACGGTCAGTGCGTACGCCGCCGGCGACGGCGAGACGCTTTACACCGTCCGGCTGAGCGTGCCGCAGACCAACAACCGCGGTATTTCGTACACCAAGAACCTCACGATCACGGTGGACGGCAGCGGCAACCCAACGGTCCTGCCCGGCGAAGCCGGCGGCGGCGGAGGCTGCGCGGTCGGCGTTCCGACGGCCACCAGTGCCGCTTCCCCAACCCCCGCCAGCCCGGCGACCGCAGCGAACGCGGCGAGGACCGTCCGAGCGGCCGCCCGCCGGCACTAGGCCGGGCGTAAGTGCCGAAGGGAAAATCCGCGACCGATGCCAAAGCGAACGCGTGGCGCGACGCAGTTGCGCCACGCGTTTGCGCCATTCGCCCCTGCTGCGACAGATTGACAACGAGCAGCGTTGTGTACAAACACCTGCGGCGCGTTAGATTCACGTGGTCCATGCACACATTGATGCTTCTGGCCGTGTTGATCGTGACGCTCATCGGGTACGTCCTGGGTGCGCTCTGTGTCCTGGTGTCGCTAATCCCCGTGCTCGTAGGTACGCCCCTTCTCATTTCCCACCTCCTCCCGTCGCGGCCCCAGCGCCGCCCCCCGGAGGGGCTGTGGGAGATTCCGGCAATTTGTGTGATCCTGCTGCTGGTCGGCGCGAGCGCGTGCTACGGGTGCCACCACGCGGTCCGGGCGATCTGGGCGATGATGTAGGGGGGGCAGAGACGAAGGGTGATTGCGTGTTCGGGTTGAAGGGGCCGGGGGGCGACTCGGCAGGAGGAAGGCGATGGGCAGCGATTATCGATTTTCGTTCGGGCCGTGGAATATTTCCGAGGGCGCAGACCCGTTCGGGCCGGCGGTGCGGGCGTCGATTGCGTTCAACGCGAAGCTGGAGATGTACAAGGGGCTCGGATTCGACTCGGTCATGCTGCACGACGACGACGCGGTGCCGGAGATCGATCGAAAGTCGCCGTCGCAGATTGAATCGGAGGCGGCGGCGCTGAAGCGGTCGCTGGAGCGGCACGGCCTGGTCACGGAGATCTTCGCGCCGCGGCTGTGGGAAGACGCCCGCGGGATCGACGGCGGGTACACGGCAAATGATCCGAAGGTGCGGGTATGGGCGGTCGAACGGTCGAAGCGCAGCATCGACGTGGGTCGGGCGCTGGGGTGCGACCTGATGGTGCTGTGGCTGGCCCGGGAGGGGACGTACATCCGAGAGGCCAAGCCGGCGGTCGAGGCGCACAAGCACCTGATTGACGCCGTGAACCAGCTTCTCGATTATGACCCGAAGGTGCGGATCGCGATCGAGCCCAAGCCCAACGAGCCGATGGATCACGCGTACGTGCCGACGATCGGACACGCGCTTGCGCTGGCATCCTTGACGAAGGCCCCGGCCCGCGTGGGCGGGCTGATCGAAACGGCCCATGCGATCCTGGCCGGCCTCGACCCCTCCGACGAAATGGCCTTTGCGCTGACGATGAACAAGCTCTGGAGCGTTCACCTGAATGATCAGAACGGTTTGAAATATGACCAGGACAAGTCGTTCGGGTCGGCCAATCTCCGCACGGCGTGGAACCAGGTGCGCGTCCTGGACGAGGCGCAGTATTACAAGACGGGGACGGTCGCGTTCGACGTGAAGGCGATGCGGACGCAGAAGGCGGAGGTGGCGACGAAACACTTGTCGAATAGCCGGCGAATTTTTCTGGCGCTCGTCGAGAAGGTGCGGACGTTCGACAGGCAAGTGGAACGGCAGTGCATTGAAAGCCGGGATTACGAAGCGCTGGACGTTGCCGTGCTGGAACACCTGTTGGGCATATGACCGCCGCCGTAGTACAATCGACGCTGGACATCGAGCGGCCGGAGCAGCTCGTTACGTACCTGCGCCGCACGGGGCGGATCGGCGCGGGGGAAAGCCCGATGATGGAGGTGCTTACGGGGGGCGTGTCGAATCGAACCGTGCTGGTCACGCGCGCCGGCGGCGAGGCGTGGGTCGTCAAACAAGCCCTTCCCAAGCTCCGCGTCGACGTGGATTGGTTCAGCGACACCGACCGCATTCATTGCGAAGCCCTGGGCCTGCAATGGCTTCAAATGCTCTGCGGCGAATCAGCCACGCCCACACTGATCTTTGAAGACCCCGCCGAGCACCTGCTCGCCATGGCCGCAGTCCCCCGGCCGCACGAGAACTGGAAAGCCATGCTCATGGCCGGCCGCGTGGATGACGACCACGTCTGGCAGTTCGGCTCGATGCTCGGCCACATCCATCAAAGGTCGTGGGACTCGAAATCCGAGCTCGAATCGCTTTTCGCCGACAGGTCATTCTTCGAGTCGCTCCGCGTGGAACCGTACTACCAATACACCGCTTCACAGTGCCCCGCCGCGCGGGATTTCCTCGAGGAGTTGATCGCCGACACCCGCGCCCGCCGCCTCTGCATCGTCCACGGCGACTACAGCCCGAAGAACGTTCTGGTCCGCAACGGCCGGCTGATTCTGCTCGATCACGAAGTGATCCATTGGGGAGACCCCGCCTTCGACATCGGCTTCGCCCTGACGCACCTTTTGAGCAAGGCGCACCACCTTGGCGCATACCGGCGGCGCTTCGCCGAGGCCGCCCTTATGTTTTGGAATCGGTATTTCGCAATCTTCGGGCCGGACGCCCCGTGGATCGACCTCGAGTGCTTCACTGTTCGGCACACGCTCGGGTGCCTGCTCGCCCGCGTCGCCGGCCGTTCCACGCTGGAATACCTTGATGCCGCCGAACGCCGCCGTCAGGAATCGGTCGTCATCGGGCTGATGCGGCAACGGCCGCAACGCGTATCCGACTTGATCCACGCCTTCATCGCCGGAGTTTAACGAGATGTCCGGCTTCACGGTTAGAGCATTCCGCGCGATGGAAATCCTCGACAGCCGCGGCCGCCCGACAGTCAAGGCCACGTGCGACCTCGACGCGGATGGCCACACTTTCTCCGCCTCCGCCTCGGTCCCCGCCGGCGCCTCCACGGGCTCGGCCGAAGCGAATGAGGTCCGCGACGGCGACCCTGCCCGCTATGCCGGACTCGGCTGCCGCAAGGCCGTCGCAAACGTGAACGGCCAAATCAACGCCGCCCTGGCCGGACGGCGCTTGGATTCCCAATCCCAGCTTGACGACCTGCTCGTGAACCTCGACGGCACCGCCAACAAATCCCGGCTGGGCGCCAATTCCATCCTGGCGGTCTCCCTGGCGTTCTCGCGCGCGTCCGCCTCGGCCCGCGGCGTCCCACTCTACCGGCACTTCGGCGAGCAGATCGGCCGGGCGCCCACGCACCTGCCGCGGTTGACGATCAACCTGTTCAGCGGTGGGAAGCATGCCGGCGGGCAGGTGGCGATCCAGGACGTGCTCGTCGTGCCGCTGGGGCCGACGATCGACCACGGACTTTCGGCCGCTTACTCGGTGTACCAGGCCGCCGCCGGGCTCGCGCTGGAAAAATACAAAACCCGTCCGCTAAAGGCGGACGAAGGCGGGCTCGCGCCGCCGTTTACCGGGGCAGCCGCGATGCTCGGGGACGCGGTCTGCGCCATTGCGGCCGCGGGCTTCGAGCCGGGTGGGGACATGGCACTGGCGGTGGACGTCGCGTCCAGCCACTTTCACCGCGCCGACGGCTATCACATCGACGGCGAAATCCTCACGAGCGATGCAATGGTCTGGCGGATCGCCGAGTGGGTGGCCGAATACCCCGTCGTCAGCGTTGAAGACGGGCTGGCGGAGAACGACTGGGCGAACTGGCCGAAACTGGGCGCGGCGCTGGGCTCGCGCGCCCTGGTGCTGGGTGACGACTTTCTTTGCACGAATCCGGCGCGCATCCGCCGCGCGATCGGGGGGAAATGTGCCACCGCCTTGCTGCTGAAGGTAAATCAAATCGGGACGCTCACCGAAGCGGCCGAGGCCCTGCGCCTGGCGCGTGAGGCCGGCTGGCAGGTCACGGTCAGCGCCCGCAGCGGCGAGACCGAGGACGACTGGCTCGCCGACTTGGCCGTCGGTTGGGGGGCCGACCAGATCAAGGTGGGCTCGATCACGCAATCGGAGCGACTGGCCAAGTACAATCGCCTGCTGGCCATCGAGGCCGAGACGAAATTGCCCGTGCGGGAGTGGCCGGTTACCCGCGCGCCGCTGTAACACGTCCGAGATATCCAAGAGGTCGCATGCGCTCGGCGGTCATTTTTTACTTGCTCGTCCTCACGGCGCTTGCCCCTTTGGCGCGCTGCGACGTCCAGCTGGTCGGCGGGGGCAAGCCCGCGTGCGTCATCGTTCTCAGGTCGGGAGCTTCGCCGTCGGAACGTCGCGGCGCGGTTGAAATCCAGTCTCACGTCCGCCAGATGACCGGTGCCGAGCTGCCGATCGCGGACGGTTCGGCGGGCTTCCTGCCCGAACGTGCGCTGGTCATCGGCAACAGCCGCCGCCTTGCCGAGATCGGGGTCAAGATCCCGGCGGACCTCGGCGACGAGGGATTCGTGATCAAAACCGCCGGCCGGCGCGTCGTCGTCGCCGGCGGCCCGGTTCGCGGCACGATGTACGGCTGCACCGCGCTGCTGGAAAAGCTCGGCGTCCGCTGGTTCACGCCGGCCGTCACGCTGCTCCCCAAAGCAAACGACCTGAGCCTCCCGGCAACCGACGAGCGCCAATCGCCGGCATTCGAATACCGCGAGCCGTACTTCACCGAAGCGATGGAGAAGGACTGGGCCGCCCGCCTCCGCGTCAACGGCAACTCCGCCGCCCTTGATGAATCCAGCGGCGGCAAGGTCCGCTACCACCCGTTCGCCCACTCCTTCGACACGCTGATCCCCCGCTCGCTCTTCGACCAGCACCCCGAATACTTCCCCCTCATCAAGGGCAAGCGCACCAACGGCTACGTCCAGCGCTGCCTCACCAACCCCGACGTGCTCAAGCTCGCGATCGCCGCCGTTCGCAAGTGGATCGAACAGGACCCCGGTGCCACGCTCTACTCCGTCACCCAGAATGACACGTACAACTTCTGCGAGTGCGAGAAGTGCAGCGAAATCGCCGCAAAATACGGCGGGCAGTCGGGCCTGTACCTCTGGTTCGTCAACCAGGTGGCCGACGACATCGCCAAGGACCACCCCGACAAGCTGATCGACACCTTCGCCTATCAGTTCACCGAGCCGCCGCCCAAGGGGATCGCCCCGCGCGACAACGTCCGCGTCCGCCTCTGCCCGATCGCCGCGTGCATGGCGCACCCGTTTGAAAAATGTGCCGCCTCGCCGACGGTGCAGTTCATGGAGCACCTCCGCGGCTGGTCGGCGCTCACGAGGACGCTCTACATCTGGCACTACAACACCAACTTCGGCAACTACCTCCTTCCGTTTCCCGACTTTGAGGAGTTTCCCGCCGACATCCGACTTTACCGGCGCAGCGGCGTCAAGGGCGTCTTCCTCGAAGGCGACTACGCCCCGGGCGGCGGCGGCTCGGATGCCGAGCTCCGCTCGTACGTCATGGCCAAGCTCCTGTGGGACCCCTCGGCCGACACAAACTCCCTGGTCGCGGAATGGACGAACGGCGTATACCGCGCCGCCGCCAAACCGATGCGCGCCTGGTTCGACCTCCTGCACGAGCGCGTCCGGCGGCCGGACAAGCACATGTTCATCTACGATCACCCCCCGACACACTATCTGACGGACGACGTGCTCGGCGAAGGCGACAAGCTCTTCGACGAGGCGGAGCGCCTCGCGACCGGCGACGGGCAGGCCGCCGGCTACGTCTCCAAATCGCGCTTGTGGCTCCGCTACGCCAGGCTCGCCAGCCACCCCGCCGAAGGCGCGGATCTCGACCGCTTCCTCGCCGACGTGAAGGCCGCCGGCATCAAGCAACTCCGCGAAGGCGGCAGCATCGATGCGTGGGAGGCGGAATACCGCGCCAACGCTCGGAAGCGGAAAAAACCACCGGGTTAGAGCGGCTTTCGGCGACGCCCATCCGATTCCGGTTGTTCCCGCCTCCTGACAAAGACGTGGTACGTGACGGTGTCCCAGGCGTTGTGAATGCCGATGAACAGCAGCAGAAGCGCCGCCGCGCCGACGAGGAACAGGGCCGGCCGCGGGCGGGCGTAAGCTACGCACGCCGACACCGCCAGCACGGCGTACGCCGCGAGCGGGAGCAGCACGTGAAACAGCCAGTCCTCGAACACCGCCCGGTAGGCGGTCTGCGACCGCATCCGCCGCGCCACCACGACCGCATACACGACACCGCCGAGACCCGCCAGGCCCCAAACCACCCCGACGGCGCCGATCCCCTGCCAAGGCGCACATAGCACGGCCGACAGGAAGAGCACGACCCCGAAGTGCACCACATTCGGCGTCCCAAACGCCTCGCCGGCCTGCGCGTCACTTCCGGCGACCGGCATGTCGGCCAGGAGCGTCATGACGACGAACTGTAACCCGATCAGCGCCCCGGCGGAGGAGCCGACGATCACGTAGAAATTCTCCCAACCGTCTAGTGCCGTCATACGTCATACCGGACGACCGATCCCGGTGCCCGCCGCGTCACGGCCGCAGCAGCGCCTTGATTGCGCGGCGCTCGTCCATCGCGCGGTAGCCGTCGGCCACTTGCTCCAGCGGCAGGACCAGGTCGAATACCTTACCGGGATTGATCTTCCCGTTCAGCACGAGATCGATCAGCTGGGGCAGGAACCGGCGTACCGGGGCGGGGCCGCCATGAAGGTGAACGTGGGTGTAGAACAGCTCCTCCCCGCTCAATTCGACGCCGTGCGGTACGCCGACGTAGGACACGTACCCGCCCCTGCGCGTCGAGTGGATCGCCTGCATCATCGACTCCTGCGTGCCGACGCACTCCAGCACCGAGTCGGCGCCGATTCCGCTGGTCATTTCCTTGACGCGTTCGACGCCGTCGTCGCCGCGCTCTTCGACGACGTCGGTCGCGCCGAACTCGCGGGCGAGCTTCTGGCGCTTGTCGTGCCGGCTCATCGCGATAATGCGCTCGGCCCCCATCTGCTTGGCCGAGAGCACGCCGAGCAGGCCGACGGCGCCGTCGCCGACGACCACGACCGTTGACCCCGGCTTCACGTTGGCGGCGTCGGCGGCGAACCAGCCGGTGCCCAGCACGTCCGACGTCGCCAGCAGGCTGGGCACCTGGTCATCCGAGGGGACGCGCGGCGTCGGCACCAGCGTCCCGTCCGCCAGCGGCACGCGTAGCACCGGCGCCTGCGCCCGCGTCATCCACTCGCGCTGGACGCACGAGGACTGGTAGCCGTAGCGGCAGTTGGGGCACGTGTTGTCCGACGTGGCGAACGAGCCGACGACAAACTGCCCCCGCCGGACCGACTTCACCGCGCCGCCGACCTCCTCGACAAAGCCGCAGTATTCGTGCCCCATCGGCTGCGGGCCGCTGGTCGGCTGCAAGCCGCGATACGGCCACAAGTCCGAACCGCACACGCACGTCGCGGCGATGCGGATGACGGCGTCGGTCGGTTGCTCTATCCGTGGCGCCTCGCAGTCTTCGAAGCGCACGTCGCGCGGGCCGTAGAGCACGGTTCCTTTCATACTGTCTCCTCGTTCACTCGGGTACGTCCGAGCTTCGCCGGCGGCGAAGTCACCATTCGATGGGCCTTCGGTCGCGGAAAAAGCCGCCGGTGGGACCGTCGTCCGGCAGCGTGGCGAGCCAGACGGCGGTGTCCGCTCCCTCGTCAGGGCTTCGCGTTGCGCTCCCCCCGCCCATGCGGGTCCGCACCCACCCCGGGCACATCGCATTGACCTTCACGGCGGGCGGGAGTTCCTTGGCGAGCCGTACGGTGAGCGCGTTCAACGCGGCTTTGGTTACGCCGTAGTCGCCGGGCCCGCCGAGGCCTTCGGCGAACGATCCCCAGCCGGACGACACGTTCACGATTCGGCCGTACCCGCGCGCGACCATCTTCGGCGCCAGCGAGCGAATAAGGCGGATCGGCCCGGTCAGGTGCACCGCGATCGACTCGGCGATCTCGGCGTCGGTCAGCTCCAGCAACGGCCTTTCGTGCAGCACTCCGGCGTTGTTGACGAGCACGTCCACGGAACGCTCGGACTTTTCGATGTCGTTGACGGCGGCACCGATGCTCGCCGCTGCAGTGAGGTCCAGATGAATCGGGGAGACGTCAAGACCGGTCCGGCGCAGCGAGGCGACGGCACTTTCGCCGGCCTTGAAGCCGCGCGACCCGATCAACACCGAATTGCCAAGCTCGGCAAGCTTGCGGGCGATGGCCAATCCGATGCCGCGGTTGCCGCCGGTGACGAGCGCGGTTCGTTTCATAAAGGATCTTCTCGGCCGAGTCGCTGGCTCGCGTGGCGCAGCCGGGTGCGCGGTCCGGCGACGTCTGGCTACCTTCGGTACTGCTCGTCCGTCACCTTCTCCATCCACTCCACGGCCTTGCCGTCGAGCTTCTCCTGGATCGCAACATGCGTCATTGCGGTGGTGGCCGTCGCGCCGTGCCAGTGCTTCTCCCCTGGTGCGAACCAGACCACGTCCCCCGGACGGATTTCCTCCCGCGGCCCGTCCCAGCGCTGCGCCCAGCCGCAGCCGGCGGTCACAATAAGCGTCTGGCCGAGCGGGTGCGTGTGCCACGCGGTCCGGGCGGCCGGCTCGAACGTGACGCTGGCACCTGCCACGCGCCCCGGCTCGGGCGCCTCGAACAGCGGATCGATCCGAACCGTGCCCGTGAACCAGTCCGCCGGCCCCTTACCCGAAGGCCGAGACCCGCATCGTTTGATTTCCATCTGCTTGCTCCTTCGGTCCGACTGTAGGCCCGCGACGGAGCAAGTCGGAATGAGAATTCCAGGAAATGTGCTAGGAACGGCGCTCCGCGGGCTTCACCTCGGTCCTGACCCGTCGAAGCACCAGCAGGCCGATCAGAGTGGCAAATGCCGACAACGCAGCGGGCGGCAGAGGGACCGCCGTCACCTGTGAAGTGAAGTCGATGTCGCCGACGAAATTGGTGCCCGTGGTGTGCGCCAGCGCCGTCGCGGCGCCCGTGGTGGGATTGACCGTGAAGATCTGGCCGCCGTCGCCGTTGCCGGCGAAGAGTGTGCCGTCGCTCGGGCGCACGCCCAGCGCGCCGTAGAACTCGCCGGTCGGCACGCTCTTGAGCACCTGCGCGTTGGCCGGATTCACCGTCAGCAGCACAGGGTTGACCTCGCCGCCCATGGCCCCGAGATCGGCGGCGGTGACGTACAGCGTGCCGTCGGTCGCGAACGCGATGCTGTCGAAGAAGTGCCCCGTGCTGCCGACCAGGGTCGCCACGCCGGTGTTTTTGTTGATCGTGTACACATTCCCCACCGCGGTCCCGCCGCTCACCGGCGAGAGCACGCCGAAGAGTGTGCCGGTGCCCGGCTGCACCGCCAGGTCGGCGATGCCGATCGCCGGCCCGCCGGCTCCCTCGGTGATCGGGCCGACCGTTGAGATCAATGCGCCGGTTCCCGGGTCAATGCGAATCAGGCTGCTGGTGGACGGCTGCGGCGGCGGCGGGAATGAAATCGGGCCCACGGTGGAACCGAACAATGCGCCGCCGGAGTCGAAAGCGATTCCCGTCAGCCGGGCGACGCCGCTGGGATGTCCCACGACGGCGATGTCGCCGGTCGTTTGATCGATGGTAACCAGTGCCCCGTCGTTGGTGGAGGTTGACCCAGGGCCGTGTCCGCCCAGCCCGCCATACATGACGGGGATTGCCGAGGCCTGCGAAGCGCAACAACATCCAACGACCGCCGCCAAAAGAACGCGCGTTAGCATGAGCCTACTCCTTCTCATGACATGACCCATCGAGGCCGGCCTGGCCGAGCGCCGGGCTTGGCGCCCGGCCACCCACTCGCCCGCGCCGGCATTTGACGCGCTCTAGCTAACGCGCGAGTGGCGCAAGGACAATCAGGGTTTTTCGTAAGTCCGACACGAATCCCGCACCCCCCGCATCAACTCGTCAGGTACATGAAAATGCTCGCACAATCCCGTAAGGATGGCGCGAATCGGCGCGTACGGTGCGAACCGCTTCGGGGGATTAAGACAGTCTGCGGGGAAAAGGCAACCGAAGCCTTCGCACCCGCCAGACTCCCGCGGATAGCGCGGCGAATGCGGCCGTCACGCCGCCGATGAAAACGCCGGTTGGCGGCGAATTCGCGGGCGGCTGGTATGCGAATTCGATTTCGCCTTGGCTCTGGTCTTCGTTTCGGCGCTGGCCGGTGATCCTGACCCGGTCGGATTTCGGCTTGGCGGCGTTGAAGAGGTAGACGCCGGCGGACGGTGCGTGGCGGTTTTCGAAGACCAGCCTGTGTTCGCCGACCGCGAGCGATCCCGGCTTGATCGAGAACTCGATTTGAATGACTCCCCAGCCGCTGCGCAGTTCATCCGGATCGGGGAAGCTTGACGCCGTCAGCTTCGGTTCGACGCCGCGCCCGTCCAGGCGCACCACCAGATCGCGTTTGAGCATGTCGCAGTAGCGGGCGGCTTCTTGGGTCGATATCGCGCCGTCGTGATCGGCGTCGATCCGGGCGATGATCGGCTCGGCGACCTGCGCGCCGGGCGTGAGGTTGATTTGCAGCTTGATCCCGTCCGGCTCGATCTCCACCAGCGTCGCCTGTAAGTACTCGTCGAGCACGTGGGCGTAAGCGGCGGGCGCGACGAGCAGCAGGGCGAGCAGCGGCGCCAGGCGAGGCGGAATTGCGATCACGGCTTGGTCCACTTCGCCCCGTACTCGTTAGTCGGGTCGCGGTAAATCGTGTGGATGTGCTTCGTCGGGTCGCCGCCCAGTCGCTGCGGGGCGTATTCAATGAACACGGTCGGCCCCTGGACGCGGAAGTAAGCGGCGCCGCCCTTTTCCGTCGGGCCGCTCCAGGCGAACCACGTCTCGGAGACGTTCTTTTTCATCTCCTGCTTCTTTGCGGCCGCGACGAGTTCGCGCGAAATGGCGGTCCATTCGCAGGCCAGATCCAGCAGCATCTCGCGCTGATTCTCTGACAGGTCCGCACCTTTGATTCCTTCGGGCTCGATCATCTTGCCGTCGCGGCCGGGGCCGAGCACGAGGTCGCGCATCTGGAACCCGAGGATCGCCTTCTTGCGCTGCCCTTCGTCCAGCGAGCTGAGAAGCGCAAAGGCCTTATCGACCTCGCGGCCGAGGGGGCGGATCGTCTTGCGCTCGATCTCGTAAACGGCCGGCTGCGCGCCGGTGTGGCTGGGCGCGAGCGTCCCGTTGTCGCCGGCGAGCATGACGTTGAGGCCGAGGTGGTGCCCGCCGAACTGAATCATCCAGGGATCGCTCGCCGAAGGTTTCCCTAAGAATGAGATGTAATAGTTGTCGCGCCCGAAGCTGGCACCGCCGCCGCCTTTTCCCCCCTTGCCACCCTTCTTCCCGCCCCCGCCAGGTCCGCCCGGTCCGCCGCGCCCGCCGCCCTCGCCCTTTCGCAACACCTCGTCGCCTTCGACGATCTGCTGAACCTTCTCGTAGCCCGCCGGGCTCAGCGCTGCGGCCAGCACGGCCATGGCCGCGTCGCGCTGCGGCTGCGCGAGGTCTCCCATCCGCAGCCCCGCGCGCCGAAAGGCCCCGGTCGGAAGATTCGACCACCGCTTGCGTTGCTCCGCATCATTCAAATCGAACACAACCTTGCCGCGTTGGCCGTCGTCGAGCGTGTCGAGGAACCTCTGCGCCGCGGCCGCAACGTCCCCGGTCGTCCGGCCGGGCTCGGCGAAGCAGTCCAAGCGATACGAGCCGGCGAGTAACGCCAACGTCAACGCCAGTGCGGTTCTTCTGATCATACGTTGCCTTTTGCCTTAGGCGTTCGCCCAGGCCGCCCGCGGACCGCTGTACATGGCCGTGGGGTAATCCAGTTGCAAATGCTTCGGATTGAACGGAAACAGCGCCTTCTCCACAGGAAGCCCGCGCACCTCGATCCGCTTCGGATCAATCACCCCCGCGCCCGCCGACGCCAGCAGCAGCAAATGATTCTCCCCCGGGAACGGCCATTGGAAATGGCCGGCTTGCGGGTCGTAACCCATCACCGCCGTCCCGATCGCGTCGGTGCACACCGGATTCCGCCCCACGATCAGCAGCTTCGGATTCAGCGGCTCGACGCCCTTCGCCCACGGCCCCTCGCCGCCGCGGTTTGTTTCCACGCCGTCGATGATCGCCAGGTCGATCGGCCTTGCGCCCAGCAGGTCGGCGACCACGCGCGGCACCCGGCACTTCCAGTTCTGTTGCGGCAACTGCTCGCGCTTGTCCCCCGGCACGCCCTCCGGCACCAGTTTCGTCCCGTTGTGCAGCACCGGCCCGCGGTAGCTGAGTGAATTCTCGTTATACGCGTCCGCCCCGTACAGCGACGTCGGCGGCATGCCAAACAGGTTTTTGATTGAAAGGGTGATGCCGGCACTCAGGTGGTCCTTCAACTTCGCCAGCGACACCATCACGTCCGTTTCCTCGTACCGTTTGTTCACCATGAACGCCGGGTATAGAAACCCACCCCACGGCACCGACAGCTTCGCATAATCCTTGAACGCTCCCCGATTGCGCGTGTCCTCAAACGTGACGGTGTGCCCCCCCGCCGCCTTGATTCCCGCCACGTCCCACCCGCCGTCCGTCAGCACCTCTTCCGGCGACTTGGCCGAATACTGGCTCTCGACCACCACAATGCGCTTCGCCCCCGCCTCGTGGAGCAACGCGCACGTGGCCGCCAGCATGTTCGGATGAATGTGATACGTCCTGTAGCCCGGCAGCCCGCCCAGCGGCTTGGTCGGCCCGCCGGTCACGTTGATCTTGATCGTCACCGTCTTGCCAGCCACCAGGGATTTGATCCCCCCCACCTGATCGATGGCCGCGTCCAGCCGCTCGCGCACCACCTTCGGCTCGTACGATTCGCAACGCTGGATCGACACCGGCGAACTGGGCGCGTCCTCCTTCGGCTTCGAGGTCTGCGGCGCGGGCGACGGGGCGGCCGCAATGCGATCCACCAGCGGTCCCGCCGCCAGCACCCCGGCGGCACCCAGTCCGTACCCCAACAACTCCC
>Ga0308176_10000734_pt1 | contig 20461 bp, 23 predicted proteins | sample PhyCR2_3_FD_203890 | JGI IMG/M metagenome (GOLD analysis project Ga0308176, IMG submission 203890) | Soil microbial communities from UC Gill Tract Community Farm, Albany, California, United States - DLSLS.C.R2 | ecosystem: Environmental > Terrestrial > Soil > Agricultural land | place: USA... | reverse complement strand
GAGCTCGCAGCCGGCGCCGACGACCAGTCGGTGCTCGCCGCGGCCGTGCGGACCGGTCGGGTCACCCACTTCGCCTGGCGGGAGCCGACATTGGTCGAGCTCTTCCGCGAGGTCGTCGCCGCGCCCACCGCTGAGGCTGCGGCGTGACGGCCCCGCGGACGCCGGGCAGCGGCGAGCTCGTGCGGCTGGTCGCCGGGCGGGAGATCTCGACCCGTCTCCGGGACAAGACGTTCCTGATCAGTTCGGCGGTCATCCTCCTCCTGGTCCTGGGCGCCATGGTCTTCCAGGCCGTGGTCGCCTCCGGCGCCAGCAAGGTCACCATCGGCGTCGTGGGCGACCGCGCGGCCATGCAGCCCGCCCTCGTGGCCCAGGGCGAGGCGGCGGGCGCCGACGTCACGGTCGTCGGACTGGCCGACGCGGCCGCGGCCCGCCGTGCACTCGCCTCCGGGGACATCGACGGCGCGCTGATCGACGGGACGGGCAGCTCACCTCGGTTGCTGGTGGAACGCACGCCGGACAGGACACTCACCGCGGGAGTGCAGGGCGCGGTCGGCCAGGTCGCGCTGGGCCGGCAGCTCACGCAGGCGGGCATCGACGAGTTCCGGGTACCTCAGGTCGACGTCACGGCCATCCATCCCGGCAACGACCCGACCGGCGAGCGGACCGGCGTCGCCGTCGTCGGCATGATCGTGCTCTACACACTGCTCATCCTGATCAGCCAGTTCGTCGCGCAGGGCGTCGTCGAGGAGAAGTCGACCCGGGTGGTCGAGCTGCTGCTCTCGACGATGAGGCCGTGGCAGCTGCTGGCCGGGAAGGTGATCGGGCTCGGGCTGCTCGGGCTCGCCCAGATCGTCGCGATCGCCGTCGTCGGTGTCGTCGGCGCGCTGGCGTTCGACGTCGTGAGCCTGCCCGGTCAGCTGATCGGCACCGTGCTGTGGGTCGTGGCCTGGTTCGTGCTCGGCTACGCCTTCTACGCCTCGGTCTTCGCCGCGGCGGCCTCGCTGGTCAGCCGGCAGGAGGACCTCGCCGGTGTGATCACGCCGATGTCGATGGTGCTGGTCGTCGGGTTCTTCGTGGCCATCCAGGCCGCGTCCAACCCGACGGGGCTGCTCGCGGTGGTCACCTCGTACGTCCCCGGCCTCTCGCCGTTGGTCATGCCGGTGCGCATGGCCGGAGGCGGCGTGGCGTGGTGGCAGGTGCTGCTCGCCGTCGTTCTCCAGCTCGTGGCCATCGCCCTGGTGGTGCGGCTGGGGGGCCGGATCTACGCCGGTGCCCTGCTGCGCACGAGCGGGAAGACGAAGCTGCGCGAGGCGCTGCGGGCCGAGCGACTGTGAACCGGTTGGGCGCAACGCACCCCGGGTAGCCGGGCCCCATGGGCATGCAGCTGGGCTACACGATGATGACCGAGCAGGCCGGGCCGACGGACCTGGTGAGCCACGTGGTGGGGGCGGAAGCGGCGGGGTTCGACTTCGCCGTCTGCAGCGACCACTACTTCCCGTGGCTCGACGAGATGGGCCACTCGCCGAACGCGTGGGTCACCCTCGGTGCCGCCGCGCAGGCCACCAGCCGCATCCCGCTGATGACCTACGTGACCTGTCCGACGTTCCGCTACCACCCGACCGTCGTCGCGCAGCAGGCCGCGACCCTGCAGATCCTCTCCGGCGGCCGGTTCACGCTCGGTCTCGGAGCGGGGGAGAACCTCAACGAGCACGTCATCGGCGGCGGCTGGCCGCCGGCCGACGTCCGTCAGGACATGCTCGTCGAGGCCATCCGGATCATCCGCGACCTGTTCGACGGCGACGGTTACACGAACATCCGCGGCGAGCACTTCGACGTCGAGTCCGCGAAGCTCTGGGACCTCCCCGAGAAGCGGGTCCCGATCGGTGTCGCCGTCTCTGGGGAACAGTCGTGCGCGATCGCCGGCGAGCTCGGCGACGTGATGATCGGGGTCGAGCCGAAGCCCGAGCTCGGCGAGATGTTCGACGCCGCCGGCGGTGCGGGAAAGCCGCGGATCGGGCAGATGCCGATCAGCTTCGGCACCGACAAGGCCGCCGCCGTCACCCGGGCGCACTCGCTGTTCCGCTGGTTCGGCCTGGGCTGGAAGGTCAATGCCGAGCTGCCCGGACCGCCGGCGTTCGACGCGGCCGGTCAGTTCGTGCGCGAGGAGGACGTCGACGGCGCGATGCCCTGCGGGGACGACGTCGACGCCGTCCTCGAGGCGGCCAAGGAGTACGCCGACGCCGGCTTCACCCACCTGGCCCTCGTGCAGATCGGTGGCGACCAGCAGACGCCGTTCATCGAGTGGAGCGAGAAGACGCTGCTGCCCGCCTGGCGGGACGCGTTCGGGAACTGATCAGGTCACGCACACCTTGGGGTGAGGTCACCCGGACGGGAGACGCGCGTCGGCGTCGGGCCCGCGATCATCGGGAGCATGACCGAGGACCTGGATGCGCGCCTCCGGCGGCTTCAGGCCTCCCGGGAGACCGACACCGACCCCGACGCGCTGATCGATCTGGGCTGCGACCTGGCCGACGCCGGCCGGCAGTCCGACGCCGAGTGGTGCTTCCGGCGCGCTTCCGACCTCGGTGACACCGTCGCTTCGTTCAACCTGGGCAACGCTCTGGCCGCCCAGCAGCGCTGGGAGGAGGCCGTCGCCGCCTACGAGCTGGCGCTGGCCGGCGGCGAGCCCGACGCCTGGCGCAACCTGGGCAAGGTGCTCGAGGACCTCGGCGACCTGGCCGGCGCCATGCGCGCCTACCGCGGCGCGGCCGACGCCGGCGACCTCGAGGGCGGGCTGCAGCTCGCGTTCCTCCTGCGCGAGCAGGGCGAGCGGCACGCGGCCATGGACGTCGCGATGGAGATCGCGGCCATGGGCGACCAGGAGGCCGCCGCCGTCGTCGCCTGCTGGCGCTGGTGCGCCACGCTCGACCCGGCGCTCGAGGGCGAGCTGCGCGCGGGCCAGGACTTCTTCCCGGCAGCGCGGGCCGACCTGGCCCACCTGCTCCGGGCCAGCGGCCGCACGGCCGAGGCCCGGTTCGTGCTCGAACGCGGTGCCAAGCTCGGCGAGGCGGTGGCCTGGCTGCCGCTCGGCAACTTCTACGCCGACGTGATGGAGGACGACGAGGCGGCGGAGGAGGCCTACCGCGGCGGCATCGCTGCCGGTGAGGCCTACTGCCACCACAACCTCGCCGTCCTGCTGGCCGAGCGCGGGGACTACGACGGCGCCGTCGAGCAGTTCCGCCTCGGCGCGGCCGCCGGTGACCAGCTCGCTGCCGACGCCCTGCGGGAGCTCGAGCACGGGTAAGGACCTCCCTTCCCCCCACGCCTCGCATGCTCGGCGCGGGCCCCTGAAGGGTGGCCGTAACACGGCGGCCGGATACTGCCTGCGTGTCCGAAGCCACAGTCGACGTCGCCGACCTCCGCTCCTCCGGAGGCGGCTCCGCCCCTGACGATCGCGAGAGCGATGCGCCCCTGCGCGAGGACATCCGCGTGCTGGGCCGCGTCCTCGGCGACGTGATCGGCGAGCAGGCCGGCCAGGACGTGCTGGACCTGGTCGAGTCCACCCGGGTCGAGGCGTTCAAGATCCGCCGCTCCGAGGTGGACCGGGAAGAGCTGGCCGACCGGCTCGGCGGGCTCGACGTCAAGTCGGCCAACCACGTCATCCGGGCGTTCAGCCACTTCTCGCTGCTGGCCAACCTGGCCGAGGACATCCACCACGAGCGGCGCCGGCGCATCCACCGCCGCGAGGGTTCGCCGCCGCAGATCGGCAGCCTGGCCTCGGCGTTCCAGGCGATCGACGCCGCCGAGCTCGATGCCGAGGTGGTCGCCCGCGAACTCGCCGGCGCCCTGGTGTGCCCGGTCGTCACCGCGCACCCGACGGAGGTGCGGCGCAAGACCATCTCCCAGGTGCAGCGACAGGTGGCCGGGTTGCTCCGCGAGCGCGACCGCCTCATCGAGATCGACGAGAAGGAGTGGTCGGCGCAGCTGTGGCGCTCGGTGCTCACGCTCTGGCAGACGGCGCTGCTGCGGCTGTCCCGGCTGCGGCTCGAGGACGAGATCGACGAGGCGCTGCGGTACTACGAGCTGTCGCTGTTCGACGTCGTCCCGGCGATCAACGCCGAGATTCGCACGGCCCTCGAGGAGCGCTGGCCCGCCGCCGGCCTGATGCCCCGGCCGATGTTGCTGCCCGGCTCGTGGATCGGCGGCGACCGCGACGGCAACCCCTTCGTCACTGCCGACGCGCTGCGCCGGGCGACCACCGCGCAGGCCGGCGCGGCCCTGGGGCACCACCTCCGGGAGCTCGAGGCGCTGCGCAACGAGCTGTCGATGTCCGACCGGCTGGTCACGCCGACCAAGCAGCTCTACGCCCTCGCGGAGGACTCCCGCGACGATTCACCGTTCCGCGCCGACGAGCCGTACCGCCGGGCCCTCGGCGGCATCTCGGGCCGGCTGGCCGCGACCGCGCAGGGCGTGCTGGGGCGCGTGCCCGGCCCGACGCCGGCGGTCGAGCTCCCGCCGTACGCGTCGCCCGACGAGCTGCGCGCCGACCTCGACGTCATCGACGCGTCGCTGCGCAGCCACGGTGCCGCCGAGCTGGCCGACGACCGGCTGCTGCGGCTCCGCGAGGGCGTCGAGGTGTTCGGCTTCCACCTGTGCGGGCTCGACATGCGGCAGAACTCCAGCGTCCACGAGGAGGTCGTCGGCGAGCTCCTGGCCTGGGCTGGGGTCTGCGACGACTACGCGGCGCTCGACGAACCGGCCCGGGTCGAGCTGCTGTCCGGGGAGCTGACGCTGCGCCGTCCGCTGGTGCGGCCCGACGCCGAACTCTCCGAGACCACCCGCGGCGAGCTGGACGTGCTGATCGCGGCCGCCGAGCAGGTGCGGCGCCTCGGCCCGCGGACCATCCCGAACTACGTGATCAGCATGTGTGAGTCGGTCAGCGACGTGCTCGAGGTCGCCGTCCTGCTCAAGGAGGTCGGCCTCCTCGACCCGGGCGCTCCGTCCGATCCCGCCCATCCCGGTCCCACCTGCTCGGTCGGCATCTCGCCGCTGTTCGAGACGATCGACGACCTGCAGGCCGGCGGGACGACGCTGCGGGCGATGCTCGACCAGCCGCTGTACCGCGCGCTGGTCGCGTCCCGCGGCGACATGCAGGAGGTCATGCTCGGCTACTCCGACAGCAACAAGGACGGCGGCTACCTCGCCGCCAACTGGGCGCTGTACCGGGCCGAGCTCGACCTGGTCGAGGTGGCGCGCGCCGAAGGCATCCGGCTGCGGCTCTTCCACGGCCGCGGCGGCACCGTCGGCCGCGGCGGCGGCCCCAGCTACGAGGCGATCCGGGCCCAGCCCCCGGGCGCCGTCGCCGGGGCGCTGCGGATCACCGAGCAGGGCGAGGTGATCGCGGCCAAGTACGCCGAACCCGACCTCGCGCGCAGGAACCTGGAGGCGCTGGTCGCCGCCACGCTGGAGTCGAGCCTGCTCGACATCGAGGGACTGGGGGACGACGCCGAGCCCGCCTACGAACTGCTCGACGACCTCGCAGCCCGCGCCCAGCAGGCCTACCGGGCCCTCGTCCACGAGACCCCTGGCTTCGTCGACTGGTTCCGGGCCGCCACCCCGATCCGGGAACTCGGCGAGCTGAACATCGGCAGCCGGCCGCCGTCGCGGAAGGCCGGCGACAAGATCGCCGATCTGCGCGCCATTCCGTGGGTCTTCAGCTGGTCGCAGGCCCGGATCATGCTGCCCGGCTGGTACGGCACCGGGTCGGCCCTGGAGTCGTGGGTCGACGGGTCCGAGGAGAAGCTGGGGCGCCTGCAGGAGCTGCACCGGCGCTGGCCGTTCTTCCGCAGTGTCCTGTCCAACATGGGCATGGTGCTGGCCAAGACCGACCTGGAGCTGGCCGCCCGCTACGCCGAACTCGTGCCCGACGAGGAGCTGCGCGCCCGCGTGTTCGACCAGATCACCGCCGAGCACGAGCGCACGTGCCGGATGCTGCTGGCGATCACCGGCGACGACCACCTGCTGGCGGACAACCCGTCGCTGGCGCGCTCGATCCGCAACCGCTTCCCCTACCTCGAGCCGCTGCACCACCTGCAGGTGGAGATGCTGCGCCGCCGCCGACACGGGGACGACAGCCCGGATGACGAGGACCTGACCCGGCGCAACATCCAGCTGACGATCAACGGGATCGCGACGGCGCTGCGCAACAGTGGCTGATCCGGAGCTGCGGCCGGCGGTGACCACCCGGGAGCTGCGCGCGGCCGCCGAACGGCTCTGCCTGCCGGCCGTCGCGGTCGCTCCGGCACTCGTCGAGCCGGGGCTGCGGCTGCTGGCCGACGGCGCGGGCGCGGCGGTCCTGCTGCGCCGCCAGTGGGCCGGTGACGGCACCGCCGAGGCCGTCGTCCTGCACCGGGCCGGTGTCCCGCTGGAGCATCCCGCGGTCGTAGCCACGGCCGCCGGCTGGGGCTGCGACACGATCTGTCACGTCACCACCGGCCGGTCGGTTCCGGTGCCAGCGCCGCCGGACGACGCCCCGCGGGCCGACCGCTTCCGGTATCTGGCCGCCCGCGCCGCGACCCGGGTCGAGGTGGCGGTCGCCCTCGCCGAGGATGCCGACGCTGCCGACGCAGCCGCGCACGCCGCGGCCGCGGACGTCCTGGCTCCGCTGGGGCTGCCGGTGCTCAGCGAGGAGACCCCCGACGTTCCCGTGGCCGACGGGCAACCGTGGATCGTCCTCGACCCCCTCGACGGCACGGGCAACTTCTCCGCCGGCCTGCCGCCGTGGGCGTTCTCCGCGGGGCTGGTCGTCCACGGCCGGCCGATCGCGGGGCTCGTCGCCGATCTCTCCTCCGGCCGGCGGTGGGAGGGGGCCGAGGGCACCGGCGCATGGCGGGACGGCGTCCGCGTGGCTCCGCGTCCCGGGAGCACCGTCGTCGTCCCGAGCGCCCCCTCCGGCGCCAGCATCGCCGTCCCGGCGACGGCCGCCCGGGTGCGGATCACCGGCTGCACGGCGATCGACCTGTGCCTGGTCGCCGATGGCTCGGCGGCGGCCTGGCACGACCTCAACCGCAGCGGCAGCCACGTGCACGACGTCGCCGGTGGGCTGGCGGTGCTGCTGGCCGCCGGAGGAGTGGCCCTCACCGCCGACGGCGACTCCGTCGCCCTCGCGCCCCGCAGCGCCGCCCGAGTCCGGTTCGTCGCCGCCGGCGACGCGCAAGCCGCCCGAGGGCTGCTCGCCGGAGCCGGCTGAGTTCAGCGACGGGTCGCGGCGCGGACGGCGGCCAACAGCGCCTCCCGCTCGTGCAGCGTCGTCCGGGCCCGACCGTGCGTCGCACCGAGGGCGACCTCGGCGGCGTCGATCGCCCGCCAGTCGTCGATCAGGACCGGCTCGGCACCGCGGGCGACGAGCTCGGCGACGAGGTCACCGATGGGCCCGCCGGTCGCGAGCGTTCCGTCCGTGGCGTCGGAGAGGAGCGCCGCGACGGTCTCGCGGGCGTCGTGCTTGTTGGTGCCGACGACGCCGGTGGGCCCGCGCTTGATCCATCCGGCCACGTACTCGCCCGGAGAGGCCTTTCCGTCGCGCAGCACCCGGCCGGCCTCGTGCGGCACCGTGCCGGTGCGCTCGTCGACGGGCAGCCCGGGCAGGGGGCGGCCGAAGTACCCCACCGAACGGACGACGAGATCCGCGGGGAGCAGGTTCACCTCGCCCGTGCCCATGGCGCGACCGTCGGCGTCGACGGCGGTGCGCTCCACCTCCACGCCGGTGACCCGGTCCTGGCCGAGCAGCCGGACCGGCCGGGCGAAGAACCGCAGCCGCAGGCGGGTCCGCCCTGGCTCCGGTACGTGGTCGGCCCAGCCGCGGAGCACGGCCAGGTTCCGGGTCACGTTGCGGTCGGCCGCGGCGCGCTCCTCGGCCCCCGGGTCGAGGTCGAGGTCGGCGGCGTCGACCAGCACCGTCGCGTTCTCGAGCTCGTCGAGCTCGCGGAGCTCCTGGGTCGTGAACGAGGCCTGCGCCGGACCGCGGCGGCCGAGCACCGTGATGTCCTCGACGGCGGTCGCGGCGAGGGCGTCCAGCACGTGCTGAGGCATGTCCGTCGGCTCGAGCTCGGCCGGCGTCCGCGCCAGCACCCGGGCCACGTCCAGCGCGACGTTGCCGACCCCCACGACGACGACCGATCGCACGTCGGTCAGCGCGGCCTCGACCCGGGCCCGGTCGGCGTCCGGGTGCCCGGTGTACCAGGCGACCAGGTCGGTGGCCGCGAGGCTGCCGGGCAGGTCCTCGCCGTCGATGCCGAGGTGTCGGTCCAGCGCGGCGCCGTAGGTGTAGATGACCGCGTCGACGTGCGTCCGGAGCTCCGCCAGCGAGATGTCCTGGCCGATCTCGACGTTGCCGACGAACCGGACGAGCGGGTCGTCCAGCGTCCGGCGCAGGGTGTCGCGGATGGCCCGCATCTTCGGGTGATCGGGCGCGATCCCGTGCCTGACCAGCCCGAACGGGGTGGGCAGCCGGTCGATCAGGTCCACGGCGACCGGGACGTCCTCCTGGCGGGTGAGCGCGTCGGCGGCGTAGATGCCGGCCGGACCGGCGCCGACGACGGCCACCCGCAGGGGACGTTCCGCGGACGGGGGAGTGGCAGAACCGTCGGCGGACACGACTGGCATCCTGACCCGGCCGGGGCGCGGACACCAGACCAACGCCCGGGTCTCATCGATTCCCGCGTCCACTGGAGCAGCCGTGTCCGTCGTCGTCGTCGCCACCATCACCCCGAAGCCCGACCAGATGGACGCCGTCCGGGAGGCCATCCTGGCCGCCGTGCCGAAGGTTCACGACGAGCCCGGGTGCGAGCTGTACGCCGTGCACGAGGGCAGGGATTCCTTCGTCATGGTCGAGCGCTGGGAGAGCCCGGAGGCGCTGAAGGTGCACGGAACGGCCGAGGCGCTGACGACGCTCGGTGGTCAGCTCGCCGGCAAGCTGGACGCACCCCTTGACGTCCGCCGGCTGACCGCCGTCCCGGCCGGGGACCCGGTCAAGGGCGCGGTGTGAGCCCGATCAGGCGCAGGACAGGTTGCGGTCGAGACCGCTGGTCACGTACTGGCTGAGCGTGACCCGCCCGCCGGGGACGAGCGCGGGCCCGGAGCAGGCGGCCTGTGCGCCGCCGAGCGATGACCCGCCCGCCAGCCAGGTGTCCCGGTCGACGAGCGTGCTGCCCGGGGGCACGGTGCCGGCGATCTGCGCCCACTGCTGGCCGGTCGAGTACACGCCGACCCGGCCGCCGGCCGCCGTCAGGTAGGCCGTCATGCCCTCCAGCGTCGCCCGGTTGCGGGCCAGCGCATCCGGCGAACCGCTCTGCCACGTGTTCATGGTCTCGACGTCGAGCCACCAGGTGTAGCTGCTCGGCCGGCCGTCCACCTGGGCCTCGCGGGCGGCCGTGGTGAAGAACGACGTGATGCTGTTCTGCGTGCGCTCCCAGCCGTACTGCCAGGAGCAGGCCGCGCTGTTGCTCCCGTCGCAGCTGCCGTAGGGCGTCAGGCCGGCCTTCGGCCAGGTCGTGACCTGGCTCCGGACCTCGCCGGGGTTGGCCGTGTTCAGGTACACCTGGGCGCGGGGCTGCGCGGGTACGGCACCAGAGGACCCCCACGCCCAGGTCAGCTGCGCGGCCAGGCACGGGTTGCCGCGGGTGGAGAGGCCGCCGTTGACACCGACCACGGCGAAGGCGCGATCCCGCGGCAGGGTGCTTCCGCACTGCGGGTAGGAGACGTCGTAGCCCACCGTCGGGGGGGCCGCGGAGGCGGTCCCGGGCAGCGCCAGGAGCGTCGCGACCACGGCGAGGGTCACGACGATCACGGAACGCAGCGCAGACGTCATCGGCCGTGAACGTACACGTCGGCGGGGGGATCCGGGATCCCTCACCGGACTCGGTGGACCGATCCGTGCCGTATCGCCTGGGCTGTCAGGTGGCCTGGCAGACCGGGCACCAGTAGAGGTTCCGGCCGACCATCACCTCGGTCCGCACCTCGGTGCCGCACACCCGGCAGGGCAGCCCGGTCCGCCGGTAGACGTAGTGCGCGTCCTCCCGCTGCGCCGGTCCGCGGCGCCGGGCCCGGTGCTCGGGCCGAGTGGTGACGATCCGTCCCAGCCGGACGCCGGCCTTCATGAGCGTGACCAGGTCCGCCCACATCCCCGCCCACGCGTCGCCGTCGAGCCCGCGGCCGGGGCGGAAGGGGGAGACGCCGTGCCGGAAGAGCAGTTCGGCGCGGTACACGTTGCCGACCCCGGCGAGCACGGACTGGTCCATGAGGAGCGCGCCGATCGCCGTCCGGCTGCGGGCGATCCGCCGGTGCGCGACCAGCGGATCGGCCTTCGGCCGCAGCGGGTCGGGCCCGAGCCGGGCGAGGATCGCCTCGACCTCGGGGGTGGCCAGCACCTCGCAGGCGGTCGGGCCCCTGAGGTCGGCCCACACCCCCGTGCCGTCCGGGCCGGCGCCCTCCCAGCGCATCCGCAGGGCACCGCGCGGCACGGGCGGACTGCCGGTGCCGCCGGTGAACGTGCCGTAGAGCCCCAGGTGGACATGCAGGGTGTCGCCGCCGAACCGGGCGAACAGGTGCTTGCCGTAGGAAAAGACCTCTTCCAGCACCCGCCCGTCGAGGAGGGCGGCTCCGGCGGCGAAGCGCCCCTGCGGGCTGGAGACGCGCACCCGACGGCCGGCGAACGATGTCGACTGCTCGCGCGCCAAGCGGAACAGGGTGTGCCCCTCAGGCACCGGATCGGACCTCCTGATAGCGGGCGAGCGCGATCTGTCGCTCGTGCGCGTGCTCGACGATCGGCTCCGGGTACCCGGCCGGGACGCCGCCGGGCGCGCGCCAGGGCTCGTGCACGAACTTCGTGGGGACGTGCCGCAGCTCGGGCACCCAGCGGAGGACGTAGTCGCCGTCCGGGTCGAACTGCTGTCCTTGCCGGGTCGGGTTGAACACGCGGTAGTACGGCGAGGCGTCGGTGCCCGTGCCGGCGACCCACTGCCAGCCGTGGTTGTTGCTGGCCAGGTCGCCGTCGACGAGGTACCGCAGGAAATGGCGGGCCCCGCGCCACCAGTCGATGTGCAGGTCCTTGACCAGGAATGACGCGACGATCATCCGCACCCGGTTGTGCACCCACGCGTCACCGCGTAGTTGGCGCATCCCGGCGTCCACGATGGGATATCCGGTCCGGCCCTCGGCCCACGCGGCGAACCGCTCGTCGGCGTCCGGGCCGGAGTCGTAGCTCATCGTGCCCATGCGCTCGTCGAAGGGCCGATGCGCGGTCTCGGGCCGGTGCCACAGCACGTCCGCGTAGAACTCCCGCCAGGCCAGCTCGTCGGTGAACCGGCGGACCGCCTCGCCCTCGGAGCGGACGGTGGACAGATCGGCGAGCAGCGTCCGGGGATGGACGGTGCCGTACTTGAGGTGGGCCGACAGCCGGCTGGTCCCGTCCGTGCCCGGGACGTTCCGGTCTTCCGGGTAGTCGAGCAGCCGCTCGTCGCGGAACCGCTCCCAGGCCTCCAGTGCGGACGCCTCGCCCGCCGCCGGAAGTCGCGCCGTCGTCTCCTGGCGGGGCGGCAGATCCTCCGACGGGACGCCGGACAGCCAACGCACCCGGTCGGGCCGCGGCGCCGGGGCCCGCCAGCCGTGCGCCCGCCAGGCGCGGGCGAAGGGCGTGAAGACCTTGAAAGGACTGCCGTCGGCCTTGGTCACACGGCCGGGCGTGACGGCATAGGGCGACCCCGTCCGGATCAGGGGGACGTCGCCCAGCGCCCGCTCGACCGCCTCGTCGCGACGTCGTCCGTAGGGCCCGGAGTCGGCCGACACGTGCACGCTGCCGGCTCCCGTCTCGCGGGCCAGTGCCGGCAGGACGGTTGCGGGGTCGCCGGAGCGCAGGACCAGCGCGCCGTCCATCGAGTCGCGCAGGGCCGACAGGCAGTCGAGCAGGAACTGCCTGCGCGGTGCGCCGGCCGGGGTCCACAGTCTGGGGTCGACCACGAACACCGGGACGACGTCGCCCTCGGCACCTGCCGCATCGACGGCCGCGAGGAGGGCGGGGTGGTCGCAGAGCCGGAGGTCGCGGCGGAACCACAGCAGCGACGTCGGCACCTGCGGAGCGTAGGCGGGCCCGGTGGGGCTCCGCAGATCAGCGGTCGGCGGTCTCGAGGCCGAAGTGTGGCCGATCTTCGGCAGCCACGAGATCCACCTGCTCGGGATGCTGCTGGATGTAGTGCCGGATGAAGGAGCAGTAGGGCAGCACGGTGAGACCGCGCTCCCGGGCGGCGGCGAGGACGCCGGCCACCAGCGTCGTCCCGATGCCCCGGCCACCGACAGAGGGGTCCACCTCGGTGTGCGGCAAGGTCATCGTGGTGCCGTCGACGTGATAGCTCGCCAGTCCGACGACGCGGTCGTCGACCCGGACCTCGAAGCGTCCCCTCTCGGGGACGTCCACCACCTTCGCGTCCATGCTTCCTCGCCTTCCGTCCCCCGGCGCCGTTGCCGGAGCCTGACGTGTACCCGCACGGTAGCCCGCGATGCGCTCGCTGGGGCTCACCTGTTGTGACGAGTCGGATGTGGCGGGTGTTCCCGGAGGGCTGTTCCAGGGGGCTCCGTTAGCCTCTTCGCTGCGGCCCCGTAGCTCAGGGGATAGAGCATCGGTTTCCTAAACCGTGTGTCGGAGGTTCGAATCCTCTCGGGGCCACAAACAGGCGGTGGTCGAACTCCCGTCAGCAGAGGACAGCCAGCGACCGCACGGATCCGGCGTCGGTCCGACGCTTGCGCCCGTCGCCTGCCTCCCGGTATGCCTCCACCGTTCGCGGTGTCCCCGGGAGGTGGGGTAGGTGACGGGCGTGTCGTCTTTCTCCGTGCAGTCCGGCGAGGGGCGGACCCTGCCGACGCCCACGGCCGACGTGGTCACGATCAAGGCCGACACCCGGCAGACGAACGGCTCGATGACGGTGCTGGAGCTCCGGGTCGCGCCGGGCTCCGGGCCGGCCACGCACACCCACCTGCGCGAGGACGAGCTCTGGTGGGTGCTGGAGGGCGACTTCCGCTTCAAGGTGGGCAGCGACTGGCTGCGCGCCTCCACCGGGGGCATGGCGTTCGGCCCGCGCGGGATGACGCACGCCTTCCAGAACGCCGGGGCCACCCCTGGCCGGCTGCTGATCGTGACGACCCCGTCCGGGCTCGAGCGGTTCTTCGAGCAGTTCATCGAGCAGCGGGCCCTGGTGGGGGATGTCGAGCAGCTCGCCGCCATCGGGGCGGCGAACTGGCTCGAGTTCACGGGTCCGCCGTTGAGCGTGAGCGACCCGCTGTAGGACGGCCCGCTGACGTCCGTGCTGCTCAGGCGGCCTGGAAGGACCGCTTCGCCAGGCCGATGGCGTAGCCGTCGATCGTCGTGGTCACCGGCGCGGTGGGGTCCGTGGCCGCACCGAGGGTGACGAACAGTGGCGTGAAGTGCTCGACCGTCGGGTGCGCGTAGGGCATGCCGGGGGCGCTGGCGCGGAACCGGGCCAGCTCCTCGACGTCGCCGCGGGACAGGGCGTCGGCCGCCCACAGGTCGAACTCCGACGACCAGCCGGGCACCGCCGTGGGGTCGTGCCAGTCGATGAACGGCAGCCCATGGGTCATGTAGCCCGACCCGATGACCAGGACGCCGGCCTCGCGCAGGCTGCGCAGCCGCTCCCCGAGGGCGAGCAGTCGGGTGCTGTCGTGGGTCGGCATGGACAGCTGCAGCACGGGGATGTCGGCGTCGGGGTACATGATCTTCAGCGGGACCCAGGCGCCGTGGTCGAGACCGCGGGTGCCGTGCTCGTGCAGCGGCTCGCTGTCCGGCATGAGCGCCGACACGGTCCGGGCGAGGTCGGTCGCATCCGGGGTGTCGTAGCGCATCCGGTAGTACATGGGGTGGAAGCCGCCGAAGTCGTAGACCAGCTCTGTCGGCTTGGTCGTGCTGATGCTCAGCGGTGCGGACTCCCAGTGTGCGGAGACGATCAGGATCGCCCGCGGCTTCGGCAGCGCCCGCGCCCAGCCGTGCAGCTGGGTCATCCAGTCGGTCATCTCGAACAGCATCGGCGCGCCGTGGCTGAGGTAGAGGCTCGGCAGCGGCCCGTCGGCAGGACCCCAGGGGCGGTGCTCACCGGCCGACGCCGTCCGGCGCAGGTGTGCGGCGAACGGATGCCCGGCCGGGATCACCGCGTCGGCTGCGGCGGTCGTGCTCGGTGCGTGGAGCTGGGGCATCGGGGGTCTCCTCGTCCTGGCCCGGGTGAGGTTCCCCGGTACTCATTCTCCCCAACCAACTTGAAAGTTCAAGCATTCCCGTCCACATGCCCGTCCTGTTTCGCGCTCGCCGTTCCACCTCCGGACGCCGTCGGCGGACGTAGCGTCGTTCCGTGGTCATGGGGATCGTCGAACTGCTGTTCTTCGCGCTCGTGGCCGGGCTGTTCCTGCTGTTGGGATGGGTGGTCTGGACGGCGCTGTCCCGGGGGAACGGCGGCGCTCGCGCGCTCCCTCCGCGGCAGCGGGCGGAGCTGGCCGCGGCGATCGCGCAGGCCCGGTGGGCGCCGGGCCACGACGAGGTCGACGGGACGACGCGGGTGCTGGTGCGGCGGGCCTACACCGGCCTGGACGGGCAGCCGGTGGTGCTCGACGAACGGGTGCTCGAGACGTTCGCGGCCGATGACCCCGCGTGGGAGGCCCGGTTCACCGAGGCGATGTCGAAGGCGCGGTTCCGCTGCAGCTACCTCAACACCGAGGAGGGCCCGTAGGCGTCGGACGCCTGCGCGGGAGGATGGGGGCATGAGTCAGGTCGTCGCCACCGCCGAACACGTCGTCCGCGCCCCGTCCGAGCGGGTGATCGCTGCCCTGGCCGACTACGCGGACACGCGGCCCCGCCTCCTGCCGGAACAGTTCAGCGACTACCGGGTCGAGGCCGGGGGGCAGGGCGCCGGCACACGGGTGCACTGGCGATTCGCCGCGACGTCCAAGCGCGTGCGGGACCAGCTGCTGACGGTCACCGAGCCGGTCGCCGGCACCCTGGTCGAGTCCGACGCCAACTCCTCGATGGTGACCACCTGGACGGTCCACTCCGCGGACGCCGGGATCACCACCGTGCGGGTGCGCACCACCTGGAACGGCGCGTCCGGCATCGGCGGGTTCTTCGAGCGCATGTTCGCGCCGAAGGGACTCCAGCGCGTGTACGGGGAGATCCTCAGCCGGCTCGACCGCGAACTCGCCGCCGGCTGAAGGCGCGGCACGGTCGCCGATTGTCAGGAACGATGGACCGGTGACCGCCGCGCCCACCCTCGAGCAGCGGCCGGGATCTCTGGACGCGCTCGCCGACCTGATCGCCGACGGCGACGTCGTCGTCCTCTCCGGGGCCGGGCTGTCGACGGACTCGGGCATCCCCGACTACCGGGGCGCGACCGGCAGCCTCCGCCGGCACACCCCGATGACGTATCAGACCTTCACCCGCGACCCGCGTGGCCGGCACCGCTACTGGGCGCGCAGCTACGTCGGCTGGCGGCAGATCCGCGGCGCCCGGCCCAACGACGGGCACCGGGCCGTGGGGGAGCTGCAGCGAGCGGGGCTGGTCGGCGGGGTCATCACGCAGAACGTCGACGGCCTGCACCAGGCCGGCGGGGCGAGCGGGGTGGTCGAGTTGCACGGCGGACTTGACCGGACGGTGTGCCTGGGCTGCGGGAACGTCGCCGGACGGGCCGAGCTCGACGAACGGCTGCGGGAGGCGAATCCGGTGTTCGGGCCGCGGGTCGACGAGGTCAACCCGGACGGCGACGCCGAGCTGCCCGACGAACTGCTCGACGACTTCGTGATGGTGGACTGCCTGGCCTGCGGGGAGGGCCCGCTGAAGCCGGATGTCGTGTTCTTCGGCGAGACCGTGCCGCGGGACAGGGTGGAGCACTGCTTTGGCCTGGTCGAGGCGGCAGGCAGCCTGCTGGTGCTGGGCTCCTCCCTCACCGTCATGAGCGGCTACCGGTTCGTGCTGCGCGCGGCGAAGCTGGGCATCCCCGTGGCGATCGTCAACGCCGGGCCCACCCGGGGCGACGCCAAGGCCGACGTCCGCGTGGACGCGCCGCTGGGCGTGGTCCTGCCCGAGCTGGCCGCCCGGCTGGCCGGCTGACGGACCGGCGATGCAGACGTTCCTCCCGGCCGCCGACTTCACCGACAGCGCCCGCCTGCTGGACTCCCCCCGCCTGGGCAAGCAGCGGGTCGAGACGCTCCAGATCCTTCGGGCGATCGAGCTCCCCGACTACGGCTGGGCCAATCACCCCGCCGTCCTCATGTGGCGTGGACGCATGCCGGCGCTGGTGGCGTACGGGCTGGCGATGGCGCGGGTCTGGCAGGAGCGCGGCTTCGCCGACAGCACCGCGAGCCAGATCGGGGAGTTCGCGCCGAAGGTCGAGGGCGTACCGCAGCAGGAACTTGCGGCCGCCGGGCTGCTGCCGTCGTGGCTGGGCGAGGAGGAGCTGCACCGCTCGCACCGGTCCAATCTCATCGCGAAGGATCCGGGCTTCTACCGGGAGCGGTTCGCTGACCGGTTCGGTGCCGAGCCCGACGACCTGCCCTACGTCTGGCCGCCGTCCGACGACGTGCCGCCGGTCCCGGCGCCGGACGGCGTCCGCGTCTGGGTCCTGCGCCCGCGATCCCACAACGAGGTCGGGGCCTGTCTCGCCGCCGGCGTGGTGGGGCTCGGCACGCAGTCGGGCGTCGACGTCGACGCGACCGGCCTGTCGCCCACCGAGCTGCGCCTCCTGGCCAGGGAGCTGTCGGGCCGGCGTCCGGCCAAGGACCTGCGGCAGCTGTCGGCGTTCCTCGACGAGGTCGCCCCCGGCGACCCGGTCGCGCTGCTCATCGAGGGTGGCGCAGCCCTGCTGCTCGGCACGGTCGTCGGCGACTACGAGTTCCAGGGGCGGGAACTGCTGCCGCACCGCCGCCGGGCCCGGTGGGATCGCGTCGTTCCACGGAGCGCGGCCCTCCCGCCGGCCACGTTGCAGGACCCGCGGGCGCTCTTCCGGGTCACTCTCGACCGGGCCGTGGTCGACCCGGCGCACTGACAGTCAGGCGCCGGGCAGCGGCACGTTCTGCAGTCGCACCTGGCCGCGGGCGACCAGCTTGCCGTCGTCGGCGCGGGTGAGGACGACCTGCCAGAGCTGCAGGGTCCGGCCCTGCTGGATCGGCTCGGCCACGACGTCGAGGACGCCGGAGGTCATCGGCCGGAGGAAGTCGGTGTTGTTGTTGACGCCGACCGAGAACTGGCCGCGTTCGACGACGGCGGTGCTCGCCCCGATGCTGGCGGCCGACTCGACGACCGAGCAGTAGACACCGCCGTGGACGACCCCCCATGGCGTGTGCTGGTCGGTCCCGAGATCGACGGTGCCGGTGACCCGGGTCCCGGTCGCCTCGGTGACGGCGAACTTGATCGAGGCCACGAACGCGCTGGCCGCGGTGAGGTCCACCGACGGCAGGTCGGCGCTCATGCGTCCCACACCAGGCAGAAGGGGTGGCCCACCGGGTCGGCGTAGACGCGGAAGTCGCCGCCGCCCCCGGGGAGGCGGCGCGCGCCGAGCTCGAGCACCTTCGGCTCGGCCTCGTCGACGTCGGCCACCCGGATGTCGAGGTGGAACTGCTGGGGGTGGTCGGGGTCCGGCCAGTCCGGTGGTCTCAGGTCGGGAGCCTGCTGGAAGGCGATCCGGTAGCCGGCGCCGGTGATGGTGACCCAGCGGTCGCCGGGCGCACCTTTCACGTCCATGCCGAGCAGACGGGCGTAGAAGGTGGCGAGCGCGTGGGCATCGGGGGCGTCGAGGACGACGGAGTGGAGCTGGCCGATCATCGGACCATCCTGTCGTGCCGGCCGGGCGCGCGACAGTCGGATCCCGGCCGGTCAGCGGGTCGCCGCGGCCACCCCCTCTGCCGCCGGACGCAGCGGTGCCGCAAGATCTGCCCGTGCCGTTCCGACCTGCTCCCGCCCGATGACCGCCCCTCGCCTGGGCTCGCTCACCTGGCTGCCCGCCACCGGGCGGCCGGATCTCCTGGGTGAACCCGTGGCCGCGGCGCTCTCGCTGCTCCCGGGTCCGGTGTGGGTGGCCGAGATCGATGCCGACCTGGCGGACACCGCGGCCTTCTGCGCCGCCTACGACGTCCCGTTGGAGGCGTCGGCGAACTGTGTGGTGGTCGCCGCGCGCCGGGCGGGGCAGACGACTCTGGCGGCCTGTCTGGTCCTCGCCACCACCCGGGCCGACGTCAACGGGTTGGTCCGGCGGCATCTGGGGGCCCGCAAGGCGTCGTTCGCGCCTCAGGACGTCGCGGTGGCCGAGTCGGGCATGGAGTTCGGGGGCATCACGCCCGTGGGCCTGCCCGCGGACTGGCCCCTGCTCATCGACCCGGAGGTGGAGGCGGCCGACTTCGTCGTGATCGGCTCGGGCACGCGGGGCAGCAAGCTGGCGGTCGCGGGGTCGCTGCTCGCCGCGCTGCCGGTCGCCGAGGTGCTCGACGGTCTCGGGCAACCGGTTCCGGAGCCGTCGGGGGAAGCCGCGCCGCCGACCGCCGTGCCGCACCGGCCGTCGCGGGCGCCGGACGACAGCGACGTCGGCTGGGGGGAGCGGCCCCATGATCCCGGCGACGACGACCGCCGGTACCTGGAGGACCGCCCCCCGCACTGGGGCAGCGACTAGGAGAAGGACCCCGTCCCACCCACCCCTGTCACGTTCAGCGCGGTGCCCTGGACGCGGCCGTCGTGCTGAGCGCGGAGCAGGTCGCGGATCTCCTTCAGCAACTCCACCTGCGTGGGCTCGGCCGGTCCCGGCTCCTGGCCGCGCCTGCGCCGTTCCGCGATCAGCTTCAGCGGGAGGACGACGACGAAGTACACGACCGTCGCCGTCAGCAGGAAGGTGATGAGCGCGCTGATGAATGCGCCCCAGGTGAAGTGCTGCCCGTGGACGACCGTCTGCCCGCCGTTCACGCCACCACCTCCGGCCAGGCCGATCAGCGGCTTGAGGAACGAGTCGGTGAACGACGTCACCAGAGCCGTGAACGCGGTGCCGACGACGACCGCGACCGCGAGCTCGACGACGTTGCCGCGCAGGAGGAAGTCCTTGAATCCCTTGATCATGGTGCTCATCCATCCACATCGGTGCGCTCGGTCGCAGCGCGACACGGCACCTCATGGGCGCGGAAGGGTGACGGTGAGGGTGGCCGACGTGGCCGCGGCCGCCAGTCGCGCCGCCGTTGCGTCGTCGACCGCGAGCAGGAGGAGACCCGCGCCTGCCTCGTCGTCCGTACCCGTGGCGGCGACGACGAGCGCGCCCTCGGCGACGACGTCAGCCGCCGGGGCGTCGGCGGCAGTGGCGAGGACGTCGACGCGATCACCGGTGCGCACGAGCGCCGCGACCGCCAGGTCGGCCAACCGGACCGGCGCGGCCACCTGCCCGTCCGGGAGCAGCGCGGTGACGCCGGGACCGACGAGCCGCGCGTCCGTGATCGGCTCGCGAGCGCGCACGCTGCCGGCCAGAGCGCGGCCGAGCAAGCGGTCCGGATCACCGGCGACGCCCGCGGGAACCGCGTCGGTCGGATAGCGAGCGGTCGCGAGATCGTCGCCCGTGAGGATCGTGCCCGCCGCCAGGTCGTGGGCCGAGACGGCGACCGGAACCGCGTCGGGGGTGCCCGCGCCCGGCGGAGGTGGCGACGGCCGCAGCGCGAGCACCAGCGCGACGACGGTCAGCAGCCCCGCGGCTCCCTGGCGGGCGGCGTGCAGCGGTGTGCGGGGACGTCGGAAGCGCGGCATGCACCGAGGCTGTCCCGCTCGCGACCCCGGCACGAGCCCGGTGAGCAGGTTGTGGACGGGGCGGTGCCCTGTGGACGAATGCGGAGTGCGCTCGCGCCCCGCATGGTCAGCTGGCGGGGGTCAGCTGGCGGCCTTGGAACCGCCGCCGGACGTCGAGGGCGCCGAGGGCGCAGGGGTGGAGGAGGTGGTCGACGAGGACGAGCTCTCCTTCGACGACGACGATGACGAGCTCTCCTTCGACGAGGAGGCGCCGTCCGAGGCACTGGCGCTCTTGCGGCTGTCGGTCCGGTAGAAGCCGGAGCCCTTGAAGACCACGCCGACCGAGCCGTACACCTTGCGCACGGGGGCGCCGCACTCCGGGCACTCGGTCACGGGTGCGTCGCTGAAGGACTGCACGACCTCGAACTGGTGCTTGCCCTCGGGGTTGGTGCAGGCGTACTCGTACGTGGGCACGGCGGTGGCTCCCTGGTGATGCTCTGGTCCGGTGGGCCGGGTTGGCACTCGCGCCCGGCGACTGCCAATGATGCGCCATCGCGCGACGGCCCGTCCACGTGCGCCGGTCGAGCGTCACCCTTGCCGCCCTGCGCGCGGTCGCGGCTGCGAGCCCGCGTCTGCGGGCGGCCCGGCGACGGCCGCGCCGGCGGTAGT
>Ga0308176_10000733_pt1 | contig 20521 bp, 21 predicted proteins | sample PhyCR2_3_FD_203890 | JGI IMG/M metagenome (GOLD analysis project Ga0308176, IMG submission 203890) | Soil microbial communities from UC Gill Tract Community Farm, Albany, California, United States - DLSLS.C.R2 | ecosystem: Environmental > Terrestrial > Soil > Agricultural land | place: USA... | reverse complement strand
GCAGACCGTCTTGGACTCCAACCATCCGCGCATGGACGCGCTCGATCCCGGCGCCGAGCAGATCCTTCTTTCGGTAGCGCAGAAGCGGAGCCCCACCGTGCCGGATGTGCGGCCGCATCTTGCGGCCAAGCGGCGTGTCCATTGTGAGGATGTGCGAGCCGACGAAGAATAGGACGCGAAAGCCGACGCGCCCTCGCCTCGTCTCGACCGATGCCGGGATTTGACCCGTGTCCGGTCCCGACAGGATGGTCTCGTGATCGACAGCTGCCTCGTAGGCGATATCGGCTCCCGAGTGGCTCGCACCGACCACGAGAACGCCGCCCTCCTTCAGCTGCAGAAGGTTGCGGTAGGCGTTCGAATGGAGCTGCTTAATCTGCGGGTCGAGCTCCGGCGCGAAGCTCGGCACGAAGGGCTTCTGCATCACGCCCGACGCCACGACGGCGTTGTCCGCCTCGAACGTCTGCGCCCCCGCTGTGATGACGTAATGGTCTCCCTCCTTCCGTAGAGCGTCCGCAGCCGTGCTCGTTCGGATGGGCAGCTCGAAGTGGGCCGCGTACGCCTCGAGGTAGTCGCCCATCTCGCGCGCCGTGGGAAAGGAGGCTCGCCGCGCGGGGAAGGGCATGCCCGGGAGCCCGTCGTACTTCGCGGGTGAGTACAGCCTCAGCGAGTCCCAGCGCTCGCGCCAGGAGTCGCCGACCCGCTCATTTGCGTCCAGGATCACGAAGGAGCGGCCTTGCTTGGCCAGGTGATACCCCGCCGCCAGCCCGGCCTGACCGCCGCCGACGATCACCGTCTCGAATCTCTCTGTCTGAGGTGCCATCTCGTCCTCCTCGTCGTTGTGTCCCGAGGATAGGACGGCAGCAACTGGGCCGCATCGTGCGGATCCACCAACCTGCGTCCGAGCGATCGTGGTCATTTCTGACCACGATCGAGGTCCTCAGACGAGGTCGTGCTCGAACGCAAACGCAGTCGCCCCGGCGCGGGAGGAGAGCCTCAGCTTCGCAAAGATGTTCTGAACATGCCGCGCGACCGTGTGCTCGCTGATCACGAGCGCCGAAGCGATCTCGCGGTTGCTCCTCCCCGAGGCGACGAGTCGCAGGACCTCGAGCTCCCGCCGCGAGAGGCCGTGCGTGTCGCCAGCGCGCGCACCCAGTCGCGCGAGATCCGGCTTCGCGCCCAGACGCTCGAAGATGTCACGCGCCGCCTCGACCTCCAACGCCGCAGCCTCTTCGTCGCCCAGCGCCCGGCAGGCCGCGCCGACCAGCACGCGCGTCCGCGCGATCTCGTATGGCGCCTCCAGCGCATGCCAGATCTCACGCGCACTCCGCAACGCGACCAGGGCCGCCTGCGCGTCGCCCTCCGCGAAGTGGACCGCGCCCTGCGCATGAGCAGCCAGCGCCTTCAACATCGCGCTGTCGAATCCCTGCGCGAGCTCCTCGAGCTCGATGCATGCGCTACGCGCAGCCTCGGTTTCGCCCACCTCGAGCATGATCTCGATGAAGGCCGGGAGTAGGCGCGCCCTCTCGAGCGGCAGAGAGGTCGCCGCCTCCGCCAAGCGGATCGCCGCAGCCGCCGCCTCCGTGCGTCGCTGGGCAAGGCGCAGCTGGGCGAGTCCAGGCTGCGGCTCCCAACCGAACCCGCTGGCCTCCTTGTACGCCCCTTCCGCGGCGCCGAACTCGCCCTGGAGCCGGTGGAGCTCGCCCTGGCGATACCGGGCGAGACCGGCCGCCGGATTCCTCGTCTCGGCGAAGCGGTTCCCGGCTCGACACGCTTCTGCCAGCGCATCAGGCCACGAGCCGTCCAGCTGGAGGATCTCCGCCCGGTGCACGAGACAGCGACCGGTGAACGCAACCATCTCCGGCTGCAGCGCCCACCAGTCCGAGAGCGCTCTCGTCCACTCGCGCGCGCGGCGCACCTCGTACACCTCCTGGCACGCGAGGATGACCCCGCAGTACACGATCCCGGTGACGACTGGGGAGAGCTCCTCGGCGGTGATAGCCACCATCGCTTCGTCGAGCAGGGCGAGACCTTCCCGCACGCGTCCGTCCTTCATCAGCATGTAGCCCTGCCCATGGATCGCGAGCGCGAAGAGATCTCGGTCGCCGAAGCGTTCGCCGATGCGAACGGCTTCGCCTGCGGCTTCGGCGGCCGAGGCGAAGTCTCCAGCCGCCTCGTGCTGGAACATCGCCGGCAGCAGCAGGTAGCCGCGCTCGGCACACTCACCCTCGTTTTCAAGGAGCCGCTGTGCACGGCCCAGCCAGCCCGTCGCCGGGCCGATCTGGCCGCGGGACGCGAGGTTCAAGCCAATCCACACGGCGCAGTGGATGGCGCGGAGGCTGTCTCCGCTCTCGAGGTGTTGCTGATGGGCGCGCTCTAGCCACGCGACCGACTCCTCGTCGCGACCGAGCATGAAGACGCATGTCGCGAGAAGCTCGGCGTCAGGCGCTTCGAGCGCCGCGTGCCGCTCCGCGGCACTCAGCGACTCGGACGCCTCGAGCCACGCCCGTTTCACGTAGGCCTCGCGGCCCTGAGTGAGCGCAGAACCTTCCTCCATCCCCGTCATTGTCGATCAGACCACCCGCGCATGCCTCGCAATTCAGTCGCGGCGACGAAGCCGGGATGCCTCGACCGGCTCGGCGCACGGCGGCTCGCTTCCGTCAGGCACGCACTGAACGAGTGGGTGTTGTCATGACCTCTACATCCCCATCGCGTGGTAGCCGCTGTCGACGTACAGCGTCGTGCCGGTCACGTTGGCGGCGCCGTCGCCGAGGAGGTAGGCGGCCGCCGCGCCGACGTCGTCGGCGGTGATGTGGCGGCGCAGGGGGGAGCGCTCCTCGACGATGTCCTCCATCGTCGTGAAGCCGGCGATCGAGCGGGCTGCAAGCGTCCGCACCGGGCCGGCCGAGACCGCGTTCACGCGGATGTTCTTCTCGCCGAGATCCCAGGCGAGATAGCGCACGCACGCGTCGAGGGTCGCCTTCGCCACGCCCATCACGTTGTAGTGCGGCACCGCGCGCTCGCCGCCGAGGTACGTCATCGTCAGGATCGAGCCGCCGCCGGCCTTCTCCAGCAGCGGCTCGGCCGCCCGCGCGCAGGCGACGAGCGAGTACGCGCTGACGTCGACCGCGAGCCAGAAGCGGTCGCGCGGCGTGTCGGTGAAGCGGCCTTCCAAGTCCTCTGCGGCTGCGAAGGCCACGGAATGGACGAGCAGGTCGAGCTCACCGCCGAACGTGTCACCCACCTCGGCGAAAACCCGCGCGACGTCCTCGTCGGAGCGGACGTCGCACTCCGTAACGAGCGGGGAGTCGACCGAGGCGGCCAGCTCGCGCACCGTCGATTCGATGCGATCTCCCTGGTACGTGAAGGCCAGGCTCGCCCCGCCGGCCGCGAGCTCCCGGGCGATCGCCCACGCGATCGAGCGCTTGTTGGCGACGCCGAGCACCAGCCCGCGCTTGCCTGCGAACGCTCCAGCCATGGGGCGATCCTAGAGCGATAGCCTCTCGCCGTGGGCCGGGTCGCTGTCGTCACGGGCGCCTCCTCGGGCATCGGCGTCGAGATCGCCCGCCTGCTCGCGGCGCGGGGCGACCTCTGCATCCTGCTCGCGCGCCGCGCGGATCGACTCGAGGCGCTCGCGGAAGAGCTGGGCGGGGAGGCCGAGCCGTGCGACGTCTCCGACCGCGCCGCCGTCGAGTCCGTCGCCGACCGCGTGCTCGAGCGGCACCCGCAGATCGATCTGCTGGTCAACAACGCCGGGATCCCGGGACGAACGCGGTTCCTCGACGGCGATCCCGAGTTGATCGAGCAGCTGATCCGGATCAACTACCTCGGCGGCGTCTGGGTCCTCCGGGCCTTCGTGCCGGGGCTGCGCGCCGCGGCACCGGCGGACGTCGTCAACATCGTCTCGGTCTCCGGCGTCGTCGCCGGGCCGCCGAGTGGCCCCTACTCCGCTTCGAAGCACGCCCAGCTCGCCTTCTCCCGCACGGTCGCGGCCGAGCTTCGCGGCGAGCGGATTCGGGTGCACACGGTCAAGCCCGGCTTCACCGAGACGGAGGGATTCCCGCAGAAGTGGCTCCCGCCGCGTGTGCAGCGCGTCGTCATCACCCCGCAGGAAGTCGCCGCCCACGTCCTCCGCTCGCTCGACGAGGGCCGGGGCGAGACGACCGTCCCCTGGTACTACGGCCCGATCGCCCCCCTCCAGGACGCGATTCCGAACGTATTCACCCGTGTCCTTTCCCGCGTGCCGAAAGCTCCATAGACTGGCCATATGGTCGAACAGGTTCAGCCGACGATCCAGGACATCATGGCCGTCGCCGAGTTCCGGTCAGCACTACGGCACTTCCTGCGACGAAGCGAGAAGATCGCCCGCCAGTCGGGGCTCACCCCCCAGCGGTACACGCTGCTGATGATGATCAAGGGCTCGCCCGACGGCGGCGAGCAGTCCACCGTGACCGAGCTGTCGGAACGGATGCAGCTCGCGCAGAGCACTGTGACCGAGCTCGTGCGCCGTGCCGAGGGAGCGGGGCTGATCGAGCGCGAGCAATCGCAGCGGGACGCGCGGGTCGCTCATCTGCGTCTGACGCCGGAGGGGGAGCGGCGTCTGATGCTTTCGTTCACCGAGCTCGCGACGGAACGCGCTCAGCTGCGCGATGCGTTCGCGAACTTCGACGGCGGCGTCACCGGGCACTAGCTCCGCAGAAGCACGTACCAGCCGACGCTCGCGACGAGGACACGGGCGTCGGACGCTGCGAGCGCCTCGGCACGCGTGCGGCGTTCTCCTCCGCAACCGGCGAGGTCGAGGTATCGCGCGAGGTCGCGCTGCTCGTCCTCGAGGCGCTCGCGGAGGATCTCGAGCCCGTTCGCCGCGAAGAGCTCCCGCAGCTCCCCGTCGGTGAGGAGGCGCGCGTGCGAGGGGTCGCGCGTGGTCTCGAACTCGTGGAGCGCCGCGGCAGCGGCCGCGTCATCCGGCGCGAGCTGGTCGACGAGGAGCACGTGACCTCCGGGCCGGGTCACCCGGCCGAGCTCGGCGACGATCCGCTCGGGTCTCGGTACGTGATGGAGCGTGCGATGGGTGCCGCCGAGGTCGAAGGAGGCGTCCGGAAACGGCAGCCCCGTCCCGTCTCCTTCGACGAACTCCGTGTTCGGTCGGGCGCGCGCCCGCGCGAGCTCGAGCAGCTCGGGCACGGGATCGAGCCCGACTACCTCCCGCACGAGCGGGGCGAGAGCGAAGGCCAGCGCGCCGGCGCCCGTGCCGACGTCGAGCGCGCGCTCGTCGCCGCGTGGCTGAACGAAGTCGCGCACGGCCTCCGCAAGTTGCGCCGCGCGGGCGTCCTGCCGCGCTGCGACGCGCTGGGCGGTGCGTGCGAAACGGTCAGTCGACGACGACACGGCGGGCACGGGCCGGGTGGGAGTTGATCCCGCAGGCGATCTCGTAGCCGATCGTCCCGGCGACCCACGCATGGCGCTCGATCAGCAGGCCGTCGCCGACGATCGTGACCGGCGTTCCCACCGGCAGCTCCCGATCGAGCTCGACGGCGACCGCGTCCATCGAAACGGTGCCGACCGCCCCCCGCGGCTCGCCGGCGACGAGCACTTGGGTGCCGCTCATGTCCCGCCGGAAGCCGTCCGCGTAACCAACCGGGACGATCCCGATCCACGTCGGCCGCTCGGCGACGAACCGTCGTCCGTAGCCGGTGCTCTCTCCGGGCGGCAGGAGGAATACGCGGGCGAGCCGGCTCCGCCACGACAGCGCGGGCCGCAAATCGTGCTCGGTCGGGTCGGTGTTGAAGGGCGAGATCCCGTACAGCGCGATGCCGCAGCGGGCGGCGTCGAAGCGCGCGTCGGGCAGCTGCAGCGCGGCCGCGCTGTTCGCGATGTGGCGAGTGAGATGCGGGTACGGCTCCGTGGCCTCGCGGAACCGCTCGATCTGCTGCCGCGCGAACGCCGGGTCGGTGTCGGCCGTCGCGAGGTGGCTCATCAGTCCCACCACGTTCGCAGGCGGCGGTGGCAGCTCGGCGAGCCCCCACCGGCCCATCCCGGTGTCGAGCTTCAGATGGACGGGGATGCCCTCGGGGATCTCGCCGCTGACGGAGACGACGAGCTCGAGCCGCGCCTCGCGCGCTTCGGCAAGCTCGTCGGTGGGGCACATCACGATGATCCGCGCCTCGGGGAGCTCGCGGCGCAGCTCGACGGCCTCGGCAACGGTGACCACGCAGAGAGCCGAAGCGCCCGCATCGACCGCCGCTCGCGCGACGTTGGTGGCTCCGTGGCCGTAGCCGTTCGCCTTCACAACGGCCCAGAGCTCGGCACCCTCGAGCGCCTCGAGCAGCCGCCGCGCGTTGTGACGAACCGCGCCGAGGTCGATCGTGATCTCGCTCCGGTGCACGGGGCTAGTCTCGCGCCAGCGCACGCGGGAGCGCCTCGATCACGTCGCTCGCGACCAGGCCGTAGCGCTGTGACGCCTCGCGCGAGGCGAGCTGCTGCGCCGCACAGGCCGCTGCGGCCGCGTGTTGCGGTTCCATCCCCTTCGCCAGGAAGGCTGCGGTGATCCCGGTCAGGACGTCGCCCGTGCCCGCGGTCGAAAGTGACGGGAGGCCCAGGGCGCAGACCAGGACGCTGCCGCCCGGCGCCGCAACGAGCGAGTCCTCGCCTTTGAGCACCACGACAGCGCGAAACTTCTCAGCCGCCTCCTGCACCGACGCGAGCCGGTGCGCCGCGATCTCCTTCGACTCGCGCCCGAGCAGGCGCGCGAGCTCGCCCTCGTGCGGGGTGAGAACGCGCGGCGCCGGCCACTCGCCGGGCTCCAGCTCGAACAGCGCGTCGGCGTCGACGACCGCCGGCAGCTCGACCTCGGCGAGCAGACGGCGGACCAGTGCCCTCGCTTCCGTCTCCCGGCCGAGACCAGGCCCGACCGCGAGCGCTTTCGCCTTTGCCGCCGCCTCGAAGACGTCGTCGAGTGGCCGCTTCACCGCCTCCAGCACGAGCGTCTCGAGCACGGGAAGCGACTCCGCCGGCGCCGCGATCGTCACGTAGCCGACGTCGGCGCGCAGGGCGGCGCGCGCCGCGAGCGCCGGAGCGCCGGTCATGCCGCGCGATCCTCCGACGACGAGGACATGGCCGGCCGTGTACTTGTTGTCGCGCGCCGAGCGGCGCGGCACCTCGGCCAGGATCTCCGCCGTGACGAGCCGGTGCTCGGTCTCCGCCGGCTCGAGGCCGATGTCCGCGACCGCTACCTCTCCCGCGTGGAAGCGACCCGGCGCAACCGCGAGGCCGACCTTCGGGCCATGCATCGTGACGGTGACGTCGGCGTTCACCGCGGCGCCCGCGACCTCGCCCGTGGACGCGTTCACGCCGGACGGAATGTCGACCGCGAGCACCGGGACACCGGCTGCGTTGATCTGCTCGATGACGCGAGACGTTTCCTCGCGCGGCGCTCCTTTCAGTCCGGTGCCGAGGAGCGCGTCGATCACGACGTCCGGTCGCTCGTCGACGAGCTCGCGTCCCTGCGCGCGCACGATGTCGGCTGCGATGTGCCCGTCCCCGCCGTTTGCGCCGCCGCCGGCGTGGATCGCAATGCGGCGCGCGTCGGGCCATCGGTGCATCAGCTCTTCCGCGACAGCCGTGCCGGCGCGCTGCATCATCCCGTCGACGTCGTGGCCTGCCTCGGCTGCGCGCATCTCCTCGGCCGTGTAGAGAGGATCGGGCTCAGCCATCGGTGGCGATCGCGACAGCCTGCGCGAGCTCGCGCGAGTGCGTCATCGAGAGGTCGACCGAGCCGACGCCGAGAGCGGCTGCCCGCTCCGCGAGCCGGCCCGAGAGACGGACCGCCGGCTTCGGCCGGCCCGCGATCTCGATTTCCTGCCAGGCGAAGGCACGGGCGACCCCGAAGCCGAGCGCCTTTCCGACGGCCTCCTTACCGGCGAACCGGCCGGCGTAGCTCTGCGCCGGATTCGGGCGCGAGTCGCAGTAGGCGCGCTCGGCCGCGGTGAAGCAGCGCTCGCTGAAGCGCGCGTAGCGCGCCAGCGCCCGGCGGATCCGCTCGATCTCGATCAGATCGGTGCCGACCGACACGCTCATGCGAGATGCTCCTCGAGCCACTCGGGGAAGTGCGCGATCGAGGAGACGATCCCGTCGGGCTGGATCCGGGCCGTCTCGACCGCGTCCGGCCGGAACTTCCCGGTGCGAACGAGCACCGCACGCATCCCCACGCCGCGCGCTCCGGCGACGTCGGTCTCGAGGTCGTCGCCGACCATCCAGGTCATCGAGGGCTCGGCGTCGAGCGCGCGACAGGCGGCGTCGAAGTACGCAGGGCTGGGCTTGCCGAGCACGGTCGCCGCGGCTTGCGTCGCGTACTCGAGCCCGGCGACGTAGCAGCCGGAGTCGAGCAGCGGCCCGCGCGCCGTCTGCCACCAGCGGTTGCGGTGGAGGCAGTAGAAGTCGGCGCCCATCTCGAGCTCCGCGAACGCGCGCGCGAGGTTCATGTACGAGAAGACGAGGTTCGTCTCCGGCGAGTCGTCCGCGCCGCCGATCAGGACGGCCTCGACGTTGTCGCCGACGAGCTCGATGCCCTCGAGGTCGCCCACGAGGGCGTGCATCACGAGCGCGAGCACGCGCCGCCCGCGAAGGGCCTCGACCGCCGAATCTGCAGTCGTCTGCACCTCCCCCACCTCCAGCTCGATCCCCATCGCCTGGAGGCCTGCGGCGAGCTCCGCCTTCGAGCGCGTCGTCGCGTTCGTGACGAAGCGAAGCCGGTGCCCGCCCTCGCGAAGGCGCCGGACTGCGGCGGCCGCACCGGGCAGCGGTTGGCCAGAGACGTGCAGGACGCCGTCCACGTCGAGCAGAATCGCGGCCATGAACGGCGAGTCTATGCGTGTCACGCGCTCGGTCGTGCTGCCGCTGGCCGAAGTCGAGCTGCAGGTCTCCCGCTCGAGCGGCCCCGGCGGCCAGCACGCGCAGAAGTCCGAGACGCGGGTCGTCGCCGTTTTCGACGTCGAGGCCTCGAACGCGCTGACGGACACGCAGAAGCGGCGCGTGATCGCGCGCGCCGGCCCCATCCTGCGCGCGGTGGCGCAGGACGAGCGGAGCCAGTCGCGCAACCGCGAGCTCGCGGTCGAGCGGCTCGTCGCCGCGCTGCGGGAAGCGCTCCGCGTGCCGCGAAAGCGCGTTCCCACCAAGCCCAGCGCCGCTGCTCGACGGCGTCGCCTCGAGCAGAAGAAGCGGCGGTCCGCGACAAAGCGACTGCGGCGCCCGCCGGACTAAGGCCTGTCGTCGCGGAGAGAGGACCGGGATGGTCGTCCTCTGGGACTCGCTCGGAACGCTGCTCGACGTCGATCCTGTGCGGGATCGCTACCCGGGTTGGCTCGAGCGCGTCCTCCATCACGGAGCTGCCCTGACGCTCGTGGGTGAGTTCGCGCCGTTCGCGGAGCTCGCCGAGGCGGCGAATCCGGACGCGTTCCGCATGCTCGGCGAGGAACTGCGCCCGCACTCCGACGTCGCCGACGCGCTCGACGTCCTCGAGGAGTCGGGCATCCGGTCGTGGATCGTGACGAACGGCGGCCGCGACAGCACCGAACACGCGCTCGGCGACCTCGCGTCCCGCTTCGCCGGCATCGTCTCGATCGACGACGTCCAGCGCTGGAAGCCGGCGAAGGAGCCCTACCTCGAGACGCTGCGCCGCGCCGGTGCTGCGCCGGGGCAGGCGTGTCTTGTGCCGCCCATGCGTGGGACGTGCGGGCAGCTGTTCGCTATGGACTACGCGCAGTCTGGGTCGATCGTCTAGAGGTGGATTGGCCGCTGCCCGGCGATCCGCACGAGCCAAGCGCCTCGAGCTTGACCGAGGCGGCGCGGCTAGCGAGCCGTGCGTAGCTCGGCGTTCGCGCGCGCGAGCTGGCGCCGGGTGGGATGGGCGCGGCCGAACCAGACGAAGAGGTACCGCTCGAGCGTTCCGGTCCGCACGAAGGTCTGGAACACGCCGTAGCGGTCAGGCTCTCCTTCGAAGCCTGCCGTGACGTCGCGCGCACGAATCCGCGGAGGCCAGCTCCCGACCGGTGCACGCGAGGGCCGCTCTCGACCGTACGCGAGCTGGATGACGATCCCGCCGGACTCGAGATGAGCGAGCGTGTGGTGCGGAGGGATGCAGTTGCCGCAGTCCCGGTAGCGCACGGTCGAGGCCCAGCCGGAGGCCTGGACACACCGGCTCGCGGGGACTCCGGAACACGCGTGGGCGGGCCGCGAGCCCACGTGCCAGCCCGGCGCCGCGCGAAAGTGCGGCGGTGAGACGACGAGGAGAAGGGCCAGAACGCCGAACATGCCTTCTCTACGGACGGTGACGCTCTAGAGGTCCGCGACGGGCGACGCCTCGACCGGCCCTTCGACCTCGACGTGCGGAAGCCACTCGAGCCAGTGCGGCAGGTACCAGCTGCGACGGTCGAGCAGGGCGAGCGCGCTCGGCAGGACGACCGAGCGGATGACCGTCGCGTCGAGCAGGAGCGCGACGGCGACGCCGAAGCCCATCTGCTGGAACATCACGAGCTTTCCGCCCGCGAAGCCGGCGAAGACGACCACGATGATCAGCGCCGCGCCGGTGATGATCCGCGCCGTCGTCGCGACGCCTCCGACGACCGCGTCGCGCGTCGAGCCCGAGGCGTCGTAGCGCTCCTTGATCCGGCTCATCAGGAACACCTGGTAGTCCATAGACAGCCCAAACAGCACCGAGAAGAGGAAGAGCGGAACCCAGGCGTCGATCACGTGCGTGTGCTGGAAGCCGAACAGGCCGGCGCCGTGGCCGTCGAGGAAGACGAGCGTCAGCAGGCCGTATGCGGCGCCCACCGAGAGCAGGTTGAGCAGGACCGACACGAGCGCGACGACGATCGAGCGGAAGGCGACCGTGAGCAGGATGAAGCTGAACCCCAGCACGAAGAGCAGGACGTACGGAGTCGGGTTCGTCACGGCGTCGAAGTAGTCGACGTTCTCGGCGGTGACGCCGCCCACGTAGACCTTCGCCCCACTGCCGGCGAAGATCGACGGAATGACGTTCGCCCGGAGATCACGCACCGCCTTGACGGCCGCGCCCCCGACAGGGTCTCCTCGCACCGGCGACGTGAGCAGCGCCACGGCTCGCCGGGACTGGATCGCGCCCGCGCCGAAGCTGCCCTCCGCGGCCAGCCGCCGGTCGAGCTGCCTGAGATCTCGATGCACACGGGCGGGCTCGCCGCCAACCGCGACGACGCGAACCGGCTCAGGGTTCTGGACGGGGAACGCACGCTGGAGCAGGACGTAGCCCTGCTTCGAGGGCAGGCCGGACGGCAGCGTGCTGACGCCGTTCGCGCCGATGTGCAGCCCGAAGATCGGCGCCGCGAGGAGGAGCATCGCGCCGACGGACAACACGAGCGAGACCGCCGGGCGGCGCAGCACCGCGTCGACGATCCGTTTCCAGAAGCGACCCTCCGCCGTGTCGGCACGACCGAGGTTCCGGCCGAGATACGGGACGCGCATCGAGTTGACGCGGTCGCCGACGATGCTCAGCAGCGCAGGCAGGAGCGTGAGCGCCGCGGCCACTGAGACGATGCCGACGAGGATCGCCCCGAGCGCGAGGCTCCGCATGATCGAGGTCGGGACGATGAACATCCCGAGCAACGCGATCACGAACGTCGAGCCGCTGAACAGCACTGCGCGGCTGGCGGTCGCGCCGGTTCGCGCGATCGCGTCCTCCTTCACGAGGCCGTGCCCGCGCTCCTCTCGGTAGCGCGACACGACGAAGAGCGAGTAGTCGATCCCGAGCGCGAGGCCCATCCCCGTGAGCATGTTCACGATGAAGACCGAGAGCGAGAACTCGAGGGAGATGACCGCCACCAGACCGAGCGCCACGATGATCGAGAGGATCGCCATCAGCACAGGCACGAGCCCGGCGAACACGGCACCGAAAACGAGCACGAGGACGATCAACGCTGCGGGCAGACCAAAGGCGAGCTCGCCCTTCTCGAGGTCCGTCTGCGACTGCTTCCCGAAGTCGTAGCCGGTCGAGTGGAAGCCGGTGATGCCGACCTCGAACGTGCGAGAGTTCGCGTCCTCCACGACCTGCTCGACCGGGTGTGCGCCCGAGTCGCTGCGGATCTGGATGGAGACGAGCGCCGAGTGGCCGTCGCGCGAGACGGCTACCTCATGCGCTCCCCGCATCTCTCCCGTTGCCGCGAGCCCGGCCTGCAGACGCTTGGCGAACGCGCGGAACTGGGGCGAGTCGACGGTGTAGCGGCTCGAGGTCGTGACGATCACGTCCTGTTTCTCGCTCGCGACGACTCCCGGGAACGCCCGCGCGATCGCGTCCTTGGCCTTCGTCGATTCCGGACTGCCCTCGACGTTTCCCTGCGAGCTCAGCCCGTGCAGCGAGGTCGCCACGAGCCCAAGCGCCACGACGACCGCGACGCCCCAGAGCGCAAGCGTCAGGCGCGGACGTACCGCGCAACCCCGGGCCAGCCGCTCGGTCAAGCCCATGGAAAAGTTCTTACTCCACCGTGACGGTCTTCGCCAGGTTGCGCGGCTGGTCGACGTTGAGCCCGCGCAGCCGCGCGATGCGATAGGCGAGGAGCTGGAGCGGGATCACGGCCAGCGACGCCTGGAGGAAGTTCGGCGTCCGCGGCACGTAGATCACGTCGTCGGCGTGGTGCTGGATGTCCTCGTTGCCGTCGGTCGCGATCGCGATCACGTGCGCGCCGCGCGCGCGTGTCTCCTGGATGTTCGAGACGATCTTGTCGTAGACGTGGATGTTGGTGGCCACGACGACGACCGGCGTCCCCTCGTCGAGCAGTGCGATCGGCCCGTGCTTCATCTCGCCGGCCGAGTACGCGTCGGTTGGGATGTACGAGATCTCCTTCAGCTTCAGCGCGCCCTCGAGCGCGACGGGCAGGCCGATGTGGCGGCCGAGATAGAGGAAGAACGGCGCGTCGTGGAAGCGCTGGGCTATCGACTCGATCGGGTGGTCGCCGTCGAGAAACTGCTGCATCTTCTGCGGCAGCCCATGCAGCTTGTCGAGGATGAATTCGATCTCGTCCTGCGGCAGCGTCCGCCGGATCTCGGCGAGCCTGAGCGCGAGCAGGCTGAGCAGCGCAGCCTGTGCGGTGAACGTCTTCGAGGCGGCGACCCCGACCTCCATCCCGCAGCGGGTGTAGAGCGTCGCCTCGGCCTCGCGCGTGATCTGCGTCCCCATGAGGTTCGTGATCGCGAGCGTCCGCGCGCCGGCCTCGCGCGCGAGCTTCATCGCGTTGACGGTGTCGCGCGTCTCGCCCGACTGCGAGATCCCGATCACGAGCGTGTCCTTCGAGAGCACCGGGTTGCGGTAGATCCACTCGCTCGCGATGTCGGGCTCGACCGGGACGCGGGCCCACTCCTCGAGGATGTAGCGGCCGACGACGCCGGCGTGGTACGCGGTGCCGCAGGCGACGATCACGATCCGGCGTAGGTTGCGGACCTCGAGCTCGGTCATGCCGAGTGCTTCGAGCATGAGCGTGTGGCCGCGGACGCGGTCGCCGATCGTCTCGGCTACTGCCTCCGGCTGCTCGAAGATCTCCTTGAGCATGAATGTCTCGTAGCCGGCCTTCTCGGCGCTCTCCTCGTCCCAGTCCACCTCCTGGCGCTCGGGCGCCTCGACCTCGGTCCCGTCGGCGAAGAAACGGACGCCCTCCGGCGTCACCTCGACGACCTCGCCGTCGCGCGGATGGATGACGACACGGGTCTCGCTGAGGAAGGCGGCGATCGAGGAGGCGAGGAAGTTCTCGCCGTCACCGAGCCCGACGACGAGCGGAGTCTGGTGCCGCACCCCGACGAGCAGGTCGGGCTGGTCGTGGTGGATGGCGACGATCGAGAAGTGCCCCTCGAGTTGCGGGTAGACGCGGCCGAGCGCCTGCGCGAGATCGCCGTCGTACGCCTCCTCGAGCAGGTGGACGACGACCTCGGCGTCGGTCTCGGACGTGAGCGTGTGACCGCGCTCGGCCAGCTGCCCCCGCAGCTCGAGGTAGTTCTCGATGATCCCGTTGAGGACGATCGCGAGGCGGCCGGGCTCGCAGCCGGTGAGCGGGTGCGCGTTCTGCTCGGTCACGGCGCCGTGCGTCGCCCAGCGCGTGTGGCCGAGCCCGTGATGCGAGTGCGAACCGTTCGGGCCGGCCGCCTCGACGAGGTTGCCGAGGTTGCCGACCGCGCGCACGTAGTCGAGCGCGTCGTCCTCGCGTAGCGCGATCCCGGCCGAGTCGTAGCCGCGGTACTCGAGGCGGCGCAATCCTTCGAGCAGAAGCGGCTTGGCGTCGCGCGACCCGACGTATCCGATGATTCCGCACACGTCCGCTCCTTTCCCCGCTGGGCACGGAAAACGCTCCCTGGAACGCGAAAAGCCCGGCCTCATGACCCGGTCGCAGCGTTGCGGGCGGGGTCAGCCGAGCTTCCGTGTCACCAGGTCGGCGATCCTAGCACAGAGGCTTTCCGCGGCCTCCGGCGTCTCGGCCTCCGCAAGCACGCGGACGAGGGGCTCGGTGCCGGACGGCCTGACGAGTACACGGCCGTTGCCGTCGAGCTCCGCGTTGACCTCCTCGACCGCCGCCAGCAGGTCGTCGGGCAGCGCGCCGCGCCCCGCGCGCGGGAGGTTCCGTACCACCTGCGGGAAGCGCGGCATCACGGCGACAGCCTCGGACAGCTTCCGCCCACCCAGCGCGTGGCAGAGGAGTAAGCCGGCCACGAGGCCGTCCCCCGTCACGTGGCCGTCGAGCCAGATCAGGTGGCCCGACTGCTCGCCTCCCAACAGCAGCCCCTCGCGCCGCAACGCCTCGAGGACGTAACGGTCGCCGACGTCGGTGACGACGACGCGCGTGCCCCGCTCCTCCATCAGGCGATGGAAGCCGAGGTTCGTCATCGTCGTGACGGCCACACCGTCGATACCGAGGTCGACCGCGAGCACCGCGAGGATCTGGTCGCCGTCGACCGAATCTCCGCGCTCGTCGACCGCGAGCATCCGGTCTCCGTCGCCGTCGAAGGCGATCCCGAGATCGAGGCTGCCGGCGCGAACGGTGTCCGACAGCAGGGAGAGGTCGGTCGCGCCGCAACCGACGTTGATGTTCGTCCCGTCCGGCTGGTTGCCGATCGCGACGACCTCGGCGCCGAGCTGCTCGAACGCCTGCGGCGCGAGGCCTGCGTAGGCGCCGTTCGCGCAGTCGACCGCGATGCGGAGACCGGAGAGGTCGGTACCGAAGCGCTCGAGCACGTGCTCGAGGTAGCTGTCCGCGGCCACGTCGACCCGGTCGATCTCGCCGCCGCCGGGGGCCGGCCCGTCGAGGAGCGCCTCGATCTCCTCCTCGGCAGCGTCCGTCAGCTTGCGGCCGTCGCGGTCGAAGAGCTTGACGCCGTTGTACTCCGGTGGATTGTGCGAGGCGGAGATGACCGCGCCGAGATCCAAGCCGAGCAGCGCGACCGCGGGCGTCGGCAGCACGCCGGCCAGCACGGCGCTTCCGCCGGCCGAAGCAATCCCGTCGGCGAAGGCCTGCTCGAGCTCCGGCCCGCTGGCGCGCGTGTCGCGGCCGACGAAGACGCGTCCGCGGCCGCACCAGGCCGCCGCCGCCTTGCCCAGGCGCTCCACGAGGTCGACCGTCAGGGTCTCGCCGACGACGCCGCGGACGCCGTCCGTTCCGAAGTACTCCCGCGCCACGGCGCGGGACGATAGCGGCTCAGATGATCAGGACCAGCTTCCCCCTGACGTGCCCTTCGCCGAATGTGCGCAGCGCGTCCTGCGCCTCGTCGAGTTCGTACGTCCGGTCGATCGCCGGCTTCAGGCGGCCGTTCTCGAGCAGGTCGGCGAGCGTCTGGAGGTCCGGCTTGTTGAAGCTGGCGACGAAGAACTTGACCGTCTGCTTGCTAAAGCGCGACGCGAGCCAGACGGCTGCGATGTGCCGCAGCTGGCTTCGGCTGCCGTGGGCCCCGACGATCACGAGCCGGCCGTCCGGCTCGAGCGCTCCCCGGAGGGCATGCCACGAGTGGCCGCCCGCAACGTCGGCGATCACGTCGTGCCGCTCGGGCTCGCGCGTGAAGTCCTGGCGGGTGTAGTCGAGCACGCGATCGGCGCCGAGCGCGCGCGTCTGCTCGACGTTGCGCGTTCCGCACACCGCGGTCACGTGTGCGCCGAGCGCCTTCGCGATCTGGACGGCCAGCGTCCCGACGCCGCCCGAGGCTCCGTTGATCAGCACCCGCTCGCCCGGCTGGAGCCCGCCGTGATCCCGGAGCCCCTGGAGCGCGGTCAAGCCGGCGATCCCCATCGTCGCGGCCTCTTCGAACGTGACGTTCGGCGGCTTCCGGGCGACGTTGGTCGCGCTCACGTACTCGGCGAAGGCGCCGCTCCGGCCGCCGAACACCTCGTCGCCGGGCGCGAGGTCCGTCACGTCCTTCCCCACGGCCTCCACGACTCCCGCGAAATCGGTGCCGAGGAGTGGGCTCTTCGGGCGCCGCACGCCGTCGCGGGTGATCGGACGCAGGAAGCGCGGCCAGCCACGCAGCTGGTGCAAGTCGGCCTTGTTGAGCGAGCTCGCCCGCACGCGGACGAGGACGCGGTCATCCGTCAGGACAGGCTGATCGACCTCTTCCACCCGTACCACGCCGGGGCCGCCGTAGCGGTGCCGAACCAGTGCCTTCATCATCTTTGTCTCCTCCATACGCCGTAAGTTTACGGTGTAAGATGACATACAGCGTAAGCTATGTCAATGGCCACGACCAGACGGACGCCTCTGAGTCGCGAGCGCATCCTCGACACCGCGCTCGCCATCGCCGACGAGGAAAGGATCGAGGCCCTGTCGATGCGAAAGCTCGGGCAGGCGCTCGGCTACGAGGCGATGTCGCTCTACAACCATGTTGCGAACAAGGACGACCTGCTCGACGGCATTCTGGACCTCGTGCTCGCGGAGATGGAGCCGCCGGATCCCGACGGAGGCCTTCCGGCGATCCGCGCCTCGGCGCTCTCGGCCCACGCGGCGCTGCAGCGGCACCCGTGGGCGGCGAACATGCTGATGTCACCGGCCCGGATCCGCCCCACCCGGATCGCGTACATGGAAGCCCTGCTCGCCTGTCTGCGGCGCGGCGGGCTGTCTGCGAACACGACGTATCACGCCTATCACGTCATCGACGCGCACATCATCGGCTTCTCGCTCTGGGCGTCGACGCACGGGAAGATGCCGGAGCACATCGAGGACGCGCGCGCCTGGTTCGAGGAGATGATCCCGGTCGCGACTCTCCCCTACCTGCACGAGCACGGGCTCCAGCACCTCGACGACGGCCTCCACCACGACGTGAGCGCGTTCGAATTCGCACTCGATCTCTTGCTCGGCGGCCTCGAGCGCTTAGAGAGCTAGCGCTTCGAGAGCTAACGCTTTGAGAATTGGGGCGCCTTGCGCGCCTTGTGCAGGCCGGCCTTCTTGCGCTCGACTTGGCGTGCGTCCCGGGTGAGGAAGCCCTCGCGCTTGAGCGGGATGCGGAGCTCCGGGTTCGCCTCCACGAGTGCCCGGGCGATCCCGTGCCGCACCGCCCCCGCCTGTCCGGTCAGGCCGCCGCCGTGGACACGGACGCGCAGGTTGTACTGCCCCTCGACCCCGGCCACCTTGAGCGGTGAGACGGCAATCGTCTGCCAGACCGAGCGCGGGAAGTACTCCTCGAGCGTGCGGCCGTTAACCCAGGTCGAGCCGTCGCCGGGCCGCAGGATGACGCGCGCGACCGAGGTCTTGCGCTTGCCGGTGCCGCGGTACTGGGCGATCTCGCTCACTGCTCGGTCTCCAGAGGACGGGGGTTCTGGGCCTCGTGCGGATGCTCGGGGCCAGCGTAGATCTTGAGTTTCGTGATCTGCTGCCGCGCGAGCCGGTTCTTGGGGAGCATCCCCTTCACCGCTACGCGGAGCACCTCGGTCGGCCGGCGGTCGAGCTGCTCGCGGAGCGTCCGGCTGCGCAGGCCGCCCGGATAGCCGGAGTGGCGGTAGTACCGCTTCTGGTCGAGCTTGTTGCCGGTGACGTGGATCTTCTCGGCGTTCACGACGATCACGAAGTCGCCGGTGTCGACATGCGGCGTGTACTGCGGCTTCCGCTTGCCGCGAAGTGTGTCGGCGATCTGGGTCGCTAGCCGGCCGAGCGTCTTGCCCTCGGCGTCGACGAGATACCACTCGCGCGTGATTTCTCCCGGCTTGGCGCTGTAGGTCTTCATAGAAAGCGGCGGACAGGTGCCCGCCGGCGGCCGATTGTAGCGAATGACCGGCGCAATCCAGCCTCGAACTCCGCCGCGCCGCCGTGCGACGGGTGCCGCACGTACGGCGCGTCGAGCGCGGCCGCTGCGAGGCGACCGACGGCGATCGCAACGCGTCCGCGGGTCAGCTCCTCGAGGAACGGCGCCGCCGCTTCGACCTCGGCTCGCGTCGGCCGCCGGTTCGAGATCTCGCTGCCGGGATGCGTCGGGACCACGTTCCAGAGCAGCACCTCGTCGTCGACGCCGAGCTCCGCGAGCACGCGATGGACGATCGTCGCCGTCGCCTCGGCCGGGCCGGAGCCCGTGAGCTGGCGCTCCGACGTGAAGGGGATCCCGCTCACGCGCGCGCCGCGGTAGCCGGCCGCCTCGCCGACCAGGACGACCCCGGCCTCGCGACGCGCCTCGAGATACGAATCGAGCCGCTCGCGCAGGTGCGGCGATCCGGCGTACTGGTTGTACGTCTCGCCGATTCGGGCGCGGGCGAGCCGGTCTACGAGGTCCAAGCGTTCCAGTGCACCAGCTCGTCGACCGTGCGCCGACGTTGCGTGGTGCGGCTCGTCTTGGAGCTCCAGCCGGGATCCGGAAGCGGGTAGCCGATGCTGATGCCGGCGACGAGCGTGAAGTCGTCCGGGATTCGCAGGAGGTCGCGCAGCTTCTTTTCGTCGTCGTCAAAGGTCCCGTAGACGGCCGCCGCGAGACCCTCCTCGATCGCGGCGAGCAGGACGAGCATCATCGCGGCGCCGGCGTCGACGTGCCAGAACGGCACGGGCCACACGATCTCCTCGCCATCCTGGAGCTTGTCGTCCCGCTGGTAGCGGTCGTGGTAGTCGCCCTCGCGCGTCATGACGAAGACCTGAGCGGCAACGGTCTCGAACCACGGCTCGACGCCCTCGAGCGGTTCGTCGTCGCCGAGCGCGGCGATCCGCGCGAGGAGCTCGGGGTCGTCGACGACGAGCAGCCGTTGTCCCTGCGAGAAGCCAGCGCTCGGTGCGCGCCGAACGGTCTCGACGATCCGCTCCAGCGCGTCGCGCGGGGCCGGCTCGCCGGTGTAATGGCGAACCATGCGGCGCTGCTTGAGGAGGTCGTAGAGGGAGCCCATCCCGGGCTCCTACGCTACTCCCACTCGATCGTCGCGGGCGGCTTCGACGTGACGTCGAGCACCACGCGATTGACCCCCGGGATCTCGTTCACGATCCGGGCCGAGATCGTCTCCACGAGGTCGTACGGGAGCCGTGCCCAGTCGGCGGTCATCGCGTCGTCGCTCGTCACCGCGCGGATCACGATCGGGTAGCCGTACGTGCGCTCGTCTCCCTGCACGCCGACCGACCGCACAGCCGGCAGCACCGCGAACGATTGCCAGAGCTCGCCGTACAACCCGGCGCGCCGCACCTCCTCCTGCAGCACCGAATCGGCCTGGCGCAGGATCTCGAGCCGCTCCTGGGTGACCCCACCGATGATCCGGATCGCGAGACCGGGGCCGGGGAACGGCTGACGCCAGACCATGCGCTCGGGCATCCCCAGCTCCTCGCCGACGCGCCGCACCTCGTCCTTGAACAGGAGCCGCAGTGGCTCGACGAGGCGCATCTTCATGTCGTCGGGCAGGCCGCCGACGTTGTGGTGCGACTTGATCGTCGCGGCTACGCCCTCGGTCCCGCCCGACTCGATCACGTCGGAATAGAGCGTCCCCTGCACGAGCCAGCGGACATCGCCGAGCCTCCGCGCCTCCTCCTCGAAGACGCGGATGAACTCGCGCCCGATGATCTTGCGCTTCTGCTCCGGCTCCTCGACCCCGTCGAGCAGGTCGAGGAAGCGCTCCTGCGCCTGCACGTGGACGAGCGGGACGTGGAAGTGGTCGCCGAACGTCTCCACCACCTGCTCGGCTTCGTCCTGGCGCAGCAGCCCGTGGTCGACGAAGACGCACGTGAGCTGCTCGCCGACGGCCTTGTGCACCAGCAGGGCTGCGACGGCCGAGTCGACGCCGCCCGACAGCGCGCAGAGCACGCGCTCGTGTCCGACCTGCGCGCGGATCCGCGCGACCTGCTCCTCGATCACCGCGGCCGGCGTCCAGCTCGGCGGCGCCTCGGCTGCGCGGTAGAGGAAGTTCTTCAGGACGTCCATGCCGTGCGGGGTGTGGACGACCTCCGGATGGAACTGGACGCCGTAGAGGCCGCGCTCGGGAGCCTCGAAGGCGGCTACCGGCGTGGCGGGCGAGCTCGCAACGATGCGCGCGCCGTCGGGCGCCGCGACGACCGTGTCGCGATGCGACATCCAGACC
>Ga0308176_10000732_pt1 | contig 20533 bp, 18 predicted proteins | sample PhyCR2_3_FD_203890 | JGI IMG/M metagenome (GOLD analysis project Ga0308176, IMG submission 203890) | Soil microbial communities from UC Gill Tract Community Farm, Albany, California, United States - DLSLS.C.R2 | ecosystem: Environmental > Terrestrial > Soil > Agricultural land | place: USA... | reverse complement strand
CAGCCGGGTGGTCGGGTTCGGCCAGAGCACGATGTCAGCCGACTGCGCGGACGTCATTCGTGTGCTGACGTCGGCGGCGAAATAGTATTCGTCGCACGGCGTCACCATCGCGTTGGGCGTCAGCCCGCCCGAGCCCAGGCTCAACAACCCGCACTCCAGCAGGATCTGTAGGATGGATTCCGGGATGAATGGTCTCACCGCCTCCGGCGATTGCGGGGCGCCAGCAAAAAACCAGCGCAGCAGCGTGTTGACCGGCGAGGAGTCGACCATGTGCTCCAGTAGCGCATGGCTGCTGCCGGAGCGAAGCGGAAGCTCGCGCAACGCGGGAGTCTCCTGCAAATGCTTGTGGGTATAACCCGCGGCGGCGAAAAATTCGCGGATGCGAAGGGCGTCGTCGGTAGTTGGGGGCTTCAGCATGGGTGACCGTTAAGCTGATACAGTACCGCAGTCTGCCCCCGGCAAATCAAGCGCTTAGAAAAACAGCTTCTCTAACAGCAGCGCGCTTCCGAACATTGCGTAATTCTCCGCGTTCGTGAGCGCCAGGTTCGGAGAGTTTTTCGCCCGCTGTTTACAGATGCCCCAATCGTACGGATGCGGCTGCACGTCGGTGATCGCTGTAGTTCCGCTGATTGCGCGGACATGGCAGAGTTCGTGAACCGTGGTCACGATGGCGGCGTCCATGGCGGACTTGATTTTCTTCTCCGCCTTCCATTGATCGGCATTCGGCGCGTTGGAGTGGGTGGTGGTGGCCACATCGATGCGTGCGTCGCCCTCTCGCCAGAACAGTGCGCCCAGGTAAATACGAAACGCGTTTTCCGACGGGATCACAAACGCATACGCGTCGGCGATGATGCCTCCCATATTCTGGGGATCGGGATCCTCCGGCGTGCCGTAAACGACGATTTCCCACGCCTCGCTGCGGAGCGCCTCTTCCATCGTGTTGAAGACGGTGCGGACGCGGTTGACGCTGGTAGAGTTGCGAGAGTTGTCGAACCATTTCTGGAAGAGTTCCGTCGCCTTCCTCTCGCCTTCCGACCAGTGCGCCGGGCTCTTCGAAGACACAGTGTTGGACACGACTTTCAAAACGGCCTTCTGACACATCACCACCACTTCGTGGCAGCGTCCCATCGCCAGAACTGCCCGGTTCAGCCGCGCCTGCTCGTCGTTGATACCGGCGAATCCCTGGAGTTTGAGGCCGCCGCGAACCACTTCGTCCAACCCTGGAAACATCCGCCGTAAATAATTCAACGCGTCGCGATACTTCTTATCTTTCTTGTCGGCCAGCTTATCGATTTCCGCTTGCACTGCCGCTTTCGTGGGGTTCGTAGTCTTTAAGAGGGCTATTAGGCCATGTAGGCTGCTGTTAAAAAAACGCTCGAAATGGGGGTTCTTCACCTTGAGCAAACGCTCAAACTCGGTCATCTCCGTGATCGTCCAGGGCATTACGCCTCCTTGATACGGGTTCGAATCCTGCGGCTGCGCGAGAGCCATCCAAGAGTTGTGCAGAGCAAAATCGAGTTAGCTAAGTTCTACAACTTTGTAATGGACTAGGCAAGCGAATTGAGCCGTTTGCAGGGGTTTTCCCGATAAACCGGCAGTTCGCATTCGTGGTTCGAGCTGGCGTCTTTGCTCCGTCGTGCCGATTCTGATAACGTGAAATCCGATGCGTCAGCTCGAACCCGTAATCTGGACCAGAGGTACCTTCCTCAATCCGCAGCATCTCCAGATCCAGGACCGTTTCCTCGAAAACTCGATGAACTTCCACCTGCAGGCGCTGCACTTTCGGGCCTGGGGTTTTCAGAGCCTGCAAATCGATCAAGCGCAATTGGCCGCGGGTACTTTCGCTGTTTCGCAGGCCTCCGGTATCATGACCGACGGCCTGCTGTTTGAATTTCCGGGCTCCGACGCCGCTCCGCCTCCCCGCCCGCTGGCGCCTCATTTCGATCCGGACCAGACCACCCTTGACGTCTACCTGGCGATTCCCTCCTATCGCGAGGGCGGCTTCAACATCGCCAGCCAGCGGCGCGATGCCGATACCCGATACCGCGCCGAAGTCGAAATGGTCCGGGACGAAAACAGCGGACAGAACGAAAAGCCCGTGCTGGTGGCGCGCAAAAACCTGCGCCTTCTTTTTGAAGGGGAGAATCGCGAGGGCTTCTCCAGCCTCCGCATCGCCACGGTCGAGAAAACCCCCGCCAACCTGTTTCAACTGCAGCCGCGGTTTGTGCCGCCGCTACTCGAATTCCGCGCCAGCGACTACCTGACCTCGATGGCGCGCCGCCTGTTAGAGATCCTCTCTTCGCGCAGTTCTACCCTCTCCGGACTGCGCCGCCAGAAGAACCAGACGCTGGCCGACTTCACCGCGGCCGACATTCCCGCCTTCTGGCTGCTTTACACCATCAATGCCGCGCTCCCCGAGTTCCGCCACCTGTTTGAAGCGCGAGGCGGACACCCCGAGGAGTTCTATCACGCCATGCTTCTGCTCGCGGGTGCGCTGACGACCTTCTCGACGAAGGTTCACCCGCGCGATTTTCCGATCTACGATCACGACAATCTGGGCGTCTGCTTCACCAACCTGGATGACAAACTGCGAATCCTGCTGGAAACGGTGGTGCCCAGCAATTTCGTCTCGCTGCCGCTGAAACTCGTGCAGCCCTCGGTCTACGCGACCTCGATCGACCGCGACGACTATCTCGTGAACACCCGCATGTACCTGGCGATCAAGGCGGAGTGTGGCCAGGCCGACATCATTGCGAAAGTTCCTTACCTGATCAAAATCGCGTCGGCGGATCTGGTGGAGCACCTGGTTCAGCAGGCGTTGCCCGGAGTGCGCCTGACCCATGTGCCGACGCCTCCTACCGCGATTCCCATGAAACTGGGTTACCAGTACTTCAGCCTGACTCCCGGCGGTGGCCCTTGGGACTCCATCGGCAAGAGCCGCAACCTCGCCGCCTATGTGCCCGCCGATTTTCCGAACCCGGTGATGGAAATCGACATCCTCCTCCCGCAGGCCGTCTAGGGCGATCGGGTCGAGCGTTACCTCAAAAACAGAAACAACACCACGAGTACGACGATCAACAGTCCGACCAGGATCAGCACCAACGGCAGGATGCTGGACTTGGCTTTGGCCGCGGGCGCCGGCGCGGCTTTGGTTGTCGCGCCAGGTCCTCCGCCTGCCGCAATACGCGAGAACTCGTCAGCGACGACCGGACCGCCCGCTCGGGGAGCAAACACGTCGGCTTCGCGCGGTGCGGCCGGTTTGAAGAGGTTATCGGACGGCGTAAGCGGGGCATTCATCATCCGGGTGAACTCGCCCTCCGTGCCCGGCTTGGTGGGCAGCGAGGCCAACGGCGGTCCGGCTGAGGCAGGCGGCGTCTGGAACATGCGGGTGAACTCGCCTGGTCCACCCGCCGGTGTGGAGGTCTCGGGCGGCGGGGCTGCGGAATTATCGTACCGCCAGGGTAGTTCTCCGCTGCGAGGGGGAGCCACCGGCGCGGGCGCGGGAGTTTGGAACATGCGGGTGAACTCACCCGGTCCGCCGGCCGGAGACCTTGGCGGAGGTTGAACCACAGGCTGTGGAGCGGAAGGAACTTGACTGCCGGTCGTGATCATCCGGGTGAACTCGCCCGGGGCATTCGGTGTCGGGGTTGCGGGCGCGGGTGGAGCAGCAGGGTTGGAGGCCGGGGTTTGCATGAGGCGGGTGAATTCGCCCGGCCCGCCCGCGGCGGGAGGCGTGGATGAAGCGGATCCCGCTGTTTGCATTAATCTCGTGAACTCGCCCGGGCCGGCTGGTGGAGGCGCGACCGGAGCTGCAGGCGGTGGTGCGGGATTCGGGGGAGCGGCAGGCGAGCTATGCCCACCGGTCTGCATCAGCCGTGTGAATTCGCCTGGAGCCGCGGGCGGTGGTGCGGGACTCGGAGAAGCGGCAGGCGAGTTATGGCCACCGGTCTGCATCAGGCGCGTGAACTCGCCTGGAGCCGCGGGCGGCGGTACGGGAGTTGAGGGGGCGGCAGGCGAGGTATGCCCACCGGTCTGCATCAGGCGCGTGAACTCGCCTGGAGCGGCGGGCGGCGGTACGGGCGCGGGTGGAGCAGGCGAGTTATGCTCGCCGGTCTGCATCAGACGGGTGAACTCCCCTGGAGCGGCGGGCGGTGGTATGGGAGCTGAAGGAGCGGCAGGCGAGTTATGCTCGCCGGTCTGCATCAGACGCGTGAACTCCCCTGGAGCGGCGGGCGGTGGTGCGGGAGTTGAAGGAGCGGCAGGCGAGTTATGCCCGCCAGTCTGCATGAGCCGAGTAAATTCCCCTGGATCCTTACTGGGCGGCCCGACGTGTAGCGGCTGCGTGTCCGCCAGCAACGGCGAGACCGGAGCGGGGGAAGGCGGATTTCCCTCCGCACGCATCAGGCGTGTAAACTCACCCGGCTCCTTAGGTGGCGGTGCGACGGGGAACGCCTGTGTCGGCTCCGCCGCAGGCGTGGCCGGAGCGGCGGGGGGCGGATTTCCTCCCGCCTGCATCAGCCGTGTGAACTCGCCCGGCTCCTTAGCCGGCGCTGCTGGAGTGGCCGGAGCCGGCGGAGGGGGCGCCACAGATCCGGCCTGCATCAAACGCGTAAACTCGCCCGGCTCCTTGGTTGGCGGCGCGGCGGTCACCGGCGGAGTCACCGGTGCTGACGGGGGAGGGGGCGGCGCCATCGACCCGGCCTGCATGAGCCTTGTGAACTCGCCGGGCTCCTTCGACGTGGGAGCAGGTTGCGGAGGCGTCACGGGTGCCGCCGGTGGCGAGACGCGCATCATGCGGGTGAACTCGCCCGGTTCCCCGGCAGGCGGCGCCGGCGGCGTGGTTTGCCCGCCCTCGAACAGGCGCGTGAACTCATCCGGCTCGGCCGGCGTCGGCGGCTGGGGAGGCGGAGTTGGTCCGGGCTTCGGCGCCTGCATCATGCGGGTGAAGTCACCGGGCTGCGAGGATGGCGAGACCGCCGGCGGGGAGGGCGGCGCCGAGTCGGGCTTAAATACCGGCACCTTCCAGGCGCCTGCTTTCGAAAACCGCATCGGGTCGGCGGGATGTTCCACCGCCTGCGGAGGGGCGCCCAACGTGCTAACCCATTTGCGTAGCGTCGCACCCCAGGGCAGCGCATCCGTCACCACGTAAGCATTGCTCTGATAATCGCCGGCGCCGAGGATGTGCTGGCGGTCCGGCCCGGTTACCCGTCCGATGGCCGTCAGAATCCTGTTCGTCTCAGGGCTGTATCCACCAGCCAGAAAATGCACGAAAACGAGGCGGCCGGTGGCCTTCTCGAAAGCCGGAACGGTCACGTCGTCGGCGCCGCCCAAGCCGACTATGCTTTCCAGCAGCTCGTATTTTTCCTCGATTTGCATGAAGGATCCTCGCTCTGCATCATCGCCAACTGACTCAATTTATGCCTATGATACAGTATCGTTCTGGTGATCACTTTGACACGGCGTCCTGGCGCACGCGCTCTATGAAATTCCTCTCTAGAGTGGTTTGGTCCGAGGGAATGTACCTTGGTCCTCAACAGTTCCAGGCGCAGAACCGGTACTTCGAAGAATCACTTCACTTTACTTCCGATTCGCTCAATTTCCGTCCGTATGGGCTAACCGGCTGTGCCCTCGATGCCGATGCGCTGGGCAACGGGACGGTTTCCCTGGTCCATGCCCGGGGCCTCTTTCCGGACGGCCTCACTTTTCATATGCCGGAGGGCGATCCGCTCCCGCCGCCCCGCCCGATCGGCGATCTTTTTCCCCCGACGCACGATAGCCTGACGATCCGCCTCGCCATACCGGTGCGGCGTCCTTCCGGCGTGAATTGCCTCGTCAATGGCGGCTCGGTCGATTCGCGCTATCGGGCGGAGGTCCGCAATTTCATCGACGAGAGCACCGGGCTGGACGAGCGGCCTGTGCAGGTGGGGTTGAAGCGGTTCCGCCTGGTGCTCGACACCGAACCGCAGGATGGTCTGGAGTCGCTCGCCATCGCGCGCGTGATCCGCGACGGAGCCGGCCATTACGTTTACGATCCAAGCTTCATTCCGCCCTGCCTGCAGGTGAGTGCCAGTCCCCGGCTGCTGCTGCTCTTGCGCCAGTTGCTCGAGATCCTGGAAGAGAAGAGTTCCACGCTCTCGGGCGGCGCGACCGCAAAGGCGAATGAGTATTCACCGCGCGACCTGGCCGCGTTCTGGCTGCTCCACTCGGTGAACTCCGCTTGCGCCGTCCTGCGCCACCTGTGGACCTCCAAGCGGGGGCATCCCGAAGAGGTGTTTCTGGAGCTTTCCCGGTTGGCAGGCGCGCTTTGCACGTTTTCTCTGGAGTCGCATCCGCGCGAGCTTCCGTTGTACGACCATGACGATCCGACGACGTGCTTCGCCGCGCTCGACAACCACATCCGATCCCACCTGGAAATCATCCTCCCGACCAACTGCCTGCAGATCCCGCTCGAGCAGACCGCCAATTATTTTTACGAAGGCGCGATCACGGACTCGCGCTGCCTGGGACGTGCGCGCTGGGTGCTGGGCATTCACTCCGATGCGGGAGAGGCCGAAGTCATCGGCCGAACGCCGCAACTGGTCAAGGTATGCTCCAGCAAATTCGTGGGCGAACTGGTAAAGCGCGCCCTCGCCGGACTGGAGCTGACTCATCTCCCCTTGCCTCCCGGAGCGATTCACGCCAAAGTAGAAACTCAGTACTTCGGTATCGCCCGGAGCGGGCCGTTTTGGGACCATATCGTGCAGACCAAGCGCGTCGGCGTCTATGTTCCCGGAGAACTGCCCAATCCCGAACTGGAACTGTTTGTAGTACTCGACTGACAAAGGCTAGCCCATGCCGACTGCAACCGCTGCACCACCGCCGACTCGATCGGCAAACCTCGCCCTCATTCTCCAGGAAGTCCTCACGGCCACCGTTCGCCTGCGCGCGAACCGGCAGGCGGTAAGCGATGCGGAATCGTTCCGCCATCACATTCGCGAAGCGCTGCGGACCGCGGCCCAGGAGGCGCGAAACTCCGCCGGGTATTCGACCGACGATATCAAGCTGGCTACCTTCGCGGTGGTGGGCTTCCTCGACGAATCAATTTTGAGCGCGCAAAATCCACTGTTTGCGGCGTGGCCGCGAAAGACCTTGCAGGAGGAGTTGTTCGGCACGCACATGGCGGGCGAGATCTTCTTCCAAAACCTGCAGCAGTTGCTCGGAAAGCCGGACTCGGCGGATCTGGCCGATCTGCTGGAAGTCTATTATCTGTGCCTGTTGCTGGGATATCGCGGACGCTACAGCGTGGGCAATACCGGGGAGTTGCAAGCGACTATGCAGGCGACCGCGGAGAAGATCCGCCGCATTCGCGGCCCTCTGGGCGGACTCTCGCCTTCCTGGGAATTGAAAGCGGAATCGCTGCAGGCGCCGAAAGACAAGCTGACCAAAACCCTGGCGATCGTCGCGATGGTCTGCCTGGTGGTGGGCTTGATCCTTTTTGCCGGCTACAAATTCTCTCTCTCCTCGGGAAGCAGTCAGATCGCCGAATCGGCCACCCGGGTGAGCAACTAGGAGACTCGCGATGAAAAAGATTCTGATGATGACCGTCGCGGGCCTTCTGGTCTACATGTCCGCCGCGACCCTGCTCGGGTATCTGCTGCCGACCGGAACCCGCCGGTGGATCTTGATCGGCGCCTTGTGGGTGGTCGGGATCATCGCGGCCGCCGTGGTGGTGTGGTTCCTGAGCCGCCGGGAAAAACAGGCTGCGGCGAAAGAAGAGGCGGCGGCCTCGCCGGCCGGAGCCGAATCGGGCGAAATCGAAGCGCTGATCCGCGAGGCCGAGGGGAAATTGACGTCCGCTCGAGCGGGGAAAATTGGAACGCTGCCCGGTATCTTCTTGATAGGCGAATCCGGCTCCACCAAGACCAGCACCGTCGTACACTCCGGCCTCGAGCCGGAACTGCTTGCCGGGCAGGTTTACCAGAACAGCAATGTAGTGCCCACCCCGGCCGTGAATCTCTGGCTGGCCGGCCGCATCGTGATCGCCGAATTCAGCGGCAAGCTGCTCAACGACCAGGCCGCCTGGTCGCGTCTGCAGCGCCGCCTCCAGCCCTCTAAAGGCAGCGTGGTGGGTACCGGGGGACAGGCGCCGCGCGCGGCCCTGATCTGTTTCGACATCGAGACGTTCACCCAGTCGGGATCCGCCGAGGCGGCGGCAGCGGCAGCCCGCCGGCTGCGCCAGAAGTTGGGTGAGATTTCGGAGAAGCTGGGCATCAACCTGCCGGTCTACGCGCTTTTCACCCGCATGGACCGTGTACCCTTTTTCCTGGAGTACGTGCGCAATCTGAGCGTTGACGACGCTCGCCAGGTATTGGGTGCGTCGCTACCTCTATCCACGGTAGGCCGCGGCACCGGCTATGCCGAACAGGAAACCTCCCGGCTGAACCAGGCCTATGACGACCTGGCGCGCTCGCTGTGCGATGCGCGTCCGGAGTTGTTATCCCGAGAGCATGAAGGGTCGCTGCTGCCGGCCGTCTACGAATTTCCGCGCGAATTCCGAAAAATGCGTCCGGCCGTGGTCGCGTTCCTCACCGAACTGTGCCGTCCCAGCCAGCTGACGGTGGGACCGTTTCTTCGCGGCTTCTATTTCTCCGGGATCCGCCCTGTCATTGTGAACGAAGTCGCGCCGGAGCGGCGGCCGGCGCAAGCGCAGGAGCAGGGCGGAGCCGAGATCGGAGCCACCCGGATGATGCGCGTCGGCCTCGGTTTCGGGAACCAGCAGGAGCCGGCGTCCTCACCGCAGTTCGTGGGCACCCGCAAAGTGCCGCAGTGGGTGTTTCTCAGCCATCTCTTCGAACGCGTTCTCCTGCAGGACAAGCTGGCGATGGGGGCCAGCGGATCGAGCACCAAGACCAGTTCGCTGCGACGCGTGCTGTTGATTCTGGCCTCTGTCACGTGCCTGATCTTCGCTATTGGGTGGACCGTATCGTTCTTCAAGAACCGCGGGCTGGAATCGGATGTCAAAGAAGCCGCGGCGACCGCGGCCGGCGTACCCGCCGGCATGGGAGTGGCGTCGGTCGAATCGCTCCGCGGCCTGGACCAGTTGCGCGAAACCCTGGTAGTGCTCAGCGATCACCAGCGCAATGGCGCGCCGTTCTTCTATCGCTGGGGACTCTACGTCGGCGACGATCTTTATCCCAAGGTCTACAAACTCTACTTCACGCGCTTCAAGACCGTGATGTTCGGTCAGACGCAGAACGCCTTGCTGGACACCTTGCGAGGTCTGCCGGCCACTCCAGGGCCGGAGTACGGACCTACCTACGACACGTTGAAGGCCTACCTGATCACTACGTCCAATCACGACAAGAGCACGCGAAGCTTCCTCTCGCCGGTGCTGCTCAGCCGGTGGAGCGCCAATCGCAACGTGGATGCGCCCAGGCTGCAGCTGGCCCAGAAGCAATTTGACTTCTACTCCGACGAGTTGAAGATCGCCAACCCTTACGCCAACGACAACGACGCCGCTGCTATCGGCAAGGCGCGCCAGTACCTGAATCAGTTCGCCGCTTTCGAACGCGTGTATCGCGCAATGCTCGGCGATGCCGCGAAGAGCGGGCCAGCGGTCAATTTCAACCGGCAGTTTCCGGGCTCTTCAGAGATCGTGCTGGATGGCTACGACGTGGCGGCTCCTTTCACGAAGCCGGGCTGGGGCTTCATGAAGACCGCGCTGCAGAATCCGGAGAAGTACTTCGCCGGCGAGCCGTGGGTATTGGGCGAGCAATCGTCAGCGAGTTTCGACCGGACCAAACTGGCCCAGCAATTGAGCGATCGTTATCACGCGGACTTCGTTAAGGAATGGCGTGCGTACTTGAAGGCCGCGAGCGTAGTGAAGTATGCCAGCCTGCAGGACGCGGCGAAGAAGCTCGGCTTAATTTCGGGCAATACGTCTCCCTTGCTGGCGCTGTTCTGGCTCGCGTCGCAGAATACCGCGGTGGATGCGCCCGAGGTGGCCAACGCCTTTCAACCGGTGCAGGCCGTGGTGCCTCCTTCGAGCGTGGATCGCTACATCGCTCCTCCCAACCAGGGCTATATGAATGCGATGGTCACTCTGCAGGCCTCGGTGGAAGGGGTTGCCGCGCAGCCCACCGGCAATGATGCGGCTGCGTCGGCGACGCTGACCAACGCCACCGCGGCCAAGGTTTCGGCGCGCCAGGTGGCGCAGGTCTTCCGCATCGATCCGGAGGCTCACATCGAAACCCAGGTTCAGAAGCTGATGGAGGATCCCATCACCAACGTGGAGGCGCTGCTCCGCAATATGGGTCCGGCCGAGTTGAATGCCAAGGGCAAGGGGCTGTGCACGGTCTTCCACTCGGTGTGGAACAAGTATCCTTTCAACGCGGCGGCCACTCCGCAGGCTACCGTCGCCGACGTCAACGGACTCTTCCACCGGCCGGACGGGGCCTTCTGGAGATTCTACGACGAGAACCTGCAAAAGCTGCTGCCAAAACAGGGCTCGCAATATGTGCCGACCACCGTGAGCGGGGTCACGCTCAACCCGGCATTCGTGGCGTTTTTCAACCAGGGCGCCGCGCTCTCTGATTTCCTGTATGCAGGCAACACGGCGGACCCGCACATCGCTTATACGTTGAAGCCGGTGCCCGCTGAAGGAATTCAAACCGTCGGGCTGCGGCTCGACGGCCAGACGTTCTCGTATTCGGGCGGCGAAGCCGCTCCCAAGCCGTTCTTATGGCAGGGCGGCGGAACGCACGAAGCGAAGGCCACGGTGAAATTCGGCGGCGGTCCCGATCTGACCTGGTCGAGCAACGAGGGGTTGTGGTCGATCTTCCAGTTCTTCAACAAGGCGGAGACTTGGAAGCCGGCCGGCAACGGCGCCTCGCTCGAATGGGTGATTCGCATCGGCAAGGACCCCGTCCTGCTCCCCGGTGGGAAGCCACTGACGGTACGCTTCGAACTCGACATGGGCGGTGGGCCGCAGGTGTTCCAAAAGGGATACTTCCCGAAACTGAGCTGCGTGCCGGATGTGGCGAAGCCTTAACAGGGTAGCGCGGGCGGCCAACCCCTGCGCTGCCACACCTGTTATATACTCCCCCTCATGAGCACTTCGAGGCGGACGTTTCTGCAAGCGGCCGGGGCCATGGCGCCCGCGATCTTGCGCGCGACGGACAAGGGGGGTACGAAATTGCCAGTCGTCGGGACCGGTAAGCATACCTACGAGGCGATCCATGATTGGGGCGAATTGCCGGCCGGTATCAAATACGGCAATACGCATGGCGTCGTGGAGGATTCGCAGGGACATATCTATGTGCATCACACGGTGCACGCGACCAGCGAGATTCCCGACTCGATGGTGGTCTTCGACGAGAAGGGCAAGTTCATCAAGAGCTGGGGCAAGGAATTCAAAGGCGGCGCTCACGGCCTGCACATCCACAAGGAAGGCTCGACCGAATTCCTTTACCTCTGCGACACCGCGCGCGGGCTGGTGGTGAAAGCGACACTGAACGGCGAGCCCGTCTACTCCATCGGCTATCCGGATCACAGCGAGGCATACAAGCCGGGGGCCGACGGGAAAAAGCCCAAATACAGTCCCACAAATCTTGCGATCGCTCCCAACGGCGACCTGTACGTCGGCGACGGCTACGGTTCCAGCTACATCAACCAGTACAACAGCAAAGGCGAGTACATCCGGACGTTTGGCGGCAAAGGGAAGGAGGCCGGCCAGCTCGATTGTCCGCACGGGATCATCCTCGACCAGCGCGGCGGCGCACCGGTGCTGACGGTGGCCGATCGCGGCAACGCCCGCATCCAGCGTTTCACCCTCGATGGTAAGCACATCGATTTCGTGGACGGGACCAAGATGCCTTGTCACTTCAACTTCTTCAAGAATGGCGACGTGGTGATCCCGGATCTGGGCGCGCGTGTCACCTTACTAGATAGCAAGAATCAGGTCATCGCTCACTTGGGCGACGACTCGGAAAGCAAGTGGCGCGATACGCGCAAGCTCTCGCGCGATCACTTTACTCCAGGCAAATTCGTCGCCCCGCACGGCGCTTGCTTCGACCACAAGGGAAACATCTTTGTGGTGGAGTGGGTGGAGGTCGGCCGCGTAACCAAACTGCGGAAGGTCTAGCGGGATCGGAAGCAGGATGGGCCGGCCCGGACCGTCCTCCCTTTCGGAGCCGCGCGCGTTCAGCAAACGGTTTTTCGCACCTACCCGGCGTCGTAGCGGATGTCTACGATTTGACGGATGCCGAAAGGCGCGACGTGGTGCCGGAAACTGACGCCCGTCGCGGCTACTAATCGTCCCAACTCTGCTACGGTGTACGCACGCTGGATGGAGCGGACACCGTCCGCCACGTTGATCGGGTTTACGAAGGGCGCGACGAACGTCCGAAAGAGCAGGATCGGCGTGCTCGCCCGCACCAGGTCCAGAATGATGAAACGGCGGCAGGAGCGTCCGACGTTGCGGATGAGGGCCGCCAGTTCCTCATCGGAAAGATGATGGGCCATCATTACCGAGACGGCCGCGTCGGCCGCCGGCAGCGGATCGCGCACCGCGTCGGCACGGACGATGGCGATTCCGTTGCACTGCGAGGCCGGGGTCGAGTCCACGCCGATCGCCGTCACCCCCAGCCGCTTGTTTATCTCCGCCGCCAGCGCGCCGTGGCCGCAGCCGATATCGAGCACGCTGCGCACGGGCTGCGCATCGCGGCGCAACAGATCAAGGATCGCCTGCCAATTGCCGAGACAGCGATGCATGCGCGCCAGATCGCGATAACAGCGCTCGCGCACCTCCTCCGGCACATCAGGTCCATCGAGGATTTCTGGTTCGCGGGAACGATTCACTACTTGGGAGCGGGCACGAAAACGATCCGTGGTTCTGCCGACGCATCGAGCAGCCAGAGAGGCCCCGAGCCAAGTCCGTTCAGGCGGAACGTGCTGCCCATCCGGGCGAGACCAGTCGGCTGGCAATCGCAGGCGATGGAGGTATTGGCCCCGGTTGCAAGATCGACTGAAGTTACGGAAGTGCCGGCGAGGAAAAGTCGTTTGCCGTCCGCCGAGAAATCAGCGGCACGTACCCCGGCGATTCCGTTCAGACGGCGCATGGTGGCCGCGCCGGCGGCGTCCTGGAACAGCGTGATACCGCGCGCGTCGATGACTGCGGCGTCGTGCCCGCCGGGCGCGAAAACCGGGACTGCGCCGGGGCCCGCATCGGTCAGCTTACGGGAATCGCCTGCCATGCCGAGGAGATCGATAGTGCTGCCCTTTCCGAAGAGCAGATAAGCGCCATCGTCGCTCAGTGCGATCGGAGTGATTGCGCCGGGGCGTCGCTCCCTGGTGCGATTCGGCCCGCCCGGGGCGGATTCGTCGCGCGATGGTTCTGCCAGGGTGCCGGCGGTAACGGGTGCGCCGGGCAGTCCTTTGTACACGCGAATACCGGCGGAATCGATCAGGGCCAGGGCCGTGCCCGAAGGACTGTACACCGCCCGTATGGGAGCCGTTAGTCCGTCGGCGGGCACGAGCGTGGCTCTTCCGCTGTCCAGGCGATAGAGACGGGGAGTGCCGTCCGCCGCCAGAATGAGCGCGGAGTCCAACCGGGGGGAGACCCACGCCGCGGAAACGGGGGATCCGAAATCGACCGGATCACCGACCAGCGCGGCGCCGGGAATCCCGCGGATTGACCGCAGAGCCTGGCTGCCTTCATCGAAGACATAACCAGCCACAGGGCCACCAACGCTGCCTTGCTGCGCCAGCAAAATACCGGCTCCGGCAGCCGTCAAGATCAGAGTTCTATAAATTGCCATATTCACCTCGGTGGTCCGACCTGACCGGTCCCGGCGGCGACCGTGGTCGCCGGATTCACGGTAGCTGTGCCAGGGGTCGCGCCGCCGCCGCGCTGGGTGGCATAGACCGCACCTCCGGCCGCAGCCGCTCCCACGATCGCCAGGACGGCAATCAGCTTCGCTGAGATGGCGCCGGCGGCGGCCGCGCCGGCGACGCCCGCAACCAGGGCATTCGTCTGCGTGATCACCGTAGTCGCAGTCTGACCACGATAGTTGGCGTTGACCCGGATCTGCACCTGGCCTTTGACTCCATTCGGCCGCAGACCGCGCGCGACCGCCTGGCCCTGTTGGTCGGTGGTGACGGTAGTGGTCTGGGCGCCGTTGGCGAAGGTTCCGCTCGCGCCGCGGCCGGGCAAGGTAAAGGTAACGATCGCACCCGCAACAGGACGGTGGTTCTCGTCCTGAACCTGAACGATCGGCTCGCGCGCAGTCCGCTGCCGAATGTTGTTGATTGCGCCCTCGCCCTCAACCACCACCAGATTGAGCATGGGCGCAACCTGATTTTGAGCGCTCGCCCACAGGCAAAACGCCAGGAATAGCGACAGTCCCCGCAAGGCGAACCTCCGATGCTCATTATGGCATGCAGCGCCAGCCCTATCACACAGGGGGCACGGTGCGAACCTGGACAAAAGGAGCGATGCGTACTACCGGGCGCCGACCAGGGTGGTCATGTCCGCCAGGGAATGCATCAGACTTTCCGACTGGGCATTGAGTTCGCTCGATGCAGCCGAACTTTCTTCGGCATTGGCCGCAAGACTCTGGATTACGCTATTCATCTGCGCGATGGCGGCGTGGACCTGTTCCACATCGGCGCGCTGCTTTTCGGCTCCGCCCGCGATTCCGGCCATGGCCTGGTCCAGAGGTTGGCCACGCTCCTCGATCTCCTTCAATTGCTGCACCACCCGGGCACAGATCACGACTCCACGTCCCGTGCTTTCCATCGACTTGCCCACCAGCGTGGTGGTTTCCTGCGCCGCCTGCGCGCTACGGCGCGCCAGTGCGCGAACTTCATCAGCGACTACGGCGAAACCGGCGCCGGCCTGCCCTGCGCGTGCCGCCTCGACGGCCGCATTCAGCGCCAGCAGGTTGGTCTGGAAGGCGATTTCGTCAATCGTCCGAATGATTTGGGAAACATCCTCGCTGGCGCTGTGAATCTCTCCCATGGCGGTCTGCATCTGGCGCATGTGGTTACCGCCGAGGGTGGCGGCCTCGCTCGTGCGGCCTGCAAGTTCGCGGGCCTGCTCCAATCCGGTGACCGCGACCCGGGTTGCGTCGGCAACCAGGTTCAGCGACTGATGGATGTGTTCGATCGACGATGCTTGCTCGCTGGCACTCTGCGCCAGCGCCTGCGAAGCGGCTGCGATCTGGTTGGAGGCCGAACTGGTTTCGGCGCTCGATGTGTGCACCGCGTGGATGACCTTGCCGAGCGGCGCGATGATGCCCCGGCGGCTGTACCAGAGGAAGACAAGGCAGATCAAAACGCCGACCGGTACCATCCAGATCACCGTTTGGGTCAGTGCCGCGGATTGTGCTTTGGCGCTGGCGACATGGTCCACTTCATCGAGGTGGGCCTTGAGAACGAAAGCCCCGTGCAGTTCGCCTTCGCGCCAGTTTTCCATCGAGTAACCCAGCGAATCCTTGCCGTCGTGGGTCGAACTGCCGGCGGGATCGCCATGACAGGTCAGGCAATCTCCGGAAAGCCGTATGGGGCGCGCATAAACGATCAGGTTGGCTGCCCGATCGGCGGCAAAATACTCTTCCTCGCCGGTTCGCTCCAGTAAATCGAGAATCGCTCCTTCCTCGGCGGTCGGTTCGTTCTGCGGGTTGCGGGCATGGCGCTTGGGGACGCGGAATTCGAAACCCTCTTTACGCGCCACATCGGCGATCGAGTTCCAGGCGGCTACCACCGGCACACTGCGGTACAGATCGGTCTGGCGAAAATCGGCCGCCTCTTTCGCATCCTGAAGCAGCGGGGCTTCGTTGAACCCCCGACTCGTGCGCATTCGGGCAATCGAGCTCCGCGTGTTCTCCGCGGCCAGTACCGCTGCACGCATGGTGTTCCTCGTTAGTTCGATGCCCTGCCTGCGGATCGTGATGCCTTGAACGAAAAGCGCGACCCCGGTGCTGAGCGTGACGGCGGCAAGTGAAGCGGCCGTGATTTTCCCGGCGATAGTGACTGGCAGCATGAATTCTCCGGTAAGGTGCGATGGGCTATAAACACCCTATCGGCAGAATTCGGAAGGACTGTAATTTTCGAAAGAGAGCCGGGAATCGCTCTGGCGGGAATCGCCGATGCTATTTGCGCATGTAAGCGTCGTCGCCTGCAATCCAGTCGGCGCGCTTTGGGGCGAAGGTATCGATTACGTCGGAATCCTCCAGCACTTCTACGGAATGCGGCACGTCCGGCGGGATTACCACGCACTCGCCCGCCCGCAGTTCCTGCGGCACCCCTCCGATGACGAATTTGAGCGCGCCGGTCAGTACGAACGCCACCTGCTCGTTGATGTGGTGGTGCTCCGCTACCGTCCCGCCCTTCTTCAGGTGGATCCGCGCGATGGTCATGTTCTCCGTGTGAATCACGCGCCGGAAGAAGGTGGGGCTCATTTCCTCGGAGGCCACCTGTGCCCAATCGTAATGCCGCATGTGCAGATTCTATCAGTTGCACCAGCACCCAGAGGCCAAAAGCATTACGCTATGATGAGAACTTATGAAAGGAATCGTTCTTGCCGGTGGTACGGGCAGCCGTCTGTTCCCGCTGACCAAAATCACCAACAAACACCTGCTGCCGATTTACGATCGGCCGATGATCTATTTCCCGATCCAGACGCTGGTGGACGCCGGTATCCGCGACATCCTGATCGTCACCGGGGGAAGAAATTCCGGCGACTTCCTGCGCTTGCTCGCCAACGGCAAGCAGTGGGGTCTAAATCATATTAATTACACCTACCAGGAAGGCGAAGGCGGCATCGCCGACGCGCTCAACCTGGCGGAGCACTTCGCCGATGGCGATCAAATCTGCGTCGTGCTGGGCGACAACATCATCGAGGGCAGCATTCGCGAAGCGGCCGATCGCTTTCGCAAGCAGCCCGCCGGCGCTCACATTCTGCTCAAGGAAGTGCAGGACGCCGAACGCTTCGGAGTGGCCGAGATCGCAAGCGACCGCATCGTGGGTATCGAGGAGAAACCGGTCAAGCCGAAGTCCAACCTGGCTGTCACCGGAATTTACATGTACGACTCGACGGTCTTCGAAAAGATCAAGACCCTGGTGCCCTCCGGCCGCGGTGAACTGGAGATTACCGACGTCAACAACGCATACATCCGCGAAGGCAACATGACCTTCTCTTACCTGGACGGATGGTGGACCGACGCGGGCACGTTCGAGTCCTTACTGCGCGCTGCGAACCTGGTGGCGCAGTCCTGCGAAAAGAAGAACTCGCCTTCGGCGGAGCAACTGGCTAAGACCGTCCAGGGGGCGGTACGCGTTTGATGGCCGCAAAGGGGCCCGCGCACGGCCCTCGGCTTGCCGAGGCGGGCGATCTGATCCTGGCGCTACCGCAAAACGAACTCGGGCTCGGCAACATCATCGGATCGCCCGATTCGAAGGGGCTGATCGAGGGTGTGCGAGTCCAGCCTTTTCCGGTGTTCCCCGACGACCGCGGCTACTTCCTGGAAGTGCATCGCATGGGACGCGGCCCGGCCTCTCACTTTCCGCCCGAATCTACTCAAATTTCCGCTGCGTTCAGTTACCCGGGCACGCTCAAGGCGTTTCACTTCCACCTGCACCAGACCGATTGCTGGACTCCGGTGCGAGGCCTGATGCAGGTCGCGCTCGCCGACCTGCGCGTGGGCTCTCCCACCTTCGGGCTCCGCAATACCATGTATGTGGGACCGCTTCGCCCGATGCATATCCTGATCCCTCCGGGCGTCGCTCATGGGTACAAGATCATCGGCGGCGAAGAGGCCATGCTGGTCTATCTCACCGATCGTTTCTATAATCCCGCCGACGAGGGCCGTGTGCTCTACAACGACCCCGGTATCAATTACGATTGGGAAACGCAGCGCAAGTAGAGCGGCTGCACGTCATCTATGAAAATTTTAGTTACGGGCGGCGCCGGATTTATCGGAAGCGCCTTCGTCCGGCTCATCATTGCGGACACCGAAGATCGCGTCGTTAACCTGGACAAACTTACCTACGCGGGTAATCTGGAGAACCTGGCCGCGGTCGAAGCCAACCCTCGCTACCGGTTCGTCCAGGGCGATATTTGCGATTCGGCGCTGGTCGATTCGCTGCTCGCGGACGAGAGGCCGGACGCCGTTGTGCACTTCGCGGCCGAGTCGCACGTGGATCGCAGCATTCTCTCGCCGGAACCGGTAGTCCGCACCAATTTCAACGGCACATTCACCATGCTGGAAGCGGCCAAGCGGAACGGCGTTCCGCGCTTCGTGCATGTCTCCACCGACGAAGTCTATGGCAGCCTGGAGCCGCCCGCCGAGGCCGACGAAAGCTATCCGCTGAACCCGGCCAGCCCTTACTCGGCATCCAAAGCAGGCAGCGACCTGCTCGCCCGATCTTACTTCATCACGTTTAAGCAGCCGGTGATGATTACCCGCGCCTCCAACAATTACGGTCCGTACCAGTTTCCGGAAAAGCTGATTCCGCTGATGATTACCCGCGCGGTGGACGGCCAACCGCTTCCGGTGTACGGCGATGGCCAGCAGGTGCGCGACTGGCTCTATGTGGACGACCACTGCCGCGGCATCCTCGCTGTCCTTCAAAAGGGGCGCGAGGGCGAGATCTACAACATCGGCGGCAATCGGTCCCTTCCCAATCTGGACGTCGTGCGCAAGCTCCTGGAGGCCACCGGCCAGCCGGAGAGCCTGATCACATATGTGAAGGACCGTCCCGGCCACGATCGCCGGTATGCCCTCTCCAGCGAAAAACTGATGCGCGAAACCGGCTGGGCGCCCGTCATGAATTTCGAGGCAGGACTGGCACGAACGATCGACTGGTATCGCACGAACACGGCCTGGCTCTCGAGAGTGCGCAGCGGAGAGTACCGCGCGTATTATCAGAGCAACTACGGCGATCGAACGGTCGCGCGCTAGCGCGGTCCCCCATGCGGGTAGCGATTGAAGCGGCCTCGCTTGCGTTGACCAGTGGGGGCCTTGCCCGCTACACCTCCGAACTCAGCCTGGCATTGTCCCGCTGCTTCCCCGACGATGAGTTCTATCTTCTGAGCGACCAGCCGTTTCAAATGCCTGGCGATGCCCCGCAGAATTTACGCCGCGGCGGCGGTCCGCGTAGCGCCATCGAGCGCCGCTGGTGGTTATGGGGTCTGGCGCGGGAGTTAGGCCGTTTGGGTGCGGATCTGGTCCACGGCCCGGATTTTGCCGTTCCGTACCTGGCACGCCGGCCCAGTGTGCTGACGATTCACGACCTTTCGCCCTGGATGGATTCGCGCTGGCACCACGCGGCCGAGCGTGTCCGCCGGAGGACGCCCGTGCTGTTGGAGTTGGGACTCGCTACCATGGTGATCACTCCTGGAGAGACGGTGCGCAAGGCGGTGATCGAACGTTTTCGGCTGCTTCCCGACCGGGTGGTTGCAGTGCCGGAGGCTGCTCCGTCGTGGCTCAGCCCCATTGCCGGTCCGGTCTCCGCGCGTCCCTACTTTCTTTTCGTGGGGACAATTGAGCCGCGGAAGAATCTGGACGCTCTGCTGGAGGCGTGGCGGGCGGTGCGCGAAGAGCATGAAGTGGACCTGGTGATCGCGGGCCGCCGCCGCGCCGATGGTCCTGCCATCACCGGAGAACCCGGTTTGCGATTGATGGGCGAGGTGCCTGATACGGATCTGGCTTCGCTCTATTCCGGAGCCGTCGCCTTCGTTTATCCGTCACACTACGAAGGCTTCGGACTCCCCGTCCTGGAAGCCATGCAATGCGGCGCCCCGGTGATCGCGTCGCGGGCAGTGTACGAAGCTGCCGGCGATGCCGCGATGTATGCGGGCGATGCCGGGGAAATCGCCGGCGCTATGCGATCGCTTCTGGCGATTCCCGCACTGAAGGCGGAAATTCGAGACCGCTCTCTGGCCCGCGCCCGCCAGTTCTCCTGGGAACGCACCGCCAGAAAGACTCGTGAAGTATACGAGGAGGCGAGGAGGCGCTTTGCCAAGTCCTAGTCTCGTGTCCCGGCTAATTCCTGACGCACACCGCTCGCTTAAGGCCGCGGCTCAGCAACGCTTCGGAGCCGCGACCGTAAGGGAGCGGTTCTCAGTAATTAGCGAGACTAGTCAAGCGGGTAAAGGACGGTGAATAAGCCTTCGGCGCTTGTCCTCTCGCCGGAGACGCCGTTCCCCACCATGGGCGGAGGCGCCCTCCGGACCGCATCGCTGTTGCACTACCTCGCGCCTCGCTATGAGGTGGACCTGCTGGTTTTTCGTCAGCCCGCCGCCCCCGATCCGCGGATCAGTCTTCCCGATCATCTCGTTCGTTCGCTCACTGTCCTGGATCTCCCGTCCAACCTCCGGAGCGTGCCCGCGCGCGCGCTTCGCAACGCCTCTCGGGTGTTTCGCCGCGTTCCCCCTTTGGTGGACCGCTTCGCGGGCTTTGCCCCGGTCGTCTCCCGGATGCTCGCCGGCCGGAGCTACGAGCTGGGCATTATCGAACACTCCTGGGCTGCGCCTTACCTGGAACAAATATCC
>Ga0308176_10000731_pt1 | contig 20551 bp, 15 predicted proteins | sample PhyCR2_3_FD_203890 | JGI IMG/M metagenome (GOLD analysis project Ga0308176, IMG submission 203890) | Soil microbial communities from UC Gill Tract Community Farm, Albany, California, United States - DLSLS.C.R2 | ecosystem: Environmental > Terrestrial > Soil > Agricultural land | place: USA... | reverse complement strand
CATCGCAAGAAGTTCCTGTTCCACCATGCCTCGCGCTTTGGACACGTTGTCGGGATCGCAACCGTATGTGATCGAGTAGTTTGAGCGCGTGCGGCTGGCTGACAAGGAATCATCGATGTTGTACACCAGGCCCGCGTTCTGCCGAAGATCGCGGTAGAGCCGCGTCGCATAAAAACCGCCACCCAGGACATGATTGCCAACCTGCAGAGGATAGTAATCCGGGCTAAAACGATTCATCTCGAGTTCGAGCGACAATTCGACGCTGTCCTGCACCTGGCTTGGATCGGGAACGTTGATGGCGGACGGCTTGTTAGCCGGCACAGGGGGTAGAACCACGTTCGGGGTCTCTCCCATAGCCTTCCAATCTCCAAACTCTTTCTCAATGGCTGCGCGCGCCTCTTCGGGAGTAATGTCACCGATCACGACAATGGTCGTCAGATCAGGACGGAATGTCTTCGCGTAATAGCTCTTTACGTCCTCGTATTTGAGCGACGACACTGTTGCCGGCGTTGTTTCCCGCTGTAAGGGGTCGTCTGCGGGAAGTAGCGCCTTCGTAAGCGCCCTGTTCATTTTGTGGGACGGACTCTGCAACTCTCCGGCGCTCAATTCCGCCGTCTGCTGCTGAACGATCTTGAAAGCATCGACGGGCAGAGCCGGGTGAAGTTCGTTGTCGGCGAGCAATTGAACTCCGCGGGCAAACTCGGACTTCAGCACCTTGAGACTGAAGTTCGATCCGGCCGAAGCAGACGCCGCGATATCATCTAGAGCCTTCTGGAACGCGATGCGGTCCAGTTTCTGAGTGCCGTACGAGAACAAGCCCTCGAGGACGTCCGATACGCCATCCTGGCCCGGAGGTGTTTGCATCTGCGTTTGCGTGCGTATCGAGCCAAGCAGCGTAACCGTCGGGCTGGCCTTCTCCGTTTGAACGACTAGCCGAATCCCGTTCGGAAGCTTCACGTCGCTCGGATGCAATCCCAGCTGAGGGATTTTGAGCGATTTCACCGCGGCCTCGGCCCACTCGGGCAACACCACTGGTTTGGTCGGGGTGCTCGTGGCCTTCTCGGTTCCTCCAAAGCCCTTGGCCGCTGCAGGCTCTCCCGAGTTCGTAGGCTTCAGCACCGTGGAGATTGCCTGGTCGAACTGGAGGTACGTTTTCGCGACACGGTTCACATCCGCGACCGTGACTTTCTGAATCGCTGCGACATTCTCGGCCGGCGACGTACGGCCTTCTCCCGCCACCGTTTGTGACCACAACGCTGCAAGATTCGAGATGGAGTTGCGCGAGAACTCCGCGCTTGCGACGGCGCTCTTCTTCGAACTCTCGACAAGATCCGGCGGAACGCCCTTTGCGACGTAGTCGGCGATGATCTTCTTTATTGCCGCCGTGATGGCAGTCGGGTCAGAGCCGGCTGGGATCGCTGCGAGAGCAACAGCAGCGCTCGCCTTACGGTACGACTCAAGTATCGAAAAGTCGGTTCCGAGTGCTTTGCCCTCGGCAACCAGGTTGTACAACTCTCCGCGCTGACTCGAGAGCACATCTGCGAGAATTCTGGCGGCGGCGTAGTCCGGGCTGTCCGTGCCCGGGAAGCGGAACGAGATGAGCGAGAGGAGGTACGGCAGATTGCTCTCGAGCGTGAAGGACTCGGCCTTGACCGGCTTTAGGTTCAGTTCCGGACGTGAGGGAAGAGTGCGCTTTGGAATACTTTCGTAATAATCCTTGATCTTCGCTAGCGTCGCGGCCGGATCAATGTCGCCGGCGACGACGAGAATGGCGTTATTCGGTGCGTACCAATCCGTGTAAAACTTCTTCAGCATGGCCGCCGTGGTCTTATCGAAAGACTCACGCGAGCCCAGAGCATCGTTGGCATACGGTGTCCCGGCAAATAAGTCCTGGTTCAGGCGAGTGATGTACTTGTAGATCGGATTCGAAAGATCTCGCGAGACCTCCTGGTTCATGGCTCCGCGCTCTTTTATCCATTCGGCTTCCGAGTCATGAGCATCGCTCATGCAGGCCGCATCTACACGCAACGCGAGATCAAGGTCTTGCGAAGGCACTGTAACAAAGTACTGCGTAATGTGCTGCTGAGTATCCGCATTCGAGTAACCACCCAACTGCGCGTAGATAGCAGCGATCTGATCTCCCGTAAGGCCCTTGCATCCCCGGAATGCCATGTGTTCCTGAGCATGGGCCATACCGGGGAACCCATCCGGGGTCTCGTTAGCACCGACTAGGTAATTGTTTTCTACCGTGACCACGGAGGCCAACGGATTCCGCACGAGAATAATGCGCATGCCGTTGGCGAGGGTTGCCCGCGTAACGTTAGACTCATCGCTTGTCTGAGAAATCAGCAGGGAGGCAGCCATGCCACCCAGAAGAGACAGCCGCAGAAGAGACACAATCGAGAAGCGCATCTGAATATTTCAGATTACGGTACTCGCATCCAGTACAACTCCCGCGAGCCTACCGAACGCTTTACTCAGGAAGTGGCCGAGCAATCGCGAGCATTGGCGTGAGCCAATTGCAGGTACTGAGAAGCCTCTTTGCTGAGCACACGCTCCACCTGAGAGTCGGACAAATAGTTGAGCGGGGCTTCCGGGTCGATCCGCGAGACAACCTCCGCCAGACCTGTCAGCATCTCGAGTTCCGCCCGCCCTATATCATCCCGTATCAATACGCCTGCACGGTCTACGATCCAGAAGAGATCCGGACCATTCTGGATGAAGGCGTCCGTGGTGTACAGATGGGGGCAAGTCGTGGGCAGGAACATTGCCTGGCAAGGATACAAATAACCGCCAGACAGGATCTTCTGCGTTCCGGGGTCCGTCGCCAAACCGTGAAGCCGGGCGACTTCGGGCACGCGCCAGGGCCCTGATCTCTTCAATTCGTTCAGAAGCGAGAGATCGGGCGGCGGAGCGGGGCGAGGTTCAATTTCCAACCTCCGCTCCACCTCGCCGAGCAGGGTTTGCACGGAATCACAGCTGTCGCCACAAACAACGAGGCCATGGTTGCTCAAGACGAAAACATTCGTGTCCGGATGCCGCGAAAACACGCGCCCGATTTCGAGCGCGAGCGGCAACCCCGAAGGCACGTACGGTAACCATTGCCAGGACAGGCCCTTCAGTCGAACGGAGAGTTGCGCTTCCCCATCCGACCGGACTGCCCAAGCCAGTGTATTGAGGGAGTGAATGTGCACGACGACTGGAAAGGGCAACGTCGCATGCATAGTCGTTTCGATCGAGCCGCGAGCAAGCTTCGATGAAGGACTTTGGTAGAGAGACTCGACGGTGCTCGCTTGTCGGAGAGCCTTCTGAACTTCGGACACGTCCAGGTCCACGAAGAAATCATCCTGGTCCGCATGGGCAAACCACTTCCCGGAGGCCTTCATCCAGAGCGTGCCATCTACCTTGACCGAAGTATTTCCCGTACTCGCCTGGACCAACAGAAGATTCCTTCCGAGGCAGGCGGACAGTTCGCGCAAGCGAGCAACCTCCGCGCATTCTCTAGAAGTTAGGTGTTCCTTCATTACTTGTACCCAGGTGTCTCTTAAGGCAGAACCCGCAGCGGCTCTGCCGGAGGAGGTGGAGAACTATGCTTTGACCTCGCCTGTCCGATTCGAACGGAAGCTTTGAAGATCGCTCCTACAGGAATGAAGCCGCCTAATTTGTGAGCTGCCACGGCAGCTAGTCCCATGGAAGCGATACAACCGCAGGATTCGCAGTCCGGCTTTCCTCCGAACTGGCAAGGCGTGATCTTAGTCTTCAAGTCCGCGGAAATAGTTTGCGTTGTTAGTGCGAACACGCAGTCTTTCGGACTATGCGGGGGAGAGGCGAATTGCCGAATCATGCCTTCCGGCATGTCCAGCTTAGGGTAGAGCGTCCGAAGACGCAACATCTCGGAAATCGCCAGTTTCCGCTCCGCAGCAGTTAGCATCTCGGGCAGATCATCACCGATCTGCGGTGTGAAGATGCTGAACCAAACCTTATGGATCTCGGGCCGGGGAGTCCAAAATTTCAGGAACTCCTCGAGATAACCGGGCCGTTTCATCATCTGGGCCGTGATGGTGCAGTGAATCGTCACCTTCTGTCCGGCGATGCTCTTCAGGATGCGGTCGTACGTCGCCGGTTTACGTCGCACGTCATGCTCCGGTTGAAGACCATCGATGGAGACGACAACGTTGAAATGGGGAAGAGAAGCCCAGGCGGCAGGCAAGTGGCGGAAGGCGCTGGTGACAACCTGGACGTGAATGCCGCGTTCGAGTAGAAGCGGCACCATCGCCTCGAGTTCGCGATAGCGAACCAAAGGGTCGCCTCCGACGATCGACAGATGAAGAGGCTTAAGCCGGTCGACAGTCTCGAGCACCCCGTCGATCAGTTCCTGGCCTTTGCGGTCGTTGAGTTCCCGTAGTGTTACGCCTCCGCCCAGATGAGCGTTCTCGTAGGCATAACATCCGGGGCAGCGAAGCGGGCACTCGCGCGTAATCTCAATCGAAAGTGAGGGGCGATCGCCCTTGAGGATCTTCCCCCAAGCTTGCAAAATCTCTGATGTCTTCAAACTATTCCTTGTTCTACTGTCAGTAAAGTTAGTTGCTCACAAGATGCTGACCGGCGGCCCGGTCTCAACCGATAAGATATCGGAACCGGGGAAAACACCGCAGGTTCTCTTGACCTTGAGAACCGTTAGAACAAAAGTTCTGATTTGGAACTGCTTACGTGCCGGGAGGCGAGGTGTCCGCTGCTTGTCGCAACGCCGGTGGCCAAGCGACCGGCATTACGGCCTGGGACAGATCGATGCCGTGGAGATTGGAGACATGTGACGGCATGTAGTGCCGGTACGCGAAGAGTGCGGAAGCGGGGACCACGCTGACCATCTGCACCGAGGCAGACGAGCACGACCGTTTCGAAAGGAGTTCCGGACAATCCGGAACGTTATCTACTGAGGCGAACAACAGGCATAGCCCAACGAGAACCGAGAGCAGTTTCAGCCATTTGGATGCGCGCGTCAGTGGGCTTTACCTTCCTCCTATCCTAGCCTGTTCGTATCCGAGTACCGGCTATTCGTAGCGCAGGGCTTCAATAGGATCAAGCCGTGCGGCTCGGAGCGCGGGTAGGAAGCCGGAGATCAATCCAACGATCTCGAGCATGAGCGTAGAGGTGATAACGGCAAAAGCGGATATGGAGAGGTGAATGTCGCCGGCGCCGCTCGTGTCTTTGAAAAGCGGCCCAAGGAGTGGAAGCGATCCAATCAGGCGCGTGATGCAAAAGCCAAGCGACACACCGAGGACGCCGCCGAGCGTCACGATGGTCATTGCCTCAAGGAGAAATTGAGAGAGGATGGAGCGTCGCGTCGCTCCCAAAGATTTGATGATGCCGATTTCGCGCGTACGCTGCGTAACGGCAACGAGCATGATGTTGGCAAGCCCCACGCCGCCGATCGCGAGCGTCAAGGCACCGATCAGCCCTAGCAGTATGCGAAGCGCGGCGGACATGGCATCGATCTGCTTCATGAATTCGTTGAACACAAGGATCTCGATGGCGCGGTCGTCTTCGGGGGCGAAATGATGGATCCGCGCCAACGTTTCACGCACCTGCTTCAAGGCGCGGGCGCGGAACAACGGATTGACCGGTGTCCAGACAATGTCTTCCGGGTACTTGATGTCGCGTAGAAGAGATGCAGTCCCGTATGGGATGAACACGCACTCGTTATCCGGCGTGTTGTAGTTCGAAATCTGTATTTTGGTCTTGAGGACGCCGGCGACCCGGAACTGCAGGCCGTTCAACGTGATCGTCTCGTTCTCGGGAGGCATTTCGCCGAAGAGCTTCTCCGCTGCTTTGGCTCCGAGCACGGCCACTCGCCCCTTTTGCAGGTTGTCTTCGTCCGTCAACCATGTCCCGCTAGCCACCGTCATGTTGCGGACCTTCTGGTAGTCGGTGGGGAGCACGCCGCGAACCGTCATGCTCTGAGACCGGTAACCTCTGACCACAGTCGTGCGACGGATAAGCACTTCCGGAGAAATCGCCGCGACCCCGGGAACGGCATCCCGTATGGCGTCCACGTCACTTTCCTCAAGCCTGATCTTCCTGCCTGATCGTTCTCCACCGGCCTGTGAAGACGTTTGACCGCCGAACATCAGAATCAAATCTTGTCCCACGGCCTTAAATGATGTCGAAAGGGCGAAACCGAAACCTTCGCCGTAGGAATACAGAATCACGAAGCAGGTGACGCCCCAGGCAAGACTCACGATCGTCAGCAGACTGCGTTGGCGATTGAACGCCAAAGCCTCAACGGTCTCCCGCAAGATAGAACGGAATCGCATGGTCTATCGCTCGTATCGAAGCGCTTCCACTGGAGTAAGTGTCGCGGCCTTCCAGGCAGGGGCAAGTGATGCGGAGATTGCAATCAGAGTTAGCGCAGAAAAGGAAACCAGCGTGGTCGCAAGCGTCACAGGCAGGCCTGGAAACACATCCGGCATCGGGACCAGCTTCAAAAGAGACGAGAGCCCGAATGCGATCCCCCAGCCTATTGATCCGCTTACTAGGGCCAACAGACAACCCTCGGCAAAGAAGTCGAGCAAAACCCGTTTGCGTGTGGCGCCGAGTGCCTTGCGAAGGCCGATTTCACGCGTCCGTTCGCTTACGGTAACGAGCATGATGTTCATAACACCAACGCCGCCGAGGCTGAGCGTGACGAACGCAACCACGGCCAGAAACACCGTCATGGATTCAAAGATCGCGTCGACCTGCTGCGCATTCTCGACGGTGTCCCAGATCCCGAGCGCGCCTTTATCCGCGGGATCGAACCGGTGATTACGGGCAAGAACGTTGATTACCTGCTTACGAGCAGCCTCAAATCCTTCGAGCGAACGTGGCTTGTAGATGATGTCGTCCAGGTTGCCGATTGTGTACGACTCCTCCTTCGGAGGAATGTCGCGAACCGCTGTCTCATAAGGGATGAAGATTTTCTTTTCATCCGGACTGCTGTAACTCGAGTTCTGGTTTTTGTCGGCGAGCAACCCGATTACTTCAAAAGGCAGCGAGTTGATCGCGATGTGGCTTCCGACCACGTTCTGCCGCTTGCCGAAGAGCTGCTCTTTCACCTTCGTCCCGAGTATCGCGACGCGGCGTCCATCCCTGTTATCCTCCACTCCGAGAAAGCGCCCCACGCTGACGGGAACAGTCCGCATCTTGTTGAAGTCGGGCTCGACACCGTCGATATCGAACGAGCCGCTATTGTAAGGGCTTGTGCCCCGATTCGTGCTGGACATCTCGCCCACGACATACTCGACCAGGTAGCACTCTTCGCGAATCGTCTCGACGTCGTGATGCGTTAAGCGGATGCGCCTTCCGGCTCGTTGTCCGCCGGCCTGTGACTCGGTTTTACCGCCGAAAAGGATGACGATGTTCTCGCCGAGGCCTTTCATATTTTTGCGCTGGCCCTCTTTGAAGCCATCACCCATGGCCACGATGATGACTATGGAGGCGATGCCCCAGGCAATCCCGGCCATGGTCAGGAAAGTTCGCAGCTTGTTCCGGAGAAGGCTGTCGAACACCTGACGAAAGAGTTCCTGAAGGTACGGAATCACGGCAGGAGAACTTTTTGCCCTTCCGTCAACCCAGCCATTACTTGTGTACGAGCGCCGTTGCTGATTCCAACTTTGATAGGAATCCGGCGGCGTCCTTTTTCGTTCGACGGGTCGGGAAGTTCCGCCTCGGTTGATTTGTCCTTCGCGTAGAGCACGGCCCCTTCCGGAATGGCGAGCACGCCCTTGCGCTCCTCAAGCACAATCTCCGCGTTTGCCGTCATGAGTGCGCGCAACTTCCGGGATTCGTTGGAGATCGATACGCGCACTTCAAACGTGGTCACGTTGTCCTTTTCGGTTCCCATGGGCGAGATTTTCGTGACTTTGCCTGCAAACTTCTGGTCCTTGAAGGATTCAACAGTGATCCGTGCCGGCTGCCCAAGGTATACCTTGCCGATGTCGCTTTCATCGACTTTGCCTTTTACGTAAACTTCGCTGAGATCGCCGAGCGTCATGATGAGGGTGGCACCCGAGCCCATGGTGAGGATGGAACTGACCGCGCCTCCGACCTCGCTGTCACGAGACAGCACCACCCCGTCGATCGGTGAAACAATCGTGGCATTTCGCAGATCCTCTTCCGATCGCGCCACAACGGCAGCCTGCTCGTCATATTGTGCCTGCGCCTTTTTGATCGCCGCCTGGGCGCTCTGGAGATTAGCGAGGGCTGAGGCCTGCTTGTTCAATGCCATCTGGTAATTCTTCTCTGCATCATCGCGCTTGTCGCTTGCGATCAACCCTTCTTTGAACATCTGAAGAGCGCGGTCGCGGTCGCGGCGCAGAAACTGGACGTCCGGGCCGGCCGCATCCACCTTATACTTCTCGTAATCCGCTCGTGCCGTCTCGATCTGGGCCTGGTTCACGCTTAACGCCGCTCTGGCTTCGTTCAAACGCGGAAGGAGATCATTGCGGTCCAGCTCGCAAATCACTTGCCCTCTCCGCACAAGGTCCCCGAAGTTGACAGGTAACGATTGGATGATCCCGCTGGCCTTCGATTTGATCTCAACCTGGCGCACGGGTTGTATCTTGCCCGTCGCCACAACGGAGCGCATCAGGTCCACCTTCTGAACGGTCGCGATCTTGTCCGGGTCGATCTTGACTGGCTTTCTGCCGATGGCTTTCACGGAGTAGAAGGAAACCGTCCCCAGGGCGATTGTCGCGACCACCCAAATCCATCCCCGTCTCTTCGGTCGTTGGGCCATATCTTCTCCTAATACGTTGGCGGAGGGTCGGCGGTTCACATTAGTTTACGGGAACGGACCGCCTCGGCTGGGGCTATGATGGGCCGTTATGGTCGAGACATCCGAGCACCCGTTGCCGCTGACCGTGCTCCGGGAAGAAGAGTCACTTTTCCAGTCGACGGTGAGACGTTTCGCAAAGGAGCGCGTTGCGCCACACGTGCGGGAGATGGACGAAGAAGGTAAGTTCCGCCCCGATCTGCTGGATGAGATGTTCGAACTCGGGCTGATGGGAATCGATGTCCCGGAGCAGTACGGAGGCCAGGGGGGTACGTTCTTCCAATCCGTGCTTGCCATCGAAGAGCTGGCCAAAGTTGATCCTTCGACATCTGTGATCGTGGATGTTCAGAACACGCTGGTGAACAACGCGATCGTTCGCTGGGGAACGGAAGCGCAGAAAAAAACATACCTGGGAGAACTCGCCATCCGGTCCGTCGGTTCTTATGCGCTCTCGGAGGCGGGTTCCGGATCGGATGCATTCGCGCTCAAGACCAAGGCACTACGGGAAGGCGACGCGTTCATTCTTACCGGCCGCAAGTTGTGGATCACCAATGCCGCCGAAGCCAAAATCTTCCTTGTCTTCGCTACTGTCGATGAATCCGCAGGTTACCGGGGGATCACCTGCTTCCTCGTCCCACGAAGTTCGAAGGGTCTCGACGTCGGCAGAAAAGAAGACAAGTTGGGCATCCGGGCTTCCTCCACGTGTGAACTCGTCCTCGATGGTGTGCGTGTCGAAACCGATCAGGTTCTTGGTGATATCGGCAGTGGGTACAAAGTGGCAATCGAGACTCTGAACGAAGGCCGGATCGGGATCGCGGCGCAGATGATCGGTTTGGCCGCTGGTGCACTCGAGCACGCCATCCAGTATTCGAAAGGGCGAAAACAGTTTGGAAAGCCGATCAGCGAATTCCAGGGCGTCCAGTTTGAACTCGCGGAGATGGCGACATTGACGGAAGCCGGACGGTTGATGGTTTATAACGCCGCCCGGCTGCGGGATTCGGGTGAAGCGTTCCAGACTGAGGCGGCTATGGCGAAGTACTTCTGCTCCACCGTTGCCGAAGAAATCGCGTCCAAGGCGGTCGAAATCTTCGGCGGGGCCGGCTTCTCGAAGGATTACCCGGTCGAAAAGCTCTTTAGAGACGCCAAGATCGGCCGCATCTACGAAGGTACAAGCAATATGCAGCGAATGACCGTTGCAAAGGCTCTATTGAATAAGAGAAGTAGATGAAGCGGATGTGGGCGGGCATCCGTCAGAATAGAGGTTAAGGAACGAATGATTTTGCGAAGCGTCGCACTCACCGTGGGTCTTTTCAGTTGCGTTCTAGGGCTGAAAGCCGTTGATACCAAAGCTGATCCAACGCCGGATCAGATCGACAACATCGTCAAGAGGTTCACCCAAAAGGAGACGGAGTTCGCGGCTGCCCGGGAAAGCTACACCTATCGGCAGACCAGCAAAATCACTGAAACGGATCCTCCAGGCGGGAGCTATCAGATTGTCGAGGAAGTGAGCTTCGATAACCGCAATCGGCGCACCTCCCACGTTCTGCACGCTCCTGTGGCGTCGCTTCAGAATATCCAGATGACCGCCGAGGACGAGCAGGACATGAGGAACGTCATGCCTTTCGTGATGACGAACGATACGGCCGGCGATTACAACGTGAAGTACTTGCGGCGTGAGAAGGTGGACGAAATTCCCTGTTATGTGTTCTCCGTACAGCCCAAAACATTGACAAAAGATCGCAAACGGTACTTCGACGGGCAGATTTGGGTGGACGACCAGGACATGCAAATTGTCAAGACCTTCGGACGTGCAACCGGGTATCTGCGGCGTGGAGAAGACCAGCAGTTTCCGAAATTCGAAACCTATCGAGAGCAGATTGACGGCAAGTACTGGTTCCCCACGTATACGTACGCCGACGATACATTGAATTTCAAAGGCGGATCCTCCCAACGAATCAAAGTCGTGATCAAATACGACAATTACAAGAAGTACGAGTTTAAGTCTGAATCTTCTATCACGTATGGAGAAGTTGGATCCGGAGACAACAATAAACCTGCCGACGATAAGAAAACCACCACTCCTCCGCCGGTCAAGAAACCGTAACAGCTCAGCCGCGTTGCAAATCGCTCGCGTGAGTCTCGCGTTCGCTCTTTGCGTGTGGCCTGGCCAAGCCTGGACGCCCCCGGACACGCCGGCCGCGCGGGGGATCAGGAATTTTCATCAGGTGGACGAGCACGTCTACCGGGGTGCTCAGCCCTCCTCAGTCGGGCTACAAGAACTTGGAGCACTCGGGATCAAGCAGGTGATCGATCTTCGCCAGCCTGGACCTGCTACCAAGTTCGAAGAGCAGCAGGTGGAGAAACTCGGCATCAGGTACATCAACGTGCCGTTTCCCGAACTGTCCGCGCCATCGGACGACCAGATCCGGACGGTTCTCCACTTTTTACGGAGTACAGATGTCACCACCTTTGTTCACTGCCGGCGAGGGAAAGACAGGACAGGTACCGTGATCGCCTGTTACCGCATGCAGCATGCGGGCTGGGACAACCAAAGGGCGCTGCGTGAAGCAAGGAGGTATGGCATCAGTAGCTTTGAACGCGGGATGCAGCATTACATCTTACACTTCACTCCAGTAAAAACACCGGAGCTTGTTCCTGTGCTGCCGCGTCCGTAGCCCCAGGGCTCCGGGGACTGATTGTGGCTGCATTCGCATGGGAACGGGGTGCTGTCGGTCAAAATCGCGGTGCGGCACGGGGCGGAGGTGTACATTCGAAGCCTTTCCTTGCGCATTCAATGACTTAACGCCACCTTTCGCCTCGAAATCGAACCGAAAACCCTAGTCCTTGTGATCTAATTAAAGAGTCTCGCCAGCCAAGATGCAGGAACGGAATATACAACGCGAACGCCGCCGTCGTACCCTCGATCGGCGCCTGCGGGAAGCAAAGCTTGTCATTAAAGGTGCCGCCGATACGGATCATCCGATCATGGCGCACATCATCCCCATTCGCCGTTGTAATCTATCGTGCGCTTATTGCAACGAATACGATAATTACTCCAAACCTGTTCCTCTGGATACCATGCTCGGGCGGCTGGAACTGCTCGGAAAGCTGAAAACGGGCGTAATCACGCTCAGTGGCGGTGAACCGCTGCTGCATCCGGATCTCGACGACGTCATTCGCGGAATTCGCCGGAACGCCACGTTGGCGGGGCTCATTACAAACGGCTATCTGCTGACGGCTGAGCGGATCCATCGTTTGAACGACGCCGGGCTCGATTATCTGCAAATCAGCATCGATAACGTGATGCCCGACGATGTCTCGAAGAAGAGCCTGAAGGTGCTCGATAAAAAGCTGCAGCTTCTGGCGGAGCACGCGACGTTTCATGTGAACATCAACTCGGTGCTGGGCGCCGGGGTCAATAACCCCGAAGATGCATTGACCGTGGGAAAACGAGCCATGGAACTCGGGTTTACCTCGACGGTAGGCATCATTCACGACGGCGACGGTCAATTAGAGCCCCTTGGTCAACGCGAGCGTGAAGTGTTCCTCGAGATGAAAAGATTCGAAAAGAGGCACTTCTCCCGGCTGAACTACTTCCAGGAGAATATTGCGAACGGAAAGCCGTCCAACTGGCGTTGCAGGGCGGGTTCACGTTATCTGTACGTCTGCGAAGACGGGCTGGTGCACTACTGTTCGCAGCAGCGCGGTTTTCCGGCCAAACCTCTGCAGGATTACACGGTCGAAGATATTCGCCGCGAGTACATTACCGAGAAGTCGTGCGCTCCTCTCTGCACGATCTCCTGCGTTCACCAGATTTCTTATTTCGATTTTTTCCGCGGCAAGCAGACCCGCACGGTGGAACCCGTGCCGCAGGAACAGCTGGTTTCGATTCGCGCGGCCGTCGGTAAGTAAGGGGCGTGGCTCGCACAGCCATCGGCGCTGACCCAGGTGTTCGAGCTCACGATCCTGGTCCTGGCCATCCGGAGCAAGTGGGGCGATTCGCGGCCATCCACAACGCTCTCACGTCTTCAGGGCTTCTAACCGATGCTCTGCTCTTAGAGCCCCGGATAGCGACAGACGACGAGTTGGCGCTAGCACACGGGAAGCGGTACATCGAGCTCGTCGAGCGCGAAGTCGCACAGAACCGGCGGCAGTTAAGCACCGGCGACACTGACATCAACCGTCATTCTTCACAAGCTGCGCGAGCCGCGGTCGGTTGTGCGCTGAACGCGGTCGATTCCGTTTGCGAAGGTATCGTCCGGAATGCCTTTTGCCTGACGCGTCCGCCGGGACATCATGCCTCAGCGGAGCGCGGAATGGGTTTCTGCCTGTTCAATACCGTAGCGGTTGCTGCCCGATATGCGCAAAGCAGGTTCGGACTGAACCGAATAGCCATCGTTGATTGGGACGTTCACCATGGCAATGGCACGCAGGATATTTTCTACCCCGACAATTCCGTTCTGTTCTTCAGCACCCATCAATGGCCGCTTTATCCGGGAACGGGCGCAGCCGATGAGCGAGGGGAAGGGCATGGGGAGGGGCTGACGATCAACTGTCCGTTCTCAGCTGGCTCCGGGCGCGACGAGATTCTAGGTGCTTTCGAACAGCGATTCGTTCCTGCTGCGAATCGTTTCAAGCCGGAGATGTTGTTCATCTCGGCCGGGTTTGACTCGCGAATAGGCGATCCGTTAGGGCAGTTCACGCTCAACGATCAGAATTTCGCGGACCTGACGCGCATGATGCTCGATGTGGCCTCGAGCCACTGCCGCGACCGCGTGGTCTCGGTTTTGGAAGGCGGTTACAACTTATCGGGCCTGGCGCAAGCAGCCGAAGCCCACGTTCGGGTTCTTCAGAGCTAAGATTCGAAAACGGCGACTTCGTATTCGTTGAGTTGTGGAATCGTAAACTCAAGGGTCTTTCCGTTTTGACGAAGGTCGAGCGGGCGCCCGGCGCGTAACAGGCGAGCGTTGCGCACTCGCTTTGCTTCGGGAAGCACCATCCGGACCTTTTGCGGTCCAGCGGGGTAGATGCGGCGAGCAGCGCCGCCACGAAAGGTTGGGTTTGTGAAGTTGACCAGATGGAGCGCATAGCCGGGCTCCGTTTGCCAACCATAGACTTCGATTAAACCCTCCCCTTCGACTTGAATCGGGTTTGAATCGGCGACCAGCCAGCGAATGGCATTTGTCACCAGATCGCCCAAATCTCCGGCGTTGGTGCGCCAATAGTCGGCTTCGATGTCCCCGGCAAGGTAAACCATGCGTGACGTGCCGCGCTCCCGGACGATGGCGACTGCCTGCTCAGTATGTGGCTGGTTGCTGTATACGGCTTCGGTGGGATACATAGGATACGGCGCGATATAAGTCAACACCGGCTGGCTTTCAGGACCGAGCGGTACCCGGCAGCTGGAGCCTTGAATGAGCGTCGTGTTCTTGAACGTCGCAACTAGAGGATGACTGCGTTCGATGCGCTGTTCCGAGTTCACGCCAGGGTTTGCCGGCCGGCCGGCCGAAGCCGCACGACCGGTGCTTTCGCGGGCTCCCGCTGCTTTCATGTTGAAGAGGTTCGCAAGCGCGAAGTCTCCTCTGGACTTTCCGTTCTCGTCATAGAGACCAGTTTCGAAAGTGGCGAGAAGAGAACCGCCCGCCTGCACATACGCCTCAACCTCGCGCGCTTGCGCATCGCTCATCAAGGCCACGTTGGGGAGGATCAGGACCGGGTAGCGCCGCAGCTTCTCTGCACTCAAATCGTCGCTCAACACGACGTCGAACGGAACGCGCGCCTCATTCAAGATCGTGTACATGCCACTTACAGAGTCGAGCGCATCAGTACCGGGGGGAGCTTTGTAGAGCCGATTGGATCGTTGGGCAACCACCAAGGCCACGCTGGCAATCGAGCGTACATTGTGGAAATGGCGGTCATTCGCAGCTTGCCACGAGAGAAACTCACGTCCCACCTCCTGCCAGCGGCGATCTTCTCGAAAGCCCTGCTCGAAACCGAGCCAGTGGTAATAGAGCACTCCACCAGCCGCCGAGGTCTGAGCAAGGCGCGATCGCACTTCGGCCGCGTTACCCGTTACGTTGCGCCAACGTGAACTGCCCGAGATTTCGTAGGAGCCCGTTGCGTTCGGGACGGGCCGATTGCCGACAATTGCCTTCGCAATGCGAGTTTGTTGACTTGCGTCCCATTCAGCGGAACCCCATGAGCCGCGTCCCTGGTTGTCGGCGAGAAACCAGGCTGCGGAGGCCGTCAACTCTTTGAGATCGAGGTCGCCCCCCTTGAATCCGCCGCCGAGATTCCCGGAAAAAATCATCTCGGGATTGTGATCGGTGAGGATTTTGGTGTACAGATCCCAGAGCTCTTTGGCGCGCTTGAGATAAGCCTGTTTATAAGTCTCGCTATTCGGATCTCCGATCTTCCGGCAGGCCTGGCAGTAGCATTTGGGCGCGCTCACGCCGGGCCAGCCGTTTGTGTAGATCCCGTCGATGTTGTTGCGCCGGATGACTTCCTTGATGATGGACGGAACAAGTTCCGAGAAATACGTCGTGAACTGGCACGTCGGCGCAAATGCGGAGCCCACCGAAAAACCGGCCATTTCCTCGCCGCGCTGCACCAGGCTGCCGTCCGCGTTGCGCCGGAACCAATCTGGGTGCTTCTCGGCAAGGTCGGCGTGCGCCATATCGGGGCTCATGCGCCCCATAATGCGGATGCCGCGAGCTTTCGCAGCGCGTGCGCATTCGCCGAAAATGTCTCGGCCATTCAGGTATCTGCTGAGCGGGAAGTCGGGGATCTCCGTCGGATAGAACGCGACCGCATTTGTCACGCTCAGGAAGGTTGCTTGGGCTTTGGTGGAGGCAAGATAATTCGCCCACGCTTCCACGTCGAAGTGTTCAGGGTCCCGCTCGTTGAAATTTATCTGTGTGATTCGTTTGATCCGCTGATGCCAGGCAGTGGCAGGGAATCTGCTGTCCCCTGTTTCCTGGGCAATGAGCTTGGCGGAAGCGTTGGAGGTCGATGCTGCCGCCACGGCAGTTGCTCCCAGCATTGTGAACTCACGTCGAGTGGTTTTCAATGTTATGCCTTTCGTACGGTGGAACCTTAGATTATGCCGAATGTGTAATAGAGAGCGATCACGAAGAAGACCGAAGCGGTCTTGAGTAACGTAAGGGCGAAGATGTCGCGATACGAGTGCCGGTGAGTTAGTCCGGTGATCGCAAGCAAGGTGATGATTGCTCCGTTATGCGGCAGCGTGTCCATCCCGCCGCTCGCGATCGATGCCACACGATGCAGTACCTCGTGCGGGATTCCGTGAGCATCGCCGCTCGCAATGAAGGAGCCGCTCATGGCCCCGAGCGCGATACTCAAGCCCCCCGAAGCGGAACCAGTCAGGCCCGCAAGGACATTGGTCGTGATCGCCATGCTGACAAGAGGATTGCCGATGCCACCTGTCAAGCTCTGGCTCACCAGGCGGAATCCCGGAAGCGCCGCGATCACCGCTCCAAAGCCGTATTCGGATCCGGTGTTGAACGTGGCCAGCATGGCTCCGCTCACTGCCTGCTTCGTGCCATCGAGCAGCGCACCGCGGTTGGCGAATAGACACCACGCGAACACAAACAGGATGGCCACTACAAGCGCGCACTCGACAGCCCAGAGACCCACAAGCTTGCTTGTGTCAAGCGTCTCGACGCCAAGGATCCCGGACCCAGCAAAATTGAATGGACGATTGTAGTGAACCGGGATGGACGAAGTCAGCCATAGGTTCACCGCAGCGACCATGATGAGAGGCACGACGGCAATCAGCGGATGAACGACGGGGCGATCGGGGTCTACATCCGGCTCGCAGATGTGATTCTCACCGTAGCCCTCGCCCTTGCGCTTCGCACGGTGCTTCTGCCATTCGAGATAGGCCAACCCCAAGATGATTTGGAACAATGCACCAGCAAGCCCAAGTTGAGGGGCTGCCCAGGCGGTCGTGTGAAAGAACGTAGTTGGGATGATGTTCTGAATCTGAGGCGTTCCGGGAATGGAATCCATCGTGAACGTAAACGCGCCGAACGCAATCGCCGCGGGTAGAAGGCGTTTCGGAATTCCAGCGTGCCGGAAGAGACCCGCACCGAAGGGATAGACTGCGAATGCTACCACGAATAGAGAGACTCCACCGTACGTCAATAGGGCGCAGACAACCACCACGGACAGAATCGCGCGTTCAGGTCCCGCGACACGCAGGACCGCACGAATGATCGACTCAGCAAAACCGGAAATTTCCGTCAGCTTGCCGAACACAGCCCCGAGCAGGAAGACGGGAAAGTAGAGCTTCATGAAGCTCGCCATGCGCTCCATGAACAGCCCCGAGTAGACAGGCAGAAGAGCGTGCGGATCGATGATGAGCACCGCCAGCAACGCTGCCACGGGCGCAAATAGAATGACGCTGGCCCCGCGGTACGCAGCAAAAATTAGTAGCCCGAGGGCTATCAGAATGATGAGAATCTGCATGATGGCTTAGGGAAGCGCCGCCCTGAGCTTATTCGGTGGGGGAAACCGGTTGTTCACTATAGCGATCGACACGGACCTTCGCCGTGATCGCGTGCGCCAACATGTTCTCGAGAGCGCATTGGCGCTCCGTTACCTGTCCAATCTCGACGCTTGCTTCCCGGGTCATGCGTTGATATGTGCACGTCTTCAGGAATTTGCCGACCCAAACGCCGCCCGTATAACGAGCTGCGCGGCTTGTTGGAAGAATATGATTCGTTCCGATCGTTTTGTCGCCGTACGCAACCGTGGTCTCCTCGCCGATGAAGAGCGAACCATAGTTCTGAAGGTTGCGGAAGAAGAAATCCACGTCCTCGACCTGCAGTTCCAGGTGTTCGGGAGCGTAACGATCGCTGACTTCGAGCGCTTCTTCCACCGAATCGACCACGTAAACGATCCCGTTGTCCCGCCATGAAACTTCAGCTATGCCTCGGGTGGGTAATGTCTGGAGCTGCGCTTCCACTTCAGCCACCGTGCGTTGGGCGAAGCGATCGCTGAAACAGATCAAGCAGACGGCACTGGCGGGATCGTGTTCCGCCTGTCCCAGCAGGTCGCAGGCAACAAGGGCAGGATCCGCGGTTTCGTCGGCGATGATGAGGATCTCGGTGGGGCCGGCAAGCAGGTCGATGCCACAGCGCCCGAACAGCTGACGTTTTGCTTCGGCGACATACTTATTGCCTGCTCCGCAAAGCATGTCCACAGGCGGAAGCCCGTCCAGACCGAAGGCCATGAGGGCCATGGCGGGGACACCGCCCAGAATGTAGCAGTGGTCCGCGCCGGCGGCGGCGATCGCGTTGATGGTCGCCGGGAAGTATCCCTGCCCTTTCACCGGCGGCGTGCACGCGACGATGTTTTTCACACCGGCGACACGGGCCGGGATGATGCTCATCTGCGCCGAGCCGAACATGGGGTAGCGCCCACCCGGTATGTAACTCCCGACCGATTGAACCGGAATATGCTTATGGCCGAGAATGACGCCGGGGCGAGTTTCCACTTCGAGCGGAAGGAGAGTGGTCAGTTGCTGCCGGGCGAAGTTCCGGACGTTCCCTTGTGAGAACTGGGTGTCGCGCTTAGCCTGGTCGGAGAGTTTGGCAATGGCCTCGTTGATCTCACTCTGTGACAAGCGAAAGCTCTTCGGATTCCAGTCGTCGAACTTCTGGCTGTAACGGCGAACCGCATCCATGCCGTCCCGTTCCAGCTCGAGAAGCATGCCGGAGACGACGACGGCGGTTTCGGGATCATTCTCGAAGAGACGACGATTTCCGTTCTTGAATATCTTCATGTGCAAATCGATTCGTGTTGTGTGATTGGTCCGCGTTTTTAAACCGGCAGCCTGCGCGCCGGGTCTCGGACAGTGACTTTTCTGCCGCGCCTGGTGGAGCTCGGCTTCGCCGGCCGGTATTCTTCCATTCGGAGGTAAGCCGCGGCTGCGCGAAGGCGAACTTTGGTTTTTTTATCCTGAATCAATGCCGCGATGTTTGACTTCTTCCAAGTCCAGTTGCCGGTGGTCGCAACATGGATTGCGGCGGCTCGAACTGCCCAGTCGTCGTCATCGAATGCTGTCCCCATCATTTCAGTGCAGGTTGGGTTGTTCGTCGTGCAAACGGTCAGCAGACTTACGGCTCGCGCAGTGAACTCAGAGTCGGAAAGTATTCCCATCAGGGCGTTGTAGCCCGCGCCTATACCCGGTACAGGAACAAAGCCCAAGCCGTTTTGTACCGCAAAGAAGAACGCACTTCGGGGTGTTCTCAAGCGCCGCCAACTATCCCTCATCTCTTTCTGGAAGTAATTACTCCGGGCTTTCGTTTCGCCCTCGTAGATGGACTCTAGTGCCTGATTGCCGGCAGGATCTTTCATCGCGTACAGCGCCTTCGCGGCGGCAAAAGCCACCTCTGGTACCTCGTCTCCGAGGGCCGCTTTCACTAAGGCTTTCCGGTTTCTATCGTTCAGTTCCCCGAGAGTATCAATCGCTGCCACGCGTACCTGATAATCCTTGTCCGTTGCGAGTTTATCGAGCAGAGCAACCACGCGATCCTTGGCTGGCACCAGGCTCAGAGCGAGCGCTGCTTCGCGTCTCGAGTCTCCCTCCTTGTTTTGCGCAGCCTCAGTAATGGCCTGACGCGCCTCGTCCATGGGGCCCGCCCACAAGCAGGCACTGAACAGCAGCACGCAGACTTTCGTCATGAGGCCATGATCTCGCAGTGTTCGCGAACGGCTTGCGAGTGCAAAAAGAAGCCGGGAGACTTGCGTCATCCCGGCTTTTCGGCGATCCAACCTGCGATGGGGATGGGACTACCAGGTGAGACGAATACCCAGCTGCAAGCGGCGGGCGTTCGTTCCATCCGGGAATCCCTGAGTTGCCGTGCCGGCGCCATAACCCGCGCGAGGCGTTAGCGTGGGGAGGCCGTTTACGAGTGAATAGGAGTACTCGCTGTTGTTCACGGAAGTGTAGTAGGTGTTATTGCCGACATTAAATGCATCAAAGGTGAACATTGCATGGAACCGCTCGTTGATGGCGAAATCTTTGCCTGCACGAAGATCCATACGAATGATCTGGTCGATATTGAGGCTGTTGATCGGCTGGAACGGAACTCGGTTGCCGAGTCCCCCGCTCGTATACCCATTCAGAGTGCCCGTGTTCGCGGGTGTGAATCCCGCCGGTACGAACGCTGACGAAATGTTCACCGTTGGCGTTGTCGGAGGCGCAGATTGGAAAGTGCCGAGAGCCGATAGCTGCCAGCCGTTCACCAGGTTGCGTGCCAGCCAGGAAGAGTTGTGGAGGAACGTCGCTGTCCACACACCGCCAACTACGAGGCGGTGCCGAACGTCCAAAGAGGAACTGCCTTTTTCGGCTCGATAGTCGCCAGGCAGGTAACTCTGCGGACCGCCGCTCGCGAAGATGTTGGGCGATCCGGCGCCCCCTTGTCCTTCATCAATTGCGTGCGACCAGGTATAGGAGATGTTTCCGGTCAGCCCGTGTGACAGGCGTTTGTTGAGTTGAACCGCTAGGGCGTTGTACCAGCTATTCAGACCCGAATCGACGATATTGATGCGGTTGTAGTTCGGGTATACGCGGTTCTGGCGAACATACACCGGCGTCGAGTAAGTGCCTGCGAGATTGCCACTCGCATCGAGTATTCGATAGGTCGTGACCGGGCCCGGAGCGCCGACGTTGATGTCATTGACCGAAGTCAGATGAAGACCACGGCTCCA
>Ga0308176_10000729_pt1 | contig 20562 bp, 18 predicted proteins | sample PhyCR2_3_FD_203890 | JGI IMG/M metagenome (GOLD analysis project Ga0308176, IMG submission 203890) | Soil microbial communities from UC Gill Tract Community Farm, Albany, California, United States - DLSLS.C.R2 | ecosystem: Environmental > Terrestrial > Soil > Agricultural land | place: USA... | reverse complement strand
CGGCAGACGGCTGGTGGATGTCGTAGTTGCCGATGGCCGACATCGCGAAGGCGTAGTCGTTGTAGTTGAGCGTGTGCGCCCCGACCACGGGACGGTCGATGCCGCCGTACCGTCCCTCCCAGATCCGGCCGAACCGGTCGACGAGGTAGTTGTAGCCGATGTCGCTCCAGCCCCGGGACTGCGTGTGGTAGGCGTAGATGCTCCGGATGATGCCCGGAACCTCGGCGCGCGTGTAGTCGTTGGCGTTCACCGTGTGGTGCACGAAACCGGCGTGCACGACGCCGTAGTGCAGCGAACTCGGGTCGCGCATCTTCTCGTCGGCGCCCCACTGGGCACGGGAGTAGATGACCGGCTTGGGCGTGTAGACGGCCGCCCGGAGGCCCATGGCGCCCGAGGACGCGTCGGCGGCGGTGCTGTCAGCGGTCGTCGTGGCGGCGGCCTGGGCGGGGGTCTCCGGCTCGGTGGAGCCGTCCATGGTCCCGGTGTCGAACGCCGGCGACTCCTTGGCGCTGGTCTCAGCCTTGCCCGGGTCGATGACCGCCATCTTCATGTCAGCGGGCACGGCACCGTGCAGGGTGAGTGCCCGCACCTGGACCTGGTCGACCTTGCCGACCAGCAGGGCGTCGGTGCCGGGCCGGGCGTGCCGGGCCTCGGCGGTGCCCGGGTCGGGCCCGTGCTCGGCGTCGTAGGCCAGCTTGATCCACCTCGACCACGTGTCGCCGGTGCGGGTGCGGACCCGGAAGCTGATCTGGTCCTGCGGCACCTGGACGCCGTGCTCCCAGGTGACGCCGACGGCGCCGTAGCCCACGACGGGCTGGGGCCGGCTGGTCAGCTCGGAGCTGCCGGGCTCGGCACCCACGCGGGTGCGGGCCTGCAGGTCGCCCGGGCTGACGCGGGCGCCGGGCGGGGCGGTCAGGGAGTACTCAGTGACCTTCGGGTCGACCGTCTGGGTCGGCACGACCGACTGGCGGGCCGAGGCCCGGGTGTAGGCCGAGAACGCAGCGGTCGCGGAGGTGGAGGTGGTCCCGCGGACGCCGGCACCCGGCGTACCGGACGGGGCCTCGCGCACCACGTCGAGGCTGACGACGCTGGCAGCGGGGGTCAGTGCGGCGACCACCACCGCCAGGGCCAGGACCTGCTGGCAGGCGGTGATGAATCGGGTCTTGCTCGGGGGCATCGGCGGCAACTTTCGTGCGGGGGAAGAATCACACGTTGCGCAACTTTCACATGAGTCACACCGGCCCCGGAAGAGAATCCGAGTAACTACAACGTTGTAATTTCCACTCGACACGCCGCGGAATCCGAGATTTGTCAAGTTGAGGATGCCTCAACCCCGCCGCTGCGGGCGTGCCGACACGCGGAGACGCCCGCGATCCGCCGGTGCGGGTCGCGGGCGTCCGCCCGGCGTCGGGCCAGACTCGGCTCGGCGTCGGCTCAGATGTCGGCGCCGAGGTCGTCGTCCATGTCCTCGGTGTCGTCCTCGTCCGGTTCGTTCTCGGTGTTGTCGTCGTCGTACTTCAGGTAGCGGATGCCCTCGTCGACGTCGCCGTCGAAGCCGACCCTGCCCTTCTCGAGCACGATCACCCGGTCGCACATCTTGCGCACCGAGCCCGCGGCGTGGCTGACGTAGAGGAGGGTGCGACCGCTGGTGCGGATCGCCTCCATCTTCTCCATGCACTTGCGCTTGAAGGGCCGGTCCCCCACCGCGAGCACCTCGTCGGCGAGGAAGATGTCGGAGTCGACGTGGATGGCGACCGAGAACCCCAGTCGCGCGAACATGCCCGAGGAGTAGTTGCCGACCGGGGCGTCGAGGTGCCGGCCGATGTCGGCGAAGTCGACGATCTCGTCGAACTTGCGCCGCGTCTCCGCCTCGCTCATGCCGAGGATCGCGGCGTTGAGGTAGACGTTCTCCCGCCCCGTCAGCTGCGGATGGAAGCCCGCCCCGGTGGCGATCAGGCCGGCGATCCGGCCCCGGGTCAGCACGGTGCCGCCGTCGGGCCGCATGATCCCGTTGATCAGCTTGAGCATGGTGCTCTTGCCGGAGCCGTTGAGCCCCATCAGGCCGATCGACTCGCCCTGCTCGATGGTGAAGGAGACGTCGTCGAGGGCCTTGAAGTCGTCGCTGACGTCGTGGCCCTTCACCATGGCCACGGTCATCTGCTTGAAGGTGCGGTGGTAGCGGAGGGTGAACGTCTTGCTGACGTTCTCCGCCACGATCGACGCGGTCACTGGAGACGCTCCGGGATGCGGTTCTGCAGGCGGGTGAAGACCATCTGGCCGATCAGCAGCAGCACGAAGCACGCAACGACGGCGAGGGCTCCGAGCTGGAACAGGTTCGGCGGCAGGTTGGTCCTCGCCATCTCCGCCGGGTGCTGGGTCGTCCCGATCCAGAAGGCTCGCTGCATGAGCAGCACGGCGTCCGCGATCGGGTTGGACAGGTACGCCGTCGTGTGGCCACCGAAGCGCTCGTCGACCAGGCTGTAGGGGTAGATCATCGGCACGCCGAACCGCACGAAGTGGGTCAGGATGCCGACTGCGCTGCCGAAGTCGCGGAAGAACACGTTGGCCGCGGCGAACAGCAGCGCCAGGGCGGTGCCCAGCAGCATGATGATCAGCAGGGCGAGCAGCACCGCCAGCAGGCCGCCCGGGTCGGGCGTCCAGCCGTAGAACAGGCAGGCGACCACCAGGATCACCAGCTGCGGCCCCACGTGGTAGAGCGACACCAGCATCGACGCGACCGGGAACATCTCCCGGGGCATCGCCATCTTCTTCACCAACGCCTTGTTGCGCACGATGGAGCGCGTGCCGGCCGCGAAGGTCTCGGTGAAGAAGTGGACCACGATCAGGCCCGCGAAGATGTGGACCGCGAAGTTCTCGACGTTCTTGTGCAGGTTGAGGATGTAGCCCATCACGAACCAGTAGAGGAAGAACTGGCTCAGCGGGTTGATGTAGGACCACATCAGCCCCAGGAACGAGCCCTGGTAGCGGGCGCTGATCTCACGTCGGACCAGCAGCTTCAGCAGGTAGCGCCTGCGGAAGACCTCCAGCAGTCCCTGGTTCGCCGAGGGCGGGGTGAGCTCACCCTGGGCGACGTGGACCGCGCTCACGGTCTCGCTCATCTAGCGTCCTCCGCGGCCCCACCCGTGTCGCCGCCCGTCCACGGGCGGAAGGTCTCGTCCCAGGCCTCGGGCGAGGTGATCTCGGCCAGCTTGGAGCGGTACTCCTCGGCCAGCCGCGGCCACTCGCGGCGCAGCCGCTCGTGGATCTCGATCGTCTTGCGGGTCAGCTCGCGGAACTTCTCGGGGTCGCGCCGGTAGAGCGCGGCCGAGGCGCCGTCGTTCATGGAGACGATCGCCGAGTCGTAGCGCGCGAGGCGGTACCACTTGGCGTCCATCGCCTTGATCTCCGCCTCCGGGTACTCCCGGGACAGGTCACGGGTGGACGTGAGCTGCCGGATCGGCGCGAGGCCCGCGGTGATCAGGGTCGCAAGGCGGCCCGGGATCTCCGTGCCGTCCCGTCCCTTGCGCGGCGGCTTGCGGCGGCGCACCGGCGCGAACGCGTCGGGGTCGGCCTCGAGCCTGGCGTCGGTGAACTGCTTGCGCTGCGCGTTGATCTCGGCGAGCTTCGTCGGCAGGTCGCGGTGGAGCTGCTCGGGCCCGGCCAGCACGTCCTCGAGCGCCTGGTGCCGCAGCTCCACGGTGGAGTACTGCATCGAGACCAGGTGCTTGATCTGGTGGTTGAGGCTCTCGCGGATCATCCGGCCGCCCTTGGGGTACGGCGAGTGCAGCAGCGCCGCGACGAACCGGTTGCGCTGGTGGAAGTAGGCCTGCCAGTCCAGCGCGTCGTTCTTGTCGGTCCACGGGATGTGCCAGACCGCGGCGCCGGGGAAGGTCACCGTCGGGCAGCCGGCCTCCTTGGCCCGCAGGCCGAACTCGGAGTCGTCCCACTTCAGGAACAGCGGCAGCGACAGTCCGATCTCGGCGAGGAGCTCGCGCGGGATCAGGCACATGAACCAGCCGTTGAAGTCGACGTCGATGCGCTGGTGCAGCCAGCGGGCAGAACGCAGGTTGCGGGCCTTGAAGTCCCAGTCGTGGAACACGCCGGGGGCCGACTGCCACCAGAAGCGCCAGGGCTGGACGACCTCGCCGAAGCTGTGCAGTCGCGAGCGGGCGTACAGGCTGAACATGTGGCCGCCGACGATCAGCCGGCGGCGGGCCAGGTCGCCGAAGGTGACAGCGCGGATGACGCCCTCAGGCTCGCACACGACGTCGTCGTCCATCATCATCGCGTAGGTCGCGGTGCCCTTGCGGACCGACTCGAGCTGGCCGCGGGCGTAGCCGCCGGAGCCGCCGAGGTTGCCCTGCTCGATGATCCGCAGGGTCGAGCCGAGCAACCCCTCCGCCTTGGCGAAGTCAGGCGAGTCGACAACCTTCTGGGTGCCCTGCTCCATCACCAGCACGGTGTCGAGGTAGGGCCGCAGCACCTCGTCCTCGCCGAGCTGGCTGAGCAGCTTGGCGCAGAAGTCGGGCCGGTTCATCGTGGTGATCGCGATGTCGACGGTGCCGTGCTGGGCCCGGTCCTCGGGGACCTCGGCGGTCCACTCGGCCGACTCGACCAGCACGTCCTCGTCACCGGCGGTGACGTCGTACCAGTACCAGCCGCCGTCCACGAACGGCTTGAGGGAGAGGTCGAAGACGAACGTCCCGTCGACCGACTTCCCGGTCGACGCGCCGTCCACGCGCTGCGAGCGCCCGTTGGCCATCGACTTGTAGACGGTCAGGGCGGCGCCGCGGCCGACAAGCTTCACCGTGAGGGTGACCTCGGACACGATCGTCCAGCGTCGCCAGTAGCTGGCGGGGAATGCGTTGAAGTAGGTGCCGAACGAGAGCCGCTCCCCCGCCGGGATGCGCATGCAGGTGCGCGACTCCAGCTGGTCGGGGTGGATCCGGACGCCGGTGGAGATGTTCTGCCGCATGGCGGCGACGTTCAGGTCCCGCGCGTTGCGGTTGGTGCCGACCTCGTACTTGTCGGCGTCGAGGACCGCGGGCTCGGGGTCGACGTAGAGCGCGAGGACGTCGTCGTCGCGGTCCACGGGCAGGATCTGGCGCTGCAGCAGCCGTCGTTCGGTGGTCATTCTTCGATGCCTCCGCTGTGGAGGGCCACACCCTCGGTGAAGTGCGGCCTCAGCTTGTTGTCGAACATGGACAGGGCCGAGCCGATGGCCATGTGCATGTCGAGGTACTTGTAGGTCCCGAGTCGGCCGCCGAACAGCACCATCGGCTCCTTCTTCGCGAGCTCGCGGTACTTCAGGAGCTTCTCCCGGTCCTCGGCGGTGTTGATCGGGTAGTACGGCTCGTCGTCGTCCTCGGCGAAGCGCGAGTACTCGTGGACGATCACCGTCTTGCCCGAGATGTAGGTGCGCTCCGGGTGGAAGTGCTTGAACTCGTGGATCCGGGTCCAGGGCACGTCCTGGTCGTTGTAGTTCATCACCGCGCAGCCCTGGAAGTCGTCCACGTGCTTGACCTCGGCCTCGAGGTCGACGGTACGCCACGACAGGCGACCCTCACAGTTCGCGAAGTACTCGTCGACCGGCCCGGTGTAGACGATCGGGACCGTGCCCTTGAGCTCCTCTGCCACGTCAAAGAAGTCGGTCTCGAGGCGGACCTCGATGTTCGGGTGGTCGGCCATCTTGGTCAGCCAGGCGGTGTAGCCGTCGACCGGGAGGCCTTCGTACTTGTCGTTGAACCACCGGTTGTCGAAGTTGTAGCGGACCGGCAGGCGCGTGATGATGTCGGCGCTCAGCTTGGTGGGGTCGGTCTGCCACTGCTTGGCGGTGTAGCCCTTGATGAACGCCTCGTAGAGCGGGCGGCCGATCAGGGAGATCGCCTTCTCCTCGAAGTTCGACGCCTCGGCGGTGTCGAACTCGCCGGCCTGCTCGGCGATCAGGGCCCGCGCCTCGTCCGGCGTGTGGCTCTTGCCGAAGAAGGAGTTGATCAGCGCCAGGTTCATCGGCAGTGAGTAGACCTGCCCGTCGTACTGGCCGAAGACGCGGTGCTGGTAGTTCGTGAACGACGTGAACCGGTTGACGTACTCCCAGACCCTCTCGTTGGAGGTGTGGAAGAGGTGCGCGCCGTAGACGTGCATCTCGATCCCGGTCTCCGGGTCCGCCTCGCTGTAGGCGTTGCCGCCGAGGTGGCGGCGGCGCTCGAGCACGAGGACCCGCAGGCCCAGCTCGTTGGCGCACCGCTCGGCGATGGTCAGGCCGAAGAAGCCGGACCCGACGACGACGAGGTCAGGCTGGTGGTCAGCGGAAGGCACGAAGCAAACTCCTGAGGTCGGAAGGCGGCCGTCATCCTATCGTTGCGAAGGTCCGGGACCCGGCTGCCTCCGCATGCCCCGCGCCGACCCGACGGCCCGGATCACATTGCCCGCCTCGGCTCGCCCACCACGCACCGGGCTGAGCCCGACGACGGCGGCGGCGATGAGGTACGGCTTGAGACGCACGAGCGCGTTCTCGCCGTACCTGAAGTGGACGACGAAGAGGTTACGGAACATGTAGAAGCCCTTCCAACCCGCGAGGTCGTGCTGCTGGTCGAAGTCGAGCTGCCGGACCAGCACCGCGTCGCGGATCCCCCAGATCGAGAACCCGGCGCGACGGGCCCGCACGGCGAAGTCCACGTCGTCGTAGAAGATGAAGAACGACGCGTCCGGGAGGCCGATCGCATCCACCACCTCGCGGCGGAACATGAACCCCTCGAAGGCGACGTTGTGCAGCTCGACCCGCTCCGGCATCGCGGACCGGTCGGCGTACGTCGAGTCGACGGTGCCGCGCTTGGGGCGGATCGCCAGCGGGTTGCGCAGGTCGAAGTCGACCGCGGCCTTCTCCACCAGACGGCCGGCCACGTCCTCACGCACGGCGGCCACGCAGGCCTCGTCCTGGGCGAGCAGCACGGCCAGGCACTCCGGGGTCGGCACGACGTCGTCGTCCATCAGCCAGATCCGGTCGTGGCCGCCCTCGTAGGCCTTCTTGACCCCCAGGTGGAACCCACCGGCACCACCGAGGTTGTCCTCGGCGTGGGTGACCCGGAGCGGGAGGTCGTCGCGGTGGAGCACGTCACGCGTGTGGTCGGTGCTGGCGTTGTCGATGACGTAGATCGCGTCGGGCGGCCGCGTCTGGGCGGCGAGGCCGTCGAGCATCCGGATGAGCAGGTCGGCCCGGTTGTAGGTGACGATCACCACGGCCACGGACTCGGTCATCGCAGGAACCTCTCGTGCCCGGTGAAGTCGCCCCGCAGGCCGGCCAGCATCGCGGCCGCACTGAGCCGCAACCGGGCGACCGATCGACGGGTGATCGTGTAGAACCACAGCGTCTTGACGACGAACGCCAGTGCGTGGGGCCAGCCGCGGTACTCGCGGAGGTTGAGCAGGTTGTTGCGGGCCATGCAGTAGTGCTTGAGATCACTCGGACTGTGGTTGTACGTCGTCCGGCCGAACATCATCGGCGTCCCCAGCTCGCCCACGCTCGGGTGGTGCACCCGGGCGCCGACCACGGTCGCGACTCGGCCCCCGGCCCGCTCGGCCCGCAGGCGGTACTCGTGGTCGTCGCCCCAGATGAAGAACTCCGCGCGCGGCAGCCCGATCCGCTCGACCAGCTCACGCGTGACGAGCACGCCGTTGAACGGGATCACGACGTCGCGGATGACGCCGTCGCTCGCCGCGGCCGTGACGTCCGCCATCCGGTGGACCACGCGGGTGCCGCCGGGCAGCCGGATCGGGAAGACCAGCCGGTCCGGGTCCGCCTCGTCCACCACGACCGGCCCCCAGAAGTCGAGCTCCCCCCGCCGCTCCAGCAGCGTCGCCAGGCAGTCGAGGTCAGGCAGGCCGTCGTCGTCCATGAGCCACGCCAGGTCGGCGCCACGCTCCATCGCCCAGTCGAGACCGTCGTGGAAGCCACCCGCTCCACCACGGTTGTTGGTGAGCGTGCGCCCGAGGACCGGTGTGACGTTCCCCGCGTCCACCCCGACGACGTCGAGCCCGGCGCCGTCCAGCCCCGCCAGCCACGCGCCGGTGCCGTCGGTGGAGGCGTTGTCGACGACCAGGATCTCGCTCAGGCCGGGCACCTCACGCAGCCGCTCGACGAGCCCCTGGAGGAGCTCGAGGCGGTTGAACGTGACCACCACGGCGGCGACCCTGGGCGCGCTTGTCGTCGGATCGGTCACGGCTCACACCCTAGGGTGAGCGCCTCGGACGGGGAGAAATGGGGAGGCCCGCACGGAGGGCAGTTCGCTGCCTTCGGCGCAGCGGCCAGGCTCAAGAGCCGGACCGGCACAGCCAACTGCCCTGAGTTCGTGCACCGGCCCGCCCTGCCTCATGCGCCCTGCGCAAGCCGGCGATCCGGCAGGCGGACCGGACTCCCCGGCTGCCATCACCGCAACCACCCGCGGCCGCAAGCCGGATGCACCGACGCGCCGCCCTGTCTCAGCAGGCGTTGTCGAGGTCGTCGGCCTGGTTGGCGGCGTACCCGCTGCTCAACGAGCCCACCGAGCCTCCCGTGACGACCCCGTCGCCGTTGCCCGCCTTCTTGTGCGGCGTGGCCGGCTTCGGAGCGGTGCCCTCGGCCCGGTCGATTGCCTGGGTGACCTTCTTGCGGATCAGCGGGATGTCCGGGTGCGCCGTGTCGATCATGGGCGGCACGAGCGACAGCGTCGCCACCTTCTGGCTCTTGGCCTTCAGCGCCAGCGCCATGAAGCGCGGGACCTCGCTCGTGGGGACGTCGGTGGAGATCATCGCTGAGCTCGCCTTGGCGATCTCCTCGAAGTGGGTCACGGCGACCTGCGGGCTGATCTGCTGGAGCATGGCGTTCATGACGCACTTCTGGCGGGCCATGCGCGAGTAGTCGTCGGAGCCGTCGCGGGCCCGGGCGAACCACAGGGTGTCGTGGCCGTCGAGCTTGCGTACGCCGGGCTGGATGTAGCCGGTGACGTCGGTGCCGAGGCCGCCGACCGGGATCGGAGCACGGACGTTGAGGGTGACGCCACCCACGGCGTCGACGAGGTCCTTGAAGCCCTCGAGGTTGACCATCGCCCAGTAGTTGATCTTCAGGCCGGTGATCCCCTCGATGCCCATGATCGTGGCGTCGATGCCCGGGTTCTTGGAGTGCGGGAAGAGGCTGGTGTGGTCGCCGGCCCAGGTGCTGACGCCGTTCAGGTAGTCGACGTCGAAGCCGTGCGGGAACTGCTTGCGCATCACCGACCCCTTGACGAACGGGAAGTTCGACATGTTGCGCGGCAGGGAGATCAGCACCGTGCGGCCGGTGTCGGCGTCGATGCTCGCGATGGTCATCGAGTCCGGGCGCAGCCCCCAGCGGCCGGCCCCGGAGTCGCCTCCGATCAGGAGCACGTTGTAGCGGCCGTCGTGGGCGCCGGTGGCGGCACCGTTGCTGAACATGCTGAGCGTGAAGTCGCGCTGGACGCCGACGATGTGGGCGCCGAAGAGCAGGCTGCCCGCCACCGAGAGGCACAGCACGCCGTTGACGCCGACGGCGGCGCGCCGGTGGTTCATGGCGAGGGTCAGCGGCTGGCCGATCCGCCAGGCGTCCACGAAGAGTGCCGCCCAGGCGATCGCCCCCAGCGTCAGCACGATGCGGAGCAGGCCGAGCACCGACGGGTTGAACGCCAGCTTGAAGGCCACCTGGTGCCACAGGAGGCTCACGACGACGGTGAGCAGGAAGCCGACGACGACGACGGCCCACACGCGCAGCGCGATCCGGCCGATCCTGCGGTTGCCGGCCACGAGCTGTGCGGAGCCTGGAAGGACGAGGGTCATCACCATGAGTGCCATGGCGCGCCGGAACCGGACCCGGGCCGCGCGCTCGTCGGTGCTGAAGCGGGCGGCCCTGTGGCGGTCGAGCAACCCGGGGGAAGATGCGGGTGGCATCGAGTGCCTCTCTGCTGGTGCTGCTGGGGAAGTGGTGGTGCTGCCTTCCAGTATCACCAGTCACACGGGTCACAGCGTGGTGCGACGCGCCGTGCTCTCGTCACAGGCCTCTCCCCCGGTCCCGCGGGGTGCTCCTCAGCGCCCCGCGGCGCGGCCCTTCTCGATCTCCTCGCGCTTCGAGAGCCGGTGTGCGCGCCGGATCTCGGCCTCGCGCATCCGCCGCACCTCGTCGTCGGTCTCGGGCTTCAGCCCGGACACCGGCCGGGCGCGCCCGTTCGGGTCGACCGCCACGAAGACGAAGTACGCCGAGGCGACGTGCAGCGCGTGCGCGTCGGGGTCGTTCCAGGGCTCGGCCTCGACCCGGACCCCGATCTCCATCGAGGAGCGCCCGGCCCAGTTGACCTGGGCGAAGGTGCGGACGATGTCGCCCACGTGGACCGGCTCGAGGAACGCCATCTCGTCCATCGCGGCCGTGACGGCGGGACCGCCGCTGTGCCGCTGGGCGACCGCGCCGGCGGTCGAGTCGGCGAGCTTCATGATCTCGCCGCCGTGGATGTTGCCGAGCAGGTTGGCCTCCCGCCCCGAGGTGATGATCGCGAGCGAGACCCGCGCGTAGGACGCAGGGAGCGCGCCGAGGGATCCGGTGGACATGCCCGCACGCTAGCGCTCCCGGGGCAGGGTCTCCTCCAGCGACTTGCGCAGCCGGTTCCACTGCCGGCTCCATCCCTGCACGGGCACCAGCGCCTTCTCGAGCACCTCGAGCTGCTGGTCGAGCGCGGCGAGCTCGGCCTGCAGGGCCTGGATGCTCAGCCGCTTGGCGTGCACCTCGTTGACGACCACGTCGAGCTCCGCACCGATGGACGGCACCTGCTCCGCGAGCCGGCGCATCGAGGTGAGCATCCGGGTCACCGTGTCCGGCACCGGCGCGGGCAGGGCGCCGACGGCACCGCTGCCGGCCGCGGCCACCAGGTCGACGACGGCACGAGTGCTGTCGACGAAGGTGTCCACCGCGGCATGCACCATGCCCTGCGGGGTCAGGCGGGCCACGTCGTCACCCCGCCCGCGCTAGGTGGAGCCACGCGTCGATCTCGGCCCCGGGGACGTGGGTGGGGACCGGACGCTGCGAGAAGACGGTGTCCACCGGGTCGATCGGTCTGCGCACGGCCCCCTCCGTCTAGCCGGAGGTCTGGTCGTGGGCCTCGTCCGCGGCCCGCTCCTCCTGTGCCTCGCGGTGAGCGCGCCGGGCCTCGGCGCCCATGTACCTGTTCAGGCCGGCCCACAGCCGCGCCCGGTCAGCGCTGCTCCGAGTCGGCGCCGTCGCGTTGGCCTCCTGCTGCGCCCGCAGGCGCTCCAGGTCACTCATCGTCTCTCCTCGTCGGGTCGATTCCCCTCCGTCCTCACCGTCCCGCCGGGCACCGTCCACCCCACAGGGCCTTTGGGCCCACCCCGCGGTTACGTCCGCCCCGGGCGGCGGTCCGGTGGCGGACGGAGGCTGGTGCGGTGGAGCGACTGACCCCGCTGGCCGACGCCTTCCTCGAGGCCGAGGACGCGGACCAGGACGCGTCGCTCGCGATCGGCTCGCTCGCGGTGTTCGACGGGCCGGCCCCCACCTTCGAGGAGGTCGTCGAGGCCATCGGGGGACGGCTGCCGCTGATCCCCCGCTACCGGCAGAAGCTGCGCCCCGTCCCCCTCAGCCTCGCGGCCCCGGCCTGGGTCGACGACCCGGACTTCGACATCCGCAACCACCTGACCGAGGTGGCGGTGCCCACCCCGGGCGGCCGCCACGAGGTCGCGGACCTGGTGAGCCGGCTGATGTCGACCCGCATGGACCGCGGCCGGCCGCTGTGGGACTACTCCTTCTGGACGGGGTTGCCCGAGGGCCGGTGGGCGCTGCTGTCGAAGGTGCACCACAGCGTGGTCGACGGTGTCTCCGGCACCGACCTCTACCAGCTGCTGCTCGACCCCTCGCCGCGACAACGTCCCGCCGTGCCGGACACCTGGCACCCCGAGCCGGCCGAGCCGATGGCCAGCTACACCGTGGAGGCGCTGCGCGAGCTGGCCGCCTCTCCCCTGCACCTCACCGGCGCGCTGGCCCGGGCCGCCCGCAGGCCGATGCGGCTGGCCCGGACGACGACCAGGAACGCCGCCGGCCTGCTCACCCTGTCGACGGCCCTGCGGCCCGTGCACGGCACCTCGCTCGCGGGTCCGCTGGAGGGCGGGCGGCGCTACACCTGGACCACCGTGCCCTTCGAGGACCTCCGCACGGTCCGTACGGCGTACGGCGCCACCGTCAACGACGTGGCGCTGGCTGCGATCACCGGCGGGTTCCGTCGCCTCCTCCTCGCCCGCGGCGAGCCGACCGACGCCCACGCGCTGCGCTCGCTGGTGCCGGTCTCGACCCGCCAACCGGGCGAGGAGTCGATCCCGGACAACCGGGTGACGCTGATGCTGCCCTTCCTCCCCGTCGACGTCGCCGACCCGGTCGAGCGGCTCACCTGCATCCGACGCAGGATCCGCGAGCTGCGCGGGCGGCACGAGCCGGAGGCCGGCGAGGAGATCACCACCGTGGCCGAGCTCGGTCCCTTCCCGTCGGTGGCCTGGGGGATGCGGCTGGGCTGGCGCCTGCCGCAGCACGCGATCACCACGGTGACCACCAACGTCCCCGGGCCGCGGCAGCCGCTCTACGGTCTCGGACGCGAGCTGCGCGAGCTGCTCCCCTACGTCCCCATCGCCAACCGGGTGCGCATCGGGGTCGCGATGTTCTCCTACCGCGACGTCCTCACCTTCGGCATCACCGGCGACCTCGAGACAACTGCCGATCTCGACGTGCTGGCTGCCGGCATCGGCGACTCCCTCGCCGAACTGCTCGCGCGCGCAGCGTGAGCCGCGTGACAGCGGTCGCGCGCACACGCACGGTACCGTCCTCCGCATGGCTGAACGACCCCGCGGCAAGGGCGGCTCCGACGACGCGCCCGGCTACAACTGGCTCTACGGCGGCAAGGGCTCGCCCCCGCCGGACGACGCCGACGCCACTCGCGCCGTGCCCCGGCAGCCGCGCCCCGAGGAGACCCGGGTCATGTCCACGGTCCCGCGCTCCGGGCAGCCGCAGCGGCCCCCGGCCTCCCCGCCGCCCCCGCGCGGCCCCGCGCCAGCCAAGGCATCGTCCAGCCGGCCCCGACGCACCCGGCCCCGGTTCCGGGCCCGCTGGCTGCTGATCCTGCTGCTGCTGTGGATCGTGTGGCTGGTCGCCGTGCCGCTGTTCGCCTGGTCCAAGGTCAACAAGGTCCCCTTCGAGCCCGACGGGAGCCGTCCCGCCGACCAGCCGGGCACGACGTACCTGATGGTCGGCAGCGACTCGCGCGCCGGGCTCAGCCCGAAGGAGCGCAAGGCCCTCGGCACCGGGAACGCGGTGGGCCAGCGCACCGACACGATCATGCTGCTGCACACGGGCAGCGGACCGAACCTGCTGATGTCGATCCCCCGGGACTCGCTGGTCGCCATCCCCGGTCACGGCACGACCAAGATCAACGCCGCCTTCGCGTACGGCGGGGCCAAGCTCCTGGTGAAGACGATCGAGGACAACACCGGCATCCGCATCGACGACTACGTCGAGATCGGCTTCGCCGGCGTGGTGGACGTCGTGGACGCGGTCGGCGGCGTCACCATCTGCCCGACCCAGGACATGCAGGACAAGCTGGCCAACCTCGACATCAAGAAGGGCTGCCAGACCGCGGACGGCCCCACCGCACTGGGCTACGCCCGGTCACGGCACACCGACGCCCAGTTCGGCGACATCGGTCGCGCCGCCCACCAGCGCGAGGTCGTCTCGGCCGTCGGCAAGAAGGTCGTCTCGCCGTGGACGTTCATCAACCCGTTCCGCTACTGGAAGATCAACATGGCGGCCCCGGACTCCTTCGCGTTCGGCGACGGCACCAGCCCGATCCGCGCCGCGATGTGGGCGACGGCCATGACGCGGGTCAACGGCGACAACGGCCTGACCTGCGGGGTGCCGATCTCCGACCTCGCCGTGCACTGGGACCCCCAGCGGTCGAAGCAGATGTTCGACTACATCAAGAAGGACGCCACCGCCGACATCCCCAAGAGCCTCTGCACCCCCACCGGCACCCCCAAGTGAGCGGCTACGAGACGCTCGACTGGGCGGTGGACGAGGACGGCGTCGCTACGCTGACGCTGAACCGGCCCGACGCGCTCAACGCCTTCAACCTCACGATGGCCCGCGAGCTGGAGCGGTGCTTCCTCACCGACGCGCGCGAGGACGCCGTGCGGGCCGTCGTGGTGACCGGGGCGGGGCGCGCGTTCTGCGCCGGCATGGATCTCTCGGCGCAGGGCAACGTCTTCGGGCTCGACGAGTCGGTGCAGCCGACGCCCGAGGAGCTGCGGGCGCACCTGACCGAGCCGCCCTACCAGGACGGGGTGCGCGACACAGGCGGCCGTGTGACCTTGGCCATCCACGCCCTGCCCAAGCCCGTGATCGCCGCCATCAACGGCCCGGCGGTCGGCATCGGCGCCACCATGACGCTGGCCATGGACCTTCGGCTGGCCTCGACCCGGGCGCGGATCGGCTTCGTGTTCGGGCGGCTGGGCATCGTGCCGGAGGCAGCGTCCAGCTGGTTCCTGCCGCGCATCGTCGGGATCCAGCAGGCGCTGGAGTGGGTCTACTCCGCCGACGTCCTGGACGCCGAGACGGCCCTGGCCGGCCGCCTCGTCCGCTCCGTGCACGAGCCCGACGAGCTGCTGCCGGCGGCGTGCGAGCTGGCTCGCTCGTTCGTCGTCGAGCGCTCCCCCGTCGCGCTCGGCCTGGCCAAGCGGCTGCTCTACCGCAACAGCGCCGCGGCGGACCCGCTGGAGGCCCACCTGTCCGACTCGCTGGCGATGTACTACACCTCGATCGGCGACGGCAAGGAGGGCGTGTCGGCGTTCCTCGAGAAGAGGAGACCCGACTTCGCCGGGCGCGCCTCGGAACTGCCGACGATCTGGTGAGGGCGATCGCCCCGCCGCCGCTCAGGCGGCGGGCGACTCCTCCTCGAGGCGCTTGCGCAACCGGTCGAGCAGTCGCGTGAGCAGGCGGGAGACCTGCATCTGGGTCACCCCGACCTCGGCACCGATCTCGGCCTGCGTGCAGCCGCCGAAGAAGCGCATCTCCAGGATGCGACGCTCACGCCGCGTGAGCCCGCGCATGACGCTCTTGAGCGCCACCCGCGCCTCGGCGCTCGCGAACGCCGGGTCCATGGCGCCGAGACGCTCGCCCGGGCCGGTCTCGCCCTCGGCCACCGGGGTGTCCAGGGACACCGGGGCGAAGCACCCGTTGGCGGCCAGCGAGTCGAGGACCAGCTCGAGGTCGACACCGAGGTGCTCGGCGATCTCGCTGGGGCGCGGCGAGCGGCCCAGCTGCTGGTAGAGCTCGCCCTCGGCGGCGGTGATCTTGGTCTGGAGCTCCTGCACCGACCGCGGCGGGCGGATGGTCCACCCGAAGTCGCGGAAGTAGCGCCGGATCTCACCGCGGATCGTGGGAACCGCGAAGCTGAGGAAGTCGGTCCCGTGCGAGGGGTCGAACCCCTGCGCAGCCTTCACCAGGCCCAGGTTGGCGACCTGGTCGAGGTCGTCGCCGGCGATCCCCCGGCCGTGGTAGCGGCGGGCGATCTCGCCGGCCACCTGCATGTTGATCCGGATGACCTCGTCGAGGAGCGCGGAACGCTCTGCTTCCGACTCCGCCCGGGACGCCTCGTCGAGCAGACGGGCGGTCTCTGTCCGCCGGGTGGTGCGTGCGTTCGCGGCCGTGGATGCCGAGGCGTCCATGGCCCCCGCTGGGCCGCTGCTGTCGAGCGGCGTTGCGACGTTCCCCATCAGTCAACACCTCCGTCAGAGTTGTTTGACGTGGCACGTTTGCTCGACCACTGCTCCTGATCGTGGCACGCCACCGAAACCCCCACAACACCCGCCGGGGTGAGGGATTCGCCGCCCTCCACGACGTCGGAACCACCTCGTAATACCCGGTCGGAAGCGGCCTAATCCCCTGGTTTCGACGGAATTTCAGGAGCTCTGGCGCGCGCCGCCCTGGGTGCGGTAGATCACGGCACCGGCGACGTCGGCGAGCCGCACGTTGGCGTCGTTCGACATCTTGCGCAGCATCCGGAAGGCCTCCTCAGCACTGCAGCCACGCTGCGCCATCAGGACGCCCTTGGCCTGGTCGATCGTCGCCCGCGAGGTCAGGGCCTCTCGCAGCTGGTCGATCTCCTCGGCCATTGCGTCGAGGTCGCGGGCCGCGATCACCAGGGAGGCGGTCAGGTCGTCGCCGGCCACGTCCGCGTCCTCGGACCGCGACGTGGCACCGTGTCGTGCCGCGAGGGCCCGCAGGGCCGTCGGACGCAGCCCGGTCACGTCGTCCACGCGCAGCAGGATGCCGACGACGTCGTCGCCGTCATGGACGGGGGAACCGACCAACATCCAGTCACGCCGGCGGTAGGCGGGCGGATCGCTGCGGTCGAGCAGGTCGTAGCGCTGGACGCCGAGGTGGTCGCTGCGACGGGTGCGCAGGACGCGCTCGAAGGAGGCCGCCACCACCGGCTCGCCGTTGACCTCGGGGTTGTCGGGGAACGCCTCGAAGAGGTTGACCGAGACCAGCTGCTCCTCGGAGCGCTCGGTCACCCGGAGGTACGCCGGGTTCGCGGCCCGGATCACGTAGTCGCTGTCGAGGAGCACGGCCGGCGACGTCAGGGCCCGGAACGCGTCGCCGCCGGCCAGCATGCGGCTGGTCACTCGGGGAGCCTCCGTGTCGAGATCAGGCGCTCGGCCACCACGTGCAGCTTCAGGTTGCGGTCCTGGGAGTAGCGACGCAGCACGCCGAAGGCCCGGTCGGCGTCGAGCGCGAAGCGCTCCATCAGGATCCCCTGCGCCTGACCGATGAGTCGGCGGGCGTCGATGGCGCGCCACAGGTTGTCGTTGACCCGCTGCGCGGACAGTGCGACCGCCGCGTGCCGGGCGAAGATGTGGGCGACGTCGCGGTCCTCCTCGGTGAAGTGGCCGGGCCGCGTGTCGTAGAGGTTCAGGCTGCCGATCGTCGTCGAGGTGGTGTGCAGGCGGGTGCCCAGCATGCTGCGCACGCCGTTGCCCGCCACGGCTCGCGCCCAGGTGGGCCAGCGGTCCTCGGTCTCGGTGTCGTTGACGATGACGCTGTCGGCGGGGCTCGAGAGCACCTCGAGGTCGGGGCCCTCGCCGGACTCGAGCTGGACGAGGTCGAGCTCGGCGACGATGGGGTTGGTGGCTGCGACCGTCTCCACCCGGCTGCGCTTGTGGACGAAGATGACGCCGGCGTACGCGCAGACGACCGCCTTCATGGCGTACTCCAGCACCCGGTCGACGGTCTCGTCGAGGGTGGGCTCGTCGTGGAGGGACAGCGCCATCGAGGCGAAGTCCTCGGCGTCCCGGCTCGTCATGGGAGCCTGCGGCCTGACGGCGGGGCGGTGAGCAGCACGTGGCGACTATACGCACGGGCGCGGCGCAGGCGGCCACCCCGACGGGGTGGGGGTGCGCGGTGGCCGCCCGAGACCGACTCCCCCGATGACCCGGGACCGACGTTGGCCGGGCCGGGAGTCGAGGCCGCCTCACTGAGGGACGGCTCCGTTCCGGGCCCGTGGCAGCCCCGTACCCCCGGCGATCGGCGTCATGCCCGACGAGGCGGGAATGTCACAGCGTGCGCGCGAACAGGTCCTGCAACGCGGCGAAGTGCCGCTCGGTCGCGGCCTCGTCGTAGACCGAGGTGTCGGCCATCGTGTAGCCGTGGCCCGCCCCGGCGTAGGTCTCGTTGGTGTGGGCCAGCCCGGCCTTCTCGAGGGCCTCGCCGAGCGCCTCGACCGCCTCGGGCGACATGGACCGGTCGCCGTCCGCGTGGCCGTAGACGAACTCCGCGCGCGCGTCGGCGATCCTCAGGTGCGGACTGGCGGGGTGGTCGGTGACCAGCCCGCCGCCGTGGAAGCCGCCCACGGCCGCCACGTGGTCCGGCAGCAGACCGGCCGTCCGGGTCGCGAGGCGGGCGCCCATGCAGTAGCCGACGACCCCGATCGGGCCGGTCCCGTGCTCGAGGAGCGCGGCGACCCAGCGGCGGGCGTCGGGATCGGACTTGTCCGGCGTGAGCGCCGCGACCCGGTCCGTGACACCGGAGGCGAAGAACCTCTCACGGTTCCCCGGCACCGTGAGGTCCTCGGTCGGCGCGAGATCGGCCGCGCGGCCGTCACGGTGGAAGACGTTGGGCGCGAGGACGACGTACCCCCACGACGCGATGCGGTCGGCCATCTCCTCGATGCGCGGGCGCAGACCGATCGCGTCGATGTAGAGCAGCACTCCCGGGTGCTCGGCACCGTCCGCGGGGCGCACCAGGTAGGCCTCCGCGGGGCCGTCTGCGGTCTGGATCTCGATCGTCTGTCCCATGGGTCACGACGTTACCCAGCGCGGTCGGCGGGGCCGGGCGGCCCACCCGTCACGAGATCCGGAGAGGTGCCGAACGGATCTTCCACGCGGCGGCGGTCTCGTGTGCACAATGAGCGGCGCGGCCCGCGCGGGGCAGCGCCGGGAGGATCCTCATGCAGGGTTTCATCGACGAGCTGACCCTGTGGCACGCCATCCGCCTGGCAGTGGTGGCGACCGACGTCGACGGCGTGATCACCTTCGTGAACGAGGCGGCCGCTGACGCCTGTGCGGTCGACGCCGACCAGCTGCTCGGACGCGACGTCCGCGGGCTGCTCGGACCCGCTCCGTCCGACGCCTCCTCCCTCGACCCCTCCACCTTCGACCTCGCGACGGTCCTGGCCGGACAGGACTGGCGGGGCGACCTGACCGTGCGCCGTCCCGGCGGGGACAGCTTCCTCGCGGCCGTCTCCGCCACCCCCATCCGCGACCGTGACCAGTCCGTGGTGGGGGCCCTCGTGGTCGCTGAGGACGCGACCGACATCCGCGCCGCCGAGGCCGTGGCTGCGGCCAGCGAGCAGCGCCTGCGGCTGGCGCACGAGGCCGCCGAGCTCGGCAGCTGGCACTGGGACATGGCCACCGGCATCACCGTCTGGGACGAGCAGCTCGAGGCGATCTACGGGATGCCGCCGGGCGGGTTCGACGGCACGTTCACCGCGTGGGAGGCGACGGTGCACCCCGACGACCACGACCATGCGATGGCCGTGGTCGAGGAGGCGGTCGCCGCACGCTCGTCGTACGTCCTGCGCAACCGCATGTTCTGGCCGGACGGCACCCTGCGGTGGATCGAGGCGCACGGCAAGGTCACCACCGACGAGCAGGGCAACCCCACCGGGACGATCGGCTGCGTGCGCGACATCACGGACCGGGTGCGGGAGCAGGAACGCGAGTCCGCGGCCGCCGCGCGGGCCCTGCTGCTCCAGGAGGTCACCGCCGACTACGTGCGGGCCTCGACGCCCGACCAGGTCGAGGCGGTGCTCGCCGCCAGCCTGCGCCGGGTGAGCGAGATCCTCGGCCAGGGGGTCGAGCTCAGGGTGCCCGACGACCTCTCGTCGATCTCCACGGGCGAGGCGCTCGTGGGCCGGACCGACCACGCGCTCTCCCCCGAGGACACCCAGCTGCTCGACACCCTGGCCGCCCAGTGCTCGATCACGGCGCAGCGCGCGCTGCTCCAGGCCCGGACCGCGGACATCGCGGAGCAGCTGCAGTCGAGCCTGGCGGCGAGCCCGTTGCCCCACCTCGAGCGGTTCGAGCTCGCCGTGCACTACGCGCCGGGCGGCGACGAGCTCGAGCACGTGGGCGGCGACTGGTACGACGCCGTGCGCACGCCCTCCGGCACGCTGGCGCTCGTCATCGGCGACGTCATGGGCCGCGGTGTCCGGGCGGCGACGACGATGATCCGGGTCCGCGCCGGGATCCGCGGCCTGCTGACCGTCGACCCCGCACCCCGGGCGGTGCTGGCCGCGGCCGACGAGCTCATGGCCCGGGACGCCCCCGACCAGTTCGTGACGGCGGCCGCGGTGCTCGTCGAGCCCGAGACCGGGGCCCTGACGCTGTGCAACGCCGGCCACATGCCGGTGCTCGTGGTGCATCCCGACGGCAGCACCGATGCGCTGGGCGCAGGCTCGGGCGTGCCACTGGGCCTCGTCGGCCGTCAGGAGAGGACCGAGGCCACCGGCCGGCTCGAGCCCGGGGCAGTCCTGGTCCTGGTGACCGACGGCGTCGTCGAGTCGCGCGCCCACGACCTCGACCGGGGCATCGCCCGGCTGCGCGAGCGTGCCGCCCGGCTGAGGCACCTGCCCCTACCCGCGCTGGTCTCCGGCCTGGCCGAGCTGGCTGACACGTCCCTGCGCGACGACGTCACCGTCGTCGCGGCGCGGCTCCGGTGAGGCTGCTGATCCGGTGAGGCCGGCGGGTCCGGGCGGCGGTGACTGGGCCACCGAATCCCCACCCCGAACGGTGGCAGGCTCACCGGCACGTCGGCCGGCGCCGAGTCGGCGGTGGCTCAGCCACCGAATCCGGTCGGCGGATTCAGGCCGTCGATGCAACACCGGTTGGATCGGATGGGTTTGAGAGTAGTTCGTCGAGGACTTCGGCGGGGGTTTTGAAGCCGTGGCGTTTGCGGGGCCTGTTGTTGAGCTTTTG